>Ga0335082_10002042_pt1 | contig 21707 bp, 19 predicted proteins | sample Lox_Sample_41_FD_206718 | JGI IMG/M metagenome (GOLD analysis project Ga0335082, IMG submission 206718) | Soil microbial communities from Loxahatchee National Wildlife Refuge, Florida, United States - Lox_Sample_4.1 | ecosystem: Environmental > Terrestrial > Soil > Wetlands | place: USA...
CGCCACCAACCGCGCCAAGGCGGGCTGAGCCGATGCAGCGCCTGCGCGAGGACTTTCTCCGTGGCTCCTATCCGCCGCTGGTGACGCCGTTCAAGAACGGCGCCGTCGACTACGAGACCTATGCGCGGCTCGTCGAGCGCCAAGTTGCGGAGGGCTCGCACGGGATCGTCGTGAACGGCACGACGGCGGAACCGAGCACACTCTGCGTCGAGGAGCGCAACCGCCTCGTCGAGGTCGCGGTAAAGGCCGCCGCAGGGCGCATCCCCGTCGTCGCCGCCACCGGCGGCCAATCGCATGCGGATACCGTCGCGATGACCGCGGCGGCAGAAAAGGCGGGCGCAGACGCGCTTCTAGTGGTGACGCCCTATTTCGTGCGCCCGCCGCAGCGCGGCCTCGTCGAGTATTACGTCGATATCGGCAAGCGCAGCGGCCTGCCGCTGCTGATCTATCACATCCCCGGCCGCGCCGCGGTCAACATGACCGTGGAGAGCATCGCCGCCATCGCCGAGAAGGTCCCGACCCTCGTCGGCATGAAGCACGCGGTCAACGATTTGAACCTGGTGAGCGAAGTGCTAGCGCGCCTCGGGTTCGACTTCCGGGTCTTCGTGGGGCTCGAGGATCTGAGCTTCCCGATGATGGCAGTGGGCGCTGTCGGCGTCATGAACGCCGTGGGCAACCTCATGCCCAGGGAAGTAGCGGGACTCTGCGAGCACGTGCTCGCGGGACGCATGGCCGAGGCGCGCGCCGCGCATTTCGCGCTCCTCGAGCTCAATCAGGCAGTCTTCTTCGACACCAATCCGATCCCCATGAAATACATGATGCAGAGACTGGGGATCCTGCCGAACGAGGAGCATCGGCTGCCGATGGTTCCCGCGACCTCGGAGCTGGCGAAGCGCCTGGATCAAGTGCTGGAGCGGGCGGGACTGCTCTCCGCGGCTTCTCCGCGTCGGGCTCAGATCGGATAGATCAGCGAGTTCGGCACGAGCACGCTGTCGAAGACGCAGATCTTCTCCTTGAAGCGCAGCCCCTCGGGCGTGCGTACGATGAGATCGACGTACTTGCCCGCGTTTTGGATCCGCGTGAGGTCGTCGACGAGGGTTTGCAGCACCACGTAGTTGGCGGTGACGCGGAGGCGCTCCGGCGTCTCGGCCTGAATCCGAAATTGCCCGATCAAGTGCCGGAAGCTACGCGGCGCATAGACCGCGGTCTTGCGCACGGCGGTGACGCGATCCTGCAGCATGCGTCGGCTCTCGCAGAGCATGAGCGCGATCGGGAGATTGCGCTCCCAATTCTCCCGCGGCACGACCTTGTAAAGGCACTCCTCGACGAAGAGATCGGGCCAGCGCTCGAGCTGGTTCTCGTCGAGCGCCTCGGCGTAGTCGGCGTAGAGCGCGTCGATATCGTCGCGCAGCGCGGGATCTATCGGCATGGGCGTCGGCAACGCAGACCCCTGCCCCTCCCCTTCAAGGGGGGAGGGGATGGGCAGGCTCTACGCTGCATTCCGATTGATCTCCGACTCAAAGCCCCATCACCGCGCGGTAATGCCGGTAGAAGCCGCGGATCGCCGCTTCCGTCACCATGTGGTTCTCATTGCGGACGTCGCGGCCGCCCATCTCGACGACGCCTTGGTCCCGCGGGAAGGCTTCGATGCCGTGCTGCGAGAACTCCATGATTTCGCCGTCGTCGACGGAGACGAAGCCCGAGGGGCCCATGAGGTTCGCCTGCCGGATGCGCCGCTGCCTCATCTCCGGCGGGTCGTTCTCATAGCCAAAGAAGGTCCACATGAGATCGAACTTGGTGGGCCCGCGCGTCACGAGCTGGCGCATTGCGAGCGTATTCGACTGCTGCTGCACGATGAGATTGGGCCAGATCGTCTGCATCACGACCGTGGCATTGCCGGGAAACTCACGGACAGGGTCGAGAAGGCGCGGGTCCGCGAGCTTGAAATCCGCGCGGAAGGATTTCATTTCGGCCGTTCCCTCGGTGGCCTGCTGCTCACCCCGCATCGAGACCAGAGCGCTGTGCATGCCGCTCTCGTCCATCTCGACGGCAGAGGGCTGGTCCGCGCGGAAGAGGCCGAAGCTCACGAGGAAGACGTGAAGCAAGCTCGCGTGATAGGGATCCTTGATGTTCTCGAACATCAGCTTCCAATTGGCCTCTATGCGCTGGCGCATGTAGCCGAGCACCGTGAGCGACCGGCCATCGAAAACGCGGTCGAAATACTTCAGCATGGTCGGGCCGAGATAATCCTCGAAGCTCGGCATCTCCTCTGCGAGGCTCGCGAAGATCGCGCCGTGCCGACGCGCCACCTTGAAGCGCGTGAGGCCGTGCTCCTCGAGCTGGAAATCCTCGGGCATCCCGCCCTGCCGGCGGACGCCGCGCCGGAACGGCACGGCCAAGAGGTTGCCCCTGAGATCGTAAGTCCACTGGTGATAGGGGCACATGAATTCGCGCGCGTTGCCCGGCGCGTTCTGGCAGAACTCGACGCCGCGATGGGCGCAGCGGTTGAGCAGCACGTTGATGCCGCCCTCGAGATCGCGCACGACCACGACCGGCTTCTCGCCCACATAGGTGCGGATGAAATCGCCGGGCTTCGGCACCTCCGCTTCGAGCGCGACATAGGCCCAGCTTCGGCCGCAGAAGATGCGCTCCTGCTCCGCGCGGTAGATCCCTGGGTCCGTGTAGATCCAGTAGGGGACGCGCGCGAGCCCGCCCTCGGGCCAGCGGCGGCCGTCCGTCTCCGGCTGCAGCCTTGGCGCGCTGTCGTCCATGCTGGCGCCTCGCTTCAAGAAATGGTTAGGTATCTAACGATGAGGATCGCAGAGCCTGCGACCTCGGTCAATTGTTACGGCTCCTGCGACCGCGGGGCCTTTGACGTGCACTGTGCTTGGCTCTAGACGAGAGGGCATGACTGCCATCGCCGAGGACGAGATCGCGATCGACGCGCTGCTGCCACCGGGGCGCAGCGTCGGTTATCTCGTGCGACAGACGCACCGCGCTTTTACTCGCTCGCTCCAGGCGAGGATCGCGCCGGAGGGCGTCACCATCGGCATGTGGTATTTCCTCCGCGTGCTCTGGCTCGAGGACGGCATCAGCCAGCGAGAGCTCAGCCAACGCGTCGGCATGATGGAGCCGACGACCGCGAGCGCGCTCAACAACATGGAGCGCAAAGGGCTCGTCCGCCGGCTTCGCAATCGCGCGGACCGGCGGATCGTCAACGTCTTCCTTACGGAACGGGGACGCGCGCTCGAAAAGCGCCTTCTGCCGCTTGCAGCGGAGGTGAACCGAGTGGCGCTCAGAGCGCTCTCGGCGCAGGAGCTGCAGATACTCAACGCGCTCCTCACCAAGCTTCGCGGCTCCCTCGACGAAGACCCCGCGCTTTCCTAGCCGAACATGACCGAGCCCAAACGCGAGATCGAGCTCACGCGCGAGAATATTCTGAACGGCACGATGCGGCGCTGGATCGCAACCGCCGATCCCAGTCTGAAAATTCGAACCGAGGAGGAGCATAAGGCGTCGATCGCGGCCACTCTCGCGAAGCGCCCGGACGGAGCCGGGGACGTCTGGCTCTTCGCCTATGGCTCCCTCATTTGGAACCCCACCATCCACACCGTCGAGCGGCGGCGAGCGGAGGTCTGGGGCCATCACCGGCGTTTCTGCCTATGGACGCATCTAGGGCGCGGCACGGCCGATTCGCCGGGACTGACGCTGGGACTCGAGCGCGGCGGCTCCTGCAGCGGCGTCGTCTACCGCATCGCGGCGGCGGAGAGCGAGCATGAGCTGCTGCTGCTCTGGCATCGCGAGATGCTGACCGGCGCCTACGAGCCCCGCTGGATCAAGGCCTCGACTCCCGAAGGTGCGGTTCGCGCTGTTACCTTCGCCATGAATACCGCCCATCCCCGCTATGCCGGGAAGCTCCCGGACGAGCGGGTGGCGGCTGTGATAGCACGTGCAGAAGGCGCTCTAGGGCCCTGTTGTCATTACCTCTTTTCTACGGTCCAGCATCTTCAAGATCTTGGCATTCGCGACCGCCATCTCGAGCGCATCGCGCATCGGGTCGAGGAACTCCGAGCGACGGGGCAGGTCTCGCCGGGCTGACACGATTTGCCGGTTTGCACCGGAAGGGGTGGCCGGTTTATCAGTAGCCATGGAACGCAATCCCTCGAAGCCCCGCCGTGTCAGCATTCTCGGCTCGACCGGGTCGGTCGGCTGCAACACGGTCTCGCTCATCGAGGCCGAGCCCGAGAGCTACCGGGTGGAGGCCCTTACAGCCCATCGGAACGTCGAGCTTCTGGCGGAGCAGGCGAAGCGGCTCCGTGCCAAATTCGCGGTGATCGCGGAGGAGAGCCACTATCGCGCGCTCAAATCGGCGCTCGCAGGGAGCGGGATCGAGCCCGGCGCAGGCCAGGAGGCTCTCGTCGAAGCGGCGACGCTCCCGGCGGATTGGGTGATGGCCGCAATCGTCGGCGCCGCGGGGCTCGCGCCGACGCTGGCCGCGGTCCGGCGCGGCGCGCTGGTGGCGCTCGCCAATAAGGAAGTGCTGGTCTGCGCCGGCGCCCTCGTGACGGCGGAGGCGAAAACGCACGGAGCGCGCTTCCTTCCCGTCGACAGCGAGCACAATGCGATCTTCCAGGTCTTCGACGAGCCGCAGCGGCATGCGATCGAGCGCATCATCCTTACCGCAAGCGGCGGTCCCTTCCGCGAGCGGAGCCTCGCGGAGATGGAGCGCATGAGCCCGGAGCAGGCGGTCGCGCATCCGAACTGGCGCATGGGCGCCAAGATCTCCGTCGATTCCGCGACCATGATGAACAAGGGCCTGGAGGTGATCGAGGCGCATCACCTCTTCGGCCTTCCGAGCGAGCGCATCGAGGTGGTCGTGCACCCGCAATCGGTGGTGCATGGCATCGTCTGCTACAGCGACGGCTCGATGCTCGCGCAGTTGGGATCCCCGGACATGCGCACTCCCATCGCGAGCACGCTCGGCTGGCCCGATCGTATCGGCGCTCCGAGCCCGCGCCTCGACCTCGCAACGCTCGCGCGCCTCACCTTCGAGGCGCCCGATCCCCAGCGCTTCCCGGCGTTGCGCCTTGCGCGGAACGCGCTCCTCGAAGGCGGCACCGCACCTACGGTCCTCAATGCCGCAAACGAGGTCGCTGTTGCGGCCTTCCTCGAGCGCCGCATCGGCTTCCTCGACATCGCCCGCACGGTCGAGCGCACGCTCGACGCCTTGCCCACGCGCGCGGTCGAGAGCCTCGACGACGTAATCGCCGTCGATCGCGAGGCGCGCGCGACCGCGGAGCGCGCGATCGGCAACGGCACCGTCGTCGCCGCGCAATGACCTTGCGGCGAGACCCTCACCCTCCCAGCGCGAAGCGTTGGAAGCGTGAGAGTGCCGGCCCATCGTCCTAAACTATGCAATCTGCACCCTCTAAGCCCGTGCTGGTCACGGGCGCCACGGGATTCGTGGGCGCCGCGGTGGCGCGCGCTCTGCTTGCGACGAAGCGTCGCGTCCGCGTGCTCACGCGACCCGCGAGCGACCGGCGCAACCTCGCGGGACTCGATATAGAGATCGCGCTGGGATCCCTGGAGGATCGGGCGAGCCTGGCGAGCGCCGTCGCAAACTGCGGCACGCTCTATCACGTGGCGGCGGACTATCGGCTCTGGGTGCGCGATCCCGCGCAGATGTTCCGCGCCAACGTCGAGGGCACGCGCTCGCTCATGGAGGCGGCGCAGGCCGCCGGCGTCGAGCGCATCGTCTACACCTCGAGTGTCGCGACCCTCGGCCTTAATGCCGATGGCACTCCCGCCGACGAGACGACGCCCAGCAGCTACGCCGACATGGTCGGCCCTTACAAGCAGTCGAAGTTTTTGGCAGAAGCCGAGGTCCGGCATCTCGTGGAGACCCAGCATCTTCCCGCTGTGATCGTCAATCCCTCGACCCCCGTGGGGCCGCGGGACATCAAGCCGACGCCGACCGGCCGCGTCATTCTCGAAGCCGCCTCGGGCCGGATGCCCGCCTTCGTCGATACCGGACTCAACCTCGTCCATGTCGACGACGTTGCGCAAGGCCATCTCCTCGCGGAGGAGCGCGGCAAGATTGGCGAGCGCTACATCCTCGGCGGCGAGAACCTCGCGCTCGCGGAGATACTCCGCCGGATTGCTGCCATCGTCCGCCGCAAGCCACCGACCCTGCGCCTGCCGCTCGGCGTCGTCTGGCCCGTGGCGGCAGTCGCAGAGACGATCGGCCGCATCACCGGCCGCGAGCCCATGGTGACCTTCGACAGCCTGCGCATGGCGCGTAAGAAGATGTACTTCTCCTCCGTCAAGGCCGAGCGCGAGCTCGGATATCGTACGCGTCCCACCGATCAGGCGCTTGCGGACGCGATCGATTGGTTTCGCGAGCGGGGGATGCTGCGGTGATCTATTGGACGGCACTCGCCGGGATCAGCCTCGGCATTTGGATTTATCTCCTGCTGCTGCGCGGCAACTTCTGGCGTGAGATGGTGCAGCCAAGGGCGCCGGAACCCGAGCACTGGCCCAGAATTGTCGCGGTGGTGCCCGCACGGAACGAGGCCGAGCACATCGGCGAAGCCGTGGGCTCGCTGCTGGGCCAAGACTATCCCGGCGAATTTTCCGTGATCCTCGTCGACGATCAAAGCAGCGACGGCACTGCCGAGGTTGCGCGCGCCGCTGCCCTCGACGTCGATGCCGGAAATCGCCTCACCGTTTTGCGGGCCCGCGACCTGCCGCAGGGCTGGACGGGGAAGCTCTGGGCGCTCAGTGAAGGGATTGCCGAGGCGGAGCGGCGCGATCTGCCGCCGGCGCTGATCCTGCTGACCGACGCCGACATCCTCCATCACCGCACCAACCTCCGCGAGCTCGCCGCGCGGATCGCGACGGGCCTCGATCTCGCCTCGCTTATGGTGCGCTTGCGGATGGAGAGCATCGCCGAGCGCTTCCTCGTGCCGGCCTTCGTCTTCTTCTTCGAGATGCTCTATCCCTTCGCCCGCATCCGCGATCCCCGCAACCGCACCGCCGGCGCGGCGGGCGGATGCGTCCTGGTCCGGCGCGAGGCACTGCGGCGGATCGGCGGCATCGGCGCGATCCGCGGCGAGATCATCGACGACTGCGCCCTCGCGCGCGCGGTGAAGCGCGGCGGGCCGATCTGGCTCGGGCTCAGCACGGAGACCCGGAGCTTGCGCGCCTATCCCGCGCTCGACGATATCTGGCGGATGGTAGCGCGGACCGCCTACGCGCAGCTCAGGTATTCTCCGCTGCTGTTGGTCGCGACGGTGTTGGGCATGACGCTGACCTTCCTTGCGCCCGTTGCGGTCGCCTTCTCGGGCAATGCAGCGGCCTGGCTCGGCGTTTCCGCGTGGTCCGTGATGGCGCTCGCTTATCTGCCGACGCTGCGCCTCTACGAGCAATCGCCGGCCTGGGCGCCCTTGCTGCCGCTCATCGCTTTGGTGTACATCGCCGCGACCGTCGATTCCGCGCGGCGCCATTGGCTCGGCAGAGGAGGAGAATGGAAGGGTCGCACGCACGCTGGGAGTCCCGCGGCTTGATCGCCACCGTGGAGATGCCGTCCGGCAAGGGCGCCGCGGACGAGAATTTTCCCGTGGGCTCCTGGCTCATTCGGCGCGACCTGCGCCCGGCCGTGCACGCCTTCTACCGCTTCGCGCGCCAGGCGGACGACGTCGCCGACAGCCCCGATCTCTCTGCGGAAGAGAAAGTCCGCCGGCTCGACCGCATGGGCGCGGTGCTCGACGGTGCACCCGGCGAGGACGCTCCGGCGGCGAAGGCGATGCGCGAAAGCCTCCTAGCGACGGGCGTCACGCCGCAGCATTGCCACGACGTGCTCCGCGCCTTCCGCATGGACGCGACCAAGCTTCGCTATCGCGACTGGGACGATCTCATGGAGTATTGCCGCTATTCCGCTTCGCCGGTGGGGCGGCAGCTTCTCGACCTCCACGGCGAGAGCCGCGACACCTGGCCGCCCAACGACGCGCTCTGCTCAGCGCTGCAGGTATTGAACCACCTGCAGGACTGCGTCACCGATCATCGCTTGCTGGACCGCGTCTATCTCCCGACCGAGGATCTCGCGCGGTTCGGCGCTGCGATCGACGATTTGACGCTCGCCTCCGCGACGCCGGGCTTGCGCCGCGTTCTCGACTATCTCCTCGACCGCACCGCGGAGCTGGTGCGGCGGGCGCGCGACCTGCCGCCGCGCGTTGAAAGCCGTGGTCTCCGGCGCGAGACGGCCATCATCGTCAATCTCGCGGAGCGCCTCACCGAGCATCTCCGTCGTGGCGATCCGCTGGCGAGCCGCGTCAAGCTCGGCAAATGGGACTTCGCTGCGGCCCTCGTCATTGGGCTTTGGCGCGGCGGGCGGGGGGCGGCATGAGCGTCGCCGCTGCACCCTTGAGTCCCTCCGAGGCGCGCGCCGCCGTCCGAGCGCGTGTCGAGGCCGCGGGCACGTCCTTTTACTGGGCGATGCGCGTTCTTCCGGAGGCGCGGCGCGATGCGATGTTCGCGATCTACGCCTTCTGCCGCGAGGTCGACGACATCGCCGACAGCGCCGATCCCGCTGACGCGAAGCGTCGCGGCCTCGATGGCTGGCGGCGCGAGATCGATGCGCTCTTCGCGGGAAAGCCCACGACCACCATCACGCGCGCGCTGCTCGAGCCCACCCGCGACTTCGCGCTCCGTCGCGAGGATTTCCTCGCGGTGATCGACGGCATGGAGATGGATGCGGTCGCGGACATCCGTGCGCCCGGCATGGCCGAGCTCGACCTCTACTGCGACCGCGTCGCGAGCGCGGTGGGACGCCTTTCCGTGCGCGCCTTCGGCGTCGCTTCCACCGCCGCGGATCGGGTTGCCTACTCGCTGGGACGCGCGCTGCAGCTCACCAACATCCTCCGCGATCTCCTGGAGGATGCCGAGCGTGGGCGGCTCTATCTCCCGCAGGAACTGCTGGAGGGGGAGGGTATTCCCATCGGCGATCCCGCCTCGGTGCTGAGGCATCCGGCGCTGCCGCTCGCCTGCGAAGCGCTCGCGGAGATCGCGGAGCGGCATTTCGCGGAGGCGCGTGCGGCGATGCGTGCCTGTCCGCGCAAGCCGATGCGTCCCGCGGCTGCGATGGGGGCGGTCTATGCGGCGATCCTCCGCCGTTTGAAGCGTCGGGGCTGGCGGCGTCTGGATCGCCCGGTCCGCATCCCCAGCGCGGTCAAGCTCTTCTTCGCGCTGCGCTACGGGCTGCTGTGAAGCGCGTCCATGTGGTGGGGGCGGGGCTTGCGGGGCTCGCGGCGGCGCTGCGCCTCGCGGAGGCTCGCCGTACCGTCGTCCTCCACGAGGCCGGCCGGCAGGCCGGCGGGCGGTGCCGCTCCTATTTCGATACGAGCCTCGATTGCCGCATCGACAACGGCAATCACCTCCTCATCGCCGGCAATACCGCGGCGATGGACTATCTCCGCGCGATCGGTGCGGCCGATACGCTGACGGGGCCGGCATCGCCGGCCTATCCCTTCCTCGATCTCGGAACGGGCGAGCGCTGGACGCTCCGGCCCAATCGCGGACGCATCCCCTGGTGGCTCTGGAGCCGAAGGCGCCGGGTCCCTGGCACCCGGGCTTTCGATTATCTCCGCGCGCTGGGGCTGCAGCGCCGGGGTCCGGAAGCGACGGTCGCGGAAGCGCTCGACACCCGCACCCTGCTGTTCCGCCGCCTCTGGCAGCCGCTCGCGGTCGCTGCGCTCAATACCGAAGTCGAGGCGGGCTCCGCTCAGCTCTTGCGCCGCGTGCTTGGCGAGAGCTTTGGCCGCGGCGGCGCCGCCTGCCTCCCGCTGGTGCCGCGCGAAGGCCTTTCCGAGAGCCTCATCGATCCCGCGCTCGCACGGCTCTCGACACTCGGTGCGGAGCTGCGCCTGGGATCGCGGCTTCGCGGCATCGTCGATGACGGCACGAGAGTCGAGGCGCTCGAATTCGACGGGGGCCGCGTCGAGCTCGACGCGGAGGACGGGGTCGTGCTGGCGGTGACCGCGCCGGTCGCGACGCGGCTCCTCCCGGGAATAGACGCGCCGGAGGAGTTCCGCGCCATCCTCAATGCGCATTATCGCTTTGCCGCGCCCAGCGCAGCGCCCCTTTTTGTCGGACTGATCGGCGGCACCTCGGAATGGGTGTTCCGGAAGCGCGAAGTTCTCTCCGTCACGGTGAGTGCGGCCGACCGGCTCATGGACACGCCGGCCGAGGAGCTCGCTCCGGTGCTCTGGCGCGAGGTCGCGCGGGCCTACGATCTCGGCGAGCAAGCAATGCCGCCCTGGCAGATCGTGAAGGAGCGCCGCGCCACTTTTGCGGCAACTCCCGAGCAGCTCGCGCACCGTCCGAGGCCAGGAACGGCGTGGCAAAACCTGGCTCTGGCAGGGGATTGGACGGATACGGGACTGCCCGCCACAATAGAAGGAGCGATTCGCTCGGGCTTTGCCGCCGCAGGCCTGTTGCTTAGGCGAGTGACATAAAACACTTGAGCCCCGGCGCCGGCGACGCCATGGTGTCGCCCGCAAATCCCCCCGCACCTGCACCCAGAATAGCCCCTTGTCCGAAGCCCGCGCCTATCGAGTGGAATCCGCCCCCCGCAGCCTCGATGCAAGCATCGAGAGCGCGAGTGCGGCACTGCTGCGCCTGCAGAATGCCGACGGACATTGGGCGTTCGAACTCGAGGCCGATGTCACGATCCCCGCGGAATACCTGCTGCTCCAGCATTACCTCGACGAGATCGACGAGGGACTGCAGCAGGCGCTCGCGCACTACGTGCGTTCGATCCAGGGCGAGCACGGGGGATGGCCGCTCTTTCACGGCGGCGACTTCGACATCTCCGCCTCGGTGAAAGCCTATTTCGCGCTGAAGGCCGCTGGCGATTCGCCGGATGCGCCGCACATGATCCGCGCGCGCGAGGCGATCCTCGCGCATGGTGGCGCCGGCCGCGTCAACGTCTTCTCGCGCATCCAGCTCGCGCTCTTCGGCGAGATGAGCTGGGAGCACGTGCCGATGATGCCCGTGGAGATCATGCATCTCCCGCGCTGGTTCCCGTTCCATCTCAGCAAGGTTTCCTACTGGTCGCGCACGGTGATCGTGCCGCTCTTGGTGTTGATGAGCATGAAGCCGCGCGCGCGCAATCCCCGCAGCGTGACGGTGCAGGAACTCTTCCTCCCGGACGAGCCGATCCCGCCGCCGGGGCTCCAGGGCTCAAATTGGGCGGAGGCCTTCGCGCGTCTCGACCGGCGCCTCCGCCGCTGGGTTCCGAAATTCCCGCAGGGCTGGCGCGATCGTGCGATCGCAAAGGCGGTCGCCTTCGTCGGCGAGCGGCTCAACGGCGAAGACGGGCTCGGCGGGATATATCCCGCGATGGCGAATGCCGTGATGATGTTCGACTGCCTCGGCGTGCCCAAGGACGATCCCCGTGTCCTCACGGCGAAGGCTGCGTTGCGGAAGCTCCTGGTGCTTGAGCCCGGGCGCAGCTATTGCCAGCCCTGTCTCTCGCCGATCTGGGACACGGGGCTTGCCTGTCATGCGCTGCTCGAAGCGGGCGGCGCCGAGGGTGCGGTCGAGCGAGGCCTCGCCTGGATGGCCGATCGGCAAATCCTCGAGGTCAAGGGCGATTGGTCGGTCTGGCGGCCGGAGGTTCGTCCCGGCGGCTGGGCCTTCCAGTACGAGAACCCGCATTACCCCGATGTCGACGACACCGCGGTCGTGGCGCTCGCGCTCCATCGCCACGCGCCCGATCGCTACCGCGAGTCGATCGACCGTGCCACCGAGTGGATCGAGGGCATGCAAAGCCGGAACGGCGGCTGGGGCGCCTTCGATGCCGACAACTCCTATACCTACCTCAACTATATTCCCTTTGCCGATCATGGTGCGCTGCTCGATCCGCCGACTGCCGACGTCTCCGCACGCTGCGTGAGCTTCCTCGGCCAACTTCTGGCGCGCGACGGCAAACGCGACGACCAGACACTGGCGGCGGGCGTCGAATATCTCGTGCGCGAGCAAGAGGCAGACGGCTCGTGGTTCGGCCGCTGGGGCACGAATTACATCTACGGCACGTGGTCCGCGCTCGCCGCGCTGAACGTCGTCGGCTACAATCCGCGCTCGCAGCCGATCCGGCGCGCGGTCGAGTGGCTCGTCGCGCGGCAACGTCCCGACGGCGGCTGGGGCGAGGACGGGCGCTCCTATTGGGCGGACCGCCCGCGCGGAGAAGCCAAGGAGAGCACGCCCTCGCAGACGGCCTGGGCCATCCTTGGCTTGATGGCAGCGGGCGAGCGCGACAGCGTCGCGGTCAAGCGCGGCATTCAATACCTGCTCGCGACGCAGACCGAGCGCGGTCTCTGGGACGAGGAGCTCTATACCGCCGTGGGCTTCCCGCGCGTGTTCTATCTCCGATATCACGGCTATCGCGCCTACTTCCCGCTCTGGGCGCTCGCGCGCTACCGCGCGCTCGGGCGAAGCAATCTGCGCACGACCCCGCACGGGATGTAATGACCGTCGGCGCCGTCACCGGCCTTGCGGCCGAAGCGGCGCTCGCCCGAGACCTCGGCCTCGCTGTCGCTGTGGGGGCGGGCACGCGCGCGGGGACGGAGGCGGCCATCGCGGAGCTGCTGGCGCGGCCGGTGCTGGGGCTCGTGAGCTTCGGGATTGCCGGCGGATTGGCGCCGGGCTTGCCCACGGGAACGGTATTGCTCCCGGCAGCGATCCGCGGCGGCGACGGCAGTGCTCATTGGGTCGACATCGACTGGCACGAGCGGCTCGCGAAGGCCGCGCGCGCGGCGAAGCTAGCGGTGCTCGTCGGCGGCATGCTCGGCGCCGACGAGATCGCCGCCACGACCGCCGCCAAAGCCGAACTGCATCGCACGACGCGGGCCGTAGCGGTCGATCTCGAGAGCCACATCGTCGCCGCCGCTGCGGCGCGTGCACGCGTGCCCTTCGTGGTGCTCCGCGCCATCGCAGATACGGCCCAGCAGGATTTGCCGCCGGCGGCGCTACTGCCGCTCACGCGCCGCGGACGGCCGAACCTGCCGCGCGTGTTGCTGTCGATCGCAGTGCAGCCGCGTCAGGTCAGGACGCTTCGCGCGCTCGACCGTGAGTTCCGCGCAGCCCTCGACGCGCTGCGCGCCGCCGGCCGAGCGCTTGGCGATACCTTGACGAAGCTTTAGGCGCGGACCGTCTCGACCGCTTCGTATTTGAGGCGCTTCACGCGGTCCATGTTCGTGCCTTCGAGCCGGATGAGGCGAGTCGGGCCCTCGCGACGGGGAGAGTGGAGATCGCCCTCGTTGTAGACGCGCGCCATACCGGGCTTCAGCGAGTATTCGCGGACGTAGCGGACCTTGCCTGGCTTGCTCGGGCTCGCGGACTCTATAAGCGCCCAATCCGTCATGATGGTCTCACCGCCCGCCTGGCCATAGATGGCCCAGGAGGGGCCGTGATCGTGCGGCGAGCTGTTCTTGGCGCCCTCATAGGAGTGGGCGAGGATGCAGAAGCCCAGCTCGCGATCCTCGTAGATCACCTTCCGCTCGGGCGTCCCGTCGCCGACGTGCTTCGCGACGAAAGCCTTGTCCTTGAGCACCTCCTCGAGGAGCGCGCAGACTTTCTGGCGGCCCTTGGGGCCGGGCTCGGCCTTGAGGATGCGGTGACAGTCAGCCGCGAACTGCTCGAGAGTATGGGTCATCATCGGTCTCCTCGATCGAGAGAAGCGATCACTCCGCCGCGGGAGCGCTTCTGGCGCCGCCGCGCTCGGCGGTGAGCCGCGCCATCGCCTGCTCGACGTGGCGCGAGAACACGAATTCCGCGGGCCGCTGGCGGTCGAGCGGGATCTCCTCGGCCATTGCGCCCTCGGACTTGATGCCGCGCATGGCAACGCCGAGCGCCTTCAGGGGCCGCTTCACGGCGTCCATGACCGCGGTTGCCTCGTAGCCACTGTGGACCATGCAATCCGCGCACTTCTCGTAATTGCCGGTGCCGTAGGCGTCCCAATTCGTCTCGCTCATCAGCTCCTTGAAGGTCTTTGCGTAGCCTTCGCCGAGAAGGTAGCAGGGACGCTGCCAACCGAAATAGGTTCGCGTGGGATTGCCCCAGGGCGTGCAATGGTAGTTCTGGTTCCCCGCGAGGAAGTCGAGGAAGAGCGAGGACTGGCTGAACGACCACTTGTGCCCACGTCCCCGGTGGAAGATGTCGCGGAAGAGCTGCTTCGTCTTGCGCCGGTTGAGGAAATGCGCCTGATCCGGCGCGCGCTCATAGGCGTAGCCCGGCGAGACGGTGATCCCCGCGACCCCCATTGCCATCACGTCGTCGAAGAAGGTCGCGACGCGGACGGGGTCGGTGCCATCGAAGAGGGTGCAGTTGATGTTCACGCGGAAGCCGCGCTCGCGTGCGAGCTTGATCGCCGAGACCGCCTTCTCGTAGACGCCCTCCTGGCAAACGGACTTGTCGTGCATCTCGCGGTCGCCGTCCAAATGCACGGACCACACGAAGAAGGGGTTCGGCTTGAAGAGGTCGATCTTCTTTTCCATCAGCAGCGCGTTCGTGCAGAGATAGACGAACTTCTTGCGCGCGATGATGCCTTCGACGACCTCGTTGATCTCGCGATGGAGGAGGGGCTCGCCGCCGGCGATCGAGACCACGGGAGCGCCGCACTCGTCGACCGCCTCCAGGCACTCCTTCACCGAGAGGCGCTGATTCAGGATCGGATCGGGATAGTCGATCTTGCCGCATCCCGCGCAGGCGAGGTTGCAGCGGAAGAGCGGCTCCAGCATGAGCACGAGCGGATAGCGCTTCACCCCCATGAGGTGCTGCTTCATCACGTAAGCGCCGACGCGGACTTTCTGGTGCAGGGGTACGGCCACGACTCTGTCCTCAGGACGTGAAGGGGTAGGCGCTCAGGCGGTGGTTTCCGCGAGCTCCGCGGGCATGCGGAAGCGCACGTTCTCGGTGATACCAGGCAAGGTCTGGAGATCGACCTCCGCGACCTGGCGTAGCCGCTCGATGAGCCGCTGCACGAGATCCTCGGGCGCCGAGGCCCCGGCGGTGATTCCGATCGAGCTCACACCCTCGAGCCAAGCGGGATCGAGCGCATCGGCATCGGCGATCAGATAGCTTTTCACGCCCTGCTCGACCGCGATCTCGCGCAAGCGGTTGGAGTTGGAGCTGTTGGCGGCGCCGACGACGAGCATCACGTCGACATCATGCGCGAGCTCGCGCACCGCGCGCTGGCGGTTCTGCGTCGCGTAGCAGATGTCCTTGGTGTCGGGGCCGACGATCGCGGGGAAGCGCTCCTTGAGCGCGTCGATCACCGCTCGCGTGTCATCGACGCTGAGCGTCGTCTGCGTGATGAAGGCGAGCTTCTGAGGATTGCCAACCTTGAGGTTTTTCACCTCTTCGGCCTTGGAGATGAGATGCACCTTGCCGTCGATCCGGCCCATGGTGCCTTCGATCTCGGGATGGCCGGCATGGCCGATCAGGATGATCTCGCGGCCCTGCGACGCGTAGCGCTGACCCTCGCTGTGCACCTTCGAGACCAACGGACAGGTAGCGTCGATCACGGGGAGCGTGCGGTCCTCCGCGGCCTCCTCGACCGCGCGGCTCACCCCATGCGCGCTGAAGATGGTGACGCTGCCCGGCGGGATCTCGTCGAGCTCGTCGACGAATCGCGCTCCCTTGGCGCGGAGTCGCTCCACGACGTGCCGGTTGTGCACGATCTCATGCCGGACGTAGATGGGCGGGCCATACTTCTCGAGAGCGCGCTCGACGATCTCGATGGCGCGCTCCACGCCTGCGCAAAAGCCACGGGGCTGGGCCAGCATCACCCGCAAGCGCCGTCTCGTCGAAGTGCCGTTGCCGCGCGCCGGATTGTCCATGGAGGTCCTCGTCTTGGAGCCGGGAAAATAGCCTGTCTTTGCGCGGATTTGCAAATGGGACCGCAGGCGATCCAGGAAATGCCCGTAGTGTCGTTGGGGTCAAATGCCCTTGATTTGCCCCATTTGCCCGCTACGCCTTGAAAGAGATGGGAAGAGCATTGACGAGTCGATGTCCTCCATTGCGCAAATCGCGTCTGAATTGCGAATCTTGCAAGTCTGTGTTTAGTTGGCGCGCAATATCCATGGCAACGGCAGCCCCCGGCGCAACAGCGGGCGGCTGCGGCGTTTGCGCGCAACCTGAATTGACCTAGGGATCGTCCCCGTGAGCAAGAAACCGGTTTCAGAATCCTCCAGCACCGCCGGCGAGTCCAATCACATCTCCAATCGCACGCCGCTGTTGGACCGGATCAAGGTTCCCGCGGATTTGCGCGCGCTTGCGGAGAGCGATTTGGCGCAGGTGGCGGACGAGCTGCGTCTGGAGTTGGTGGACGCGGTTTCGATGACGGGCGGGCATCTTGGTGCGGGGCTGGGTGTGGTTGAGCTGACGGTAGCGGTGCATTACGTCTTCGAGACGCCGCGGGACCGCCTGATCTGGGACGTGGGCCACCAGGCCTATCCGCACAAGATCCTGACGGGTCGGCGGGACCGGATCCGGTCGCTGCGGCAGGGCGGCGGGTTGTCGGGGTTCACGAAGCGCTCGGAGAGCGAGTACGACCCCTTTGGCGCCGCGCACAGCTCGACCTCGGTCTCGTCTGCGCTGGGGATGGCGGTAGCACGGGACATGAAGGGTGAGGAGAACCACGTCATCGCGGTGATCGGGGACGGGGCGATGAGCGCGGGGATGGCCTATGAAGCCATGAACAATGCGGGCTCGATGGACGCGCGCTTGATCGTGATCCTGAACGACAACGACATGTCGATTGCGCCGCCGGTGGGTGCGATGAGCGCCTACCTGTCGCGGCTCTTGTCCTCGAGGCAGTACCGGTCTCTGAGGCATCTGGCGCGGCAGGTGGCGGAGAAGTTTCCGGGCCCGCTGGAGCGGGCGGCGAAGCGGGCGGAGGAGTATGCGCGGGGGTTCGTGACGGGGGGCACGCTCTTCGAGGAGCTGGGGTTCTACTACGTGGGCCCGATCGACGGACACAATCTGGATCACCTGCTGCCGGTGTTGAAGAACGTGCGGGCGAGCCGGGAGAAGGGGCCGGTGCTGATCCATGTGGTGACACAGAAGGGTCACGGGTACCCGCCGGCGGAAGCGGCTGCGGACAAGTACCACGGCGTCGTCAAATTCGACGTAGCGACGGGAGCGCAGGCGAAAGGGAAGGCGGGCCCGCCGAGCTACACGAGCGTCTTTGCGAAGGCGCTCTTGGCGGAGGCTGCGGCGGACGACCGGATCGTCGCGATCACGGCTGCGATGCCGTCGGGGACGGGGCTGGACAAGTTCGCGGAGAAGTACCCGGAGCGGTGCTTTGACGTGGGGATCGCGGAGCAGCACGCGGTGACCTTTGCGGCGGGTCTGGCGTGCGAGGGGATGAAGCCCTTTGCGGCGATCTACTCGACCTTCCTGCAGCGGGGCTACGACCAGGTGGTGCATGACGTTGCGATCCAGCGCCTCCCGGTGCGCTTTGCGCTGGACCGCGCGGGGCTCGTGGGTGCGGACGGTCAGACGCATGCGGGGTCCTTCGACCTCGCCTATCTCGGCTGCCTGCCGGACTTCGTGCTGATGGCGGCGGCGGACGAGGGTGAGCTGATGCGGATGGTGGCGACGGCGGCACAGATCGACGACCGCCCCTCGGCCTTCCGCTATCCCCGGGGCGAGGGCCTCGGCCTTGCGCTCCCCGAGCGGGGCGAGCCGCTGGAGATCGGGAAGGGTCGGATCGTGCGGGAGGGGACGACGATCGCGCTCCTGAGCCTTGGAACCAGGCTGCAGGAGTGTCTGAAGGCGGCGGAGGAGCTAGCGAGCTACGGGCTCTCGACGACGGTTGCGGATGCGCGGTTTGCCAAGCCGCTGGATGCCGAGCTGATCGAGCGGCTGGCGCGGGAGCATGAGGTCCTGATCACGATCGAGGAGGGCTCGATCGGGGGCTTCGCGAGCCAGGTGCTGCACCATCTGGCGACGGTGGGGCTTCTGGATCACGGCTTGAAGCTGCGTCCGATGGTGCTGCCGGACCGCTTCCTCGAGCACGACGCGCCGGCCAAGCAGTACGAGCAGGCGCAGCTCACCTCCCCCCACATCGTCCGCACCGCCATGGCGGCCCTCGGGCGCGAGGCGGGCGCCGCCTCGGCGCGCGCCTAGAGGAGGGCGCGGCCCGCGCCGGCGATGCCGAAGCGCAGGCTCGACGCGCTGCTGGTGGAGCGCGGCCTCTCGGAGACCCGCAGCAAGGCGCAAGCGCTGGTGATGGCGGGTCTCGTTACGAGCGGTGAGCGCCGCCTCGACAAGCCCGGCATGCTGCTCGACACGGAGACTCCCCTTGAAGTGAAGGGGCGTGATCATCCCTGGGTCTCCCGCGGCGGCATCAAGCTTGCGCATGGGCTCGACCATTTCCGCATCGATCCCGCAGGGTCGATCTGCCTCGACATCGGCGCCTCCACCGGCGGCTTCACCGACGTGCTCCTCCAGCGCGGCGCCAAGCGCGTCTTTGCCGTCGATGTCGGCTACGGGCAATTTGCGGCGAAGCTGCGCGGCGATCCCCGCGTCGCCCTGCTGGAGCGCGTCAATGCGCGACATCTCACGCGCACGGAGATACCGGAGCCCATCGACCTCGTCGTTTGCGATGCGAGCTTCATCGGCCTGCGCACGGTGTTGCCCGCGGCCCTCGCACTCGCGGCTCCTAACGCAACGCTCATCGCGCTCATCAAGCCGCAGTTCGAGGTCGGCAAGGGAAGGGTCGGCAAGGGTGGCGTCGTCCGCGATCCCGAGCTGCATCGCGAGGTCTGCGCGACTATCTCGACTTGGCTCGGCGAGCAGCCGACTTGGCGCGTCGAAGGGATCGCGGAGAGCCCGATCAAGGGTCCCGAGGGAAACGTCGAGTTCCTGATCTGCGCTCGCAAGGACGCGGCATGAGCGCCTCGCGGCCGGAGATCGCGGAGCTGGAGGTGACGAAGCTCGGCGTGCGCGGCGACGGAATTGCCTTGCACGAGGGACGACCGGTTTATCTCCCCTATACCGCGCCGGGCGACCGCGTGCGCGCGCGGCTGGGAGCATCGCGCGACGCCGGCCGCGCCGGCACCGTGCTGGAGCTGCTTGCGCCGGGCGCACGCCGAACGCCGGCCTGCCCGCATTTCGGAACATGCGGGGGCTGCGCCTTGCAGCATCTTCCCGAGGAAACCTACTCCGCTTTCAAGCTCGATCTCCTGCGCACGGCGCTCGCTCATCGCGGTCTCTCGGGGATCGAGCAGGAGGCGCTCAGGAGCTTCCCGCCGGGGACGAGACGCCGCGCGCGTCTGGCACTCCGGCGGCTGAAGAACGGCGAGACCCAGGTGGGGTTCCATGCCCGGGACAGCCACGACATCGTGGACATGCGCGCTTGTCCCGTGCTGCACCCACGTCTCGTCGCGCTTGTGGCGCCGCTCAGGAAGCTCGCCGCAGCTTTCCTGCAGCCCCGGGGCAGCGGCGCCGCCACGATGACGCTGCTCGACGGCGGCATCGATCTGCTGCTGGATTTGCCGCGACACCCGGACCTGTCGCTCCTCGAGGGTCTGGCGGCCTTCGCTCACGCGCAGGATCTCGCGCGGCTCGGTTGGCGTGAGGGCGAGAAGGGCGTGCCAACGCCCGCGGCGGAACGCCGGCCGGCACGAGCCATACTCGGCGGTGTCGCCGTCGACGTGCCGCCCGAGGGCTTCCTGCAGGCAAGCGTCGAGTCAGAACGCCTACTTTCGGAACTCGTGCTCGCGGGCGTCGGAGCAGCGAAGCACGTCCTCGATCTCCATGCCGGTCTCGGTACCTTCACCTTCGCGCTCGCCGCGCGGGCGAGGATGCACGCGGTCGACGGATCGCGCCCCGCGATCGCCGCACTCGTGGCGGCCGCCGCGCGCGCGGGCATCGCGCAGGGGATATCGACCGAGACGCGCGACCTCGAGGTCCGCCCGCTCCTTGCGGACGAGCTGCGTCGCTTCGATGCAGCGGTGTTCGATCCGCCGCGTGCGGGTGCGCCTGCGCAGGCGGCGGCGCTCGCGGCCTCGACCGTGCCGCGCGTGGTTGCGGTCTCCTGCAATCCCGCGACCTTCGCGCGCGACGCTCGGCTTCTGGTCGATGGTGGCTATCGCCTCACGCGCCTCGTCCCGGTCGACCAATTCCTTTGGTCGCCGCATTTGGAGCTCGTCGCCTTTTTCGAGCGCTAAGGCCGTGGCACCGGCGGCATCGCGACGGAGCCCGGCGGCTGGCTCGCGAGCTCGAACTGGCGCACCGCCAGGCGAAGCTGTGCCGCCAAGCGCGCGAGCGGGCCGGGGCTCGCCTCGACCTCGACTTCCACACCCTCGCCCCGGCTTGCGAGACGCGCGAGGACTTCCGCGAACGTCTCGGGTGGCGGGACCTGCTTGAGCGTCACCTCCTGATCGGCCGGGATGCGCGCTGCTTCCTTCGCCAGCGCGATCGCCGTTGCGAAGCCGCCGAGCGCGTCGACGAGGCCGCGCTCCTTCGCCTGCTCTCCCGTCCAGACGCGGCCTTTTGCGACCGCTTCGACCGCTGCCGGATCCATCTTGCGGCCCTTGGCGACGCGCTCCTTGAAGTCCGCATAAATCGCGTCGAGGAACGTCTCGAAGCGCGCGTGCTGCGCGGGGGTAAAGTCGTCGAGGGTGCTGAACATGCTCGCATTCGTGCCCATATCCACGGCGCCCCAGGTGACACCAAGAAGCTTCCAGAACCCGGCCGTCACGAATTTGCCCGCGACGACCCCGATCGAGCCCGTGAGGGTCGCGGGCTCCGCGACAATCTTGTCCGCGGGCGCCGCGATGTAGTATCCGCCGGAGCCTGCGACGTCGCCCATGCTGACGATCACGGGTTTCCCGCGCTCCTTTGCGCGCAGCACCGCGCGCCAGATCGTCTCCGAAGCGACGACGGAGCCGCCGGGACTGTCGATGCGGAAAAGGATCGCCTTGACGTCAGGATCGGTCGCGGCCTGGTCGAAGGCGCGCGCAACCGCGTCGGCGCCCATGATGCCGTTCCCGGAGAGGGGACCGCCGCCGCTTCCGCCGCGCTGGATGAGGCCGGTGCCGTAGATAAGGGCGACGACGGGGCCGCTCCGATGCGGCCGTCCGGCGCGGCCGAGATAGGCGAGCGCGCTCAGGAACTCCGCGCCCGATCCCGCGCGCTCGCGCGCCTCCGCCTCCGCCTGGTCGCGGTAGCCGATCTTATCGACGAGATGGGCATCCGCCGCCTCCTGCGTGAGGAGGGGCCCACGGTCGATGATCTCGCGTACCTTGGCTTCCTCGATCTTGCGATCGCGGGCGATGCCGCGGATCATCTGGTCGAAGACCGAGCGCAGCAGCGCCTCCGTCTCCTCCCGCTGCGCCGCCGTCATGCCGGTCTCGGTGATCATGTTCATGGCGGTCTTGTATTCGCTGCGGTGATCGAAATTCGGAACCACATCGAGCTTGTCGAGGGTGCCGCGGAAGAACGGGGATTCACTGCGCAGTCCCGTGAGGCCCACGAGGCCCTGGGGCTGCAGCCAAATCTGGTCGCACGCCGCTGCGAGGTAATAGGCGTGATTGCCGGGGCCGAATTCGCCGAAGCTATCGGCATAGGCGATCACGAATTTGCCTTTCGCGCGGAAAGCGGCGATCGCGTCGCGCAGCTCCTGCACCTGCGCCGCTCCG
>Ga0335082_10002044_pt1 | contig 21697 bp, 12 predicted proteins | sample Lox_Sample_41_FD_206718 | JGI IMG/M metagenome (GOLD analysis project Ga0335082, IMG submission 206718) | Soil microbial communities from Loxahatchee National Wildlife Refuge, Florida, United States - Lox_Sample_4.1 | ecosystem: Environmental > Terrestrial > Soil > Wetlands | place: USA...
AGGTGCGATGATTTCAGGGGGGCCACGGCCTCCTTTTTTTTGAGTCCCGCTTCCACGCGGGATGCCGCCCGGCCCGGGCGATCCGTTTTCCCGGCTTCGGCTACCATCCGTTGAACCTTCGACGGCCGGGATTCGAGCGAAAGTGAAGCTTGCCTCCGCAATGCCGGCGCCAGCGGCAATTCCTTTCGTCGCGGCGGCGTGCGTCTTCGCGGCATCGGGCGCGGCGCGCGCCCAGAGCATCGAGCCGCGCGCGTACTCCAACGCGCCCGTCGGCGTGAACTTCCTCGTCGCCGGATACGGCTACACGAGCGGCGGGCTCTCCACCGATCCCGCGCTTCCCATCACCGACGACCGCATCAGGACCTCGAGCGCGGTGCTCGCCTATGCGCGCACGCTCGACCTGTGGGGCAATTCGGGCAAGTTCGACGTGATCGTCCCGTACTCGGAGCTTCACGGCACGGCCGACTACGCGGGCCTGCCGGTGGAGCGGCGCGTGGGCGGACTCGCCGATCCGGCGCTGCGCCTGTCGATCAACTTCTACGGCGCGCCCGCCTTGCCGCTCGCGCAGTTCTCCGGCTACCGCCAGGAGCTCATCGTCGGGGCGAGCCTGCAGGTGTCGCCGCCGCTCGGCCAATACGACGCCGCCCGCATCGTGAACCTCGGCACGAATCGATGGACCTTCCGGCCCGAGCTGGGAATCTCCAAGACCGAGGGAGCCTGGACGCTCGAGGGCAAGGCGGCGGCCACGCTCTTCACGGACAACCGCGACTTCAACGGCGGCAAGACCCGCTCGCAGGACCCCATCTACTCGGTCTCGGGCCACGCGATCTACAACTTCCCCTCGGGAATCTGGGCCTCGTGCGACGCGACGTACTTCGCGGGCGGGCGCAGCACCATCGACGGCGCGCAGGCGAACGACCTGCAGCAGAACTGGCGCGCGGGCGCCACGCTCGCGATTCCCGTCGATCGACGCAACTCGATCAAGCTCTACGCGAGCCGCGGGCTTTCGGCGCGCACCGGCAACAGCTTCGACCTCGTGGGCATCGCGTGGCAGGTGCGCTGGGGCGCGGGCTTGTGAAAGGCCCGGTGGATCGGCGCCGGGAGACGGGCTATTCGCCTTCCTCGTGCGCCCGATTGACGATCAATCCAGCGTGAAGCGGTCGCGACGGATGAAGCCTTCGAACCGCGCGCCCGAGGGGGACTTCACGTGCCACCAGTCGTCGACGTCTTCCTCGACGAGGATTTTCACGCCGGGGGGCAACTGCGCCACGACGGGCGACGAAATGCTGGGCGCCTTGCGGATGTTGGAGCGGCCCTTGGCCAATGTGTGCGCGCGCTTCCACGCCGATTCCGGCGCGGCCTTCGGTTGGACCCGTGGCGGGGCCGCCGGTGGTGCGGCCGCCGGAGGCGCGACAGCGGGCGCCGCGGGGGCAGGCGCCTGTGCGACGACGGGTGCGGCAGGCGCGTAGGCCGAAGGCTCGCCGCACGCGGCGAATATCGCATCGGGGCCGCGCGCGTATGTGGGGATTTCGAACGTGACGGGCTCCACGTCGCGTCCCAGGGCCGCGGGCAGCGCGATCTTCTCGGACACCTCGATGCCCACGCAGGCGCGCAACGCGGAGGGCGAGAGCCCGCGCGTGAGCATGTCGCCCAGATCGTTGGCCTCCCAGGTCGCCGCGATCCGGGTGCGTGGGGGCGACTCGCCGGGGGGTGCGACGCCGAGGCAGGCGAGATGCGGCGCTTCCTTCGCCTTCAGGCCGCTTTCCAGGTCGATCGAGCGCGCGTTGGCGATCTCGATCGCGATCTTGCCCGTGCTCTTCTCGCAGGACAGGTAGGCCGTCGAGACGATCTTCGCGGTGCCGATGTACGAGATGTGCGCGTCGAGGCTGATGGCGACCTTGATGGGCCCCATCTTCGGATGGTTGCCTTCGCGCACCTGCCAATGCAGGTCGGAATCCTCCGCCCTGCGAATTCCCTGGGCGACAAGCGGATCGCCCGCCGGGGAGGCCCCCAGCGCCGGGCAGGCAACGAACAGGGCGAGGCACGCTCGAAGACGCACCTCGCGATTCTAAATCCGCGGCTGCCTCAGCGCGACGACCGGCCGTCGATCCAGGTGTCCTGCACTTGCAGGTGCTCGTCGCAGAGCACGAGGTTGGCGCGGTAGCCCGGCGCGATGCGCCCGACTTCGCCGGCGAGGCCCAGGAACTCGGCGGGATAGGCGCTCGCCATGCGCGCGGCCTGCTCGAGCGTGAGGCCCAGCATCTCGACGGCATTCTTCACCGCCGTGGCCATGTCGATGGCCGAACCCGAGAGCACGCCGTTGTCGTCGACGCACACGCCGTCCTTCACGGTGATGCGCCTTCCCTGCAGCATGAACGAATCGCGATGCGAGCCGACGCTCGGCATCGCGTCGGTCACGAGCATGAAGCGGTCGGGCCGCTTGCAGCGCAGCGCGATCTTGAGCGCGACGGGATGCACGTGGCGTCCATCGACGATGAGGCCGACCCACGAGTTGTCGTCGCTCAGCGCCGCGCCCACGGCGCCCGGCTCGCGATGGTTGAACGGCGACATCGCGTTGAAGAGGTGGGTCACGCCGGAAACGCCGTGCTTGAACGCTTCGGCCACCTCGTCGTAGGTGCCGTTGGTGTGGCCCGCCGAGACCACCACGCCCGCGTCGGCGAGCTTGCGGATCGTGTGGGGCTCGGTCACCTCGGGCGCGAGCGTGACCAGCGTGCGGCCCACGCCCATGGAGGAGAGGAGCTGCACGCCCTGCGCGTCGAGGCTGCGCAGCTTCGCCGGATCGTGGGCGCCCTTGCGAAGCTCGTTGATGAACGGCCCTTCGATGTGCACGCCGATCACGCCCGGCACGCGCGCCTCGATCGCCGAACGCACCGACGAGATCGCCCTGGCGATCACGGAAAGGTCGTCGCTGATGAGGGTCGGCAGGAATCCCGTGGTGCCGAATCGCCGGTGCGCGCGGCCGATCGCCCGGATCGCCTCGACGCTGGGATCGTCGTTGAAGAGCACGCCGCCGCCGCCGTTCACCTGGCAGTCGATGAAGCCGGGCATGAGGTAGCCGCCGCGCAGGTCGCGGCGCTCGGCCTTCACCAGGCGCGGATCGTCCCTGGCAGTGAGCGCGACGATGCGCTCCCCGTCGAGGAGCAGGACGCGATCCGACACGAAGCCGTCGTCGGTGAGGACGCGCGCATTGCCGAGCGCTTGCATCAAGTGGTCTCGGTGACTTTTCTCAGGTGGGGCGGCCGGTCGGGATCGCATCCGCGCGCGATGGCGAGCGCGTTGGCGAGGCGGTAGAAGCTCTGTGCGACGAGCAGCGGCTGGATCACGGGATGGGACTCGAGGGTCGCGAGCTCCACCGCACCGGGCACCCTGGCGCCCGCGGCGAGCACGTCCACGCCGCGCGCGACGAGGTCCGCGCCGAGCTTCTCGATGCCCTCGCGCGTCTCGTCGTCCTGCGCGAAGAGCAGCGCCGGGAAGTTGCCGTGCAGGAGCGCTTGCGGACCGTGGCGGACCTCCGCGGCGCTGAAGCTCTCGGCGTGCAGCCCGCACGTCTCCTTGCACTTGAGGGCGGCCTCCTGCGCCACGCCCAGCCCGACGCCGCGCGCAATCACATACAGGTGGCTCGCGGGGCGCAGCGTCTCGAGCGCGGCGCTCCAGTCGAGCTCCCAGGCGCGCTCGAGGTCTCCGGGAGCGCATTCCAGGGCCTGCTGCATGGGGCCGTCGCGCGTCCACTCGGCGGTGACGTGCACGAGCGCCGCGAGCGAGGCGATGTAGGACTTCGTCGCCGCCACGCTCTGCTCGGCGCCCGCGCAGAGGGGCAGGCAGTGCTCGGCGAGCGCCGCGAGCGGCGACTCCTCGTCGTTCACGAGCGCCACCACCAGCGCTCCGGCTTCCCGGGCCGCCTGCGTGGTGGCGATGAGGTCGGGGCTGCGGCCCGATTGCGAGATGGCGATGAAGAGGCATTCGCGCAGGTCCTGCCGGGCGCCATAGACGGAAGCGATCGAGGGGGCAGCCGACGCGGTAAGCACGCCCGCGCGCGTCTCGAAGAGATATTTCGCGAAGGTCGCCGCGTGGTCGGAGCTGCCGCGGGCGCACGTGACCACTGCGCGGGGCGGCGATGCGCGAAGTCGCGCGCCCAGCGAATGCGCGCGCACGCGGTTGCGTTCGAGCTGCGTGCGCACGGCATTGCCGGCTTCCCCGGCCTCGCGGAACATCGCGGTGCAGGCCGGGTCGAGGATCGGGCTATTCACCGGGCGTGCTCAGCTCGGCGACGAAATCGTAGGTGTCGCCGCGGAAATAGGTCTGGCAGAACTCGATCGCGCTGCCGTCGCGAAGGAAGCCGACGCGCTCGACGAGCAGGCCCGCGTCGCCCTCCCGCGCGTGCAGCAGGCGCGCCTGCTCAGTGTTCAGCAGCAATGCGCGAAGCCGTTGCAGCGCCCGCACCGGACGGTTGCCGGCGGCCTCGAGCGCTTCATAGAGCGAGGCGCCGACGGCGGAAAGCGACGGCAGGGCCGTGGCCGCGATGGTGGCGTATTCCAGGCACATGGGCGTGTCGTCCGCGTAGCGCAGGCGGTGGAACCGGTATACCGGCGCGCCCGGGCTCAGCCTCAGCGTGAGCGCCTCCTCCGGCGTGACGGCGCCTTCGGAACGCTTGAGCCACTCGCTGCGCGGCGTGCGCCCGCGGGCACGCATGTCCTCCGAGAAGGAGGTGAGCTTCGCGAAGTTCTTCTCGATGCGGGAACAGACGAAGTTGCCCGATCCCTGCCGGCGAACGAGCAGCCCCTCTTCCACCAGGCCGTCGATGGCCTTGCGAACGGTGATCCGCGACACCGACAGCTCCGAGGCGATCTGGCGCTCGGCGGGCAGCGCGTCGTCCGGGGCGAGGATGCGCGTCTCGATCGCCTCCCGGATGGAGCGCTGGAGCTGCTGGTAAAGCGGCAGCGCCCCTGAGGGATCCAGGGGCCTCAGGATCTCTGCTAGTGAGGCCATGGAAAAGATGCTACCAGTGAAATACCAATTTGCAAACTCTTGACAAACTGGTAGCACATTGGTTTACATTGGTCGCGTATTGGCATCCAATCCACTTTTTGGGGCAGTCCGGCGCATCTTTTAGCAACCCTGGGGGAGACATGAATTTCAAGCCAACACCCATTGCTTCTGCAGTCGCGCTCGCTTTCGCGGGAATGGCCTTGCAGGTGCATGCACAGCAGGCTCCTGCGCAGCCGCAGAAGAAGGCGGACGCGACGGAAACCATCACCGTAACGGGCACCCGCGCGTCGATCGAGAAATCCCTCGAGGCGAAGCGTAACTCCGACTCGGTGATCGAGGTGATCACCGCCGACGACATCGGCAAGCTGCCGGACAAGAACGTCGCCGACGCGGTGCAGCGCGTGCCGGGCGTGACGATCAGCTCGAGCGCCGGCGGCGAGGGCGGATTCGACGAGAACGATCGCGTCAGCATGCGCGGCACCAACCCGTCCCTCACGCAGACCCTCATCAACGGCCATTCGGTCGCCTCGGGCGACTGGTTCGTGCTCGACCAGGTGGGCCTCGTCGGCCGCAGCGTGAGCTACACGCTGCTGCCGTCGGAAGTGGTGGGCCAGGTGATCGTGCGCAAGAGCGCGACGGCCGACCTCGTGGAAGGCGGCGTGGCGGGCGCGGTGGACATCATCACGCGCAAGCCCCTGCAGTTCACGCAGCCGCTCACGGTCGAAGCCGCGGCCGGCACGGTGTACGCGGACCTTCCCAAGAAGTGGGACCCGCAATTCAACGCGTTGTTGAACTGGAAGAACGACTCCAATACGTTCGGCGTTCTGCTCCAGGGCTTCAGCGAGAAACGCCACCTGCGCCGTGACGGCCAGGAGCTGCTGGGCTACGCGCAGATCTCGCCCACCAGCGCCCTCGCGACGGCCAAGCCCGACCTCGCCAACGTCTGGTATCCCACGCTCATCGGCTCGGCGGAATTCGAGCAGGAGCGCGTCCGCCGCGGCGGCCTGATCGACGTCCAGGTCAAGCCGAACAACGAGTGGGAGTTCAACTACAACGGCTTCACGTCGCACATGTCGGCGACGAACTACAACCGGAACTGGATGTTCTGGGGCGCGCACGTGATCGGCAGCGCCAACTACGTTCCGAGCCAGTACACGGTGAGCAACGGCACGCTGACGTCTGCCACGTGGCCCAACGCGGGAACGCCGGGCGCCAACGCGCAGTACGCGATCGTCGACCAGATCTATCGCCCGGGCTCGTATTCGGACACGGCCTACAACGACTTCACCGCCAAGTGGCATCCCGCCGACCGCCTGCAGATCTCCGGCCAGCTGGGCTACACCAAGGGCACGGGCGTCACGCCCAAGCAGGACGTGTTCGAGGGCGACGTGTTCAACACGGGCGCCAGCTACACGATGCACGGCATCTCCTCGGCCACGGACGTCGCGTTCCCGAGCGGCAACCCGTCGAACTTCACCGGCACCTCGCTCGACTGGATCTTCGGCTCGAGCCCCGCGGCCTCGTACGACAGCGAGAGCTACGGCCAGGTCGACGGCGAGTACTCATTCGACAAGGGCATGGTGAGCTCCATCAAGGCCGGCTGGCGCTGGGCCCAACATGACCGCAACACGGTGCAGGTCGCGCAGGGCCCGAACTTCGCGCTGAACCCGTTCGACCCGGCGAACCTGCCGGCGTGGAACGGCTCGACCTATCCGGGCAACTTCGGCAGCGGCCTGGGCGGAAACTTCCCGCGCCAGCCGTGGCAGATCGATCCCTCGGTGCTCGAGCAGTGGGGCGACCAGTACTCCAACCGCGACCCGGTCACGCGCGACTACTGGCCGGGCGAGTTCGCCATCAACGAGAAGGTGCAGGCCGGCTACATCATGGCCAACTTCGAGGGCGAGGGCTGGAGCGGCAACGCGGGCATCCGCGGCGTGCAGACCAAGGAGAACGTCACGGTGAACGTGTCGATCGACGGGTCGGTGTGCGCTCCGCTTTCGCCGTGCTCCGTGCCGGGCGCCATCACGACGTCGGCCTTCGGCTCGTACTACCAGAAGCTCGTCTCGCACACGTACAACGACGTGCTGCCGAGCGCGAACTTCCGCATGGACATCAACAAGGACCTGGTCGGACGCCTCGCCTTCGCCAAGACGATGTCGCGCCCGGACTACAGCGCGCTGGGTGGAGCGCTCACCGCCGACGACATCACGCACACCGGCAACGGCGGCAACCCGGACCTGAAGCCCATCACGTCGAACAACTTCGACGCGGCGCTCGAGTGGTACTACGCGCCCAAGTCGCTGCTGTCGGCGGGCTTGTTCTACATGGACCTCACGAACTACGTGGGCTACGGCACGTACCAGATCGACCTGCTCAACATCCGCACGCAGCAATTCGAGACCTACACGATCTCCGCCCCGACCAACAGCAGCGGAAAATCGAAGGGCGTCGAGCTCTCGTGGCAGGCTCCGCTGCCGTACGGCTTCGGCGCGCAGGCGAACTACACGTACGCCGACGCGAAGGACGACACGGGAACGCCGCTGCTGGGCGCCTCGAAGAACACGTACAACCTCACCGGCTATTGGGAGGACCACGGGTTCAGCGCGCGCCTCGCGTACACGTTCCGTTCCGCGTTCTTCGTGGGCCTGGACCGCAGCACGCCCGAGTACCAGGACGACACGGGCACGCTCGCCGCATCGTTGAGCTACCAGATCAACAAGAACTGGTCGATCAACTTCGACGGGCTGAACCTGAACGATCCGATCCTCAAGTACTACGCGATGAACAAGGACCAGCCGCGCGCGTTCTACCAGAACGGACGTCAGTACTACCTTACGTTGAGGGTCAAGCTGTAGGAGACCCTTGCCGGGAGGCGGCAAACGCCTCAGCATGCTCCCAGGGGTAGAGGCCCCTTTTGAGGGCGGGACGACGCAAAGTTCCGCCCTCTTTTCCTTATGAGACGCGCGCTTCGAGTCGTTGCCATCGCCTGCTCGCTCGCCGCCGCCCACGCGGCGGGGGCGGAGCTCGCCATCGTCCCCAAGCCCGCGTCCGTCGTGCCGCACGAGGGGGCCTTCGCGCTCAGCGGCGAGGTGCCGATCGTCGTGGGGCCCGGCCGGGGGATGCGCCGAATCGCGGAGAATTTCGCCGCGCTCGTCGCGTCCACCCACGGCATCAAGCTCGCCGTTTCGCGGGGCAAGGCGCGCGATGGCGCGATCGTCTTGGCGCTCGATACGCGCAAGGGCGCGAATCCGGAGGCCTATCGCCTCGAGGTGACGCCCATGCGCATCACCATCACCGGCGCCACGCAGGTCGGAGTCCTTCGCGGGGCGACCACGCTCTGGCAGATGGCGGGGGCGCGCGGGTCTTCCGTCGCCATTGCCGCCGCGACGATCGAGGATTCGCCTCGATTCGCCTGGCGCGGGATGATGCTCGATTCGGCGCGCCACTTCCAGTCCGTCGGGTTCATCCTGCGTTTCCTCGACGCGATGGCGCTCGAGAAGCTCAACGTCTTCCACTGGCACCTCGCCGACGACCAGGCCTGGCGCCTTGAGATCCGCAAGTACCCGAAGCTCACGAGCGTGGGCGCCTGGCGCGTTCCCGAGGGCCATGCCGCGCAGAACGACATCGATGCGGCCACGGGCAAGCCGCGCCTGTATGGCGGCTTCTACACGCAACAGGACGTGCGGCGCGTGGTCGCGTACGCCGCGGAGCGCGGCATCACCGTGGTGCCCGAGATCGACATGCCGGGGCACGTGACCGCCGCGACAGTCGCCTATCCGCAGCTCGCCGCGATTCCCGATCCGCCGCGGGACGTCCCCTCGGACTGGGGCATCTATCCGCACGCGTACTCGCTGGAGGAGGGAACGTTCAGGTTCATCGAGGATGTCCTCACCGAGGTGATGGCGCTCTTCCCGAGCCCCTACATCCACGTGGGCGGCGACGAGGTGCAGAAGGACGAATGGAAGGCCTCGGCGCGCGGGCAGGAGCTCATGCGCGAGATGGGCACCACCGATCCGGAGCGCCTGCAGAGCTACTTCACGCAGCGCCTCGCGCGTTTCCTCGAGGCGCATGGCCGCCGGCTCGTGGGCTGGGACGAGATCCTCTCGCCGGGGCTGCCGAAGAACGCGATCGTGATGTCGTGGCGCGGCGTCGACGGCGCGCAGTCCGCCGCGAAGCAGGGCTACGACACGGTTGTCGCCGCGTGGCCCACTTTCTATTTCGACAATCGCCAGCACGCCTCGCCTTCCGAGCCTCCGGGCCGCGGCCGCGTCGTGAGCCTCGAGGAGGTCTACAAGTTCGAGCCCATGCCCGCATCGCTCGCGCCCGCCGAGCAGGCCCACGTGCTGGGCGTGCAGGGCAACGTGTGGACCGAGCACATCCGCACCGAGGAACGCGTGGGCTGGATGGCCTTCCCGCGAGCCGCGGCCCTGGCCGAGCTCGGGTGGTCCCAGCCCGCAGGACGCGACTACGGGGATTTCATGAAGCGCCTCGAGGCGCAGCGCCCGTTCTTCGACGCGATCGGGATGACCTATGCGAAGAGCGCATTCGAGCCGCCGAAGCCCGCGGAGGGCACGCGCCTCATGAGCCAGCAGCTCGACCTCTGCGGCGACGACATCGCGCTCTCGCTCGAAGACGATGCGCCGCTGAAGGGCCCGCGCGCCACGTTCTTCGTGGACATCGAGCATCCCTGCTGGATCGCACGCAAGGTGGACCTCACGCGGGTGCACGCAATCACCGCTGCCGTGGGCCAGGTGCCGTTCAACTTCCAGATCGGCGAGGCGGCGGGCAAGATTACGTTCCCGGCGCCGACCACGCCCGACGGAGAGCTCGAGGTGCATCTGGGTAGTTGCCAGGGAAAGACAATCGCCACGCTGCCGCTCGCTCCGGCCGTGAAGTCCGATGCGGTGACCGTGTTGCCGCGCGCCGCCATCGAAGGCGAGGGCGTGCAGGACCTGTGCTTCAACTTCTCGCAGCGCAAGCTGGATCCGCTGTGGGTGATCGACTGGATCGACTTCGGGGTGCCGAAATCGTGAGCCGCGTGAAGCTCGCCTCGCCGCTTGCCGGTTGGTGCCTTCCGCTCGCCGAGGTCCCCGATCCGGTGTTCGCCGGGGGGATGGCGGGCGACGGCCTCGCGATCGATCCCACCGCGGGCGTGCTGTGCGCTCCGTGCGACGGCGAGATCGTCCCGATGCAGGGCGCGCGCCACGCGGTCACGGTGCGCTCGGAAGCGGGCATCGACATCCTCATGCACGTGGGTATCGACACGGTGAACTTGAAGGGCGAGGGCTTCGACCTCGTCGTCGCGCCCGGCGATCGCGTGAAGCAGGGGGCGGTGCTGCTTCGCTTCGACCTGGACAGGCTCGCGCGCAAGGCGCCGAGCCTCGTCACGCCCATCGTGCTCGCCTCCGAAGGCAAGGTCGTCGCGCGCGCGCGATCGGGCCCCATCGCCGTGGGCGAATTCCTCATGGAAGTGGAAGGCGGAGTTGCGCGGGCCGCGGGCGGCGCGGCTCCCGAGCAGCACCTGCGACGTTATCGCGTTCCCTTCGACCACGGATTGCACGTGCGCCCGGCCGCGCTCATCGCCTCGGCGCTGCGGCCCTTCGGCTCCGACGTCACCTTCATCGCGCGCGGGCGGGAAGCGAGCGCGCGCAGCACCGTGGCGATGATGTCGCTCGGCGTGCACTGCGGCGAAGTGGTCGAGGTGCGCGTGGTGGGCGTCGACGCGCTCGCCGCCCTCGGCGCGCTCGAGCCCTTGCTCGCGCCCGATGTTCCTTCGCCCGCGAAGGTGGAAGCGGAGAAGCCCGCCGAGGGCGCCGCCCGCACGGGCCGGCTCGAGGGGGTGATCGCGAGCCGCGGCGTCGCGGTGGGTGTCGCGTCGCGCTGGGCCCACGACGAGGTCGAGGTCGTGGAGCAGGGAACCAACGCGGCGAGCGAAACGGCCACGCTTCGCAACGCGATCGCCTTCGTGAAGGACTACCTCGAGGGCCTCGCGGCGCTCGCCACCGGCGACGCGCAGCAGCTGCTCCTCGCGCACGTGGAGCTCGTGCAGGATCCGGAGCTCTCGCGGCGCGCGATGGAAGCGATCGGCCGCGGCAAGAGCGCGGCGTTCGCCTGGCGCGAGGCGGCGCGCACCATGGCCGATTCGCTCGGCCGCCTCGACGACGAACGCATGCGCGAGCGCGCCTCCGACCTGCGCGACCTCGAAAGCCAGGTGATCCGCGTGCTGCACGGCGAGCTGCCCGTGGCGCGCAAGGAGCTCCCGGCCAATGCGATCGTGGTGGCCGACGACCTGCTGCCCTCGCAGTTCATGGCGCTCGACACGCCGCGCCTCGCGGGCCTGTGCCTCGCGCGCGGCGGCGCCACGTCCCACGTCTCCATCATCGCCGCGGCGAACGGCATCCCTACGCTGGTGGCGGTGGGCGCCGGCGTGCTCGGCGTAGCGGACGGCACGCCGCTCGTGCTCGATGCCGAGCACGGCTGGGTGGACATCGATCCGCCTCCCGCGGACCTCGCGGCCGCCCAGCGCGCCGCGGTGCAACGCGCGGCCGAGCGCGCAGCCGATCTGGAAGCCGCGCAGAACTCGTGCTCCACGCGCGACGGAGTGCGCATCACGGTGAACGCCAACGTGGGCTCGGTCGACGAGGCGCGGGCCGCGGTGCGTTCCGGCGCCGAGGGCTGCGGGCTGCTTCGCACGGAGTTCCTCTACCTGGACCGGCGCGAGGCGCCTACCGAGGACGAGCAGGCCGCCGAATACTCGCGCATCGCCTCCGCCCTCGAGGGCAAGCCCCTCACGATCCGCACCATGGACATCGGCGGCGACAAGCCCATCGCCTACCTGCCCATGCCGCGCGAGGACAACCCCGCGCTGGGGCTTCGCGGCGTTCGCGCGAGCCTCTGGCGGCCGGAGCTGCTGCGCGCGCAGCTCACCGCGATCCTGCGAGTCCAGCCGCACGGGCAGTGCAAGATCATGCTGCCGATGGTGAACGACCTCGACGACCTGCGCGCGGTCCGCGCCATCGCCGCCGAATGCGCGAGGCAATTGAAGCGCGCCTCGCTTCCCTCGATCGGCGTGATGGTGGAGACGCCGGCCGCCGCCGTGATGGCCGACCAGCTCGCGACCGAAGCCGATTTCCTGTCCATCGGCACCAACGACCTCTCGCAGTACACGCTCGCCATCGATCGCGGGCACGCCGAGCTCGCCGACAAGCTCGATGCGCTGCATCCGGCGGTGCTCCGGATGATCCGCACGGTGGCCGCGGCGGGGCAGGCGAACGGCAAGTCCGTTTCCGTGTGCGGCGCCATGGGCTCGGACGTGGACGCGCTGGCGTTCCTGATCGGGCTGGGCGTGCACGAGATCTCGGCCACCGCGGCGATGATCCCGAGGTTGAAGCGCACGGTGCGGCTGCTCGACGCGGCCGAGTGCCGCGAGCTCGCGCAGCGCGCGCTCGGCGTGCGCACGCCTTCGGCGGTGCGGGAGCTCGCGCTCCTCGCCAGGTCGCGCGCGCGCGCCTCGGCCGAGTCCACCCAGGGGGCGACCGAATGAAAGCGCTCATCGAGAACACGCAGAAGCTCGGCCGCGCCCTGATGCTGCCCATCGCGGTGCTGCCGGTCGCGGGCCTGCTCCTGCGCCTGGGCCAGCCGGACCTGCTGAACCTCGCGCCCGTGGCGGCGGCGGGCGACGCGATCTTCTTCAACCTGGGCATCCTCTTCGCGATCGGCATCGCGGTGGGGCTCGCGCGCGAGAACCACGGCGCGGCGGGGCTCGCCGGCGTGGTGGCGTATTTCGTCGCGGCCAAGGGCGCGGAAGTGCTATTGCACCTTCCCGCCGACGCGGGGCCCACGGCCGCGTTCGACAAGATCCACAAGCTGAACGTGCCGCTCGGGATCCTCTCGGGAATCGTCGGCGGCGTGCTCTACAACCGCTACCAGAACATCAAGCTGCCCGATTACCTCGCGTTCTTCGGCGGCCGGCGCTTCGTGCCGATCGCGGCGGGCGTGGCGGGCATCGTCCTCGCGTTCGCGTTCGGCCTCGGATTCCCGGTGCTCGAGCGCGGCATGGACACGCTCTCGCGCGCGGTCATCGCATCGGGACCGGTGGGCCTGTTCGTCTACGGCGTGCTCAACCGCATCCTCATCGTGACGGGGCTTCACCACATCCTCAACAACGTCGCGTGGTTCATCGTGGGCGACTACCACGGCGCCACGGGCGACCTGAAGCGCTTCTTCGCGGGCGACCCGTCGGCGGGCGCCTTCATGAGCGGGTTCTTCCCCGTGATGATGTTCGGGCTTCCGGCCGCGTGCCTCGCGATGTATCGCAGCGCCGCGCCGGGCAAGCGCGCCGCCACGGCCGGCCTGCTCTTCTCGATGGCGCTCACGTCGTTCCTCACCGGCGTGACCGAGCCCATCGAGTTCACGTTCATGTTCCTCGCGCCCGCGCTCTATGCGGTGCACGCGGTCCTCACGGGCGTGGCCATGGTCCTGATGGACTTCATCGACTGCAAGCTGGGGTTCGGATTCTCCGCGGGGCTCTTCGACTACGTGCTCAATTTCAGCCGCGCGACGCACCCGCTCTACCTCATCCCCGTGGGCCTCGCCTATTTCGGCGCGTACTACGGCGTCTTCCGCTACTTCATCGTGCGATTCGACCTCGCCACGCCCGGCCGGGGCGCCGAAGACGCCGCGGCGGCCGCCCAGCCCGTGGGCGACGCGGAACGCGCGGACCGTTTCGTGGCCGCCCTGGGAGGCGCCGCGAACCTGCGCGAGGTCGAGGCGTGCACCACGCGCCTTCGCCTCGTGCTCGCGGACCGCGCCCGCGTCGACGCATCCGCGCTCAAGGCCCTGGGCTCGCGGGGATCGGTGAACGTGGGCGAAGCGGGATTGCAGGTGGTCGTCGGGCCGATCGCCGACCAGGTGGCGAGCGACATCCGCGCGCGCCTCGCGCTCGCCCCTTCCGCCGCGCGGGCGCCGCAAATGCTTGCACATGCAACTACCTCGGGCGCCACCGCGCCGGCGCCCGATGCTGCGCTAGTGCTCACTGCGCTCGGCGGCAAGGACAACGTGGCGCGCGTGGAGCCGGTCCAGGGGCGCGTCCTCGTGACGGTGAAGGAGGCGGAGCGCGTGGACTTCGAGGCGCTGCGAGCGCTTTTCCTGCGCGGCGTGGCCGCGCCGGGCGGCACCAGCATCCACCTGCTGCATCCCGACGCCACCGCCATCGCGGCGCGTCTCTAACCGTTTCCCAACAGTAACAAAGCGTCACGGGGCGTCGCGCGCGGCGTGGGAGTATCCTGATGTCATCGCCCTTGCGATCGAGGTCCGGATGCACGCCGAGCCGCTCAGCCGCGATCCCCTTCCCTCCAGCGCGCGCCACCCGCGTGTCCTGCTGGTAGAGGACAGCGCGCGCCTCGCGGCCTCCATCCGCGACTACCTCGAGCGCCACGGCTACGAGGTGACCGTCGAGGGAGACGGCGCGGTGGCCGCGGAGCGCTTCGATCGCCTCAAGCCCGAGCTCGTCGTGCTGGACCTCATGCTCCCGGGCAAGGACGGCCTCACCATCTGCCGCGAGATCCGCACGCGCGGCACGGTGCCTATCCTCATCCTCACCGCCAAGGGCGAGAACATCGACCAGGTGCTGGGGCTCGAGATGGGCGCCGACGACTACGTCGTGAAGCCCGTCGAGCCGCGCGTGCTGCTCGCGCGCATCGAGGCGCTGCTGCGCCGCGCGGGCACGCGCCCGGGGCCCGCGCCGGAATCGTCGCTCAACGTCGGGCGCCTCGCCATCGACGGGGCGCGCCGCTCGGCCTCGCTCGACAACCGCACCATCGACCTCACCACGGGAGACTTCGACATCCTGTGGCTGCTCGCCGCACGCCACGGCACCGTGGTCACGCGCGACGAGATCCTGCGCGTCGTGCGCGGCATCGACTACGACGGGCTCGACCGCTCCATCGACGCGCGCATCTGCCGGCTGCGCCGCAAGCTCCAGGACGCGGGCGGGGCCGAGTCGATGATCAAGACCGTGCGCCTGAGGGGGTACCTCTTCACCGGCGACGCCTAGGCGGCCCGGGGCGCGCTTGCTCAGGCTCTTCCTGCGGTTGTACGTCTTCCTCATGCTGCCCGCGACGGCGGCATTCGTGCTGTCCATGTACGTCACCGACCAGGTGATGGCCCAGATGGACTCCGAGCAGCAGCGCATGCGCGCGGGCGTGGCCTTCGATCGCGCCGAGCGCATCATCACCGACACGCGCGTGCCCGACTGGCAGGGGCGCCTGCACGAGATCGAGAAGACGTTCCGTGTCGAGCACCAGGTGATCTCGATGGACAAGGCGCTCGACGACTTCTTCATGTCCCCGTCGGAAAAGGACCGGCTGCGCGCGGGCGACATCGCATTCCGCGACCGGCCCGGGGGCGGATGGGTGTACCTGCGGCGCATCAAGAACTCGGACCGCGCGCTTCGCATCGAGTGGGTCGGCGCCTACGAGTACCAGCTCGCCTACTACTCGATCATCATCGCCATCATGACGCTCGCCATGTGCGTGATCCTGGGCCGGTGGCTGTGGCCGCTGTGGCGCGACCTGAAGGGCCTCACCGCCATGACCGGGCGCATCGGCGAGGGCGACTTCGACGTGCGGGCGAGCGTGGCGCCCAATTCGCTGCTGCAGCCGATCGCGCAGGCCTTCAACGCGATGGCGGCCCGCGTGCAGGCGCTGCTCCAGTCGCATCGCGACCTCGAGCAGGGCGTGGCCCACGAGCTGCGCACGCCGCTCGCCCAGCTCAAGTTCGACCTGGAGCTCGCGCGGGGCACCGACGAGCGCACCGAGCGCAACCAGCGCTTCGAGGCCATGTCGAGCGACATCGTGGACCTGGAGGAGCTCGTGGGCGAGCTGCTCGTGCTCGCGAGCATCCGCCACGCGCCGCCTTATGCGCCGCGCGAGGTCCCGACCGCCTCGCTCGTGGACGAGGCGCTGCGCCGCGCCAACGACGAGATGCGCGCCGCGAAGCGCGACGTCTCCATCGACGGGCCGAAGGAGCTGCCGCAGACGATCTCGTGCGATCCCAAGTACCTCACCCGCGCCCTCGTGAACATCCTTCGCAACGCCGTGCGCTACGCGCGCACGCGAGTGGCGGTGTCGGTCGAGCGCGAGGGTGGCCGCACGGTGTTGAGCGTCGACGACGACGGGCCGGGCGTTCCGCCGCGGGAGCGCTCGCGCCTGTTCGAGCCGTTCACGCGCCTGGAGGGAAGCCGCGGGCGCGACAGCGGCGGCGTGGGCCTGGGCCTCGCCATCGTGAAGAGCGTCGCCGAGTGGCACGGCGGCGTGGCGGAGATCAGCGACTCGCCGCTCGGCGGGGCGCGCGTTTCGATCCGCTGGTAGCGCGCGTCTTTTCCCGCGCGCGCTTGCGCCGCCCCGCGAACCACGCCTCGAGGTCGGGCGCGGCCATGGGCGGGCACACCAGGTAGCCCTGGCAGGCGTTGCAGCCTTCGCGCGCGAGGAACGCGAGCTGCGAGCGCTTCTCGACGCCTTCGGCCACCACCTTGAGGCCGAGCCCCCGCGCGAGCCCGATCACCGCGGAGACGATCGCGGCGCCGCCGGCGTTGTCCTCGTTGCGCCGCGCCGAGTCGATGTCCGCGACGAAGGCCTTGTCGATCTTGAGCACGTCCACCGGCAGGTGGCGCAGGTGCGACAGGCTCGAGAACCCGGTGCCGAAGTCGTCGATGGCGATGCTCACGCCGAGCGCGCGCAGCTTCGCGAGCACGAGGCTCGCGCCTTCCACGTCGCGCACCATGCTGGTCTCGGTGATCTCGAACTCGAGCCATCCGGGCTCGCAGCCGGTGCGCGTGAGGATGCGCTTGAGGTCCGCGATCATCGACGTGTCGCGCAGCTGGCCGGCCGAAAGGTTGATGCCCACCTTGATGTCGCCGAAGCCCGCGTCGCGCCACGCGCGCGCCTGCTTGCACGCCGCTTCCATCACCCAGTGGCCGATCGCGTGCCCGAGCCCCGACTCCTCGGCGAGCGGGATGAAGCCCGCGGGAAGCATGAGGCCGCGCTCCGGATCGTTCCAGCGAAGCAGCGCCTCCACGTGGCGCACCGCGGCGCCCTTGATGTCGACGATGGGCTGGAAATGCAGCCGCAGCTCGTTGTTCTTGAGCGCCCGGCGCAGCGCCGTTTCAACCTGCAGGCGCTGCGCGCGCCGCTGCGCGAGCTCGGCGGAGAAATTGCGGAAGCCGTTGCGGCCCAGCTCCTTGGCGTGGTACATCGCGGCGTCGGCGTTCTTCAGCAGCGTCTCGGCGTCGCTTCCGTCCTCGGGGTGGAGCGCGAGGCCCAGGCTTCCGCTCACGTGGATCTCGTGGCCTTCGACCTGGAACGGGCGGCGCACTTCCTCGAGGATCATGCGCGCCACGCGCTCGGGCGAGCCCTCGTCGGGCAGGTCCTCCAGCACTACCACGAACTCGTCGCCGGAGATGCGCGCGAGCACGTCGCTTTGCCGCAGCGCCGCGCGGATGCGCCGCGCGAGCTCCTTCAGCAGCGCGTCCCCGATGCGGTGGCCCAGCGTGTCGTTCACGTCCTTGAAGTGGTCGAGGTCGAGGAACATCACGCCCACGCGGCGCTTGGCGCGGCGCGCGCGGGCGAGCGCGGACTCCAGGCGGTCGTGGAGCAGCACGCTGTTGGGCAGGCCGGTGAGCCCGTCGTGGGTGGCCATGTACTGCAGGCGCTCCTCGGCCTGGATGCGCGAGGACACGTCCTGCGCGAGCGACAGGATCGAGATCACGCGGCCTTCCTCGTCGCGCAGCGCCGAGTTGTGCCACTCGACCCAGATCACCGAGCCGTCCTTGCGGTAGTTGCGCAGGCGCAGCGTGGCGTGGCGCTCCTCGCCCTGGACGAGCTTGCCGATCATCCCGGTCACGGCCGCTTCGTCCTCCTCGTAGAGCAGCCGCCAGCCGTGCAGCGTGCGCCCAAGCGTCTCGGAGGCGTTCCATCCGAAGATCGATTCGGCCTGGCCCGACCAGCGCACGATGCGAAGCTCCGTGTCCCACTCGATCACGGCGAGCGGCGTGTTGTCGAAGTGCGCCGAGAGGATCGTGTTGGCGCGGCGCAGCTCCTCCTCCACCAGCTTCTGCTCGTGGATGTCGCTCGTGGTCGCGTAGTAGCCGAGGTACTCGCCGTTCACGAAGCGCGGCGTGAGGCGCACCGTCATCCAGCGCTTGTGCCCGTCGGCGAATCGCACGAGGCGTTCCACCGCGAGCGTCTCGCCGCCGCGCACGCGCTGCATCGACGGCGACAGCAGCGCCCAGCGGTCGTCGCCGAGGATCTCGCGCACCGAGCGCCCGACGATCTGCTCCGAGGCGAGGCCCACGTACGAGAGGAACGAGTCGTTCACGTAGCGGTAGCAGTCGTCGGCGTCCACGTAGCACATGGGCGTGGGGATCGAGTCGATCACCTGCCGCAGCTGCCGCTCCTTGTCGACGATCAGCTCCTGCGCGGCCTTGATGTCGTGGATGTCCGTCGACACCACGTAGTAGCCGCGGACCTTGCCGTCGGCATCGCGCCGCGGCGTCATGCGCACGCGCACCCAGCGCTCCTCGCCCGAGGGCAGGCGCAGCATCCGCTCGTAGCTCGACTCCTCGCCCTGGACGACGCGCTCGAGGTGGGGCGAGAGCTGCTGCATGAGCTCGGCCGAGTACGCCTCCTCGGGGAACTTGCCGATGGCGAACTCGCGCGAGAGGCCGCGGCTTTCGAGGAACGGGTTGTTCACGAACGTGCAGCCGCGCTCGAGGTCGATGTAGGTGATGGCCTCGGGGATGTTCTCGGCGAAGAAGCGAAGCTCCTCCTCGCGCGCGGCGAGCTGGTCCTGGGCCGCCTTCACCTCGCTGATGTCGTGGCCGACGATGTACATGCCGACCACGCCGCCGCCGTCGGCGATGTGCGGGACCGCCTTCACGTGGAACCAGCGCTGCTCGCCGCTGGGCAGCGTGACGATCCGCTCGTAGGTCGCGGTCTCGCCGCGGTCGAGCACCCTCTGCGTGTGCTGCGCGATCCACGCCGCGGTCTCGGGCCCGTGGACCTCGGCGGTCGTGCGCCCGATGATGCGATCGGGCGTGGTGCCGCGCTGCTCCGCGAAGTTGCGGTTCACGAACACGAAGCGGCGCGCGCGATCGAGGTATGCCACGGAGTCCGGGATGTTGTCGGTGTACAGGCGAAGCTGCGCTTCCTGGGCGGCGAGGCGCTCCTGGGCCATCTTGATGTCGTGGATGTCGCTCGCGACCATGTAGGCGCCGTTGAAGCGCGGGGTGCCGTCCTCGCCGGGAACCATGATGGGAGCCAGGCGCACGAGCAGCCAGCGCGGCGACTCCCCGGGCGAGGCGAAGAGGCGCTCCTGCGTGCACGTCTCGCCGCGGCGAAGCGCGGCCACGAAGGGCTCGTAGAAGTCCTTCGACGCCGCGGGACCCAGCACCTCGTCCACGCGCCGCCCCACCATGCGCTCGAGCGTCGTGCCGTAGCTCTTCTGGTACATCTTGTTGGCGAAGAGGTAGCGGAAGTCGCGGTCCACCACCGCGATGGGGCCGGGGATGTTTTCCGAGAACTGGCGAAGCTGCGCCTCCTTCGCCTCGATCGCGCCGCGCAGCTGGTAGTCCTGCTCGATGTCGAGCAGCACGATGAGCACGCCCAGCACCACGCCGGCGTTGTCGCGGTCCGGGATCATGATGCCGCGGATGTGCCGGCGCTCGCGCCCGGGCCACAGCGCCTCGCGCTCGTAGGTGATGGGCTCGCCCGCGAGCGCGCGCCGGATGAGCGGCATCGCCGCCTCCCTCACCTCGGGCGTCATCACGTCGAGGATCGACTTGCCGATCATCGTCTCGGGCGTGCGGCCGGACCACTCGCAGCTCGGTTGGTTGGCGAAGCGGATCACCTGGTGGCGGTCCACGTAGGTGATCGGGAAGCCGACCGAATCGATGATGAGCGAGAGCTGGCGCTCGCGGTCGGCCAGGGTGGCCTCGGCCTCCTTGAGCGACTGCACGTCCACGAGGACCACGAGGGCGCCCATGACGTCGCCCGTGTTGCTTCGCACGGGGAAGTAATGCGCGCGCACCCAGTTGCCGGCGTTGGGCCCCTCGGCGAGGCGCCGGGTGTACGCGGAGGTCTCGCCGTCGAACGCGCGCTGCAGATGCGAGCGGCGATCGTCGCGCGGCACGCGGCCGAAGACTTCGTCGGGCGTGCGGCCAACGCATTCGGCGCGCGTCTTTCCGGTCCCGGCCTCGTACGCGGCGTTTACATACCGGTAGCGCATTTCCAGGTCGAGCACGCATACCGGCAGGCTGAGGACTTCCAGTCCCGGTGCGAGCAGGCGAACCCGCGCGTCGAGGTCGGCGCGGTCGGCAGTGTCCATGCCGCCCATGATGCATTGTCCGTCGCCGGGACGGTAAACTGAAGGCCGTCCGTCGGGATTTCCCTGCCGCATGAACCTCCACCGCCTTCTGGAAGCCCGGGCCGCGGAAGGCCGCCCTGTCCGGGCGGTGCTCGTCGGCGCCGGCAAGTTCGGGTCGATGTACCTCGCGCAGGCGAGGCGCACGCCGGGGCTGCACGTGCTCGCGGTGGCCGACCTCGCACCGGACCGCGCGCGCGCCTCGCTCGCCCGCACGGGCTGGGCGCCCGAGCGCTTCGCCGCGGGCTCGCTCGACGCGGCCGTGCGCGAAGGCACGACGTTCGTCACCGACCACGTTCTCGCCTGCATCCAGCATCCCGCCACCGAGGTCGTGATCGATTGCACCGGGCACCCGGCCGCGGGAATCTCGCACGTGCTCGCGTGCTGCGAGCATCGCAAGCACGTCGTGATGGTGAACGTCGAGGCCGACGCGCTCGCCGGTCCCTTGCTCGCGCGCCGCGCGAAGGAGGCGGGCATCGTGTATTCGCTCGCCTACGGAGACCAGCCCGCGCTCATCTGCGAGCTCGTGGACTGGGCGCGCGCCGCGGGCTTCACCGTGGTCGCCGCGGGCAAGGGCACGAAGTACCTGCCCGAGTACCACGCGGCCACGCCGAAGACCGTGTGGGGCCACTATGGGTTCAGCGACGAGATGGTCGCCAAGGGCGACTTCAACGCGCAGATGTTCAACTCGTTCCTCGACGGAACCAAGAGCGGCATCGAGATGGCCGCGGTGGCGAACGCGACGGGGCTCACGCCCGCGCCCGACGGGCTTTCGTTTCCTCCGTGCGGCGTGGACGACCTTCCGCGCGTGCTGCGCCCTCGCAGCGCGGGAGGATCGCTGCACCACGCGGGCCAGGTCGAGGTGATCTCGAGCCTCGAGCGCGACGGCCGGCCCGTGTTCCGCGACCTGCGCTGGGGCGTATACGTCACGTTCTGCGCGGAGCACGAGTACGTGCGCAAGTGTTTCCACGAGTACGGCATCGTCACCGATCCGTCGGGCGAATACGCGGCGATGTACAAGCCGAGCCATCTCATCGGCCTGGAGCTGGGCATCAGCGTGGCGAGCGTGGCGTTGCGCAGGGAGCCCACGGGTGCCGCCACCGGATGGCGCGGCGACTGCGTGGCCACGGCCAAGCGCGACCTCGCGGCGGGCGAGATGCTGGACGGCGAAGGCGGCTACACCGTGTGGGGCAAGCTCATGGCGGCCGCGGATTCTTCGGCGAAGCGCGCGCTGCCCATCGGCCTTGCGCACAAGGTGAAGCTGAAGCGCCCC
>Ga0335082_10002045_pt1 | contig 21695 bp, 14 predicted proteins | sample Lox_Sample_41_FD_206718 | JGI IMG/M metagenome (GOLD analysis project Ga0335082, IMG submission 206718) | Soil microbial communities from Loxahatchee National Wildlife Refuge, Florida, United States - Lox_Sample_4.1 | ecosystem: Environmental > Terrestrial > Soil > Wetlands | place: USA...
ATCTTGCGCACGTACTCTGCATCGACAGTGATCGATTGGCCCTTCTTCTCCGGGGCCTCGAAGCTCAATTCATCCAGCACGCGCTCCATGATTGTGTGCAGGCGGCGGGCCCCGATGTTCTCGGTGCTCTCGTTGACCCGAAACGCGAAGTGGGCGATCTCGTCCAGCGATTCCGGTGTGAACTCCAGCTTCACGCCTTCCGTTTCCAGCAACGCAGTGTATTGCTTTACCAGAGACGACTTCGGCTCCGTAAGAATGCGGACAAAGTCTTCCATCGTCAGCGATTGCAGTTCGACACGGATGGGAAAACGGCCCTGTAATTCGGGGATCAGATCGCTCGGCTTCGAAACGTGAAACGCTCCAGCGGCAACAAAGAGAATGTGATCGGTACGCACCATGCCGTACCGCGTGTTTACCGTCGTGCCTTCCACGATGGGCAGGATATCGCGCTGTACGCCTTCGCGTGAGACGTCAGGCCCATGGCCTCCTTCGCGCCCCGCGATCTTGTCGATCTCGTCGAGAAAGACAATTCCGGAGTTCTCCACGCGGTCGATCGCCATGCGCGTGACCTGATCCATATCGATCAATCGCTGCTCCTCTTCCTGGATCAGATACTCGAAGGCTTCGTTCACCTTCATCTTCCGCTTCTTGGTACGCTGTCCGAAGATGTTCGGCAACATGTCTTTGATGTTGACGTCCATCTCCTCTACGCCCTGGTTTGTCAGGATTTCGAACGAAGGAAAGCTCCGCTCGCGGACATCGATCTCGACCATGCGTTCGTCGAGTTTTCCCTCGCGAAGTTGCTGCCGCAATTTTTCCCGCGTGCGACTGGAAGACTCGGTCAGCGCCGTACTGCCGTCAATGACGACACCTCCCGACGTGGAAGGAGAAGGCTCCGGCCGAGGCGGCGTCGGCGGCAGGAGAATATCGAGCAGCCGCTCTTCTGCATTCAACTCCGCTTTGTCGGCAACATCTTCCAGCTTCTCTTCGCGCACGTTGTCGATAGCGATCTCCACCAGATCTCGCACCATGGACTCCACGTCGCGCCCGACATATCCAACTTCGGTAAACTTGGAGGCCTCCACTTTCAGAAACGGAGAATTCGCCAGCTTCGCCAACCGCCGGGCGATCTCGGTCTTGCCCACACCGGTGGGACCGATCATGATGATGTTCTTTGGGATGATCTCTTCGGCGAGATCGGGAGGAAGCTTCTGGCGGCGTGTGCGGTTGCGCAGCGCGATAGCAACGGCGCGCTTGGCGTCTTTCTGCCCGATGACGTGCTTATCGAGCTCGGCAACAATTTCGCGCGGAGTCAGTTCATCCAGCGCAAGCTGTTCTTCTTCGGCGGTGGAAGGGAGATAGATAGCCATAAGATTTGGACCTCAGACGTCAGACCTCGGACCTCAGTACGACTTCGCCGAGGCCCGAGGTCTGAAGTCCGACGCCTCCTACAATTCTTCGATCGTCACCCGATCATTGGTATAGATGCACATCTTGCCGGCGATCTTCATTGCTTCTTCGGCAATCTGGCGGGCGGAAAGCTGCGTGTGCTCAGCGAGGGCCTGGGCAGCTGCCTGCGCAAATGGACCACCACTGCCAATTGCCGCGATGCCGCCGTCGGGCTCGATCACGTCGCCCTGTCCACTGAGAAGGAACGTTTGCTCCTTGTCACTCACGAGCAGCAGGGCTTCCAGATGGCGCAAGAATTTGTCAGTGCGCCAGTCGCGGGCAAGTTCGACGGCTGCCCGTCCAAGGTTCCCGTGATACTGCTCCAGTTTGGCCTCGAACCGGCTGAAGAGCGTGAACGCATCGGCAGTTGATCCAGCAAAACCCGCGACAATCTTCTCGTTGTACAGCCGGCGGATCTTCTTCGCCGAGTGTTTGATGACCGACTCCCCAAGCGTCACCTGCCCGTCTCCGGCAAGCACCACATTTCCGTTGCGGCGAACAGACAAAACAGTCGTAGATCGAATCAGTCGTTTTCCGGACATGAGCGTAATTTTCGATTATAGCAGTCAGGCGCCAAAGCCTTTATTTCCCAATGCGTTCTAGGCGGTGTCAGGGTCATACCGTATCGCCATCGGCGCTTGAGATGCTGTGTTGCTGCCGAGTGTGTAGGGCATTTGTTTTGCGCAATTTACAGATGGCCGAGGTAACCATCTCTGGGATTACCGCTGTGACATTTCTTCGTGCGGCCAACGCCCGTAGTTTCTAAGCATGCGCAAGTCGGCTGCAGTTTTCTGTCAAGACAAGAGATCGCTCGAAACACTGGAGACAACTCTCGAGCGACTCGAGATGGACCTGATGAAGTGTCGATCGAATCAGGAAGCCCTGGAACTGGTGATGAACGGCCGTTGTTCGACGCTCATCGTGGACTTCGACCTGCCTGGTGCAGAAGAAGCCATTCGTATGGCGGCGTTACTTCCGCCTGCGCAGAAACCGGCGTTACTCGCCGTTGCCAGCCGCGCCTGGCCCGGCACTGGACAGGCATTCCAGTCGGGGGCCAGCCGTATCCTTTATCGTCCACTAGAACCGGAAGTGGTGAAAGATGCCCTGAAGGCGGGCAAGAAGGCGGCCAAGTCGAACCGCCGCAAGTCGGCTCGCTATGAGGTGAAGACGCTGGTTTACCTCGAGCTTGATCATGGAACGCTGGCGGGCGTAAGTATCGATATCGGTGAGCACGGTCTCGCGATTCAGGCACCCGAGCCGGTTCCCATTCATTCGAATGTCGCGTTCCGCTGTGTGCTTCCGGGAACCAGCATGACGCTCACCGGCCAGGCCGATGTCATTTGGGCCAGCGATCAGGGCCGCGCTGGATTGTTCTTTTCCAAGCTTGCTCCCGCCGCGCGCAAGCATCTGAAGCAGTGGCTGGCCAAACGCGGACATCAGAGCCAGCATGCGGTTCGCGATCTTCTGCCTCCCGCGGATGCGCACGTCGAGTTCGCACCGGTAGAAGAAGAGCTACAAGTCGAAGCTCAATAAACTTCGGGGTTCGGATTTTCGCACGCCGCCGCGCCTTGCCTTAGAATCGAACGGCGAGGCGCCATTGCCTATTTCTTCTCAAACCACTTCAGCTTTCAATGGACACTCAATGGTCGGTCCGCTGAAGCGCGTCATGGTCTGCTCGCCCGCGACGGCCGGATGGAATTCTGCCGGCCACTTTGCTCGGTGGAAGGAGCTGGGATTTCATCGCGCTCCGGATTTCGGTCTTGCTCAAGCGCAACATGCGGCTCTCTGCCGCGCACTGGAAAAAGCCGGGTCTGAGTTGATCGACCTGCCGCCTGCCGCCGATCTCTCGCTCGATGCCGTTTACACGCACGACGCTTCTCTCGCCACCGACTTTGGACTGATTATCATGCGTCCGGGAAAGTCCAACCGCGTGGCCGAGGGACAACATCACAGCGCGTTGGCGGCGCGACTCGAGATCCCGACGCTGGCAGAGATAACGTCTCCCGGAACAACCGAGGCTGGGGACATGGTGTGGCTCGACTCCAAAACGCTGCTCATCGGTCATGGCTATCGCACGAACGCAGCCGGAATCGCGCAGATGCGAAACATCCTCGCGCCGAAAGATATAGTGGTCCTCGCCGCGCCACTTCCCTATGGGCCCGGACCTTCCGCCTGCTTACATCTGATGTCGCTCATCAGTCTTCTCGACGAAAACACCGCTCTGGTCGACCTTCCGTGGCTGGCGGTAGAGACTGTCGAACTGCTCAGATCACGAGGATTCAAGTTTGTGGAGATCGACTACTTCGAGCGCGATACGCTGGCTTGCAACGTCCTATCGCTTGGCGAAAAGCGCCTCCTTGCCATCGAAGAGAATCGCAGGACTAACGATAAGCTCCGCGCAGCTGGATTCGACGTTCGCACGTTTCCGGGCAGCGAGATTTGCATTAACGGCAGCGGTGGTCCGACGTGCTTAACGCGTCCATTACTCCGCGGATGAGCTAGGCCCGCCACCATCCTACTGATACCATGTCCTGCGCCCAATGGCAGCTTTCCAACTTTCGAAGTGGTATCTGGACTGCGTCACCGACTCGGGAAACGCACTGATCGCCTACATCGGAGATCTTCATTGGGGGCCCGTGAGTTTCCAATTCTCCAGTGTGCTGCGCAGCTTAGACCAGCAGATCGAGCAGAAGAATTTGCTTCGTGGGCAGAGCATTCCACTCATTACGGATGATCAAGTTTCGTGGAGTTCTCCGCAATTCGGATTTGAGGGCATCTGGCATTCCGATTCGCACGCAGTGCGAGAAACGATCCTCGAAAGCGAAATCGGTTCTGTCGAATGGCACTGCCTGATGCCCCGCGCTCGCGTATGCATCGGAAGCGATTCGGGTCTTGGCTATGTGGAAACTCTCACGATGACGATACCGCCGTGGAAGATTCCTATTCAGCATCTGCGTTGGGGACGCTTCTGCAGCGTCTCTGACTGGATCGTATGGATCGACTGGCAGGGTGAATACTCGAAGCAGATTCTGTATGTGAACGGAGAAGCAGTCTCAGCCGCTTCAATTGAAGACGAGCAAGTTTTGTTGCGGGATGGCTCCCGGCTTAGCCTGGACCGTTCGCTCGTTTTGCGAAACGGACCACTGGGGACAACAGCGTTGTCGTCGATTCCGGGAGTCGCCAACACATTTCCCGCGCGGCTGCTGCAGGTGAATGAGTGCAAGTGGCGAAGCCGCGCGAGATTGGAGCGTCCAGGCCGGCCGTCGGTCGAGGGTTGGGTGATTCACGAGATGGTGAGTTGGCCGAGATGACGTGGCAAAAGGTTGCCTATGGCGCGCTCTTTGTGATTGTTCTCCCGGCATTGCTGTTCCTCTGGGCGGCGTCCGTGCGAGTTTCGCTGCCTGTGTATGGAACTGTGTCGATCGGTTTGGCCTTTGCCGGCGCTGGGGTCGCACTCATGTGCGCGGCCATGTACGAGCTATGGCACTGGGGCGACGGACTTCCGATGAATGCCTTTCCGCCTCCTACGATGGTTTCGCGCGGCACTTACAACTGGCTGCCGCATCCCATTTACGCAGCCTTCGTTTCGATGTGCCTGGGCGCTTCGATGGTGCTCAAATCCGCAGCCGGGCTGTGGCTCATTACGCCAACGGTGTCGATGTGCTGCGTTGCTCTCGTCTTCGGATACGAGCATCCCGACCTGCTCCGCCGCTTTGGGCGCACGCTTCCCGTGTTGCCGGCAGATGATGAGACGCCGCCCTCCACCGTCGAGCGCGTTCGCTTTATGCTCCAAGTGATCGTTCCATGGGTGGCGCTCTATGAATTCACCATTCACATTCCCCAGCGCGGATTCAATCCGGCCTTCGCCTTCGAAGACCATCTTCCGGTTCTGCCCTGGACTGCTGTCTTCTACGAGAGCACCTACGTGATAGTTGCGCTGGCATCGTGGATCGCGCGTACGCGGCGGGATCTCCGGCAACTCACGATTTCGGCATGGTTCGCCATGCTTCTGGCCTTCCCCATCTATTGGTTCCTGCCTTCGACTGCACCGCGCCGACCGCTCACCGTGGCTGGCTGGTTGAGTCAGCTTCTGCACGTGGAACGCAACACTTATCCCCCAGTCGCTGCATTTCCGTCTTTCCATGTTCTGTGGACGATTCTCGTGGCACGATTATTTCGTCAGCGACGGCTTGCGTGGATTTATGTCGCGAGCGTCGCAATCACTTGCATCACGACCGGCCAGCACTACATCGCCGATGTCATTGCAGCCTTTGTGATTGCGCCATTAATTCTCTATCCACAGTACATTTGGGAAACGTTACGCGCCACAGCGGAACGCCTCGCAAACTCGTGGCGCGAATGGCGCATTGGACAGGTTCGCATCATTAATCATTCTTTTTACGCAGGTGTCGCCGGATTCCTGCAGGCCTTGTTTGTTCTGGCGGCCACTGGACAAGCAGACCAATGGAAGGTCATGGTCATTGCGATGTCTGGTCTTGTGGGAGCGGGACTCTGGGCGCAGTTGGTTGAGGGCTCCTCGCGCCTGCGCCGTCCCTTCGGATTTTATGGAGGACTGATCGGAGTCGGCGTCGCGTGTCTTTTCTTCCACGATCGCTGGACGTTTCTCGCCGCGAACTGCCTGGGCGCTCCGTGGATGCAAGCCGTCGGTCGCCTGCGCTGCCTGGTCAATGGATGCTGCCACGGAGCGGTCAGTTCCCCGGATGTGGGCATTCGCGTTACGCATCAACGTTCGCGTGTTACGCGCATGGCCGAACTGGCTGGTGTGCCGATCCATGCGACGCAGCTCTATTCGATTCTGACGAACGTGTTCGTCGGCCTGCTGCTCCTTCGCCTTTGGACCTCAGGATGCCCGGCCGCCATGATCTGCGGAATTTATGGCATGGGAAACGGACTGGCACGATTCGCTGAAGAAGCGTATCGCGGAGAACCCCAAACGCCGGTGAAATTCGGCCTGCGCCTTTACCAGTGGCTGGCGATCGGAACTGTATGCGTAGGCGCCGCGCTCACGGTTCTGGATTCTCCCGAGCCGCCAACCCTGCACCTCACGCTCTCTCAACTGACACTCGCTGCTTTATTCGGCTGCATTGTGGGCGGGGCTATGGGCGTCGATTTTCCCGAAAGTAACACTACGTTCGCGCGCCTGACATGAACCTGCACAGTCAGACACCCGGTCGTTGATATGATGTTTCGTTTGCACAAGAAATCGTACTGGGGGAGTCCGCCGATGCGTTTGCGGGTCCAGAGATTCGTCATTCCTGTTCTTGCGATCGTAGTACTTGCGCTAGCGAGTCTTTCGGCACAAAACACTCCCGCCTCACAACCTGCCGTTTCGGTCGATACAGTTACCTCGTCCCAAGCCCTGCACGACGGCATCGACATTCGCGCTGGCTCGGCGACTCTGCGCATCACAGCATTGAGGGATGACATTCTCCGCGTGCGCGTCGCAGCGGAGAGTTCTCTTCCCGAAGACGCTTCCTGGGCGGTTCTTTCCGACGCCCGCTCGAAGACGATTGACGTACAGCCCTCGCAAGACGCAACGTCGGTTGGATTTCGAACCGGCAAACTCGACGTACGGGTAGAAAAAGATCCCCTCCGCATCGTCGTGCGCGATCTTTCCGGCAACATTATTTCGGCTGACGCCGCCCAGCGGCCAGTGCGGTTCCAGGCGGGTGGGTTCGCGATCTACAAGCAGATGCCGGGAGACGAACATTATTTTGGTCTCGGCGATAAGACGGGCCAATTCGATCGCAGGGAGCAGGCCTATACGCTGTGGAACACCGATATCGGACCGCAGGAATCAGTCGATCCGCTCTATAAAGCAATCCCATTTTTCTTGGGGATCAACGGAACTCGCAGCTACGGCATTTTTCTCGACAACACGTGGCGCACGTGGATTGACTTTGGGAAGCAGGCACGCGATGCCGTTGCGTTCGGTTCCGAAGGAGGCGCGCTCGACTATTACGTCATCTACGGTCCGACTCCAAAGCAAGTGGTAGAGGGCTACGCGTATCTGACTGGGAAGCCTCCGTTACCGCCGCTATGGGCTTTGGGTTTTCAGCAGTCGCGCTACAGTTACACGCCGGAATCACAGCTGCGAGACATTGCCACTCGGCTACGTACTGATCGAATTCCTTCGGATGTAGTGTATCTCGACATCGATTATCAGGATCGCAATCGTCCATTTACGGTGAATTCCAAGACGTTCCCGAATTTCCCGGGGCTCGTCGCTGACTTGCACAAGCAGCATTTTCGCCTTGTCAATATCACCGACCTGCACATTGCGCACGCTCCGAACCAAGGCTACTCGCCCTATGACACGGGGCACGCCAGCGATCATTTCGTGAAGAAAGCAGATGGCAGTGAATTCGTCGGAATCGTGTGGCCGGGCCCGGCGGTGTTTCCGGACTTCACACGTGCGCAAACCCGCGAATGGTGGGGAGGACTCTACCAACAGTTCGCGAGAGATGGTGTGGCTGGATTCTGGAACGACATGAATGAGCCGTCGGTCTTTGATGGCCCCGGCAAGACGATGCCGCTCGATAACATCCATCGCATCGAGGAGCCAGGTTTCGCGACACGCAATGCCACCCATGCCGAGATCCACAACATTGTCGGACTGGAGAATGCACGCGCGACCTACGAAGGAATGCTGAAGCTGCGGCCTAACGAGCGCCCGTTTGTGCTAACCCGCGCGACTTATGCGGGAGGGCAGCGCTACGGTTTCACCTGGACGGGCGACAATGCGGCCACATGGAATCATCTTCGTCTGGCGACACAGATGGTGCTCAACCTTGGGATCAGCGGAATTCCGTTCGTCGGGGCGGATGTCGGCGGATTCAACGGCTCACCCCCTTCGGACCTGATCACCCGTTGGGTTGAGCTGGCTGCGTTCTCTCCCTTCTGCCGTGACCATGCGGTGAAGGGTAGCGCACCACACGAGTTGTGGGCCAACGGGCCGGGACCGGAAGCAGTTCGTCGGCGCTATATCGAAACGCGCTATCGACTGTTGCCGTATTTCTACACACTGGCTGATGAGTCCTCGCGAACCGGCCTCCCGCTGATGCGTCCGGTTTTTCTTGAATTTCCAGAAGTGTTTGCCACAGGGTTCGATCACATGGACACGGAGTTCCTGCTCGGGCGGAGCCTTCTGATCGCTCCTCCGCCGTTTGCAGAAACGATGGATCCGTACGTCGTTTCGTTTCCGGTGGGGCCGTGGTATGACTTCTGGACCGGCGAGAAGATGGCCGCGCAGCCAAGCGGTCCTTCAATCGTCGACATTGCGAACGGTGGAGCAGGCGCGAAGTTCCAGGAACCGCGCCCGATTCATCCGTCACTCGAAACCATGCCCGTGTATGTGCGCGGAGGGAGCGTGCTGCCAATGCAGCCGCTGATTCAAAACACAGATGAGACGCCCGCAGGTCCATTGGAGCTACGCGTCTATCCCGGACCACAGTGCAATGGATCGATCTACCTTGACGATGGACACACGCTCGACTATCAGCAAGGAAAGTTTTTGCGCCAGCAGTTCAATTGTGAGTCCGACGCCAAGTCGGTGAAGCTCACGTTCCACGCGCGCGAGGGTTCATTCACACCGTGGTGGAAGTTCATCGAGGTGGTTGTATACGACTGGCCGTCGGCGCATGCAGAAGCAAAGGTTTCGGGCAGCGCTTATCCGCTCAAAACCACTTACGACGTGAAGCAACACGTCTTGCACATAACCCTTTCCGACCAAGCTGGGGAAGCGGAACTCACCATCCGAGGCCGCGCCGCTCACTAATGAACTTGATGACTTCGACACACCGTTTAATAAGCACTGCGCTCTTCGGGATCACGGTCGCTGTGGCGATGCATGCGTCTTCCCTCACACAAGAACGTCCCACTCCGCCGGCGCGCGATCCGCATACATCGGGCTACGTTACAGCGAAGGAATTGCCTGACGGTTCTATCCCTCCGGCGGACGCCGACGGGAATTTCATCATTGGCCCGACGCACGATGCTTCCGGCATGCCTGCGCAAGGCGAAGTGCGCAACGGAACTGTCGTCGAGTTCACAATGAAGTCTTCAGACAGCCAGATCTATCCGGGAATCATGCGCGAGCCGAATACATTCGGAACTCCCGATCCTGCGGATCCTGCCAAGCTGGTCGTCACCACAAGCCATCCGGCTCCATACACACGCAAGGTAGCGGTCTACGTGCCGAAGGCATATGTGGTGGGCGCGGTGGCGCCGTTTATCGTCAGCGCCGACGGGCCGGACCACTTCCTGTTTTCGACTCTCGATACGTTGATCGCGCAGCGCAAGCTTCCGGTGATGATCGGCATCTCGATTGGCAACGGGGGCGGCGACGCGCAAGGAAGCGAGCGCGGCCTGGAGTACGACACGATGTCGGGGGTCTACACCGAGTTTGTCGAGAAGGAAGTCCTGCCGCTAGTGGAGTCTCAAGCTCACGTGAAGCTTACGAAGGATCCGGATGGCCGTGCGACGATGGGCTACAGCTCGGGAGGTGCATGCGCTCTGATTATGGCGTGGTATCACCCGGAGCTGTATCGGCGTGTGCTCGCGTACTCCGGAACGTTTATCAATCAGCAGTGGCCGCACAATCCGCAAACTCCGCATGGCGCGTGGGAGTTCCATGAGCATCTGATCCCTGGGAATCCCGCAAAACCAATTCGCATCTGGATGGAAGTCGGCGACAAGGATCTTCTCAATCCCAACGTGATGCGCGACAACATGCACGATTGGGTTCTGGCGAACGAGCGCACCGCGAAGGTTCTCGCAGACAATGGATATCGCTACCAGTTTGTGTTTGCGCGGAACGCGGTACATGTGGACCGTGCTGTTGTGCGGCAGACACTTGCCGAGGCTCTCGAATATCTCTGGCAGGGCTACCCTGTTGCACCGGGCAAGCACTGACCTGGCATGACCCACGCCATCAGCACGTCGGACTATCATACGAAATACCCTTCGCAGTGAAGCCGCCCTGCTCGGGGGCGTTGATGTCCCTTCTCCGTTTCTGGTCTCGCGATCGCGAGAGCACACTCATCTCGGGGGTGTTGACTACCGTACTGCTCGTGTCGGCGTTTTCCACCTCTCTTGCGGCGAAGACAACCAAACTCACTGGAACCATTTACACGCTCGCGGCCGATCGATCGCAGGCAGACTGGCCGAATGTGCGCATCACCCTGCGTAATCTGGCCAGCGGGAATGAGACGGTTACTGTTTCGAACGAACTTGGGGCTTACGTATTTCAGGGCGTGCTGACCGGCCGCTATGAAGTGCGCGTAGTGCTCAGCGGATTCGAACCGATTACGAAAGCAATCGTGCTGGAAGGCGGCGAGACCAAGCTCGATTTTCAACTCGTACTCACCAAGCGACAGGAGACTGTGAACGTTACGGCCGAGTCGCCCGGCGTGGACATGACATCGAGCAATGGCGACGCTCCGACTCTCGATGCAAGCACGCTTAAGTCGCTGGTGCAGGCGAATCAGGATTTTCAGGATGCCCTGCCTCTTCTGCCTGGGGTCGTGCGCGGTGCGGATGGCGAGATTCACATCAAGGGTGGGCGCGCCAACCAGTCGAGCACACTGGTAAATGCGGCGAGTGTGGCCGATCCGTTTACTGGACAGACTGCGCTCAAGATTCCTTCGATTGCGGTGCAGTCGGTGCGGGTGCTGTCGAATCCATTCTCGGCCGAATATGGTGGGTTCTCCAGCGGCGTAGTCGAGGTTACAACGCGCGGCGGCACGGACGAGTGGAAGGCGCTCTTCGAAGATCCAATTCCCCGCTTCCGCTGGATCGACTATCACATTCATGGCATTGAGAGCGCCTCACCGCATTTCACATACTCAGGTCCGTTGAAGCGTGGAAAGTTCTACATCTTTCAATCGCTGGCCGTTGGCTATGACGTGATACGGACCCCATCGTTGCCCAATCCGGACAACGTGCGGGCCGAGAAAAGTGCGACGACTTACACGCAACTCGACTGGCTGCCCACATCGAACCATCGGGTCACCGGAGTACTGACAACCGATCCGCGCGATACAGACTTCGCCAACATCAACACTTTCAATCCGCAACCAGTCACAGCCAACTACCATCAACGCACATTTTTCACGTCGGTGACCGATCGTTGGATCCTTTCTAACGGCGGATTTGTGCAGTCACTCTTTTCGGCGAAGCGGCTTGACGTTCATGTTTTTCCCGCCGATGCGAGTGTAGGCGAGATGTCGCTATTTCCTGAGCAAAATTCAGGGAGCTTTTTTGAGACGCAGCGGCGCCGGACGCGCCTTTATCAATGGTCGCAGTCCCTCCATTTGCGACCTATGGAGTTCAAGGGACGGCATCTGCTGACACTCGGCTATGCATATACGTATTCGAGCGACGGAAATGTAGTCGGTAATCTTCCGGTCAATGTTCTGCGCGAGGACCAATCGCTTGCCAGCCGGATTGTGTACGGCGACGCGCTTGCCGGCGATAAGTCGAGCAACGAGATTGCAACCTTTGCGCAGGACAATTGGCAACTCACCCGATGGTTCGCACTAGACCTCGGTGTACGTCTCGATCACGACAGCTTGGCGACTGGATCGTTGACTGCTGCGCCGCGGATCGGATTTGTGTTCTCGCCTACGCACGACCATCGCACAGCGATTCGTGGAGGTGTGGGACTCTTTTATGACAAGATCCCGTTCAATGTTGCATTATTTCGCGCCTTTCCGGCGCAGGCCGTGACGGATTTCGCCGCGGACGGGATGACCGCGGTGAACGGGCCGGTGACATTCAACCATGTCATCGCGACCGCAAACGGGGGATTGCAGGTTCCTTATAGCCTGGGATGGACACTGCAGTTCGATCGAGAACTCGCCCGTGGGGTACTTTTTCGATTCGGATACGAAGGCCGGCGCGGCTTGCGCGAATTTTTTGTTGACCCGGTGCAAACGGGTGTGACGGGCGAATTGCAGCTACGCAACTCCGGGAGGACGAGCTATCAGGAATTCCTCTGGATGGTTCGATGGAGATTCTCGGAACGTAGCACTCTATTTGCGAGCTTTGTGCGATCAAGCGCGCACGGCGATCTGAATGACTACAACCAGTTCTTCGGGAATTTTCCCAATCCACTAGTCCGCCCGAACCAGTACGGACTTCTTTCGTCGGATGCTCCGAATCGCGGGCTGTTCTGGGGAGTTTTCGGTTTGCCGCACAAGCTGGACTTTGTGCCCACCCTCGACGTGCATACTGGTTTTCCTTTCTCAAGACTTGACGCTGATTGGAACTATGTCGGAGAGCGCAACGGAGCGGGGCGGTTCCCGGTTTTCTTGGGCCTCGACGTTAAGTTCCTGTACCCAGTGGACTTTAAGTTCCGTGGCCATCGCATTCAGTTTCGTGCTGGCTTGAGTATCCTGAACGTGATTAATCATGCCCAACCGCGTGACGTGCAGCAGAACGAGGCGTCTCCGTTCTATGGAAGCTTCTACAACTCGGTGGGGCGGTTGTGGCGGTTCGACGGAGACTTCAATTTCTAGTGCTGTCTGCGGGGCGGTAATGCCAGAACTCCTGTTAAAATTGGAATGCGATGCTTCTTCCCTTCGTCCGTGAACTCTTCACGGACGTGGAATTGCTTCCCGGCTTCACGCGTGTAGCCTCCCACCTGAAAGAGGGCACGGGGAGAATTCGTGTCTCTGGACTGTCCCCGGCCGCGAAAGCTTTGCTGCTCGTTTTATGGCGCCATGCCTCAGACCGGCCCCTTATCGTCGTTGTGAATGACAACCGCGCAGTCGAGGAGTTTGTTCCTATCTTGCGCGGATTCTGCGAACTCACGGCGTCCTGCGATCCCGAGTCCGTTGTGTCGTTGCCTGCGCGCGACGTGCTCCCGTACCAGAATCTCTCGCCGCATCCTGAACTGCAGGAAGAACGGGCCACGGCGCTTTGGAAGATCGCGACTGGCAGGGCATCGATCGTGGTGTCGCCGATTGCGGCGACGGCGGTGCTGCAGCGATCCGGCGAGTACTACACCGATCTTGCGCGCACGCTGCGGCGTGGCGAGTCGTTCGATGTCGAGAACCTGCTTGGGCATTTGAATACGGTTGGATATCAGTCGGCCGATGTGGTGGAAATGCCTGGAGAGTACGCGCTGCGTGGCGGAATTCTGGATGTTTACTCGCCAGAGGCCGAACGCCCGGTGCGCATCGAGTTTTTCGGGGATGAGGTTGATTCCATTCGACGGTTCGATCCGACCTCGCAGCGTTCGTCGAATCCTATTGATGAGGCCTTGCTGTTGCCGCTGACCGAAACTCCGGTGACGGATCAACTGCTTGGCGCGATTCACACTCGGCTTTCAGGAAAGCGTATCTCCGGGAATGAGGAGATCGTCGAGGCTGCGGTTCGGTCGGGCGGAGTTACCGTGTTTCCGGGTTGGGAATTCTACGCGCCGGTCGCGGGAGCCGACCGTACCGTCTTCGATCTGCTTCCGCGGGCAGCTGTCCTGCTCGATGAACCTGACCTGCTCCGTGAAGAGTTGGGCCGTTTCTGGACTCGAGTCGGTGAAATGCACGAGCGCAGCGGAGTGGGTAATCTGGTGCGGCCCACGGATCTTTACCTTCCTCCCGAGAATTGGTGGAACAAGGTTTCCACGCTGAATGGCGCCGATGTAGAGCACCTCGGCATCACGCGGAGCGAGGACTCGGAATCTGTGAGCATCCTGACGCAGCCGACGCCGCGATTTCATGGCGCAGTCCCGACGATGCTCGAAGAAGTGCAGAAGCTCACGAGTGCGGGAAATCAGGTCTTGTTCTCCGTCCCCAACACCGGGGAAGTCGAGCGCCTGGCCGACATCTTCACTGAGTACAACGTCAGCTTCCGGCTGGGCAGTCGCACGCGCGGAGGGGAGAGCTACGCTGACGAGACCAGCTATTTCGCAGGAGAAGTAAATACGGCAACACTCGCCAAAGCGTACTTGCCCGATGGCGTTATCTTCCCCGATGCGCATCTGGCGATCTTCGGCGCGCGCGACCTGTTCGATGAATCCGAAGCTGTTGCCAGTCGGCCGCAGCGAACGAAATCGAAGGTTTCCGCGTTTCTCTCAGACTTCCGCGATCTGCAGGTGGGCGACTATGTCGTGCACGTCGAACACGGGATCGGACAGTACCAAGGGCTGAAAGAGATTAATCAGGGCGACGGCAATGCCGAGTTCATGCTGCTCGAGTATGCCGAAGGCGCGCGGCTCTACGTGCCGCTGACGCGCCTCGACCTGATTCAGAAATATCGTTCGTCGGAAGGCGCAAAGCCGGCTTTGAGCCATCTCGGCACGCAGGCGTGGGCGAAAACGAAAGCGCGCGTGCGGAAGGCCATGAAAGACATGACCGAAGAGCTGCTCAAGCTCTACGCGCAGCGCAAGATGGCGCAGGGTCATTCGTTTCCGGCGGGGAATGAGTTTGTCCGCGAGTTCGAAGACACTTTTGAGTTCAACGAGACGGAAGACCAGGCAGACGCAATCGCCGATGTGATGCGCGATATGGAATCGTCGCAGCCTATGGATCGCCTGCTCTGCGGCGACGTGGGCTACGGCAAGACGGAAGTCGCTATGCGAGCGGCGTTCAAGGCGGTCAACGACAACAAGCAGGTCGCCGTGCTCGCGCCCACCACCGTGCTCGCGTTCCAGCATTACGAAACATTCAAGCAGCGATTCGCACCATTTCCGGTCACAATCGAGATGATCAGCCGCTTTCGGAATCCGAAGCAGCAGAAGGAAATCCTGCAGCGAACCGAAGCCGGGAAGATCGATGTTCTGATCGGAACCCACCGCATTCTCTCGAAAGACTTGAAGTTTTCCGATTTGGGCCTGCTAATCGTCGACGAAGAACAGCGCTTTGGTGTGCGGCATAAGGAACGAATCAAGCAGATGCGGAAGCAAGTCGACGTGCTGACCATGTCGGCCACACCGATCCCGCGCACTCTGCACATGTCACTCGTCGGATTGCGGGATATGAGCGTGATTGAGACGCCGCCCAAAGACCGCATGGCAATTCAGACCGTGGTCGCGAGCTGGGATGACAAGCTGATCCAGTCCGCGCTTGAACAGGAACTGGAACGTGGCGGCCAGGCTTATTTCGTTCACAACCGCGTGGAGAGCATCTGGGAGATTGCGGCAAAGCTACAAGAACTTGTGCCCGAGGCCCGCGTCATCGTTGGACACGGACAGATGTCGGAGGGAGAGCTGGAGAAGGTGATGCTCCAGTTCATGCACCACGAAGCCGACATTCTCGTTGCGACGACGATCATCGAAAACGGGCTGGATATTCCGCTCTGCAACACCATCCTGATCAACCGCGCAGACCGGTTGGGGCTCTCGGAGCTCTATCAGCTTCGAGGACGAGTTGGCCGCTCGAACCGTCGCGCCTATGCGTATTTGCTGATTCCACGGGAAGTCGAACTTACGCCGATCGCCAGACGGCGGCTGGCAGCTCTGAAAGAATTTTCGGATCTGGGAGCTGGATTCAAGATCGCCGCCCTCGATCTTGAACTTCGGGGCGCCGGGAATCTTCTGGGAGGCGAGCAGAGCGGGCATATCGAAGCCATTGGATTTGAGCTCTACACGCAGATGCTCGATCGCGCCATTCGCGAAATGAAGGGAGAGGCGGGGGCGGAAGAAGCGGAGACGCAACTCAATCTCGGACTCAATATCCGCATCCCGGCAGAATACATTCCTGAGGAAAACCAGCGCCTGCGGATGTACAAGCGTGTGGCAGGAGTCGAGACTGAATCGCAACTAGCGGACGTTGGAGCCGAGTTGCAGGACCGGTATGGTGAACCTCCGCAGGCGGTCCGCAACCTGCTCGACTACGCTTCGCTCAAACTGTTGTGTATGCGTGTAGGTGTGAACGCAATTGAACGCAAGCGCGATTCCGTCAGCTTCAAATTCCGTCAAAATGCGTCTGTTGATCCTGAGCAATTGGCGCGCTTCGTTTCCGGCCAGCGGGGAGCACAGTTCACCCCGGACGGAATGCTGAAGTTCGTTCTGAAGCCCAGCGGTGCGGATGAAGTCCTGCGAGCTTTGCGATCAATTCTGGAACAGTTATCGGTAGAAAAGGCGTCGTCCGAGGCGCGCTGAAACAGATCGGTTCTTAGCTCTCCGCGGGCGCGAAGAAGACAAGTACAGCAAGTTCCTCGGCAATGTCGTAAAACTGGTGTTCCACTTCCGCCCCAACGAAGAGGACGCTTCCCGCTGAGACTTCGGTCTCTTCGTCTCCTGCCCGGAAGCGGGCACGGCCGCGAATCACGTAATACAACTCATCTTCGCGATGAGGCCGCTGCGGATCATTAGCCCCGGCGGGCAGAACGTACAACCCTGCGCTCACTGCTGGAACGCGCAGGAACTCGCGATAAAGCTTGCCAGCTTTCGCACGCTCACGATCGATCTCGTCGGCCCTGGTGAAGTACGCCTTCAACCGAGAATCCCCCCGAATACGAGTTCGGTGAACTGCGGAACCAGGTTGTGCGACTGTAGGCTGCCTTCCGGCTTATACCACTGGTAGATCCAATTGATCATCCCGAGCAAGGCAAAGGCGGCGGCGCGTGGGCTAACCGTGCCTTTCGCCTGGCGAGCCCTTTGCACTTCGTCCATCAGGTTTTCAACGAAGTGAATGTATTCCTTCTTGCGTGTGTTGATGCGCTTGCGCAGCGTAGGAGGAAGCGGGTGGTTCTCATGCAGCATCACGGTGATCTCGCGGTCCCGGGGGCTGAGCACGACCTCGATGTGCAGGCGGATCAGGGCGCGCAGACGGCTTTCGGGATCGGCAATGGCACGCGCGGGAGCCAGTACACGCTCTTCCGTGATCTCCATGGCATGATTCATGATCTCGAAGAGAATTTCGTCTTTGCTCTGAAAGTGGTGGTACAGACCGCCTTTGCTGAGCTTCAGAGCGGCGGCGACGTCGTTCATCGAAGTTGCATCGTAGCCGCGCTGTTGGAACAGGCGGGCCGCCGTGCGCAGGATTTCCTGCCGGGAATCAACCAGAGTCTCGCGAGGCATCGCGTGTCATGGTAAACAGTTGTAGCTTGGATTGCCAGTTCGCGGCTGACAAGAGCTTTAGGGCTTGGCCGCTCGGCTTCGCCTTCGCGGGACAGCCGAGGCGGTTGTCTCTCCGTCGGTTGTCTCTCCGTTTAGGTGCGATAGACCTCAGGAATGAAGTTCTGCTCTTCAATCGGCGGGCGCACATATCTCGTCTTATCAAGAGGCGGAAGCTTGATCGGTTCCGGCGTGAGATCTTTGTATGGAATCAGCGAAAGCAGATGCCGGATGACATTCAAGCGGGCACACTTCTTATCTTCGGCATTCACCACGTACCACGGCGCCTGCTTGATGTCGGTAACGGCGAACATCTCGTCTTTCGCGCGGGAATACTCGGCCCAGCGCGTGCGCGATTGCAGGTCCATGGGACTCAGCTTCCAGCGTTTCGCCGGATCGTTCATTCGATCTTGAAAGCGCCGCTCCTGTTCCTCGTCGCTCACCGAAAACCAGTATTTGATGAGGATCATCCCGGCGCGCACGAGCATTCGCTCAAATTCCGGACAGCTGTGAAGAAACTCCAGATACTCCGTTTCGCTGCAGAATCCCATGACGCGCTCGACGCCGGCACGGTTGTACCAACTGCGATCAAAGAGCACGAGTTCCCCGGCCGCGGGCAGATGCGCAACATAGCGCTGAAAGTACCACTGCGTTTTTTCCTTCTCGGTGGGAGTGCCAAGGGCAACCACCCGGCAAATGCGCGGATTCAAGGTTTGTGTAATGCGCTTGATGGCGCTGCCCTTTCCGGCGGCATCTCGGCCTTCGAACAGTGCCACCACTTTGAGCCCTCGCTGGCGAATCCATTCCTGCAACTTGACCAGCTCAATCTGCAACGATCGCAGTTCCGTTTCGTAGTCACAGTCTTTATTTAAACGCCTCACTTTCAGAGGCTTAAGCCCATTCGAGGAAGACGCGACCGCGCGCGATTGATCCGGCTCTTGCTGCACTGTTAACCGCTCCTGGCGTCCCATTGAAACCACCTCCCGGACAGACCTGCTTCAGTGCATTTCGGACGATTCTGCCCACACCTTCAGGCCTGACTTGGCACGTTATGCCCTAGGTAACTAATCAAAAGGCACTTGACTTGGAAAGGTCACAAAGATACCATTTCTCTATACCGACCGACCGACCGGTCGGTCTGGAACACCAATTTCATTTCCGGGAAGCTTGAGTCGTTTTCGCCTCCCCCGTCGCAACGAGAGGAGCACGATGGCAGTTACTATTTTTTATGAACGGGACGCGCAGCCCGATTCCCTGAAGGGCAAGACGATTGCAATTATCGGCTACGGCAGCCAGGGACACGCGCAGGCCCAGAATCTCCGCGACAGCGGACACAAAGTCATTGTCGGCCTCGATCCGACGCGTAAAAGCGCCCAGCAGGCTCGCGCCGACGGCATGGTAGTGGTCGCTCCCGACGAGGCTGCCAAGCGCGCCGACTGGATTCACATTCTCACTCCGGATGAGACGCAGGCCGAGCTGTACGACAGCCTCATCAAACCCTATTTGCATCCTGGAAAAGTTCTCGGCTTTTCGCATGGCTTCAGCATTCATTTCAAAGCGATCGTTCCGCCGACTGACGTCGACGTCGTCATGATCGCCCCCAAGAGTCCCGGCCACCTCGTTCGCCGCGTCTACACCGAAGGCCGCGGAGTTCCCGCGCTGCTGGCGATCCAGCAGGATGCCAGCGGTCGCGCTCACGAACTCGGACTGGCTTATGCGCACGGTATCGGCTCCTGCCGCGCCGGAGTTCTGCAGACGACCTTCCGCGAAGAAACGGAGAGCGATCTCTTCGGCGAACAGGCTGTACTCTGTGGCGGCCTTACCTCGCTCATCAAAAAGGGATTCGAGACGCTCGTCGAAGCCGGATACGCTCCGGAGATCGCGTACTTTGAGTGCCTGCATGAAGTGAAGCTCATTGTCGACCTGATCTATGAGGGCGGATTAGCGCGCATGCGTTATTCGATCTCGAACACCGCCGAGTACGGCGATTTAACCCGCGGCGAGCAGGTCGTAGGCGATGCCACGCGTCAGGCGATGAAGAAGACGTTGGCCGACATTCAGTCTGGCAAGTTCGCACAGGAGTGGATCGCCGAGAACAAGGCCGGCTGTCCCAATTTCAACAAACTGCGTGAGAAGGAAAAGCAGCACCAGATCGAGATCGTTGGAGCGGAACTGCGCGGCATGATGAGCTGGCTGCCGAAAGAAGGCAAGAAGCAAGCTGCTCCGGAAGAATCCACGAAACAGGTGGTCAATGCTTAAGGGAGCTGACATCGTTCTGCAGTGCCTGCGCGCCGAGGGTGTGGACCTCGTCTTCGGTTACCCGGGTGGCGCGATCATGCCGTTGTATGACGCGCTCGACGGAAGCGGCGTACGCCACATCCTGACGCGGCACGAGCAGGGTGCTGTGTTCGCGGCTGAAGGCTACGCCCGCGTCACAGGGAAGGTTGGCGTTGCGATGGCGACCAGTGGCCCGGGCGCGACGAATCTCGTGACCGGTATTGCTGACGCGAAGATGGACTCCATTCCTCTAGTGTGCATCACCGGCCAGGTGCGCAGCGCGCTCATCGGCACGGATGCGTTTCAGGAGACAGACGTTTTCGGCGTCACGCTTTCCCTGACGAAGTGGAGCCGCCTGGTTCGTACGATCGATGAGATTCCTGAAGTGATCGCAGAAGGGTTTTACTGGGCGCGCAGTGGGCGTCCCGGTCCGGTGGTTATCGACATTCCCACCGACATGCTGAAGGCGAAGAAGGAATTCTCTGAGCCGGTGAAGTTCACGCCGCATGCCCGGCCTGCCGATGCCAAGGCCGACGGAGGTTTTACCGACACGATCGTTGCCATGCTGCAGCAAGCGACAAAGCCCGTTGCGCTGGTCGGAGCGGGCGCAAAAATTTCTGGAGCCATTCCAGAGTTACGGCAACTGCTCGATCGTCTGAACGTTCCCACGTTTGCTACGGTTCACGGCCTGGGGGCCGTTCCGCAGCAGGCGCCTTACTACCTTGGAATGGTCGGCATGCACGGAACGCGTGCTGCGAACACCGCGCTCCACGAGACCGATCTTCTGTTGGTTTTCGGAGCCCGCCTCGATGACCGCGTGACCGGCGATCCTTCAAGATTCGCTCCGCATGCCAAGATTGTTCACTTTGAGATTGATCCCGCGCAGCTTGATCGTGTGCGCCCGTGCAATCTCCCCGTGATCGGAAACCTGGCGGACACGATTCCGGCATTTGACGCGGAACTTCGTCGTCATTCGATTCCTGATTTCAAGGAGTGGCGGGCTGTTGCCTGCGGTCCGGAGCGCGCGGAACTTGACCCGCGCGGATTGGCACAGCCGACCATCCGTTTCCTCGACGAACTCTTTGGCCGCTTGCCTGAAGACAGCGTGATTCTGGCCGACGTGGGCCAGCACCAGATGTGGTCGGCGCAGCGCTTTCACTCTGACTCTCCGCGAGGCTTTATCACTTCCGGTGGGCTGGGAGCGATGGGTTTCGCTCTTCCGGCCGCGGTGGGTGTCCAGCTCGCGAAGCCCGACGCGTGCGTCCTGTGCGTTTCCGGGGATGGCGGGTTTCAGATGAACATTCAGGAACTGGCGACGGTGCACCGTCTGGGGCTGCCGATCAAGATGGTCATCATCGACAACAAATATCTTGGCATGGTGCGCCAATGGCAGCAGCTCTTCTATGAACGCAATTACGCCGAGACCGATCTGAGCGACAACCCTGATTTCGTGGACATCGCCAAGGCCTATAAGATTCACAGCTTCCGCATGAAAGAAGACGTTATGCGCGAGTTTCCAGTTTCGCAGGATACAGGCGACCAGATTGACCGGTTCCTGCATTCGCCAGATCCGGAGTTGCTGGTGTTTGACTGCGCTCCTGAGGCCAATGTTTTTCCAATGGTCCCGGCCGGCGCGGCTCTGTCAGAGATGTTACTGGAAGAAGAACCGACGCAGTAATTGGGGACGAACACATGAACGCATTTCACATCCGATACCGCAACACGCAAGGAACATTGATGCGCATCCTGAACGCTGCCTCGCGGCGCGGACTCGATCTGCACTACGTAAACGCTGAAGCCGCCGAGCACGATCATGAGGTCACCCTCGTGCTGGAAGTCAACCAGAAACAGGTCGGCCAGCTTTATCGGGAGTGGTATTCGATAGCGG
>Ga0335082_10002046_pt1 | contig 21694 bp, 12 predicted proteins | sample Lox_Sample_41_FD_206718 | JGI IMG/M metagenome (GOLD analysis project Ga0335082, IMG submission 206718) | Soil microbial communities from Loxahatchee National Wildlife Refuge, Florida, United States - Lox_Sample_4.1 | ecosystem: Environmental > Terrestrial > Soil > Wetlands | place: USA...
GAGTCTTGCTCGTGCGTCCTCCTATGGCGTTCTTCTTGGGATTTGGCGAAAGCGCGCTGAAGTTTGAGTTGCGCTTCTGGTCAGCCGAGCAAGACACATGGTTTCAGCTCCAGAGCGATGTCACTGTTGCCGTGGCAAAAGCTTTACAAGAAGCCGGCATCGAAATCCCTTTTCCTCAGAGGGATCTTCACGTTCGCAGTATCACCCCGTCTGTACCAGAAAGCGTGTTGAGCAATGCGGGACATCCCACATCAATTTCGCGTGAAGGCCGAAAAAGCGGGACGAATTGATACTAAAGGACCTCCTTTTCCTATATTCTTCAGGGTTCGACACCAATTTCTATCCCAAGGTAGAGACGCGCCTGCATTCAGATCAAGCGCAGAGCATCCGCTTTGCAAAAAGCTGACTGGCATTTTTGACAGTTTTGTCGGCTGAGCGCCGGATGTAACTTCCACCCGACAGTCCGAAAACTCCGGAAGTGTGCGAATGCTCTCCAATGCGACGTTCGGCAGCCCCAGCGGCTATTACGACCAAAGCATCAGCTGCAACGTCATCTCCCACCAACCAAATCAAGGGCCATACAGCAGAGCAAATCCTGTGCCGAGCCTCATGAACAGTTGTTGGGATGGGATGGGCCGCACCAAAAGCGGATTCAATGCGCTGTGTATTGGCTTACTAAAAGCAAAGGAAACAGGAGATCCAGAATGAGCACTCCCAAAAACACAAAAGAAGTTCGCGTCGATCAATTTTTTACAGGAGCTGAAGCACGATTCGATCGCTGGCGCTCTCTGTTGCAGGCAGCTCGCCACTGGGAAGCACTCGCCAAGAGTCCAGAGAAAGAAGGAGCTCAGACGGCGGTATCGACCACATTTCAAGAGCTGCGACACTGGGAGGATTTTTTTGCATATCCCGGCCACGCACTTTTGGAGACATTAAGCGAACGCATCGAAGAAGGTGATGCTACCGGAACTGTTCGCCTAGCGCAGACTATCAGCGCGGCGCTTCTCACGCACTCGTATCGCAACAACGCATCCGACTGGGAAGGTGAGGATCAGTCCCCCATTGGTTTGTCAGAAAGAGTGCCGGGAGCTGGTGAGGAGACTGCATTACACCGTCCTTATTTCGAAGTCTTGGTGGTAAGTCCCGCTCGCCCAGCATCATGGGCGGAGTTGGCTCAGGAACTGCGCAAGTTGCGTAGACCACACGACAAGTTCATATACGAGCCGGTATTTGTCGGCAGTTTTGAAGATGCCGTGCTGGGGGCCATTTTGAACGGCAGCATCGAAGCGGTAATGATTTACGAGGGCATCCCTTTCGCCTCGTCGCACCACAATCCAGTTTTGCGTGAGTTTTTGACCTCGAACCTTGCCGCCAGCGATATAGATGGGAATTCAGGGCAGCAAGGGCTGGCGCTTGCCCGAGGCTTGAAGCGATTGCGTCCAGAACTCGATATCTATTTCTTGAGTGATCGCCAATCGGAGAAGGTAGCTGGCGACCCGAATGCGGCCTGTGTTCGCCGCGTTTTCTATCAGGTGGAGGAGCCCCTCGAACTTCATCTGAGCATCCTCGACGGCATTGCCGACCGGTATGAGACTCCTTACTTCGATAACCTGCAGAAATACGCTCAACGGCCCATTGGTACATTCCACGCGCTGCCCATTGCAAGAGGGAAATCCATTTTCAAATCAAACTGGATTCGAGATATGGGGCTGTTTTATGGACTGAACCTGTTTCTTGCGGAATCTTCGGCCACAACAGGAGGCCTTGATAGTCTGCTGGAGCCAACGGGGAACATAAAGGTTGCGCAGGAAAAAGCTGCTCGAGCATTCGGCGCAGATCACGTCTTTTTCGTCACCAATGGTACTTCAACTTCAAACAAAATGGTCGAGCAAGCCCTATTAGCACCGGGTGATATCGTCCTGGTCGATCGCAATTGCCACAAGTCACACCACTACGGCGCCGTGCTGTCTGGTGCACTTCCGCTGTATGTAGAGGCCTTTCCGCTCACCCAGTATTCCATGTACGGAGCCGTGCCTCTGCGGACAATCAAAAAAGCTTTGCTCGATTTGAAGGCAGAAGGGAAGCTGGATCGGGCAAGGTTGCTGGTTCTCACGAACTGCACTTTTGACGGACACATCTACAACGTTGAACGTGTAATGGAAGAATGCTTGGCAATCAAGCCCGATCTAATTTTCCTGTGGGATGAAGCATGGTTTGGGTTTGCCAGATGGAGCCCGTTCTACCGCCGGCGGACGGCGATGGGTGCAGCGGCAATTCTGGAAGAGAAGTTCAAGGATCCCGCTTACCGTGCTGCTTACAAAGAGCAGGAAAAAAAGCTTGGAGCCGACCTCAATCCCAAAGATAAATCTCTTCTCGAGACTCGGCTGCTCGCGGACCCGGATAAAGTTCGTTTGCGGGTTTACCAAACAAATTCGACTCACAAATCGATGTCGTGCTTGCGCCAAGGTTCCATGGTGCTTGTCAAAGACCCGGATTTTCATAAGGTCGAAGAACAGTTCCATGAGGCGGTCTTCACTCATGCGTCGACCTCGCCGAACCTCCAGATCATCGCTTCACTTGACGTTGCCAGACGGCAGATGGAACTGGAAGGCTATGAACTAGTGAATCGCGCGATCCAGTTGGCACTGGATGTCCGTCGCGAGGTCAACTCTCATCCACTACTCTCCAAATACTTTCGAGTGCTCGGTGCGGACGAAATGATTCCCGCCGAATTCCGGAATTCTGGATTTGTAGATTACCTAACTCCCGGAACGAACTGGGCAACGGCGGTGAAAGCGTTGAAAGAAGACGAATTCGCCCTTGATGCAACTCGGCTCACCCTCGTTTGCGGTTCGGCCGGTTTCGACGGAACGCAATTCAAGAACATGCTGGCTGCGGATTACGACATTCAGCTCAACAAGACGTCACGCAACAGCGTGCTATTGCAAACCAATATCAACAACACTCGCAGCGATATCGCAAAGCTAATCAAGGTCCTTGTTGAGATCTCGCAAGGAATCGAGAAGAAGCTTGCCGAGGGCGGAACCAAGGTAAAAGAAACTTTTGCTGCCAGAGTGAAATCCCTGATGACGGATGTGCCAAATCTTCCGAACTTCAGCTCTTTTTACAGCCGCTTCCGAGAAAATCCTTCGAGTTTGACCAGTGAAGGCGACATGCGCTCAGCATTCTTCGGAGCGTATCGAGAGGAGCAATGCGAACACTTAAAGCTTTCTAGTCCGGACATTGACAAGCGTTTGAAAGATGGGCCGGAACTTGTCTCCGCAAACTTCGTGATTCCTTATCCTCCTGGATTTCCGATTATGGTTCCCGGACAGGTTATTACCGCAGAAACGATTGAATTCATGCGCAAGCTTGATGTGAAGGAGATCCACGGATTCAGTGCTTCGCTGGGACTGAAATTGCTGAACCCTGCGGCAATGCAGTCTTCGAAGACGACGAGCAAAAGCGCGTCGGCTGCTCCCGGGAATCTCAAACGGAAGCATGCGGGGTCAGCTGCTGACTAGCGGCACGTTCGGCTCTTGAAGTCCGTTCTCTTCTGAATTTGCAGATTTGTTCTGGGCATGCGATTTACCGCAAGCCTGACATCCAAACCCGCTCCTCAACTGGGACCGGGCGACCACAAGGAGCTAGAGTATGGGTATATTTGAATGGTTCGCCGCGACCCTCCGGCAATACCCGGAGATCGCCATCTTCCTTACCCTTGCCTTCGGATACTATTTCGGAAAGTTTACCTTCAAGGGCATTGGTTTGGGCTCAGTTACGGCCACTTTGCTCGCGGGCGTTGTGATTGGGCAGCTCGGAATCACTATCTCGCAACCACTTAAGGCGACAGTGTTTCTATTGTTTCTGTTCGCTGTCGGCTATGGCGTTGGGCCACAGTTTGTACGCGGCGTTGCCAAGAATGGCGTGCCGCAAGCCCTTTTCACCGTGGTCCAATGCGCACTCTGCCTCGCCGTGCCAGTAATAATTGTCAAGATGGCGGGCTACAACCTCGGCTACGCTGCAGGGTTGTACTCCGGGTCACAAACCATCTCTGCCGCGATGGGGCTTTCGACCGATGCCATCAATCGCTTAGGCCTCGCGGCTGATGAGACCAAAACCATACTGGACTCGATGCCGGTTGCTTATGCTGTGACCTACCTGTTTGGAACCGTTGGATCTGCCATCGTCATCGCATTGCTTGGACCCGCTCTGCTCCGCTTCAACATAGCTGCTGCCTGCAAGGATTACGAGGAAAAGCAAGGCGGTAAGCAAGAGCTTGGGGGAGGCGGCACAGCCTGGCACCGCTGGGAGGTCCGCGCATTTCGTGTGCAGCCGGGCGGCAAGGCGGTTGGACTCCGGGCCGCAGAGGCGGAAGCGCTCGTGCCCAACGCGCGAGTATTTGTCCTGCGCGTTCGCCGCGGGGGAACAATTGAGGATGCAGCCGGCGACACAGTACTGCAAGAGGGCGACGTGCTGGCGGTCGTCGGGCCACGCGACGTGATAGTGAAGCTCGCCGGAGAAGGCGCTATGGAGGTCGACGATCCTGAGCTGTTGAGCATTCCCGTCGAGGGTGTCGACGTTTATGTGACCAACAAGGCGGTCGACGGCAAGACTTTGGCCGAACTGGCCGGAATGCCAGGAACGCGCGGCGTGTTCCTGCGGAAAATTACGCGGGGCGCGACCGGCATTTCAATACCGATCCTGCCGAACACGGAAGTTGAACGCGGCGACATCTTTACAGTGGTTGGCCGCACGCAGGACACCGCCGCCGCGGCCAAAATTTTGGGAGTTGCAGACCGACCGACGGATATTGCTGACGTCGCGTTCATCGGAGCCGGGATTACGATTGGCGCACTGGTTGGCGCGCTGGTTTTGAAGGTAGGAGGCGTGCCGCTGACGCTATCAACCGCGGGTGGTGCACTTATCGCAGGACTCGTTCTCGGCTGGTTCCGCTCGACGCGTCCGACCTTCGGGAGGATACCGTCTCCGACGGTGTGGTTCATGAACTCGGTCGGCCTCAACATCTTCATCGCAATAGTCGGTATTTCGGCGGGTCCGGGCTTTATCAACGGCCTGAAAACGCAGGGCATTAGTCTGTTCCTCTGGGGAGCCTTAGCGACCACAGTACCGCTCGTCCTCGGCATGTTCATCGGCAAGTACATCTTCCGTTTCCATGACGCGTTGATACTTGGCATCGTTTCCGGGGCACGTACCACGACAGCTTCGCTCGGCTTAGTCTGCGATATGGGTAAGAGTCAGGTGCCCGCATTAGGTTATACGGTTACATATGCAATCGGTAATACTCTTCTCACGATCTGGGGCATGATCCTCATCATGCTTCTGTCGTGACGTCTTTCTGAAAGGTGAAAAACATGGATCTGATGAAACTCCAAAAATTCGAAACGTTGGGCCCGTTCGAGATCAAGGATGAGTTGATCAAGCTCGCGAAGAAGACCTCACGAACAACGCAGACGGCATTTCTCAACGCCGGGCGCGGCAACCCGAACTGGATTGCCACCACACCGCGCGAGGGTTTTTTCCTTCTCGGCCAGTTTGCGATCACCGAAAGCAAGAGAGTGATGGAGCACCCGGCAGGTGTCGGCGGGATGCCCCAGCCTCAAGGAATTGCCGGACGTTTTGATGCGTGGCTGGCGAAACATGCCGATACGCCCGGCGCAGCATTTCTTTCGGCGATGGTCCCGTTTGCCATTAAGAAATTTGGATTTGAGGCGGACGCATTCGTCCACGAACTCGTGGACTCGATCATCGGCGACAACTACCCGGTGCCCGATCGCATGCTAGTTCACAACGAACGCATCGTACACGAGTATCTAATGTGGGCGATGTGTGGGAACCCGCGGCCGGCAGGAAAGTTCGACATCTACGCGGTCGAGGGCGGCACGGCAGCGATGTGCTACATCTTCAAATCGATGAAAGCCAATCGCCTGTTGCATCCTGGAGACACGATCGCACTAGGCACGCCGATCTTTACTCCCTATCTCGAGTTGCCGCATCTTGAAGATTATGACCTAAAGTTCATCACCATCCGGGCTCCTCAGGAGAACCGCTTTCAGTTCACCGACGCAGAACTCAAGAGGTTGGAGGATCCCCAAGTCAAGGCGTTCTTCCTCGTCAATCCGGGTAACCCAACTGGGGTGGCGCTCAGCAAGGAAGTAATCGGCAAGATTGCAAATCTGGTGAAGACGAAGCGTCCGGACCTTATGATCTTGACGGATGACGTCTATGGAACGTTCGTCCACGACTTCCGCTCTCTGCTCGGCGAACTTCCGCACAACACGATCGGTGTTTACTCATATTCTAAATATGTCGGTTGCACTGGGTGGCGTCTCGGAGCGATCGCAGTCCACGAAGACAATATATTCGACAAGATGATTGCGAAACTCCCGGATGCTGATTTGAAAGCGCTCGACAAACGCTACGGTACGCTGGTCCTTGAGCCACGGAAGATCAAATTTATTGACCGCATCGTGGCAGACAGCCGGGATGTGGCCCTTAACCACACGGCCGGCCTATCGCTTCCCCAACAGGTGATGATGAGCTTGTTCTCACTTGCGGAGATGATGGATGGAGCCAAGCTATATCAGAAGGCTTGTCTCGAGATTGTCCACCGACGCGCCAAAGCTATGGTTGAAGGCCTCGGCATCGAAGTCACTCCGAACCCGCTCTACAACGCATATTACGGCTTGATCGACTTCGAGTTCTTTGCTCGCAAGAACATCGGAGAAGAAGCTGTCGAATACCTCAAGAAGAATGTACACCCCCTCGACCTTGCTTTCCGTCTTGCCGAGAATCACGGAATCGTGCTGCTGAACGGGGGCGGGTTCGAGGCGCCAGACTGGTCGCTGCGCGTATCGCTAGCCAATCTGTCAGACGAAGTGTATGAGGACATCGGACGCGGCGTTCGAGCGATCGCTCGTGGCTACCGAGATGCCTTCGAAGCTTCGAAGCGCGGCGAACAATCCAAACGGGCCGGTGCGCCATAGTTGTTTTTTCCGGGCCACAGGTTCGGAACGAACGGTGACGGGCTCAGCGGTCGATTCGTCAAACCGCTGAGTCAGGAACTTTCAAGATGCGCGTGAAACATCTTTCTGCCAGAAGCACCCGTAAAAGGAACGCATATGGAATGGTTGGCGAAGCTCTTCACTAAGTATCCCGAAATGGCGGTTTACCTGGCGGTGGGCATAGGGTACTTGATCGGGCGCTTTAAGTTTCGTGGTGTCGGACTTGGCGTGGTGACAGGGTCGTTGCTAGGAGGGATCCTGATTGGGAATTTTTTTCACGTGCCGGTTTCTGACCAAGCGAAATCCATCCTGTTTCTGTTGTTTCTTTTCGGTATCGGCTACTCCGTAGGGCCAAGCTTTTTTCAGAATCTCAAAGGAGATGGCTGGAGGTGGGCGCTACTCGGTGTCTTTGTTCCAGTGGTTGGTCTTGCTACAGGCTATACAGTGGCTCATTTCATGAAACTTGACCCCGGGTATGCTGCTGGATTGCTTTCAGGGTCGTTGACCGAATCGCCCATAATTGGGACTGCCAGTGAGGCAATACGAGGTTTATCCGTACCCGATGAGCAGAAGACGCAGTGGATTGGGCATATCGCTGTCGCAGATGCGATTTGCTATATCTTCGGCACCTTGGGAGTGATTTTGTGTTGCGGCAGTATCGGCCCAAAACTTCTTGGTATTGATTTAAAAGCTGAGTCGAAGAAGCTGGAGGCCAGTTTAGGAATACAGGCCTCAAAGCAGGGAATTAGTTCCGCTTGGCAGCCCATCGGTTTTCGAGCTTACGCAATTCCCCCCGGTGGCCCGGTGGTTGGGAAGACTGTGGCTGAAGCTGAGAGGGCGGTGGATGGCGTTCGCCTCTTTGTAGAACGAATTCGACGAGGGCAGGAGATCTTCACGCCTGACGAGAGCACAGTGCTCGAGGCGGGAGACACCGTTGCTGTATTGGGGCGTACACAGGCCCTAATTGCGTTGCTTGGGCCGAAAAATAGTGAGGTAGTTGATTCGGAATTGTTGGATATTCCAGTTGCAACCTTTGATTTATATGCCGCTGGTAAAGCCGTCGTCGGCAGGACCCTGCAAGAGATCGTGGACAACATTCATGAAGCGCGTGGCGTTCTCCTAAAGGCTGTCACACGTGGCGATCAGGCGATCCCGATTGGAAGCAACACGGTCGTCGCGCGAGGAGATACGATTCGCGTAACCGGTTCCGAAGCAGCGGTCAGAAAATTGGCGCCGGTCGTGGGAAGGATGATACAGCCAACGGAAGATACCGATTTTGCAGTGCTAGGAACTGCGATTTTCGTTGGCGTACTGGTAGGGGCGGCGATCATCATACCGATAGGCCATTTGAGAATTCCCCTGGGCACCAGTGTTGGCACCCTGCTGGCGGGTGTAGTGGTTGGATGGTTGCGTTCGGTGCGGCCCTGGTTTGGAAGAATACCCGATGCGGCGATAGGTTTTATGAAATCGTTTGGCTTGGCTGCATTTGTAGCCATGGTGGGGCTTAAGGCTGGCCCTCTGTTCGTATCGGCATTGAAAGAATTCGGATTCATACTCCTTTTCGGTGGCATGGTGGTTACGCTTACTCCTCTGATTGCTGGCCTCTTCCTTGGTCGATACGTTCTTCGCGTTAACCCAGTGCTATTGCTTGGAGGAATCGCCGGTGCGCAAACGATGATCGCCGGCGTTGCTGCGGTACAAGAAAAATCGGAGAGCACTGTCGCCACGCTAGGCTACTCGTATACAGTCGCGTTCGGTCATATCTTGCTGACAACTTGGGGAACCGTGATCGTTTCGCTGATGACCTGAACGAAGCGCAAGGAAGGCCTGCTGGGAGTGAATTAAGGATGCTACGAAAAAGATTCGGTCCATTGTTTATGTTAGTTGTTGCCTTGATTCTGCCAGTGCTCGGTCTGGCCCTTGCCGCTCAACAGAATCGCACACTGATCGTGACAGGACATCCCGGAGAGCTGGCTGTGGTCGAAGTGGGTGGACGTTCTTACGTGGAGATTGAAGGGTTGGCGCGCCTTGCGAAAGGCTCGCTGAGCTTTAGCGGAAATCAAATCGTACTGACATTGCCCGGCGTGGCCGAACCGGTTCCGACGACGACTCAGCCTCCTCCATCCGGATTCACCAAAGAATTCATTAAGGCGGGCATCGAGGAAATGTCTGTGATCAGGGAGTGGCGAATTACACTAAGAAATGCAGTTCAGCGGGGATACCCGATCACAGAAGACTGGGTAGGCGCTTTTCAGGCGCGCGCTGAACAGAGCCTGCGACTGGTATCACTAGCGGCAACAACAGAGTCTGACAAGAATGCAGTTCAGCTGCTCACGAATGAGTTCAACAACATGAAGAGCTTGAGCAACCGATTCTTGGAATTGAATAAATCCAGAACTTATGTTCCACCAGAATCGCTCGACAATGATCCGATGGACCAGAGAATCCTAAATTGTGCCCGATCCCTTGCTGCTATGGCTGCAAGCGGCCAGTTTGTGGATGACGGCGCGTGCCACTGAGCTCCTCACGTAGTGGCCAAAAAGCACCCAGCTCCATTTGTGGTCCAGACTCTTTTCAGTTCGGTCTGCCCAACCACGAATACTGCCAACTAACAGAAATGTTCTGGTAATTGCCACCGTAACGGATATATGCGCCATTGTTATAACTGACTTTTATTGTCTGGTGCTTAGACAGAGGAATTGAGGCTGTTACCCCAATGCGAGAATTCTTCTGGACCGTCGCCTCGTTTTGCACGTCATTTAATGATGTGGTTCCGCCAAACCAATAATTTCCGTCAAGCGAAACCCACCACCTGGGCTTGAAATCGTAGCTGAGGTGTCCCTCGAACGAGCCTGTTGGACTCTGTGATTGAGTGTTGGTTCCGGGAAAAAACTCGTGATTCATGGTAAAGAACCAGACTCCCCCATACGCGTCAAGCATCCAGCGACCCATTCGTCTCGAATAACCCAGTTCTGGCTTGAAGGCCCAGCGATTCGAACCATAATTTATTAGTTTTGTCGGGTTGTATTGGCCCGTCGAAGGCACAACTTTGATACTGACTCCGATGATGGTTTTCTGCCTCCATTTTGCATACTGCTGAACATTCATAGCCGGGCCCCCTTTGAGGTTCACCGAAAACCGAAAACTGCTAGAGAGAAGCCCCGATCGGTATGCATTGGCTTCCGCATCGGCGACGGTCCCGCGGAAGTTTCCTACTCCGTAAGGCAAGGTAGCGTTGAGCAAAGCAGTGCGGCCAAAAAAGTTGAGTGAATGCGAGAAAGTTATGGCAGAGAGGTTTACTCTCGCCTTTGCGTCGGTAATTGGCACTGTTCCGTCAAAAATAAGGCTTCCGTCGAGGTAGGAATACGTCAAGTTCAATGCGTTAGAATGCAGTGGGGTAATGATATAGGCCCGGGGGGCAAGATCTTGAGCATGGCAAGTGCTAGCGACGAGGCAGCCAACGAACAAAAGGACAATCGCCCATAATGCTGCGGCTAAGCACCTCATTTTTAGTAATGTACGGACTGAGCGGGGGCCTAACAGCTGTAAGAATTGACAGTGCACGTCTCTGTTGACGTTGCTTAGGATGTGAGTGGTCTGGCGTTGCTGTCGTTGACCGTTGAATCGGCAAGGCCACGACACGAAGGTGCGGCTGATGAGCGCATCCCTGAGTCCAAAGCGATTGACGACCCAAACTACAGAAAAAGAACGTCTCGAAGCTGCCCGGGCTGAGAAGATTCCTTGGAAAAAATGGGGACCATATCTCAGTGAGCGACAGTGGGGCACGGTCCGAGAGGACTATAGCGAAGGGGGTGACGCGTGGAATTACTTCACGCACGATCACGCGCGTTCACGTGCCTACCGCTGGGGCGAAGACGGCTTGGCTGGGATTTCCGATGACAAGCAGCGTCTGTGCTTCGCGCTAGCTCTATGGAACGGCAAGGATCCGATCCTCAAGGAACGACTTTTTGGTCTAACCAATAGCGAGGGCAATCACGGCGAGGACGTAAAAGAGTATTACTTTTACCTCGACAGCACTCCCACGCACTCGTACATGAAATATCTCTACAAGTACCCGCAAGCGGCGTATCCCTACTCCGATTTGGTGGATACGAACCGCCATCGCTCGAGGAACGACATGGAGTACGAACTCCTTGACACTGGCGTGTTCCATGACGACCGGTATTTCGACGTCTTTGTCGAATATGCAAAAGGCGGTCCAGAAGACATCCTGGTGCGAATCACTGCAATCAACCGCGGGTCGGACGCGTCAGAGCTTCAAATCCTGCCGACGCTCTGGTTCCGAAATGACTGGTCGGCGTGGATTGCGCCATCCAACCGGGCTGCCGAGAAACCGATCCTTAAGCAGATCCAGGGCGAGACTGGCACAAGCGCAGTTGAGGCGTCACATCCGCTTCTGGGTAATTACCTCTTTTCCTGCGAAGGGGATGTGCCTCTGCTCTTCACAGAAAACGAAACAAATCACGAGCTCCTTTTCCCCGGTCAAAAAAACGAAAGTCTTCACGTCAAAGACGGCATCAACAACTATATAGTGCAGGGCAACCAAAGCTCAGTAAATCCCGACAAGAAGGGCACGAAGGTCGCGGCACATTACAAGTTTAGTGTCGGGGGCGGCCAGTCCAAAGTGATTCGCTTGAGACTCTCAAGTAGTTCCGAGAACCAAAATGCTAAGCCCTTCGGAAAACAATTTGATGACGTGTTTTCCGCCCGGCTTCGAGAAGCTGACGAATTTTACAAGTCGCTTACGCCTCCGTCCGTGGGTGAAGATGCAGCTAGGGTGATGCGCCAAGCGCTCGCCGGCATGCTCTGGAGTAAGCAGTTCTTCTTCTTCGATGGGGACAACTGGCTTGACGAGCACAACTCCAACCCGCTCCACCGCGGCTATCGAAATACCCGGAATTCTGAGTGGTTTCACATGCTGAACCGGGACATTATCTCCATGCCAGACAAGTGGGAATATCCCTGGTATGCAGCTTGGGATCTGGCTTTTCATGCGCTCCCGCTCTCGATTGTAGACCCAGACTTCGCCAAAGAGCAGATGGAGCTGATGCTTTGCGCGGCCTACTTGCATCCTAACGGGCAGATGCCGGCATACGAGTGGAACTTCAGCGACGTGAATCCTCCAGTCCACGCATTTGCCACACTTTTTCTGCACCGATCCGAGCAGCGCCTGCGCAACGAGACTGATTTGGATTTCCTCAAGTCAACGTTCAACAAGCTTTTGCTGAACTTTACCTGGTGGGTGAACCGCAAGGACCGCTTCGGTAAGAACGTGTTCGATGGAGGGTTCCTCGGCCTCGACAACATCGGCGTGTTCGATCGCAGCGCCCCCTTACCCACCGGCGGCCACTTGGAGCAGGCAGACGGCACGGCTTGGATGGCTCTGTTCAGCCAAAACATGTTGGAACTCGCGTTCGAAATTACCCTACACGACCCGACCTATGAGCCCATGATCATGAAGTTCGCCGAACATTTCTACTACATCGGAGCGGCTATGAACCGGCCCGGCCTCGATGGTATGTGGGACGAAGAGGACGGTTTCTACTATGACTTGCTGCGGCTCCCCGACGGTAGCTCTCAGAGGCTCAAGGTGCGCTCCATGGTTGGGCTGCTTCCCCTGTGTGCCACGACAGTAGTGGAAAAGTCGATGCGCGAGCGAGTTCCACAGACGATGATTCGCATACAGGAACGATTGCGCCGGATACCCGAACTCAAGGAGACTATCCACCCGACAGGCGTGGGACATTTTGGAGTAGCCGGGCGTGGCATCATGGCACTGTTAAACCCGGACCGCCTGCGCCGAATCTTGACAAAAATGCTCGACGAAAACGAGTTTCTGAGCCCCTTCGGCATCCGCTCCCTCTCCAAGTTTCACGAGCAGCACCCGTTTGTTCTACATGTAAACGGTCAAGAGTACCGCGTGGACTATCTGCCAGCCGAGTCGAACACCGGCATGTTCGGCGGAAACTCCAACTGGCGGGGGCCAATCTGGATGCCGGTGAACGCGCTCATCATCAGGGCATTACTGAATTTCTACTTATACTATGGCGATAATTTTAAGATCGAATGCCCCACGGGATCCGGCAAACTCATGAACCTCTTCGAGGTGAGCAAAGAGATATCGGATCGGCTGGCTCGCATCTTCTTGCGCGATGAACATGGCCGACGGCCTGTCTATGCAGGGATCGAGAAGTTCCAGCGAGACCCGCTGTGGCGCGACAACATCTGCTTCTTTGAATACTTCCACGGTGACAATGGGGCTGGATTGGGCGCCAGTCACCAGACAGGTTGGACCGGTCTGGTGGCGCAGCTCATCCAGATTTACGGGGTCCTTGATCCGCAGCTCGCCCTGGAAGTTGGTAAGAATGCAGCAATCGGTGGGGAAGTTGACAAGGTGCGAGTCGCAGAAGCCAAAGCGATTGGCGGAGGCAACCGCTAGTAGCCAAACCTCCGAAGTACGAGCGAGCCGTTGCCTGCAAGCCCGCAAGAAAGACGACAGTCACTTTTTAGTGTTCGGCGGGAAACCTTTGAACGATTTTGAGACAAGTTCACTAACTACTTTGTCCATTTCGCCCAGCGCCTTTTGCGGGTCACGAAACGTCTTCTTGTAGGTTGTTTCCCACACAATTTTTCTGGACTCGTCTGTAATGTGAAACACGATTTGGCCATTCACTTTTAACCAAGTGGATGGAGCCAACGCCGGGCCGTTTCCTAATCCGTACGTCGGAGTGCGATCACTGGGAGTAAGTGGGGTGGAGTTTGCCTGTGCCTGGCCTCCGGCACGGATATCCGCGTCTCCGCCTCCATCATAATAGATGTAGAAGTCTGGTTTTTCTTTAACCTCGACAAAACCCTTTGCGGCTAGCGTTTGATTCACTGCCTTAACGATCTTTAGATCCATGACCTCATTGGTATCAGGATGCTGCCGAGTCATCAGGTGGTTTTGTCCCCAAGCGTAACGTTTGTGCTCCGCGAAGTCGAAATTCTTGTCGAAGGTAGTGCTGCTATTCTGCGCCAACGCAAGCGTGGTACCCAGCATCGCCAGGAACAGAAAGCATAGATGGCAAGTTAGAGCTGGCCTAAGTGCCTGCCTCATACAACCACCTTGCGATTACTTGTTCGCATCTATTTTTACAAAGCTGTACTTAGCGCTGAACTGAATGCGTGGCGCATTTGCCTTTTGACCATCCTGGCGCATAACCCAACCGTATAGAAACTCGGCGCCGACGTTGAACGATCCGTAAGGATTCCAGATCATGTTAGCACCGGTATAGGTGCTGTGATTGTATACAGTACTTGCCGCCAGGTCGGCATTGTTCACCGCGGCATAGGAATAGATCGCGCTGGACCGCAGAGTTTTTTTCCAGTAGTGCTGATAGGATGCCTCAACTCCCACAGCTGGTGTCGCTTGCAAATAAGGAGTTACACCTGATGCAGGCTCCGCATCAATTCCCAAACCGGAGGTGTCTTGTAGATATCTCGAAATTCCGTGCCCCGCAGCAACTGCGAAGATGACATTGTCTTTGCCAAACGTATCGAAACCCGTGGAAGCGTTCACGCCCCATCCAAAGACAGAGTCTGTTCTGCCATCTGGGAGGAAAGCCCCGATGGAACGAAACAAGCCTGAGACCTGAAAGTGCCCACGCTCAAATTCCTGCCGAAGTCGAATCGTGCCGTCCGGACTGGGAGTATTTGGCTGCGTAGAAAATTGGGGTGTCTTAAATGCGACATCGGAGCTGGGTTTTTCCACTGAGATATACAGAGTTGTGCTTTGGCTAAGCGCAAATCCATAGCGCAGCTGCGGATTGCGAATGCTTACCATTCCATTTGGTCCTTGAAAATCAAGTGTGTCCGGGAATGCGTCCGGATCCATGAAGTTTGAGAACGTTTGGCCAATGAGGACATTTTTGGCTTGGGCATAGGCATGGCGAAGACGAGGTGTTGTCGCGTTAGTGCCAAAGAGATCGCCCTCAAGATAGAAGCGCACGTCGCCGATTTTGGTGCTCGGAACTCGGAAATCAAGACTCAGCCGCGTGGGACGGATGGACACAGTAGAGTTGTTCACAGTTACGGGCGAAGGGATGGGAATAGAGGAGGGAATAAAGGAGTCTGTGTTTCCTGCTGGTTTCAAATCGTAGATGAAGTCAGTCTTAAAATAACCGCCGATCTTCAAAATCGTCTGTGTTCCCGGCAAACGGAAGAATCCGTTGTACTTGGGGTCGAGTGGGACGTTGTTGAAACGGGCGGCAGCAACAGTATCCTCGGAAAAGGTATTGTAAGTTGCTGTCGCTTCCCCCACTTGTTTAGAGGTTTCACCTTGAAGCGGCGGCTGAGCTGCTTGAATTGTCCCTTCTTGTTTGCTTGACGAAGCCGTCGAAGGAGGGACTGCCTCAGGAGTCTTGCTGGTTTCTAACTCACCGATTCTCACTTGCAGCTTGTTCATTTGTTCGCGAAGCTCGTCGAGTTGCTTACGCAATTCTTGCGCAGTCGGATTGGAGGAATTGGACTGGGCAGCACCAACCAGGGGCATCGCGCCTGCTGCTAGGAAAGCTAAAATCAAACAAACCATCTTGCGGGTCCTCATTTCGGACCTCCTTCACTTAAACTTTTCACCGTGTCATTTCCGCGCAGGCATCGTCAGAACCCAGACGGGCAGGAAACACGACACTTCATTCGACGATAGATTGTGCGGGCAAGCAGAAGAAGACAACTGTAACTTCTTACAGCTCAAGGATTCGAACACCAAAGTGCGGATGGAATAGAGCGTAACCACCTATCACCGGTACTGCCGTTACGCTCAGATATTTCCAGTTGAAACACGTAACCACAGTTCACTCCGCCAGTTGCTGGCTGAAAAAACTTGCCGCAAACGTCTTGACCTCAACAGCGCGAAACCATAGGATTTTGTCACGCGCAGCACGGTTGTAAGTTGCCTGGTGAACTTGAACAGCGCCCGCTGGACATTCCAGGCATCCGGCTGCAGGGTCCCCAAATTTGTTCAGGAAGAAATTTGCAACGGTATAGCCATAGCCTCCTTCTAACTGTTGCATGGCAGGATCTAAATCTGAGGAAGTAGTCACTACACGAGTGCAAAAATCCGAGAACCAATCTGTGCGCATTCTAGTCGTCGAAGATTTTGAACCTTACCGCGCCTATGTTACTTCTGTGCTTGGGGATAATTCTCATTTTCGAATAGTTGGCGAAACCGGAGACGGGTTACAAGCCGTACAAAAAGTGCAAGAACTAAGCCCAGATTTGATTCTGCTGGATATTGGTTTGCCCGGGCTTAACGGAATCGAGGCAGCCCGGGAGATTCTGCAACGGAACCCGAAATCCAAGATACTTTTTCTTACGCAAGAGACTTCTGCGGACCTAGTTCAAGAAGCTTTCAATGTTGGTGCGCTCGGCTATGTCGTCAAGGCACAAGCCGCAGGAGAATTGTTAGTGGCCATAGAAACCGTCCTCCAGGGCAAGCGATTTGTCAGCAATGGACTGGACGGTAGTGAGTCTGCATAAATCGGACGGTCTATGCCAGAGAGATTCTGGCAATTCCGAAAGTAGATTCCCTAATCCGCGTCAGTTCTGCTTCAGATAGTTTTCATTCCGTATGTCCACAATCCAGGCAAACAGTGAGTTTTGGAAATGCAAAAAGGGACGGCTGATCTAGGCTCCTCATCCCAAGTAAGTGGATATTCATTTCCGCTTGAAGGTTTTTTTGGCTGGCAGACGCACAAGATTTACAAATTGTGGGGGCTAGCACTATCTTCCTCTTCCATTCTGCAGGGAATACCTCTGAGCAACCTGAATCACGGCAAAGTCTACGAAAGTCAGGCGCGGTACCGCAGTGACCGCAGTCACATCGAACTGCGATGGTGATCCACCTGCGAAGCGCTGTCGAAGACGGCCACGCGCGCTGATTTGGGTTCGACCCTGAGTGGCACAACGGCGTGAATTGTCGTGCCCTCTCCCAAACGGGACTCAATGAAAAGTCGCCCGTAAACAAGCTTCAGACGCTCTCTCATGCTGGTGAGGCCAAGACCGTGACTTTTGATTGCCTGCTCGACGTCAAATCCGATCCCAGAATCCCGCACAATCAGATGAAGCTCCTCTGATGTACCCTCAAGCATGACCTGGAACCGCTTTGTGCCACTGTACTTTGCCGCATTCTGGGAAGCCTCTTGCAAAACCCGGAAAAGACAAAGTGATATTTCTTGTGGGAGTTTCTGAGGTATGTTATCTGAATGAAAGTCAATCTCCACCTTTTGCTGAGCGGAGAGCTCCCTGCAAAAGCTAGCCGCGGCAGCGACAAGCCCAAGATATTCCAGCTTGGAAGAATGGAGCCGGTGTGACAGAGCCTGGATCTCGCTCGCGATTTCGGAAAGTTGCCTGCTCTGTTCCTGGTGCCGCTCTCTTAGTTCAACGGAGGAATCAGGAAGCCCCTGCTCGATTTGGTGCATGTTCACCGCCAGCAACGCAAGCCGTTGATTGATGTCGTCATGAAGCTCCCGGGCAATCCAAGTGCGTTCTTCCTCGTGTGCCTCTATCAATCTGCGGCTGACGCTCGAAAGGGCCTCTTCAGCCAGCTTACGCTCCGTTATGTCGAGGCACGAACCAATATAGCCAGCAAAGGACCCATCCGCATTGAACCGAGGGACTCCTAGGTCGGAGATCCAACGGTACTCTCCGTCTCGCCGCCGAAGGCGATATTCCATCTCGAACGGCTCGCGCCGGTCGAATGCATTTGCGTAAGTATCCCAACACGTCGTGCTGTCATCGGAGTGAATTCCCTCCGTCCAGCCATTGCCTAGCTCCGCCTCAATCGGTCGTCCCGTAAAATCAAGCCACGGCTTATTAACATAGGTGCATGATCTGTCCGTGCCTGCCATCCAGATCATCACTGGAGCAGTATTGGCAACCAGCCGGAAACGCTCCTCGCTCTCGCGCAAGGCTCCTTCCGCTCTCACGCGGTCAGTTACGTCCCGAATGATAACCGTGAATAAGATCTTGCCTTCGGCCTCGACGTGGGAGATTGAGGCTTCAATAGGAAACTCCTCACCGTTTGCCCGGAGTCCCCTCAACAGATTAAGTGTGCCCATCGCGCGATTGGTGACGCCGGTCTTGCCATACTGGCGTATATGCCCGGCATGTGCGACTCGAAAACGTTCCGGGATGAAGCGGTCAAGGGAAGTGCCAATAGCCTCTTGAGCTGAACACCCGAACATTTTTTCAGCGGCCGCATTGAACACCACGATTTTTCGATCTGGGTCTACCGCGACGATGGCATCCATCGCGGAGGCAACGATTCCTTCTAAACGTTTTTGGCTTTCACGTAATTTCCGTTGAATCTGCTTGCGGTCGGTGATGTCTACCTGGATCGACGTCGAATGCAGAATTGCCCCGTTTGTGTCCCTAACCGATCCTGCATTTAAAAGGATGATTCGTCTTTTCCCCTCTTTTGTGAAAATAACCATCTCTTCGTTGTGAAGCGTGCCGGATCTGTTCCATTTTTCAAGCAAGTCGGCCATTTTGTGAATCGATTCGGGGGCATAAATTGTGGATAGTGGCTCGCCAATGAGCTCTTCTCTCCTATAGCCGAGGGCATTACAGGCCGCCGGGTTGACGTCTAAAATTTCGCCCGTCGGAGAGGTCATGTAGCAATACTCTGGAAGCGTTTCAAAAAATTGACTGAAGCGACGTTCGGAAATTTTTTTGGCCTCTTCGGCACGCTTCGTATCGGTAATGTCCGTCATAACGGCAAGGACACATGGTTGACCGTTGATCTCAATGATTTCCCCCGAGCCTAACCCGACCCGCCGATCCCCACCCCTCGTTTGGACATCAAATTCAAAGTTCCGGACGTTCCCCTCGGCCAGAATCCGTCTGACGAATTCCGTTCTTTGATTTGGAGTCCAGAGGCCAATTTCCAAGGGGGTTCGACCGACGACCTCATCGCGCTTCCAGCCCGTGACACTCTCAAAGGTTTCGTTAACTTCCATATAGCGGTTATCTACGGCGCCGGTGATCGAGATGGAAAGTGGACTTTCCCGGAAAGCCTTAAAAAACTTCTCTTCTGATATACGTAGTGATTCCTCCATCTGCTTACGTTCCGTGATATCCACTGCGAGGCCCGTCATCCGTGTGGCTTCGCCTTTCTCCCCGTACTGGAATTTTCCTCTCGAGACGACCCAACGTATGTTTCCGTCTTGCCGTACAAGGCGAAATTCTTCCGCGTAAACTGTTCGGTTCTGTTTCGCAGCGGCCACCGCGTCCGATATCCGCTTCTTATCTTCTGGGTGGACGTAACGGTAGAAATCGCCAATTTGACCAGAGAATGTGTCGGCCGAAATTCCGAACATCGTACGGAGGTCACCGAACCAAAAATCGCGACCGGCCTTCACATCCCATTCCCACCCAACTGATTTGCCAGATTCCATGGCGAGACGAAGCCTCTCGTTGGAGGAAACCAGTTCTGCTTCTGTCCTTTTTCTTTCCGCTCTTTGCCAGAGAAGCCCGAGGATGATTAGCGTCTCGGCAAGGAGCAGAAAAATGCCGACGAGAATGTATCGGCTATACTGTTCCCAAAAAGTGGGTTCTCGGTTAAGCACAATGCTGCCTGGCGGCAATTTGCTCTCATCAAGTCCAAATCGTCGCATCGCCCGCCAATCGAACATATAAACGTTTGAGCTTCTCTCAATCGGGATATCTTGTGGCTTTTCCCCATTAAGAAGTCTTACAAGAATTCTTGCAACTTCGCGCCCGTGGGCCGCAAAGCTGAATACGTCTCCTCCTACCGTTCCACGCCCCACATCCACGTCGTCCACTATAAAGACTGGTGCAATCGAGGCTTCAGCTACCATGGGAGCAGATTGGGTTGCGTCAATGAAATGATTCCCGGCCGCGTCCTGCATGATCGAAGTGTGATAGACAATGGTATTTTTCGGCAGGTGCTTCAATCGCTCGAGGAGGGCAGGCATTTCGAGGTCAGTGAGATAGGTGAACTCTAGCTTCGATTCGTAGTTGTGAAACCTTTCCTTAACGATTGATTCGATGTATCGGTCGTAGGGTGCCACGCCTCCCACAACCACTACATGCTTGGTCGCCGGTAGTAGATGGAGTGCCACCTCCAGAGTTTTCTCTGGATTCACAACTGTCCAAATACCGGTAAAGTCGGAGTCGAGATGCGAAGTTGCCAGGGGCTCCGGGCTTCCACAGATAATAATTGGCGTGTCCGGGAACGATGTCTCATGGGATTCAGCCATGAACTTGATTGGAGAAGGTCCGAGCGCCACAATCACATCTGGTTTCCGGTCGCGATACTTGTGTATGAACCAATCACGAAATTGGTGTTGGGAAACTTCGTCGGGAAAAAGATGCGTGTCCAGGCTCTCACTATAAAACTCGACCTCGTAAGGCGAGTTATCCAAAGCCGCGATTATTTCCTTGTCGATCGCCGCAACGCCTGGCGACCCAAGCCCCAGTTCCTGGAAGAACAGGATTCTTCGCACTTTTTTGACCTGAGACTGCGCGAGCGGCTCAAATAGGACGGTGCACACTAATAAAAAGAGGATGATCCCCGGAATCGTGCGAATGGGCGTCTGGCGCTTACAGCGCGTAGGGCCATCCCCCTGATTCTTTGCCATGGGTTGCTGAATGTACATGCACTTTACACCGCACCCGTGTTCTTGGAATGTTCTTGAAAGTGCTTTTCTGGGATCTCTGCCCGGCATCTTCATTTTGGCCAAATGGACTTTGTTCGCCCAGCGGGAGTGTCCCACATAGTTATGGAATTCTGGTGCCTGTCAAAACTGACAGGTGGCTTCCGCTAGAGACAGTTATTCAGGACGAACGTATCAGGGAGCTTACTCCACACTATTGAAAATCGCTAGCCAGTAGGTGGGGCTTTCGGTGCATCCTGCGCTATCGCAATCTGATCGCAGTTTTCCGCATACTGATTTGATCACCAGGTGCCCATGTGGAGGACAAGTCCCGTGGTGAATTGCAAACCATTTTGATAGTTGCTGCCGTTTAGGTCCTTTGTCCAGGATTTTGAATACTCTAGTTTCGCGACTCGGTAAGAAAGGGCACGGTTCAGTTTTACGTCGAGACCACTGCTGGCCTGTACGGTGAAACCGTTTGTCTCCCAATGTTTGGCGTACAGGGGATAGACTTCGTATTCAGGCGTAGACTTTGAGGCTGCGGCTTCCGATGCTGCCTCGAGTTTAGGATCAATATGCTCTTGAGTGAGTTTGGTGCCGCCAACGAGAATTTCGATGTGAGGGGACCAGCGTCCTGCCGTATGAGGAGTCCAACGGGCCCCTGCCACATAGGTGAGAGAGTCACCACTGAAGTTATCCTCTAGTCCTAGCAATTTGCAGCCACTGACGTCCACGACAAACTGCCACTCCGATGTGAGACGAATTGCGCCCGTGCCTCCGCCACCCGCACAAGGTCCAGCGTGATCTTCTCCCATATACGCCTTCACCTTAGCGGTAAGGTTGAACTCAAAAGGAGCAACTCCACGTCGGGGCAAAACCTCCCGCGCAACGGTGTTACGTATGCCTAGGGCTTCCATGAATTCAGAGTCTTGAAGCTCGGCGGAGCGCACGCCAGGTCGATTGGCACGATACCAGGGATACCTTAGCGCCAAC
>Ga0335082_10002047_pt1 | contig 21692 bp, 21 predicted proteins | sample Lox_Sample_41_FD_206718 | JGI IMG/M metagenome (GOLD analysis project Ga0335082, IMG submission 206718) | Soil microbial communities from Loxahatchee National Wildlife Refuge, Florida, United States - Lox_Sample_4.1 | ecosystem: Environmental > Terrestrial > Soil > Wetlands | place: USA...
GGAGAGAGCCCACCATGAAGGTCGAAGGCAGGTGCCACTGCGGCAAGATCACTTACGAGGCGGTCGTCGACCCAGCGAAGGTGTCGATCTGCCACTGCACCGACTGCCAGATGCTGACCGGGTCGGCATACCGCGCATCGGTGCCCGCCCCGCGGGAGACCTTCGTGCTGCGCACCGGGCAGCCGAAGGTGTACGTCAAAACCGCCGACAGTGGTACGAAACGCGCTCATGCGTTCTGCCCGGATTGCGGCGCGCCGGTGTACTCGTCCGCGATCAGCGATCCGCCAACCTACTCGCTGCGGGTCGGCTGCCTCGATCAGCGGGCGCAACTGCCGCCGAAAAAGCAGATCTGGTGCCAGTCCGCCGTGCCGTGGAGCGGGAATCTCGAGGGGATCGAGCGAATCGGCAGGCAGTGACCGGGAGCGTTGCCCCGCGGTCGCGTCGGGAGGAAAATACCGCCCTGCCCCCAAGAACCAGAGATCCCGCCCCCATGTCCGCCGTCCCGCAGCCGAACATCGCCGCCGAGCGCAAGGCCTTCTACGACAAGATCGACGAGGCCAACGTCACCCCGCTCTGGGAGGTGCTGCACTCGCTGATCACCGCCACGCCGAACACGCCCTGCAAGCCCTATCTCTGGAAGTGGGACCAGGTCTGGCCCTGGATCCTAGAGGCCGGAAAGCTCATCACCGCCAAGGAAGCCGAGCGCCGCGTGCTCGTGCTCGAGAATCCCGGCCTCCGCGGCCGCAGCCGCGTCACGCACAGCCTCTACGCCGGCCTCCAGCTGATCCTCCCCGGCGAAGTCGCGCCCGCCCATCGCCACTCGCAGTCCGCGCTCCGCTTCATCGTGCACGGCAAGGGCGCGTACACGGCCGTCGACGGCGAGAGGGTCACGATGAGCCCGGGCGACTTCATCATCACGCCGTCCTGGACCTGGCACGACCACGGCAACCCGTCGAGCGAGCCGATGGTCTGGCTCGACGGCCTCGACATCGCGATCGTCGAGCTGCTCGACGCCCAGTTCCTCGAGCGGCCCGGCGTCGAGTCGCAGCAGACCACGCGTACCGGGGGCGAGTCGTTCGCGCGCTTCGGCAACACGATGCTCCCGGTCGACTTCAAGCCGAAGTCGAAGACCTCGCCGCTCTTCTGGTACCCGTACGAGCGCACGCGCGAAGCGCTCGCCGAGCTGGCGAAGGCGGGCGACCCGAACCCGTGCTACGGGCACAAGCTGAGGTTCACCAACCCCGCCACCGGCGGCTGGGCGATCCCGACCATCGGCAGCTTCATCCAGCTTCTGCCGAAAGGCTTCCGCGGGAAACCGTACCGGTCGACCGACTCGACGTGCTACTCGGTCGTCGAGGGCACGGGCCGGATCAAGGTCGCGGGCGAGACGTTCGCCTTCGGCGCGAAGGACCACTTCGTCGTCCCGTCGTGGGCGCCGAGCGAGCTCGAAGCCGATGACGAGACCGTGCTCTTCTCGTTCAGCGACCGGCCGGTGCAGGAAGCGCTCGACCTCTTCCGCGAGCTGGCAAGCTGAGCTCGGTCGGGGTCCTCGCCGCTGACGGCGACCGCCGCGCCACGCGGCAGGTCGCGCTCGCACTCGCCGGCGTGATTGCGGTCTACGCGGCGACGTGGCTCGCGCTCGGCCCGCTCCCTCAGGACCCGGCCTACCACCTCTTCGCCGACGTCCGGACATGCTTCGGCTTCATCCCGCGCGCCGGGGACGTCCTCACCAACCTCGCGATCCTCGCCGCCGCCGTGTACGGCCTCCGGCTCCGCCCGCGCATGAACGTCGCCCCCGACGAGCGGCCGGCCGCCAACCTCCTTGTCGTCGGCGCCTTCCTGACCGCGCTCGGTTCCGCCTACTACCACTGGGACCCGCGGAACGCGACGCTCGTGTGGGACCGCCTGCCGATGATGCTCACGCTCCCGCCGATCCTCGTCCTGGTGCTCGCCGACCGCGTCAATCCCGCGTTCGCGCGCCGCGCGCTCGGGCCGCTCACCGTCTTCTCGCTGGCGAGCGTGCTCTGGTGGAGCTTCTCGGAGGCGATCGGCCAGGAGGACGTCCGGCTCTATTTCATGGTCCGCGTCCTGCTGGCGGTGGCGATCGTGCTGCTCGTCGTCTTCCGCCCTTCGCGCTACACCGGGACCGGCTGGCTCGTCGGCGCGATCGTCGGCGAGGGCGCGATGATGACCTTCGAGCGCCTCGACCACCAGGTCTTCGCCGCGACCGGCGGCCTCGCGAGCGGCCATAACCTCAAGCATGTGGCCGTCGGCATCGCGCTCGTGTGCGTCTTCAACTGGCTCGCCCGCCGGCGGCCGCGCGCGCTGGCCGCGCTCGCGCCGGCGTAGCGCCGGCGCCCGGCGATGAGCGGCGAGTACTCGGACGATCAGCCGAAGCGCGCCGAGATCGACGCGCTCCGCGGGCCCACGCTCCTCGAGTTCGGCAACAACTGGTGCGGCCACTGCCGCCGCGCGCAGCCGCTCACCGCCGAAGCGATGGCCGGGCACCCCGGCGTGCGCCACATCAAGGTCGCCGACGCGAGTGGCCGTAGGCTCGGGCGCTCCTTCCTGGTGAAGCTCTGGCCGACGCTGATCTTCCTGAAGGACGGCAAGGAGGCCGCCCGGCTCGTGCGTCCGACGGATTCGAGCGCGGTCGGCGCGGCCCTCGCGCAGATCGACCCGAGGGGCTGACCGGACGGTCCGTCACTCCGGCGGGCGCTGCAGCCGCCCGAGGAACGGATCGAGCAGGTCGACCGGCGTCTTCACCACCGTCCCCAGCAGGTTGACCAGGCTCTGGCCGATCGCCGCCGGGCCGAGCGGCACGACGGTCGGGTCGCGCAGGTCGCCGCGCACGGTGACCGGGATCCCGATCGTGCGCGTGCCCAGCACCTGGCCGACGATCGGCACGTACTGCACGACGCTCTGGATCCGGCCGAACGGGGCGACGATGCCGTGCATCTCGAGCTGCTCGGCGGGGAAGTCGACCTCGCCGGTCATCGCGATCGCAAGCGCCGCCGCGTTGATCGTGCCGGTCGTCACCTGCGCGCGGCCCGCGTCGAGCGTGCCCGCGATGAGGATCTCGCTGTAGTCGAGGCCGCGCGCCATCAGCTCCCCCGGACTCGCGCGCAGCGCGCTCGAGACCGCCTCGAGCGCGAGGATGCGCGCGATGCCCAGCGCCTTGAGGATCCGCCCGTTGCGCGCGGTGAGCCGGAACGCGCCGCGGACCGCGCGCGCAAGCTCCGCAGGCGGCGCGCTCGCGGAGAGCGTCGCCTCGACGTCGAGCGCCCCGGTGAGCGCGACCTCCTCCCCGGTCAGGCATTCCGCCGTCCCGACGAGCGGCACCGCGCGGGCCTCGACCCGACCGGTCACGCTCACGTTGCCGGGGACCATCACCGCGTTGAGCGGCAGCGCGATGCCGCAGAGCCGCGCCTCCGTCACGTCCGCGACGATGCGCTCGGGCGCGAGCGTCACCACGCCTGAGACGGGGCGGAACGTGTGCGCTCCGTAGGCGATGGACTTCGCATCGACCGCGACGCGGCCGTCGACCGGAAGGTTCCAGCGCCCGGGCGGCTTCGCTTCGCCGCGCGGGAACGCGCGCAGCACGCGCTCGGCGTCGATCGCGTCGGCGGTCGCGCGAAGATCGACGCCGAAGGTCTTCGGCTGGCTGGTGATCGCGCCGGTGACCTCGAGCCGCTCGCCGGCAACCGCGAACGCACCCTCCCGGATCTGCACCACGTCGCCGGCGACGTCGATCCGCACGCGCTCGATGGCGACCGGGATGTCCCAGCGCTGCAGGATGTCGATGCGCTCGCCCTCGAGCGAGCCCTCGGCGGTCGATCGGCGCGGCTCCGCGAGGTCGATCGTCGCGCGGAAGTTGCCGCGCAGCGCGCCCTGCCGCGACGGCAGTTCCGCAAACACCCGTCCGAGCGTGCGGTTGTCGAAGGTGCCGTTGAACGCGACCTCGGCGGTCGAGGCCGCCCATTTCAGGGACAGCACGGTATCGGTGTCGGGGTCTTTCACCACCAGCCGCCGGAGGTCGAGATGGCCCGCCTCCGTGGCGAGATCGAACTCGGCGCGCACGCCGGCGGCGAGGCCGAGCGCGCCCTGCGCGTTGAGCGGCGCGGCGGAGCCGCCCGCACGCTGGACTCTTCCCGACGTCAGCGTCACCGGCGGCCGCGGCATCGCCCTCCCCGGCAACTGCCAGCGCTTGTGCGCCCATTCGAGGGCCTGCCCGCCCACGTTCCCGTCGGCGAGCGCCAGATCGAGCCGCGGCTCGGCCGACGCGTAGTCCTCGATGGTCCCGGTCGCGACGATCCGCGCATCGAGCATGGCGACGTCGACCCGGTCGAGCGCCACCGATCTCGGCGTGAAATGCAACGCCCCGCTCGCGAGCGTGACCGGCGCGGGCAGCGCGGGACCAGCGAGCCGCACCTGCTGGGGCCGGGTGAGCACCTCGTACTCGAGGTCGGCGGGCGTGTTCAAGGGACCCGAGAGCCGCAGGAGCCGCACGGCCACGGTGCCGGTCGCGCTCGGGATTCCGCTCGCCGGCCGCCGCAGCCCTTCGAACGACGCGAGCCAAGGATAGAACTCGTCGACCAGGATCGTGGCGTCCGCGCTCGCGGCGCGCACGACCGGCTCCGCGCCGAGCGCAAGCTCGAGCGCGCCATCCCGGATGCTCGAGCGCCCAAGGCTGCCGGCGACTCCGCGCAAGACGACGCGATCGTCAGCGTAGCGGACCGCGCCGCGGGCCACCTCGATCGGCATCGGCACGCCGCGATAGCGTCCGCTCGCCCGCACCTGCGCGAGGTCGACGGTCACGCGCGGATGGCGGGGATGCGCCTCGTAGGCGACGGTGCCAGCCGCGCGGCCGCGGAGCGATTCGACGTCGGCGAGCGCCGCGGGCTCCTTCCTCCCCAGGACGGGCCGCGCGATCGCGAGCACCTCGGCGAGGTCCGCGTCGACGGCCGCGTCGAGCTCGCGCAACGCCACCGCCGGGGCGAGCTCGAGCGCGAGCGTCCCGTCCTTGAACGTCGAGGCGCCGATCGTGCCGGCAAGCGCGCTCCCGCGTAGCGTGCCGTCGGCGAGCACGAGATTGCCGCTGCCGCTGGCGATCGAGATCCCGAGGTCCGGAAACGCAAGGGCGGCCGCAGCGATCTGCGCGTCGGCGCGGACCGATCCGAGCGTCGCGAGCGAACCGAAGTCGCTGCCGGCGGCGCTCGCCTTCAGGTTCTGCGCGGCGCCTGCGGTGACGAACGTGGTGGCGGTCTTCACCGCGTCGAGATCGCCCGCGAGCGCGAGCGCCGCCGCGCGGAGCCGCGCGAGATCGAGCGCCGGCACCTGCAGCTCGACCGACAGTCCGCTGCCGTCGGGCCTGGCGCGGAGCGTCCCCGTCGCCGCCGGAACATGATCGCCGACCTGGAGCTGGGTGAGCGACACGGCGAGCGCGCCACCGTCGCGGCGGGCGTCCACCGCGGCGCGTATGGCGCCGAGCTCGAGCGTGCGCGCGCCGCGCACGACCGTCAGCGCCGGCGCCGCCATGGTGACGCTCGCGCGCACGCTTTCGCGGCCATCGGTCTCGGCGGCGAGGGTGGCGTCGACCGCGGCAGGAAGTACGCGCACTTCGCCCTGCAGGCCCGCCGCCTGAAGCAGTTCCGCGAGGCGCAAGCCGCCGACCTGCACCTTGCCGGTCGCCGCGAGCGACCCCGGCGTGATCGTCAGGCCAGCCTTGGCGGTCTGCCACAGGTCCGCGCCGGCGCTCGCGCTGACGGTGATCGCGTCCGCCGCGACCTCCGCGTCGGCCGCGAGCCCGGAGAGCGAGAGGACCCGCTGCCCCGCGTACACGACGTCGAGCTTGCCGTCGGTGATCCCGAGCGACATGCCCTGCGCTTGACGCACCAGCGCATCGACCACCGGGCCGAGCGCCTCGCGGTACGCGGCGAGCGGATCGCCGCCACCGCCGCCGGGCTGGATCCGGACCTCGAGGACGGGCTGCTTGACGTTGACTGCAACCGGGCGGACGTTCCCCGCGAGGAGCGGCAGCAGCGCGATGCGGATCTCCAGCCTGCCGATCCGGCCGTCCACGGCGCCAGGGATGCGGACGGTGGCGTTGTGGACCTCGGCGTGCGGCTGCGGGAAGAGGCGGACCTTGAGCGACTCGTAGGTGACCTCGCCACCTGCGACCTCCGAGATCTGCCGCTCGACCGCCAGCTTCACGCGGTGCGTGTCGACGAAAAACGGAGCGGCGGCGATCGCCGCGACGAGGAGCGCCAGGGTAGCGGCGGCGCCGGCCACGAGGCGACGTAGCCAGCTGGGTCGGCGCGCAGGCATTCCCAACGATAACGCAGCCGGGCGGTTCCCACCCGCGACGACTCGCCGCTTGCCAGACCGTCCCTCGCTGCAGCGCAACGCGCGGGCGGCTTTCGCTCCTGCACCGCTCCGGCCAACTCCCAACGCCATGAACCTACGAGAAGGAGCGATGCACAAGCGCAAATTGGCAACCCTCGCCCTGTCGGTGCTCGCGCCGTCTGCCAGCTCGGGATCGCCGCTGCCACGTCTGCGCAGGCGACGAGCGCGCTGCGCGTGACCTCGGAGCAGACCGTCGACGGCTTCCCCTTCCCCGAATCCGTCGCCTACGACCCGAGTGCCAGAGCCGATCGGCCGGCTCGACGGCGTCTACGAGCTGCGCGACGGGGGGCTGCTCATCACCGACTGGAACTCGGGGTCGCTATTGAGCTGGGCGAGCAAGGCGGAATGCACAAGCTCGCGAGCGGATTCAAGGGACCCGCCGACTTCTGCGTAATCCCCACGCCCAAGGGGCTGACGGTCGTCGTTCCGGATCTGGTGCAGAGCGAGCTCCGGTTCGTCCACCTCGCACAGTAGGCACGAGGCGCGGTCCGGTGGCCCGGCGCCGCCGGATCGCTCAATCGCTCTTGATGTTCGCCGCCTTCGCGACCGCGGTCCAGCGCTCGATGTCGCGCGCGAGCACGCGGGCAAGCTCCTCGGGGCTGCTCCCGGCCGGATCGACGCCGAGGGCGATCAGCCGCTCGCGGACGTCGGGCAGCCGCACCGCGCGCACCACCTCCTCGTTCAGCCGCTTCACGATCGGCGCCGGCGTCGCGGCCGGGACGAAGATCCCCATCCAGAGCCCCACCTCGACGTCGGGGACGCCGGCCTCGGCCATCGTCGGCACGTCCGGGTAGGCCGGATGGCGCTGCGCGGCGGTGACCGCGAGCGCGCGCAGGGTCCCGCCCTTCAGCGCCCCGGTGATCGGCGGCGGATCGGCGATCGTCATCGTCACCTGGCCCGCGACCACCGCGTTCGCCGAGTCGCCGCTGCCCTTGTAGGGAATGTGCGCGAACTCGGTGCCGGTCTTCTGCTTGAAGAGCTCGGTCGCCATCTGGAATGCCGCGGCGCTCGAAGCGTAGTTCACGCTGTTCGGACGCGCCTTCGCGTACTCCACGAGCTCCTGCACCGAGCGCACCGGGAGCGACGCGCTCACGCAGAGGAAGAGCGGAAACGAGCCGACCATCGACACCGGCGCGAAGTCGCGCGTCGACGAGTACGGGAGCTTCGAGTAGGTCGCCGGGTTCATCGCCATCGGACCGGTCGGTCCCATCAGCAGGGTGTAGCCGTCGGGCGGCGACTTGGCGACGAGCTCGACCGCGATGATCGACTGCGCGCCCGGCCGGTTCTCGACGATCACCGGCTGGCCGAGGCCTTCGGCGAGCTTCGGCGCGAGCAGGCGCGCGATGAGGTCGTTGCCGCCGCCGGTCGTGTAGCCCACGATGATCCGGATCGGCTTCGTCGGGTAGTCCTGCGCCGGCACGCCGGCCGCGACGAGTGCGGCCGAAGCCAGCGCGGCGAGCCGGACGAGCATCCGTGCGGTCATGGCGGGGTCCCTGGCGTGGTCGGAAGTGCGAATGATAGCGACGGCGGAGGCCGGCGCGGAGTCTTCAGCCCGCGGCCGCGGGGCGGCCGCTCGCGAAGCGAGTCGCGAGCGTGCCGACCAAAGCGATGGCGCAGCCTACCGCCACGTCGTAGAGGCGTGTGGAGAGCAGGTGCGCATCGAGGCCGGCGCCCCGCACCGCGAGATCGATCGCCAGCATGACGAAGATGGTGAACGCGGTGTAGCCGAGCCCCGGATTGAGCGCGAACCCGAGGCGCACGGCGCCGGCGAATGCGGTGGCGCAGAGCGCCATCAGGACCCGGGACCTGGACCGCCCATTCGATCGCCGCCGCGGCGAGGATGCCGGCCAGCGTCCCGAGCATGTAGTGGATCACGAGCTCGAGGCTCATCAGCCCTTCGCGACGCATCACCATCATGACGGTGATCGTCGCCCAGTAGGGCCGCGCGACGCCGAGCTGGCCAGCCGCGAACAGCGCGAAGGCGCACGCGGTGGCGTAGCAGATCGCGAACTGCGGCCCGGCGTGCGCGCCGACCAGCGCGGCACGCAAGCCCGCACGCCAGTCCATCACGTTGTCGGCGGCGGGCACGCCGGTGAGCCACCAGGCGACGAACGTCACCAGGATCGCGAACGCGCCGCCCCCGACTGCGAGCATCGCGACGACGGGATCCGCGAACTGCAGCGCCTCGCCGGCGGCCGTGGCGATCGCGCAGAACCGGGCGACGGTGGCGATTGCCGGATGCGAGCCGCTCACCCAACCGGCGACCGCCGCCGCACCGAGGACGATGGCCTCGTCGGCGTACGTTGTTCCGCCGAACTTCGCGCCGATCGTCCCGCCGGCGACCATCGCGAGCGCCGTCGCGGCCATGCTCCCGACCCGCTCGGCGCGCGTCGTGCCGATGTCGGCCATCGTGACGAGCAGCCCGCAGGCGGCACCGATCACGCCGGCGACCACGCGGCCGGCCGCGAGGCCGATGAAGAGCGGAATGCCGGTCGCCGCGGCGACGCACGCCGCGACCGCGATCGACACCCGTCCCGGGGCGATCTTGAAGAGGTCTCGGCTCCAGCTGGTCTCGGCCACGCGCGGTGAGTCTACGCGGGGACCTGCTCAGATCGGGTAGATGATCGAATTGGGGATCAGCTCGCTGTCGAATACCACGAGCTTCTCCCGGAACTTCAGGGCGCCGCCTTCGCGCACGATGCGGTCGAAGTAGCGTCCGCAGTTGAATACCTCGGACGGTTCGTTCTTGCGGGTGCGGATGACGAGGTAGTTCGCCTCGGCCGCGACCACGCCCTCCTCCACCGCGGCGATCGCGAGGCCGCTCACCAGGTGGCGCTGGTAGTAGGGCTGGTGGAAAAGCGTCTGCGTGATCCCGTAGACGCGGTCCTTCAGCATCCCCCGGCTTTCGAAGGCGAGCGTGCAGAGCGGCAGGCCGCGATCGAAGTTCTCGCGCGGCTGGAGCTTGTAGACGCACTCCTCGGTGAAGAACCCCGGCCACTCGTCGTAGCGCCGCTGGTCGAGGCAGGCGATGTAGCGGGCGTAGAGGTCCTCGACCTCGAGCCGGAGCGCCACGTCGAAGCGCGGGTCTCGTTCCATATCAGTCCACGACACCCGGTCGTGCGCTCCGAGGCCAGGAAGGCGCCGGCTGCGGCGTCGGTTTCGCCATGCTTCAGAGCCCCATCACTTCGCGGTAGTAGCGGTACATCCCGCGGATCAGCGTCTCGGTCACCATGTGGTCGGAGGAGCCGATGTCGCGCCCGCCGAGCTCGCTGATCGTCGTGTAGTCGTCGCGGGCGGCAAACCCGTGCTGCTGCATCTCGATCACCTCGCCGTCGTCCGCCGAGACGTAGCCCGCGGGTCCGAAGAGGTTCGCCTGCCGCAGGCGCCGCCGCGTCATCTCGGGGGTGTCGTCCTCGAAGCCGAAGTGCGTCCAGTAGAAATCGAAGACGCCCGGTCCGCGCGGGACGATGTGGCGCGTGGAGACCGAGTTCACCTGCTGCTGGATGATCACGCTCGGGAAGAGCGTCAGCATCGTGACCGTCGGGCCGTTCCACCAGTGCTCGGGCACGACGTCGAGCACCCGCAGGTCGTTCAGCTTCATGTTCTCCTTGAAGCTCGACACGCCCTGCGTGACCTCGCCCTTCCCGCCCTCGTTCTTGCGCGAGATCATCACCGCGTGCCGGGACTTGGCGTCCATCACGAGCTGCGACTTCTGGTCGGCGCGCCACAGCCCGAACACGACGAACCAGGTGTGCAGGAGCCCGGGGTGATACGGGTCCTTGATGTTCTCCTGCATCAGCTTCCAGTTGCCCGGAATGCGCTGGCGCGAGTAGCCGAGGACCTGGAGCTTGCGGCCGTTGAACACGCGCCCGAGCCACGGCATGACCTCGGGCCCGAAGTACTCGGCGAGCGGCGGCAGGCCGGGGTCAAAGGAGGCGAAGACGACGCCGTTGAACGTCTCGACCTTCAGCTTCACGAGGCTCCGTTCCTCGAGCTTGAAGTCGGGCGGCATCCCGCCCTCGACCCGGCCGTCGCGGCGCACACCGCGGCGAAACGGCACGCCCTGCAGGTTGCCGGCGAGGTCGTAGCTCCACTGGTGGTACGGGCAGATGAAGTCCTTCGCCCGGCCGTGCTCCTGCTGGCAGAACTCGGCGCCGCGGTGGGCGCAGCGGTTCTCGACGACGTTGATCGCGCCGTCCGCGCCGCGGACCATGACGACGCTCCGCTCGCCGACCCGCGAGCGCTTGAAGTCGCCCGTTTCCGGGATCTCCGCCTCGAGGCCGACGTAGCACCAGTGGCCGCGGTAGAAGAAGCGCTCGAGCTCCTCGCGGTAGAGCGCGGGATCAGTGTAGACGGGATACGGCACCCGGCTCGGGCCGATCTCGGGCCAGTCGACCGGGGCGACGACGGTGTCGGGGGCGTTCATTCGGCGTCCTCCTGCCGCGCGATTATCCTCGTCGCGCGGGGGCTCTGCACACGGTGCGGCGCTAGCGCATAATTTCGCACCGCGTCACGCCCAGAACAACAACGCTTTCGATGAAGATCCTGCAACCGCCCGGCTGGCCGCAACCGCGCGGCTACTCGAACGGCGTCGCCGCGCGGGGGCGGCAGGTATTCGTCGCAGGTCAGGTCGGCTGGGACGAGCAATGCCGCTTCCAGACCGACGACTTCGCCGGGCAGACGCGCCAGGCGCTGAAGAACGTGGTCGCGGTGCTCGCCGAGGCCGGTGCGAAGCCCGAGCACATCGTCCGCATGACCTGGTACGTCACGAGCAAGGCCGAGTATCTGGCGGCAGGCAAGGCGGTAGGCGCCGCATACCGCGAGATCGTCGGCCGCCACTTTCCGCCGATGACCGCGGTCCAGGTGTCGGCGCTCATCGAGGACCGCGCCAAGGTCGAGATCGAGGTCACGGCAGTCATACCGGAATAGGCGCCGAATGAGCGGAGCGAGGGAACGAGGTGGAACAATGAAGAAAGATGCGGCCTACTGGGAGTCGCAGTACAACAACCGCGCCGCGGTGCCCGACCATCCGCAGTACTTCGCGCGCTGGGCCGAGGAGTCGGAGCGAGTCCGGCGGAGCGTCCGCTGCTACCTCGACGTCCCCTACGGCACGCATGCGATGGAGAAGCTCGACCTCTTCCAGGCGCAGGGCCGCAGCCGGGCGCTGCTCATGTTCATCCACGGCGGGTACTGGCGCGCGCTCGACAAGAAGGACCACTCGTTCGTCGCGGCCGAGCTGGTGAAACACGGCGTCACCGTGGCGGTGCCGAACTACGCGCTGTGCCCGAGCGTCACGATCGAGGACATCGTCCGGCAGCTGCTGCAGGCGAGCGCGTGGCTCTGGCGGAACGGCGGCAACTTCGGCGCGCCATACAACCGCGTCCACATTGCCGGGCACTCGGCCGGCGGCCATCTCACCGCGATGATGCTCGCCGCGGTGTGGCCGGCCTTCGCGCGCGACCTGCCCAAGAAGGTGGTGGGCGGCGGGCTCGCGATCAGCGGCGTCTACGACCTGCGCGACATCGTGAACGTGCCGTCGGTGAACGACGACGTCCGCATGTCCGCGGCGCAGGCCTGGAAGTGGAGCCCGATGTCGCTGCCGCCGGCGACCGACGCGCCGCTCTACCTCGCCGCCGGCGGCAAGGAGTTGCCGCCGTTCGTCGAGCAGAACAAGGCGTTCGGAGAGCACTGGAAGAAGGTGCTCGCGCAGGACATCCCCTGCCCCGACGACAACCATTTCTCGATCCTGGAGAAGCTCCGCGACCCGTCGAGCGCGCTCTTCCGCGGCGCGATGAAGATGATGGGGCTCTAGCGAGCCCTTCGGGTTCGCCAAGGCACTGCGCGCCAACACGATGCGACTTGATAACAAGGAGGAGATCATGAGGAACCGCTTCGCGTCATTCGCAATGTTGAGCGCTGCTGCCCTTCTCGCGGCCTGTGCAGCCGACGATCGCATGTCCTCGGGCAAGCCCGAATACATGATCGTCGGGCTCGACAGCAAAGTCGCCTGGGGCGACGACGGCAAGCTGCAGATCCGTCCCCCTGGGAAGGATTCGGTGACGATCGTCGACATCGGCTCCGACCCGTCGAATCCGAAGGTGGTCGCCAATCTGCCGCTGATGAACTCGATCTTCGGTCCGCCGGTCAATTTGGCGATCGCCCCGAACGGCCAGATCGCGCTGGTCGCGAATTCGATGGAGTGGGTTCCGGACGGCGGCAGCTGGAAGCCGTCGCCCGACAACAAGGTCTACGTCATCGACCTCACGACGCGGCCGCCGACGCACATCGACACGGTCGCCGTCGGCAAGCAGCCCTCGGGCATGTCGATCAATCGCGCCGGCACGCTCGCGCTCATCGCCAACCGCGCCGACAACTCGATCAGCGTGCTTGCGATCCAGGGCAAGCAGGTCAGGCTGGTCGATACGGTCGTGATCGGCGAGCAGGTCGCGCACGTGGTGTTCACGCCTGACGGCAGGCACGCGCTCGCCGGCAAGTTCCCGGGGCACAAGGTCGCGCTGCTCGACGTGGACGGCCAGAAGGTCACCTATACCAAGCGCGACCTCGCGGTCGGGCTGTGGCCGTACAACCTCGATGTCGCGCCCGACGGGAAGCTCGCGCTCACCGCCGACAACGGCAACAACGGCGGCTCCGACGGGAACGTCGATACCGTCTCCGTGATCGACCTCGAGGCGCAACCCTCGCGCGTCATCGACAAGGTCGTCGTCGGGGACGCCCCCGAGGGCTTCGCCATCAGTCCGACCGGCAAGCTCGCGGTCGCGGTGCTCCTGCGCGGCTCGAACAACGCGAAGACCGACTGGTTCTACAACCGCAACGGCGCCGTCGCCGTCCTGAAGATCGACGGCAAGAAGGTCACGAAGGTGGGCGAGGTCGAGGTGCGCGGCCTGCCCGAAGGCGTGGTGTTCAGCCCCGACGGCCGCTGGATCTACGTCGGCAACTTTCTCGACGAAGACATCTCGGTGCTGCGCGTCGACGGAGACACCGTTACCAACACTGGAACGCTGGTGAGGCTGCCGGGCAAGCCCGCGTCGATGCGGGGAAGAACGCAGTGAGACACCGGGGCAGGCGAGTGGCGGCATGAGACATCGATGAAGGCTGCCTTCTTCATGCGGCATGGGGGTCCCGAGGTCCTGCAGTACGGCGACCTACCCGACCCGGTGGCGGGCGCAGGCGAAGTGCTCGTGGACATTCATGCCGCGAGCGTGAACGCGGCCGACTGGAAAATGCGCGCCGGGAGCTATGCGCCGGTCGCGCGCTTTCCGTATGTGCCGGGCCGCGACTTCTCCGGCGTCGTCGCCGCGCTTGGCGAAGGGGTGAGCGATCTCAGGGTAGGCGATCCGGTCTTCGGGGTCTGCGACGCGAGCCAGGAGGGCGCGTACGCCGAGAAGATTGCGATCAAGGCGGCGATCGTGGCGCGCAAATCCGACGCGCTGTCGCATGCGCAGTGTGCCGCGCTAGCGCTCACCGGTTTGACGGCTCTGGTTTCGATCGAGGACACGCTGCAGCTCGCCCGGGGCGAGACGATCCTGATCCAGGGCGGCGCGGGCGGTGTCGCGGGTGTCGCGATCCAGCTCGCGAAGCACATCGGCGCGCGCGTCATCACCACCGCGAGCGCCGCGAACCATGCCTATGTGCGCGGCCTCGGCGCAGACGAGGTCATCGACTACCGGTCGGAGGACTTCACGTCCAGGGTGTCGGGCTGCGATGCGGTCTTCGACACCGTGGGCGGTGAAGTGGCGCTGAAGTCGTTTGCCGTATTGCGGCCCGGTGGCCGCGCCGCGTTCATCGCCTCGGGGGCATCGGCGCCGCCGCCGCCGCGGTCCGACGTCCGCGCGTACCGTCCGAAGGTCGGGCGCGACCGGCCTCATCTGGAGCGCATCCTCGCGCTCGTGCTGTCGGGCGCGGTGCGTCCGCCTGAGATCACGCGCTATCCGTTGTCGCAGGCCGCCGCGGCGCACGCGGTGAGCGAGAGCCGCCATCTTCGAGGGAAGCTCGTGCTCGACGTCCGGTGAACGCGCGAGCGAAGCTTTTGCGCGCGCCTGCCGCGGATCGCTCCGGCTGACCGCTTCTCCCGGAGTCTGCTACCGGTATAGCTGCGGATTCCAGGTGTGGACTTCCTGCTTGCCCTCCTTGCACCAGGTGTAGAGGGCGTCGTACATCACCATGCCGTGCAGCAGCATCGCATGGTCGTCGGGGAAGTTGCGCGAGAGCCCGAGCGAAATCGCGGCGAGCCCCGGCGCCTGGGGCGCGAGCTCGAGGCGGGCGGTATCGGCGCCCCGCACGATCGTCGCGAGCTCGCGCAGGGCCGGGTCCGTCAGGCGATAGTGCTTCAGGAACGCATCGAAGCTGCATTGATCGCCGTCGTGCGTGAAGTGCACGTCGGCGACGTCGTAGGGCACGGCGTCGCTTGCCTCGGCCGCGCTCAGCACGTCCTTGGACGGTACGTAGAGAAACCCGGCCGCCGGATCCACGAACCTCGATATCAGCCAGGGGCAGGCGATGCGGTCAATCTTGGGACGTTCCCGGGTCACCCACCTGGTGGACGCGTTCGCCGGCTTGGCGTCGAGCGCCCCCCCGATGCCTTTCCAGCCCTCGAGACCGTCCTCGAGATACCGGGCGTAGATCCCGGTCGCAGCAAGAGCCGCGGCCGCCTGCTGGCTCACTTCGTGGCCATGGACGCAATAGACAACCACGCTGCACGCCGCGGGCAGCGATTTGGCCCACGCATCCAGTTGCTCCGAGTCGCGCCTCAACGCCCCGCGGATCATCTCCCGCGAAGAGGTGAACGCCGGCCGCCGGCGAACGTCAATGATGATGGGCGGTGTGCGGCCGGCGATGTCGGCGCGCAGCCGCGATGGAGCGATCGATGTTGCGGTCACAGGTTCACCTCCCGTAGCTGAAGTCGTCGAACGACGTGATGCTGTCGGCCTTGGTCCAGACCCCGACGGCGCCTGGTCCGCTGATCCGGCTGTCCTGCGCCTCGATGTAGGTCTTGCCGTCGAGCGAGACCCTCATCCGCGCGCCCGCAAACTCGGCGCGAAGGGTGTGCCAGACGTTGGCGGCCACCGGCGCATCGACGTACTTGATGGTGTTGCGGCGCCCGTTGGTGGTGTAGTAAAGAGAAACGTTGTTCTCGAGCGCGTTGGCGCGGGCGACGTAGTAGTGGTCGCCGTCCTTCCACCGCCACACAACGCCGCCCGCCTGATCCTCTTTCCCGCCGATCGGCTTGAATTTCACCTCGACAAAGCCGTCCGCGATTGAGAGGTCTTTCTTCACGCACCAAGGAAAGGTCCCGCTGCCTAGCTGCTGCAGCACGCCCTTGCCGCTGGGCGCAGTGGGATCTGCGCCCACGGTCGACCGGGGGCTCCCGCGTCCGGTGACCCCCTCGACCCAGCCCTCCGGAAGAGCGCCGGCCTGGGTCGAGTCGAAGTTCTCGGTTTCGGCGTGAGCATTCATGGCAAGGGCACTTAGCAGGACGGCGAGGAACCGCGCAGAAGACGGCCGCGGATGCACCATTCGGGACCCCCAATCACGGGTTGATCTTGATCGGGTGGCCGATCGCCTTCCACCCCGAGTGGCCGCTGTTCATGTACTTCGCGTCGAAACCGGCCTCGCGCAGCTTGATGGCGGTCTTGCAGCCGACGTGGAAGCCATAGGCGCAGTACACGACCACGGGCTCGGACTTCGACAGCTCGCCGATCCAATCCTGGAGCCGCTCGGGGTCGCGCCAACGGATGCCTTCGGCGATGTCCTGCTGGCGGGAGACGAAATGCCTGGGTCGCACGTCGATCACCTGGATCGGCTTCCCCGAGGCGATCATGCCCTCTACTTCCTCCACCCCGATGCCCTGGATGTCGCCGAATTCCGGTTGCTCGAGCGGCCGAGGGGGCGGGACCTTCTGCGCGTCCTCGTAGCGCACTTCGAGCGCGGGCCAGTCGAGATTGCGCATGAACGTGTCCACGTACGCCTTCGCGTTCGCGCCGAAGTCGATGTGGTAGGCGTGCTCGTACATGTCGAGCGCGAGGATCGGAACGCCGCTCGAGACGGCCTGGGAGTGCTCGGAGGCGTATTGGTTGACGAGCCGGCCGTCGCGCGGCACGTAGGTCAGAACCACCCAACCCGAGCCGCCGCCGAGCGCGTAGCCCATTGCCCTGAACTCGGCCCGCCAGCGATCGAGCGAGCCGAAGTCGCGAGCGAGGATGGCGGACATCTCCTTCGTCGGCTGTCCGTCGCCTCCCATGCTGGCGAAGTAGAGCTCGTGCAGCAGCGTCGAGTTCAGCGCGACGAGCTCATCGCGCTTCAGTCCGTTCAGGACGTGGCCCGGCGTCTTCTCGAAATCGAGGGACTCGAGCTGCTCGGTGATGGCGTTCAGACGCCTGAGCGCCCCGCCGTAGTTGTTCTCGTAATGGCTCTCGATCAGCTTGAGCGACAGCCCGTTCAGCGTCCAGGGACGGCAATGAATCTGCTTCAACTGGTAGCGCATGTCGATCTCCGTCTTGGCGGTTCCCGGGGCCCCGGAGGGGCGGCTCGCTCCCTTCCCCTGGCGGGGAACCGGAGCAGCGCTTGAGACGAAGCGTCTTGACTACCGGGTGTCTGCGAAGACCCGGCAAGGGGGTGACCCTACGGTGACGAACACTACGGAGGCGGCCGCGCGCTGTCAACGCTTTGGCGTATATTTCATCACGTTTTTGTGATATGTATAACTCGATGATCGGATTCACCGCGCTCGTCCTGAGCCTACCCACGCGCAACTCCACCTTGCGCATGCGCTTATGGCGCGCGCTGAGGGACAACGGGTGCGGCGCGCTTCGGGACGGCGTCTACCTCCTGCCGGTCGATGCACCAGGCCGGGAGGCCCTGGCGAAGCTCGAGTCCGAGATCCGCTTCCACGGCGGATTTGCCATGACGCTCGAGTTGAAGGTGACCACGGATGCCCAGGGATCGGAGATCCGGAAGCTGTTCGACCGCAGCGCGGACTACGGCGCGCTCGTGCGAAGGATCGATGCCTCGAGGGCGTCGCTCGCCCGACTCGGATCGCGGCGCGCGCAAACGGAGCTGCGCAGGCTGGAGCGAGCGATGGCGAAGCTCATCGCAGTGGACTTCTATCCGGGCGAGGCAAGGGCGCAGGCGGCGACCGCTCTCGCGACGCTGAAGGCCGAGTACCAGTCCCTGTACGCCGGCAGTGAGCCGCGCTTCTCGAGGCGAAGCCTGAAGCGGGTGGACCCCGTCCGCTATCAGAGGCGCGTCTGGGCTTCGCGGAAGACGCCCTGGGTCGACCGCCTGGCGAGCGCGTGGCTCATCAAGCGGTTCATCGACCGGGAGGCGCGCTTCGCATGGATCGCGCGGCCGAGCGAGTGCCCGAAGAGGGCCGTCGGGTTCGACTTCGACGGCGCGCAATTCACGCACGTCGGAAACCGCGTCACCTTCGAGGTGCTTCTGTCGAGCTTCGGCCTGGACGGCGAACCCCCGCTCGCCGCGATCGGCGCCGCGGTGCACTTTCTCGATGTAGGAGGCATTCCGGTGCCCGACGCCAAGGGCCTCGAGACCATGCTCAAAGGTGCCAGGGAACGGGCGCGAAGCGACGACGCGCTCCTGGCCGAAGCGATTCGCGTCTTCGATCTGCTTCATTCCGCTTACCGGACCGGCAGCCAGGCCGCCTGAGCGCCATTCGAGCTCGCTCAGCCGTGCTGCTTGGCGTACACGAGCTCGAGGATCTCGCCGCCTGCGCGTCCGCCCTCCACGAGCTGCTCGCGTCTGATGCTGAAGACCAGGCCGGGGACGACCCAGACCCGGACCTCCAGGCGTGACACCCCGCGGGCGTGCCGCCCGACCCCCCGGCCGTCGATCCGGAAGGTGTCGAACTCGCCCGCCGGCACGACCACCTTCTCGCGTCGAAGGACCTGGAAGTCGATGTCGGACTCCGAGTAGCCGTAGTTGTCCTTGCGGCGAAACCGCGCCGTCCACTTCCGCCCGAGTTGCAGCTCGGCGGGGAAGACCTGGGCCGGCGCGTCGAACACGACCGGGCCGATCTTGACGGAATTGCCCATGAGGTCGGAGACGCTCGCGCCGTCGTTGATCTCCACGCGATCGCCCTCGACATCGACCTTGGTGATCCGGAGCCGGTCGACGCCCTGCCGGACCTTGCTGAAGGGATCGAGGATCGCGTAGCTCGCCTCGTCCCCGACCGTGAACCTCCGCCCGAGCGGGTAGACCCCCGCCGAGTACGGATTGGCCGACCCGCCGTAGAAGTCCGGAACCGGCATCCCGGCTTTGAGCTCGAGCGGCCGCCCCGCACCGATCGCCGGCGGGGGCGGCGCCGGTCGTGCGATCTGCGGCGCCGGCAGCAACGCGTTCAGCCGCGCCTGCGCGATCTCGCTGAACTTGCCGTTCGGATACTCGCGCAGGTAAGCGGCCCACTCCTTGACGTCCTTCGAGCCCTTGATGCGGTTCCAGGTCGCGAGCTCCTGCTCGAAGAGGCGCTCGAGCTCGGTCTCGGAGAGCTTCTTCGCCTCGGGAAAGAGGAAGACGTCCGATTCGAGCGACGTCGACTCCCACGGGATCTGCGCACCGCCGGACGCGAGCCGCACGTTGAGCCGGACGCGCTTGAACGCGTCCTCGATGCGCACGCCGCGCACCGAGAACTCCCGCAGGAGGCTTTCGGTGTACAGCCCGTGCTTGCCGGGGCCGTCGGACGCCACCGCGCCCGGCGCCGTCGAGAACGCGAGCACGGTCCCGGCCGGCGCATCGAACGGGCTCAAGCCCCGCTGCTCCGGACGGAAGGACGTCCCGAGCGGCTTGTCGCGGCAGGCGTCGAGGATCACCACGAAGACCTTGTCCTGCGTCTTCGACAGCTGCTCGAGCAGCACGCCGAGATCGAAGCAGCGGGGGCCGAGCTCCTTCGCCGAGGTGACGTTCGCGTCCACGGGGACCAGATAATTGCGCCAGTCGAGCTGGACGCCGTGCCCCGCGTAGTAAAAGGCCGCCAGCTTCGCCTCGCTGCGCGCGATGGCGGCACCGAACGCCTCCACCGCTTTCGTCAGCGTGTCGCGCGAGGTGTCGGTGCGAAGATCGACGCGGAACCCGGCCGTGCGCAGCAGATCCGCCACCGCGCGCGCATCGTTCACCGCGTTGACGAGCGGGGACCGCGGATACTCGTCGTTCCCGACGACCAGCGCGAGGCGCGACGGATCGTCGGCGGCGAACGCCGGCCACGAACCGGCGCCCGCGAGTGCCCCCGCCGCCGCGGCCGAGCCGAGGAATGCCCTGCGATCGACCATAGCTCTCCAACCTGCGGACATTATCGCGCCGGCGCGGCGCCGGGGTCGTGCCGGCTCGAATCATCGAGCCGGGCATAAGGTGATCGCCGGGTCGGCTGGAAATTCGGCTGGTTGCCGGCGGCGCGGCGGCTGAGCGTCACGCGGCGCGTCCGCAAGCTTGCCGCCTCGCCGTGCTAGCCTTAGGTACCGTGAATTTCCAGGCGCCGGCAATCAGACCGCCTTACCTCGGTACAGGAGAGAGCCGTGCAACGATCCTCGGTCCTGGTGGCCGTTTCGATACTGAGCGCGATGCTGATGACCTCGAGCGCCAAACTGCAGGCTGCTGAACTGAAGGCCCTGATAGGCGGCGCCATGGCTGAGATCTTCAAGGAGCTCGGCCCGCAATTCGAACGCGCCTCCGGCCACAAGCTCGTCATCTTCTATGGCACCACGCCCAACCTGATCAAGCAGGCCACCTCCGGCGAGCCGTTCGACGTCGGCGTCGTTCCCGTCGACGTGATGAGGGATGGCGCGGCGCGGAGCAAGTTCGCTGGCGCACCGACGACCGATATCGCTCGCGTCGGTCTGGGCGTCGCCGTGCGGGCAGGCGCTTCTAAACCCGACATCCGGACGCCCGAGGCGTTGAAGCAGGCCCTGCTCAAGGCACGGTCCGTCGCTTTCATTCCCCAAAGCGCCGGCGGATCCCAGGTGCTCAGGCTGTTCGACCGCCTCGACATCAGTGACGCGATGAAAGCCAAGACCAAGCCCCAGGCCACCCCACCACAGATCGCCCAGGCAGTTGCGACGGGCGACGCCGAGCTCGGTATCTTCCTCGCCAATGTGCTGATCGCACCGGGCGTGGAGCTCGTCGGCCCGTTCCCGGCGGAGCTGCAGGAAGAGGTCGTGTTCACCGGCGCCGTCAGCGCGAGCACCGCGCAAGCCGAAGCCGCCAGAGCGCTAATCGACTATTTGAAGACGCCCGGCGCGACCGCGATCATCAGGGCGAAGGGAATGCAGCCGGGCTGAGCGAGCGCAGCCTCCGAGTCATTTGCCCGCCTCGCCGGGCGATTTCGTCATTCGTCAGCCATCGGCAAGTCCCTTGCACGTAGAGTCGCGCCTCGGCCCTTGCAAGGAGAACCCCGTGTTCCAGCGCTTCCTGACGCCCGTCCTGCTCTCACTGGTGGCGGGCTGCGCCACCTCCCAGGCAATCCCCGTCGACGTGCCCGCCAAGCTCAGGCCCGCCGCGAACGAATCGCTCGCGCTGATCGTACCCGCCAAAGGCGTGCAGATCTACGAGTGCCGCGCGAAGAAGGATCGAGCCGACCAGTACGAATGGACGTTCGTCGCCCCCGAGGCCGATCTCTTCGATGCGCGCGGGGCGAAGATCGGGAAGCACTATGCCGGCCCGCACTGGGAGTCGACCGACGGCAGCAAGATCCTTGGGGCGGTAAAGGAGCGCGCGGACGCGCCGCGGCCCGACGCGATTCCCTGGTTGCTGCTCACCTCGAAGTCAGACGGCCCCTCCGGCTCGTTTAGCAAGGTGACCAGCGTTCAGCGCGTCAACACCGTGGGCGGCGTTGCGCCCGCCGCCGGTTGCTCTCAGGCAAATGCCGGGACGCTCGGACGCGTGAGCTACACGGCGGACTACTATTTCTTCACTGCGAAGTGAGTCGGGCAGGCGGGCGCGCCTGCCTGCCCGCGCCCGCTCGCCGCGTTGCCGCGCGGCGCCGCTGATCTATACTCCCCTCCCCCCGTGCGCCGCATGAACCGGATGTCGGACGCATCGCATCGCGCCCTCGTCCGGTAACGCCTGGCTCGCACCCGCGGCGCGCGGGTCAGTGACGGCTGGAAGCGCGCGCTCCTGCGGGTCCCTGGATTCCCCGCGCCGTCGCGGATCCCGACCGTGACCTCAACCCTCTCAGGAGTCGGAGTAGGAATCATGGTTACCCATAACCCCCTCCACAGATCCGGACGAGCGGGTTTCCCGCATCCGGCTCTTGCCTCAGGTGATGA
>Ga0335082_10002049_pt1 | contig 21672 bp, 18 predicted proteins | sample Lox_Sample_41_FD_206718 | JGI IMG/M metagenome (GOLD analysis project Ga0335082, IMG submission 206718) | Soil microbial communities from Loxahatchee National Wildlife Refuge, Florida, United States - Lox_Sample_4.1 | ecosystem: Environmental > Terrestrial > Soil > Wetlands | place: USA...
GAACCAGATGACGGCACACTGAGCAGTAGAAGACTCCGCCTGTTCCTCCCGTCAAATCAATCATCACTCTGAATTCATCGCCCTGCGTACAATACGGACACCGCACCAGATCAGGCTGCCAGTATGTCCCCGCCATTCAGAGTTTCCTCGGCTTTCACGCATCTCACGCCTAATCTCAGGAAAGATACTTCACGATTGTTAAGGAGAGATGAATTCCAGCCGTTGACTCCTGGGGGATTATGGGACCTGAAAATGGCCGTCCCGCGCGGTTCTGGCATCTCATGTCTGCTGAAGGTGAATAAATCAGCAAGCATCCTTCTCGTTGCGCAAGGGGTTGACTCTGGCTTATTCTGAACACTCCCCCAGGTCGGCGATTCTCTTGCTTCGATCGTGAGTCAACTCCTGCAACCCGAGGTTTCCACTTTGCGGCGGGAGAGTCTTCCGCGGTCAGTTCGTTTCTGGCAACTGGCGATCCTGTTGGCAATCACCCTATTGCTTTACGGGCAAACCCTGCGGCATTTGGTGGGGCAGTGGTGGGAAAACCCTAACTTCTCCCACGGCTTCTTCGTTCCGCTGTTCTCCGCTTATGTGCTCTGGCAAGAACGCGCTCGCCTTGCGCTGCTGCCCCTGAGGCCCTCGTGGTCTGGCCTTGGAATCATTGTCTTCGCGCTGGGCATGCTCGTGACCGGCCAATTGGGAGCGGAACTATTCTTTGCGCGGTCGTCACTCTTGATGCTGCTGGCCGGGTTTGTCGTTCTCTTTTGCGGTTGGTCCTTCTTCCGTGCGGTGCTGTTTCCGTGGGCTTTCCTGGTCCTGATGATTCCCATCCCTACGATTGTTTTTAGCCAGATTACTTTTCCGCTGCAGTTGCTGGCTTCGCAAATTGCAGCGACGGCCTTGCCCGTATTTGGCGTTCCGGTCCTGCGCGAAGGCAATCTTATTATTCTGGCCGCCATGCCTTTGTCGGTCGCGGAAGCATGCAGCGGCATTCGCTCCCTGATGTCCCTGGTTTCTCTCGCCATCATGTATGGCTACCTGATGGAAGAGCGCCGCTGGTTGCGCTGGCTCCTGGCGTTTGCATCGATTCCCGTCGCGGTCGCCGCCAATAGCGTTCGCATCATTGGCACGGGGCTTCTCGTTCAGTATTGGGATCCCGACAAGGCGGAGGGCTATTTTCATGCATCCTGGGGTTTGATCATTTTCGTGATTTCCCTCGTGATGCTCTACGTGTTCCACCGGTCGATTCGCTTGTTATTGCGCCGGAAAGGCGTGCACGCATGATTCGCTCGAATCTGCGCTTCCTTGCGGCGGCATTATTGATGATCGCCACCACCATCTTCCTCGCGGCCCACAGCCACAGTGAAGTTTTCCCTTCACGGCTTCCTTTTGAGTCCTTTCCTCAACAGATGAGCAACTGGACCGGCACTGACATCCCAATGGACAAAGACACGCTCGACGTTCTGGGCCCAGGCGATTTCCTGTTGCGGGACTACTCCAATGCCAGTGAGCCGCAGCCTAATATCGGCCTTTTTATCGCCTACTTCCCCAGCCAGCGCAGCGGAGACACGATTCACTCTCCGAAGAACTGCCTGCCGGGAAACGGTTGGGCTCCGGTCCAGTCCGACCGGATCATGCTTTCCATCCCTGACTACAATCCATTTCCCGTGAACCGATATGTCATCGTCAAAGGAGACAGCCGGCAGCTTGTTCTCTATTTCTATTGGGCACACGATCGCGGAGTGGCGAGTGAATACTGGGCAAAATACTACCTCGTCGCTGACTCGATCCGGATGAACCGCAGCGACGGCTCCCTCGTCCGTGTTATCACGCCGCTGTTGCCGGGCGAGACCATTGACGCTACCACGAGGAGGTTGCTTCCTTTCGTCAATGATGTTGTGCCCAGGTTGCGCGGATATATTCCGCGATGATCACTACGCGCGTGCCGGCTGGTGCTTCATGAGACGTACCGGACCTGCCCCATTTCTGAAGTATGATGAATGTACGGATACCTGATCTAACCTTTTCTCTCTCCTTCGGAGACTCAAACATGAGCCGCACCGTTGCAACCCGCGTTTTATTGTGTTGTTGCCTTCTCACTGTCGCTTTCACGGGATGCTCGCGCGATCCCAACGTGCGAAAGCAGAAGTTTCTAGACAGCGGGAACAAGTTCCTTGCCGAGGGCAAGTACCGCGAGGCGGCCATCCAATACCAGAACGCCATTCAGATCGATTCGCGCTTTGCCCCGGCGTACTATGAGCTCAGCCAGTCGTATTTGAGGCTGGGAGACAGGGCGCGGGCGTTCCAGGCATTGACCCGCACCGTTGAACTCACGCCCGACAACCTTCCAGCTCACACCGATCTTGCGAATCTGCTGGTCTCGTCGCGAAATCCCGACGGCACTGCATTGCCTGAATATCTGAAGCAGGCCAAGCCGCACCTTGATTTGCTCCGGGAAAAGCTGCCGGACAAACCCGAGACCCATGAAGCCTGGGCAAATTACTACGCGGCGCAGAACGACCTTGTTTCCGCCATGAGCGAGATGGAACAGTCGATCCGTCTCGACCCCAAACGTTCTGAGTTCTATTTAGGGCTCGGGTTGTTCGAGCTTCGTGCCAACCTGACCGACAAGGCGGAAACCAATTTCAAGACGGCGACGGAAGTAGATCCCAAGTCCATGACTGCTCAACTGGCCCTTGCCGGCTTCTATCGGTCGCGCAATCGTCTGCCGGAGGCCGAGGCTCAGTTTAGAAAGGCCATCGAAGCCGCCCCGAAAGTTCCAGGACCCCGGGCAGGCTTGGTTCAACTTCTGATGCAACAGGGCAAGAAAGATGAGGCCGAATCCTTCCTCCAGCAAACCAAGAAGGATCTCCCCAACGACCCCGAAGGCTATCGCATGCTTGGCGATTTCTATTTCGCCATGAGCGACCTCGACAAGGCGGTGGCGGAATACAGCTCGGTATGTGCGGACCACCCCAAGGACCTTAAAGCAAAGAAGAACTACATCCAGCTGTTGATCCTGAAGAACCACCTCGACGAAGCCTCGAAACTCAACGATGAGATACTCAACTCCAACCATCGTGACGTCGAAGCCCTCGTCTACAAAGGACAGATTCAACTCGGCCGGAATGACGCCGCAGAGGCAGTCGAAACCTTACAATCGGCGGTTCGAAATGACTCCGACAACGCCATCGCGCACTACCAACTCGGAATGGCGTATGCGCGGCAGCATGACAACCAACGGGCGGAGTCGGAGTGGCACGAGGCGGTCCGGATCAGTCCCGATTTAACTGCCGCGCAACGCGCAATAGCCGGTCTCGAGATTTCGCGTGGCGATATCGACGCCGTACTGCAAACGGCGCGGCAGATCGTAACGACACAGCCCTATTTGCCCGACGGCTTCCTTATTCGGAGTTTTGCAGAACTTGCCCGGCAGAAATACTCCGACGCTCAAAAGGACGCTGAGGAGGCGAGGCAACGAGCACCCCGGAGCCCGGATCCGTATTTGCAACTCGGCGCGGTCCAACTGGCACAAAAACACTACCCCGAGGCCGAAAAGTTCTATCAGCAGGCTCTTGATCAGGATTCCTCCTCCGCCGACGCTCTCCGTGGACTGATGACCACCTATTTCGCGCAAAAGCAATTCGACAAGGCAGTCGCCGCCGCGAATACGCAGATCGCGAAATGGCCCAACAATAGCAATTTTTACGATCTTCTCGGGACCGCTCTCTCTAATGGAAAGAAAGACTATCCCGCGGCCGAGTCAGCTTTGCGTAAGGCGATTGATCTCGATAAGAACAATGTCGATGCTCTCGAAAAACTGGGCAAGTTGCAGGTTCAGGAGGGAGCCACCGATCAGGCCCTGGCTCTCTATTTGCAGTCGATCAGGGATAATCCCCGCGAGGTTACTTTCAGCGTTCTCGCCGGCGAGCTCTATGAAGTCAAGCAGAACTGGGATCAGGCGAAAGCTATGTACCAGCAGGCGCTCAGCATCTCGCCCGAACATCCTCTCGCATCCAACAATCTCGCGTATGTGCTGCTGGAGCACGGCGGCAACGTCGACGTCGCGCTGGGGATGGCACAGACTGCCCGCCGCGGCATGCCGGAATCGCCGAATGCCGCTGATACTCTGGGCTGGGCCTACTACCGCAAAGGAATCTACCCGTCAGCCATCAGTCAATTTCAGGAAGCCTTACGGCTCAACGAGAAGGTGGGCGCCCCGGATGATGCCCTGCTTCACTATCACCTGGGCCTCGCCTATCAAAAAGCGAATCAGATCTCGCTGGCTCGGCAGCAGTTGGAGAAAGCGGTAAGGCTCAAACCTGACAACGCGGATGCCCGCAAGGCCTTGTCAGATTTGCGCAGCTAAGGAATGTTCTAGTCAGGCGTCGCACACGCGGTGGGAGGATTTAGTCCGCGGCGACTTCCTGCTTCGGTTCGCCAACGGCCGGCTTTGCCGAGCGATTCGACGGCAGTCCCGCATCGCGGATCTTATAGAGCAGAGCCCGGTAGCTGATGCTCAACGCCCGCGCCGCTTGCTTGCGGTTCCAATGATGGTTCTGCAGAACTTTCAGAATGACCTTCCGCTCCAGCTCACGCACCGCCTGACGGGTCAGCTTCTTCAGTGAAATCTGCCCATCCAGCGGAATCTCAGTATTAAAGAAATCGTTGTTCCGTGGCGCCAGGTCCGCACTGATCACTTCCTCGTTCCCGAGGATTACGTACCGCTTGATCAGATTCTCCAGTTCACGAATATTGCCCGGCCAGTGATACTTGCGCAGCGAGGCCATCATCTCATTCGATAGTGCCTTCGCCCGGCAGTTGTATTTCCGGTTGTGATATTCGAGAAAATACTCAACCAGGCTCGGGATATCTGCTGCCCGGTCGCGCAATGGAGGCAGGTGCAGATTCACTACGTTGATGCGGTAGAACAGATCCGACCGGAACGTGCCGTTCTCAATTTCCTGCTCGAGTTTGCGGTTGGTCGCACAGACCACCCGCACTTCGACCTTCTTGTCTTCCTGCGCGCCAATGCGGCAGAACTGACCATCCTGCAGGAGCTGCAACAGCTTCGACTGCATCGGCATGTCTAGTTCAGAAATCTCATCGAGGAAGAGTGTTCCACGATGCGCCATCTCCACACGCCCCGGCTTCACTCCGTAGGCGCCAGTGAAGGCTCCCTTCTCATAGCCGAATAGTTCGCTTTCCAGCAGCGTTCCCGGGATGGCCGGGCAATTCACCTTCACCCACGGCCCACTCCGCCACGGCGACGCGGCGTGGATCATCCGCGCGATGATGTCTTTCCCCGTGCCGCTCTCGCCCTGAATCAAGACAGGCACGTTGGCGCCGGCCAGCTTGTTCAGGCGCTCGCGTACGGCACGCATGGCATCGGTGCCCCCGAATACGATGGCGTCGGGTGGCATCTCCCCCAAAGGTTGGACGAGCGTATTGACACTGCTGCTTGTCATGGATGGTATCTACCAACTGTGGGGAGGACAATTCAGGTGCATCCAGCCGGCCAAACCCTGCCAGACCATGGGGGATACTCAAAATCTAGACTATGTGCTTGAATACGATCAACTTACCAAAGAGCCAGAGCGGCGCACCCGAGTAATCAAACTCAGATGCCAAGAGTAACATCTCTCCGTAATCCGTGCGCAAACTTTTTCACAAAGCTGAAACGGATTTCCTACGTTGGGCTTTCACTCTGGCTGCCAGCGGGAGCGGGCGCGAGAATTTCAGGCCAAGAAGGTAGTAACCGTCGGCGGGGGTAGTCCGGAGGGTTCTCGCGCTAAGGGCGCGCGCTGCACGGGGAAGCATCGCCATCGCCGCCACGGGAGCGCTCGGGATTTCGAGCCTGATTTGGGCCACGGGAGGCAGCATGCGCCGGATCGCAACCAGCATCCCTCCTGCGCTCACGTTCAAAGAGGTGGCGAATTCCAGGAATTCCTTCCCATGCCCATCCCGGCTTCGCACAAAAACAGGGATAGCCAGCGGCAATCTGGTCCATTTCCGCCGCTCACCGGCCGACCTCCCCCCATTAATGGCAGACTTATCCATAGGCGCCCCCTCCTAAACTGCACCCCAGTGGCCAAATGCTGGCAGCCTTTCCTGCAATACCCGGATGAAACCAGCACAATTCCCTTTGTTCCCCGCTCCAGATCCGTATCAACGCAGGAAATTCAAGGCGATATTTTCTCTTTTTATTCGCTACGTTCTCAGCCGCTTCCAGCCGCTCTGGACCCGCAGAAGTGCAAGCTTTTGCTACACTTGGGTAATTCGGTTTCATTTTTCATTGACAAGCTATTCTTCGCTGTCTTACGCTTCACTTACCGACACTCAAAGTTGACAAGTCGAGTTCGGTTTCCCTCTCCCCGTGTCAACCTGTGGATTTCTTCATGGCCTCTGCTCAGAAGAACACGTGTGTTTCTGACGCCGGAATTGCCACTCAGCCGGCTCCCGGAGTTCCTCGCGCCGATGGAGATGTCCCCAGCCCCGAGAATCTGCTGCAGGAGTACAAGGAGCTGCACGAACGTTATCAGCGCACCACCAACGCTCTCGCCTCCGCCGCTCACGATCTCAAAACTCCACTTTCGATTTTGAACGGATACGTCGAACTCCTCTACAGCGAGAAGTTGGGACCTGTCAGCGAGCGTCAGCGCGAAGTGTTGCAGGACATGCGCGACAGCGGCAAGCGGCTGCAGCAGTTCATCCAGGACTTCCTGACTTACAGCGCCATCGAAACCGGCGGCCTCAGCATGCAGTTCGAGACGGCGAATATCAACGACTGCCTCTCGGGTGTCTGCCGATTGTGGTCGAACCGCTTCCAGGGAAAAGGAATCGCACTGTACTTCCTCGGCAACGACAAGCTGCCGATCTTTCCCTTCGACGCGCCGAAGCTCGAACGAGTCATTTCGAATCTGCTGGAAAACTCGTACAAATTCACTCCGTCGGCTGGAACCGTCTGGCTGCACGCCGAACCTTACATGTGGGAGCGCCGCGCTGCCTCGGTGCCCTCAGCGGCAGAGCGCCGCCGCCAGAATGTGACACATCCCAACTCCGTGAAGGTCAGCGTCTCCGATACCGGCCCGGGAATTCCCGCTGAATTCCATCTCGAAGTATTCGACGACTTTTTTCGGCTTCCCAGCAACGAAAGTCAGGACGGTATGGGATTAGGTCTCGCTATCGCGCGCCGGCTCGTCAATGGAATGGGCGGTAAAATCTGGGTAGAAAGTGATCCCGGCGCGGGCTGCAAGTTCTCGTTCCTGATTCCCTACAAGCCGGCTGTGGCTGCCAGCAAAGGAAAACATCGATGAAGCCGACCGGAAAAATCCTGCTGGTCGACGACGAACCCGGCATGCTCCGCTACATTAGGACACTGCTGGAAGTCGACGACTACAAGGTGGAGACCGCCACCACCGGCGAAGAAGCACTCGAGAAAATCGAAAAAGGGCTCGCCCCCGATCTCGTTCTGCTCGACGTGCTCATGCCCGGCATTGATGGCCTGCAAACGTTGGAACAGCTCCGCCAGAAGCAGCCGAACATGAAGGTCGTGATGCTCTCCTGCGTGAGCGACACGCGCAAAGTTGTCCAGGCAATGAAACTCGGCGCGCAAGACTATCTCACCAAGCCCTTTCAGAAAGCGGAGCTTGACGCTGTGATCGACCTGAGCCTGGGGCAGGGCAAACAACCGTACGGCGGAGAAGTCGAGGAACTGGCCGATGACGTCTTCTTCATCGCCGCCAGTCCCGCTATGCGCAAGATTCGTTCGCAGGCAGCGCTGGTCGCGAATGTTGATATCCCTGTCCTGCTGCTCGGTGAAAGCGGCACCGGTAAAGAAGTGCTCGCCCGCCTCATTCACCAGCTGTCGCCGCGCGCGCACCGCACCTTCTTGAAAGTCAACTGCGCCGCGGTACCCGCAGACCTGCTCGAGAGCGAACTCTTCGGATATGAACCCGGAGCCTTTACGGGTGCCACGCACGCCAAGCCCGGCAAGTTTGAACTGTGCAACAAGGGCACCATCCTGCTCGACGAAATCGGCGAGATGCCTCCGCTGCTGCAAGCCAAGCTGCTTCATGTGTTGCAGGACCAGCAGTTTTCACGCCTGGGCAGCCGCACTGTGATCAAAGTCGACGTCCGCATTCTCGCGGCCACGAACATCAACATTCCGGAAGCGCTGGCCACCAAGCGCCTGCGCGAAGATCTCTACTACCGTCTGAATGCGTTCACGCTGAGCCTGCCGCCTCTGCGGGATCGCCGGGAAGAAATTCCCATCCTGCTGAAGCACTCGATGTCGCGAATGGCCGAGCGCTATGCGCGCCCGCCACTGCCTCTGTCTCCAGCGCTAATGCAGGCCTGCAACACTTATTCGTGGCCGGGCAATTTGCGAGAGTTGAATAACTTTCTGAAACGTTACCTGATCCTTGGCGACGAGAGCCTCGCAGTCTCAGAACTCTTGCCGCGCAACGACGGCCATGGCGGCTCGCCGGGAGACACATCGAGATCCAGCGACGCCGGTGGACTGAAATCTCTGGCCCGCTCCGCCAAGGACGAAGCCGAGGCGCTCGCCATCACTCGCGCGCTCGAGCAGACCAACTGGAACCGCAAGCAAGCCGCCGCGATTCTCCAGATCAGCTATAAAGCTCTGCTGTACAAAATCCGCCAATACGGAATCGCCGAATCCCGCGGCCATCACAAACTTTCCGCGGGAGCCTAGAACTTTCCCAAATCTCAAAGAGAAAGCCCACGGGTCTCACCGTGGGCTTTCTGTTGAATGATGATCGCGTCCTACGGTACCGACAACCCGATCGTCCGGGTCTTGGAATCACTGCCCGAGGCTGCTGTCACCGTGATTGTGTAATTCCCCGCCGGCGTTCCGCTGACCGGAGTCTGCGTCTTGCTGCTGCTGCACGCGGGCACAAGCAATAGCATGGAGAAGACCGCACACAACATCAGGATTCCCGCGATTCTCCGCCGCCGCCGGTCACGCCCCATCCCCAGCAGCGCGATTCCCGGAACCACCAGCCAGAACGCGTAGTAGCGGCGCACGAACATGCTCGCCGCCGGAGTGATTGGCCGAGCCGTCGTTACGACGTTGAGCGTCGAAGTCGACGGACCAGACGTCAGGGTCACTGAGGTGCTCGAGAAAGCACAGGCTGTGGCGCTGGGAAGCCCGGAACACGACAGCGAGATGGCCGACTGGTAGATCGGCTGAGGCGTCAACACCACCGTGTATGTCGCCGTCTTTCCGGCCTCCGGAACCGCCAGATTCGCGGGGCTTATCGACATGTCGTAGTCCGACATCTGCGCCGGCACCGACGTCTGCGCCAGCACGATGTTGCCCGGCGCGATCGCCTGCACCGTGCCGCCGTTGAAGAACTCTGGAGACGCGCCGTTCGTGTCTGCCGTTGGCGTCGCCGTGATCGTTACTGTCGCCGTTGACCCCGACTGCAAGTTGATGGGGCCGCAACTCAGGCTCGTGCTCGTCGTTCCTCCGCCCGAGCAACTCCCAGTGCTCACGCTGCCCGAAATATTGGTGAGGGGAACACCCGTAACGGACGAACTCAGATTGTCTGTGATGACGATGTTGTTGGCCGGATCAGGGCCGTTGTTCGTGATGGTGTAAGTGAATGTCGCAGGATTCCCGGCGCTGATATACGTCTGGCCCGTCCCCAGACTCAACGCGCCTTGAATCGACAGGCTCATCGCGGTTCCCAACTGCGTGACGAACGAATCAAAGCCGCCGGAGTTGCTTGTCCCTTGCGTCAACGGCTTCGCCACCTGCAGGTCCGTCGAATTCGTCTCGCCCGCCAGATACGTGTTCTGATTCACGTCCAACGCGATCCCCGTACCCGCGTCCGTTCCGCTTCCTCCGAAGAACGTGGCCCACGACGCGACTGTCGTCTGCCCCACCACCGCACCCGTGTTCAACCGAGCCACAAAAGCATCTTGCGGACCGTTGAGATTGGTCTGGATCGAGCTCGGATTCGGGAGCACCGGGAAGGTGCCGTCGACATTGGTGAACGGAGACTGCGTCCACCCCGTGATCATGGCGCCGCTGTTGGAGTCCACCGTGATCGCCGCCCCCGCCTCGTCGTTCTGTCCGCCCAGGTATGAAAAGTAATTCAGCGCGATGTTGACTGGCGTTCCCGTGGTCGCGGTGGGATTGGTGAGCCGTGCGACGAAGGCGTCGCTCGGAGCCGGATCCGTTTGCGCCGTGCATGCAGTTGTGCTCGCCGTTGTTTGTGGCAGGTTGTTCAAGCACTTCTGATACGCCGCGAATGTGCTCGTACTCAGCTGCACAAAGGTCTGCGAATTCGTGGTGCCGACGACGTACACATTGGCCGCGCCAGAATCCAGCGCAACGCCAGTGCTGGAATCGGTTTGCGTGCCTCCGAGATACGTCGACCAGACCAACTGCTGCCCCTGCGGTGCATTCAGGTTCAGCTTGGCAACAAATGCGTCAGATTCGGTTGCCGACGCAGTCGTCGAGCACGATGGAGGATTCACGATGACGGCAGTGGGCGGCTCATCCAGACAAGCCTGGTAGGCGTTGAGGATCGGGAAATCCGTGGTCCCGCAGCCCGAGCAGCCTGAATAGGTGAAGTTCGTCGTGCCGGTGAAGTAAACGTTCTGGTTGGTATCGACTGCAATACCACCGCCCACCGCGATCGGCGATGCCGTCTCGAACGTCCCGCCGCCAAAATACGTCGAATACGAAACGCTCGCGGTTCCCGGTGCATTCGTGTTCACCTTGGTCACGAAGAACTGGATCGGCGCGCGTGGGAATGACTGATAGGGCAGGGCTTCAGGCAGCGTGCTGGCCGGAAACTGAACGGTTGTAGTTGCACTATCGCTGGAGGTCGTCGTTCCAGTCACATAAAGATCACCGGCAGGATCAATCGCCATTCCACTGGCCACATCGGTCCCGTTGCCCGACAGATACGACGAGTAGTTCAGCTGCGTGAAATCGAACTTCAGCTTGCTGACGAACACGTGCGAAGTACCGGCGCTTCCGGCCTCGGGCACGCTCTGGTATGCATTCGTCGGAGTTGTCGGGAAATCGGGAGAAGAGGTGGTTCCCGCGACGAACGGATCGCCTTGGCCATCGACCTTGATTCCAACCGGAGAATCCGTACCGCTGCCTCCCAGATAGGTCACATCATCCAGCGCGGCCGCGATCGATCCCAGAGGCGGCGTGATCTTGGCGATGTAGACGTTCTGCGCGCCATGGATCGCAGGCTGAACCACCCCCGGAGTTGTCGGAAGGTTAAGCGAAGTTGTAGACCCAGCGAGATAAATATTGAAGCTGCCATCAACAGTAACGGAGGTTGCGTGCTCGTCTCCGCTGCCGCCAAAGTACGTCGAGAAGTTCAGGATCGGATCGATGATCAATTCGCGCGAACGGTCATACTCCCCGATCACGAATCCCGCCCGGTTCTTCCCGCGCAGAACGAACTTCCCATCCACACTCTGCTGCTTCCCGGCAATCAACTGGTAGACGCGGGGCGCTTCGAGCGTCACGCTATCGCCGTCACCCCGAATTACGAGCGCGCCATCTTTCAGTGCTAGCTGCTTCGCTCCGTTGAACTCCAACTCCGCTTGCGTTGGATCGGCTCCGGGCGCAACCCGGAAGTCATACTCCAGTCTTCCCTGATTTCCATAGAAGACGAGGTTGATGCCGGGATAGACATCTTCATACCGAACGCGCGCGAACTGCGCGATCCCTCGCCGCCACTTCGCCGGATCATTCCCAATGAAATAGTTGCTCTTTCCCGGCAGCGTGTCCGTCCCGCTAAGGTTGGCGCTCTGATTTGCGCCCGCCAGCTTCATCTCCAGATATTCAAGTCGAAGGTCGGAGTCTGCGGCAGATCCGTGATTCGCATTTGCCCTGGAGGCCAAACCAAGAATTGCGCCCTGTTGCCCCAGGAAGAGGCTGTATCGCGAACCATGGGCGACAAACTTCGCCCGCGAATCGGTGGGATCAAGATTCCCCTGGCCCTGGTTCGGTTCGAAGATTAACGGCAGCCCCGTGAGGATCGAATGCGCCGGACCAGCCACGGCCCCACCTGTCGCCGCCGGGGCTACCGCCTGGTTCAAACCACCTTCCATCGGATTGGCCTTCATCGGATTGGCCTTCAGAAGAGAGCCCGACGCATTGGCCAGATTCCGGTGGGAGCGGGAACTCCACCCGAGAAACGTGCATCCGACGGCCATCAATGCCAACCCTGCCGCCAGAATACGAACTCGTACCACGGATGTTCCCCACCAACGGCAATCAACGTTCACGCGTTCCTCCAAGGCAGTCAGGTCAGTTCCTCGTTCTCAGATCAGTGGTGAGATGAGAGACGCACGAGTCAGTCCGGGTCTCGCGCCGGCGCATGGTCCCCGGGCGCGCTTCGCCCGCAGCTTGCTGGTCACTGGAACTGGCGGAAAAAATTAAATAACTACTTAAACATCTTACGGATAGGCAAGTCAAGCCGACTCCGGGGCCGCCCCCTCCCCCAAATTTCGTCAGATGCACTGGTTGCTTTGAAAAGATGCTTCGGAAAGATGCTTCGAGGAGATGCTTTCGAACGTGCCGGATGGGTGAGCAAGCGTGCACGAAGTTGCGCCCGGGCAGTTCGCGTTTGCTCGCCTGCCGCCCCACCTATCCACGGATCCCAAAACAGCCCTCTAACCTTTGTTCCGATTTCCTCCATCCCGTATTTTGCTGTTGCAAACCGACCGCAACCTTGTAAATTTGGGGGCAGCAGAAGTTGCTTTTGGGGCGTGGGATCGATGCGATTCTCTGGGGTCCGACACGCTGTTGGCGCGCCATGCAAGCTACGACACAGGAAAGACGGATGATGCGGCGGTTCGATATGCGCCTGCCTGCGATTGTCCGGCTCGCAGGCGCCAGCGAGTTTCACACCGAGACCCAGAATGTCAGCGCCCGCGGTGTATTCTTCTACCTCGACCACACCGTAACCGCCGGCACCAGGCTTGAAGTCACCCTGACCTTTCCTCCGCACATCACCCTCACCGACGCGGTCCGAGTGCGTTTCTCCGCGCGTGTGATCCGCGTGGAAAATCCTCTGCCCTCGGCGCGTGTCGGAGTGGCGGCGATGATCGACAATTACGAGTTTCTTCGCTCGGACGGAAGACCTGACTTCCTCGCCACCCTGCAGGGAGAGTCGTAGAGACTCTAGCCCTACTTCCCTTTTCCCAAGTCCCTCAGCTGCTGGCGCAGCCGGCTGAACCTCCGCACGAGCGTGCCGAGGTAGAACGCGTGAATCACCCAGGTGGCGATGTACGCCGCGAACATGAACTTGATGGCGTTCATTGAGAACTCCTGCCCAGCGGTAGACTCGTTTTGGATGACGCTCTCGCCCCGCCCATGGATTCCATGGCGTGCGCCTGCTCCACCTCGCGATGCAACATCTCCAGCCGGAAGCGCGACCAGCACACCAGGAAAGTAAACAAAAGAAACGCCATCCAATTGATCAGCAGGACGTGGAGCATCCGCGGATCCATCGTCCCGCCGCCGCCAATCACGGGTTGCGGATGCTGCGTCCGAAAGAACCAGATCGAGAAGTAAACGAGTGGAACATCCAGCGCTCCGAATACGGCCAGCGCCGCTGCCAGCATCTGCGTCTGCGCACTGCTGGAAAAACGCCGCAACACCAGATAGCTCACATAAATCAGCCACATCACCAGCGTCGACGTGAGCCGGATGTCGCCCGGCGCCCACCAGATCCCCCACACCGGACGCGCCCAGATCGGCCCCGTCACCAGCACGATCGTGCAGAACACCACGCCCACTTCCGCCGCGGTCACCGCCAGCATGTCCAGCTTATCGCCCGGGAACAGCCACCCCACCAGGAAGTAGAAGGCGGGAATCAGCAGGACCGTCGTCGCCATCGCGCTCGGACGCATGCCATACGACGTCAACTGCTTTTGCACCTGGGGAAGAAAGCACGCGATGATACCCACAATTCCAAGCCCGATCACGACCCACTTCACCGCCGCTTGCCGCGATGGAGTGGCCCGCGCCAGATAGTTCACCGAAGCGACAAAGTTGATCGCAAACAGTAGGAACGCCGTCCACGCCGAAGGCACGTGGTAATAAATGATGCGGTAGACGTCGCCCTGCAGCGCGTCCGTCGGCGCGTTCATCGCCTGAATCAGCGCATACGCCAGCGCAGCCACCGTCACGATCGAAAGAATGGGGAATATTAGAGGTTTCATTCCGCGTGCAAGACCGTTTCAAACAACCCCAGACAAGCCGTAGTAAATACTACATCGTAGGTCAGCAGCAGCACGATATAGAAGTGCGCCGAGTTCTCTCCGGTCAGTACTGCGGTGGTTCCTGCCACCATCGCAATCACCGCTGGAATCGAAATCGGAAACAGTAGCAGCGGCAGCATGATCTCACGGCTGCGCGTGCGCAGCGACATCGCCGCGAAAAACGTGCCGTTCACCACCAGCGCCCATGTTCCCAGCAGCGCAATCGGAATCAGTTGCCATGCCGGACCCAGCGCTCGAAGGTTGTAAAACACCACGAACAGCGGCACCATCAGCCCCTGCAGCACAACCACAAACAGAAAATTCCCGACGGCCTTCGCCAGAAAAAGAGCATTCGCCGGCGCCGGAGATACCCGGTACGCATCCAGCACCTGATTGCGAAGTTCCCGCGCCCACGTCTGATTCAGCGCCACCACCGCCGCAAACAGAAAAGCAATCCAGACCAGCCCACCCACGATGTGCCGCGATTCTTCCGCCAGCGGGTCAAAACTGAAAACAAAAATCACCACCACCTGCAGCGAGAAGAACAGCATCGCGTTCAGCGCGTCCTTTGACCGCCACTCCAGGCGTATGTCCTTCACCAGAGTGGACCACGTAAGCGTCCAGAGCGAGTTCATCGCACGCCGCCGTGTTCCCGCGCCGCACTCGCAGTCCGGTCGACGATCTGTCCCGACTCCATCCACACGAACTCGTCCGCCACGCCGTCCAGCAGCATCGCCTGATGCGTCACCACAAAAATCGTCTTCCCCGCATCGCGCATCCCTTTGAGCAGACCGACCATCTCACGCGCCGAATGCACGTCGACATTCGAGAACGGCTCATCGAGCAACAGCATCTTCGGATCATGCAGAATGGCCCGCGCCAGCGACATCCGCTGCCGCATGCCCTGCGAATATTGCCCGACCCCGCGCGTCAACTCGGGATCGAGCCGGACCGCCCGAATCGCCTCCTCGCACTTCGCGTCTCCTGCAATGCCGTACAACTGCGCGAAGTAGCGCAGGTTCTCCATACCGCTCATCTCGTCGTACAGCAACGAGGGATGGGCCATATATCCGATGTCGCGGCAGGCCTCCGCAGGACTCTTCCCGAAAATCCAGATTTTGCCTTCGGTCGGCTGCGCCAGGCCCGCAATCGTCCGCAGCAGTGTCGTCTTCCCCGCGCCGTTATCGCCGAGGATGGCATGAAATCGTCCGGCATCGAATTCCGCAGACACCCCGCGCAGGGCGGCAAACCGCCCAAACCGCTTGATAACGTTGCTGACGGAAATGATCGATGGGTTCTGGAGTTGGGCTTCAGTCACGGGCGCGAAAATGCTGCGACGATCTTACCGAATCACGCTAGTGAATCTATGCATTTTCCCCAAGATTTGCAAAACGTAGATTGGCAAAGCAACGTTCCATCTGTGGTTCGTACCAGATAAAAGCTGGTGGAAGCCCGCCCCCGCGGACTCTCCACCAGGCTCCAAGCTGCGAGGCTTAAGGCCGGACCGGTCGGTACTGGACTCTCGCCGCGCGTCCCGTTTTAGCGGCGGAACGCGTGGGCGCCGGCGTACACGAACTCCCGCTCGTCAGCCCAACGGCAAAGTACGTGTTCGGTGAGGTCGTGCTGCTGGTACCGGAATCCGCCAACACTCCGGTACATGCGTCGATGATCGTGTTGTTGGTTACCGTGTTTCCGTTGCCTGTCGATCCACAACTCGCATCCAGATGAATCGCCGACTCCGAACTGTTCATGATGGTGTTGCTCTGCACGGTACTGTTGTTTACACAGACGTCGATGCCATCGAAGACCCGCGTCCCAAACACCTTGTTCATGGAGATGGTTGCGTTGTCTCCTTCTCCCCCGGTATCGGTCACAGCCGCAATTCCGAATTGCGTGTTGCCCACCGTGTTGCTCTTCACGCTTGTGCCATTCACAGAGTCAAAGAGCAGGATTCCGGCCGCCGCGTCCCCGGGATCTGTAATCGTGTCCGGAGCCCACACGTCATCAATCACAAGATTGCCCGAGATCGAGCCCGTGGCCCCGAAGCCGATTTGAATGCCATTCTCCGCCGCACCGGTCGTCGCGCCTTGACCGACGATGTCGCTGTTCATCACCGTCAGAGACGTTCCCGATTCGTTGCCGGTAATTCCATTCTTCTGGTAGTCATGCACCGAACTGTTCTGCACCGTCACGGCAGACGTTCCGCTGTTGCCGCTCTGTACAAATATTCCCAATCCGTTCTGGCATCCGTTCGATCCTCCATCGCTCTCCGACGAACCGATCCACTGGTTGCGCGTGGCGACATGCTTCAGCGTGCCAGTCGCGTTCTGATAGAGAATGCCAACGAGCGTTGCTGCGCCGCAGCCGGACAATCCATTGCCCAGCGAATCGACAATCAGATTGTTGAAGTTGACTGTCGCTGGACCGAGTACCGCTATGTGTCCGGCAATAGGATTTCCTGAAGACAAGCTGGTTGCGTTCGCCGTCAGGCCTCCCGCCGGCGGCAGGATCACGACAGCATCAGCGCTATTTTGTGCGACTCCCGTCAAAGTGATCGACTTGTTGATATGAATTTGTTCGCTGTAGGTTGCCGCACAGATATCGACCGTCGAACCCGGCGGTACCGCGTCGATGGCGGCCTGGATCGAACTGAACTGCACCAGGTTCTTGCAGGTTCCCACAACCACCGTCGAAGCCGACAGATTGCTACCGAAGACAAAAACAACGAATGCCATGGGTAGGAACCGCATGGCCACGCAACGTGCGCACACCAATACATCCATGAGAAATCTCCTCAATGAGCTTTTTGGGATTGGAAGAGCGGAGCCGAAGTCCAACCGCACGAACTGTGCGCAAACTTACTCCCTCGCGTGCGCGAGGTCAATTGCACAATATGGCCAGCCATGCCACCAATCGGCCATGCCCTGTGAAAAACAATTTACAGACGAAGGAGAGCCGATTGCGTCTTCAGAGCTCTCGGCACCAGATCAGTAAGAAACCGGAGTTCTTAGGTCATGCTCTTCACAGGCTGAGCCGCCGGTGTCGCTCCCGGCGCTCCCTGCTGCGGAGCGTACTTCGAAGCGCACTTGGCTTGCAGTTGCTTGGCGTGAAACACACCGTCGCGCCCGATGTTCCCGTCGGCGAGTGCTTGCGAATCATCCTTAAACGTATCCGGCGGGGCTTCCGTGCCCGTGTAGTCGACCGACAGCTTCTGGTCTTCCTCCACCAGCACAAACTCCACGTGCGTTCCCGTGCGCTTGATGGAGCCGGGTTGCACGTTCCCTGCGACACGCAGACGCTTCGAATAGGCGCCGTCACCCATCTTGTGTAACTCTTTGATCGTGACGTAGTAGCTCTTGCTGTCTTGCACGCCGGTGTAAGCAAGGTAAGCGAGCAACAGCAGAATGAACACCGTCGCCCCGCCGAACTTCAGATACGTCTTGAATTGACTGGACATTTGCAGCCCCAAAGGGAAAGCCCCACGCCTTCACTCTACCCGTCTGATAAGCCCGAATCAAGGTTCCGCTGGGACCTGTTCCCCAGACGCGGGAGCACTGACCTTTTCCCAATAAAGGTTTACACTCGTTCGCGACGAAAAGCCCAGCTGTCATACGAGCTAAAACAGTCCACGCGCGCCGATTCGCTCGACGCGCGATTCGTACCCAGAATCGTTAGCTAAGAAAGGGAACCCATGCCCCAGCCGACGTCGAAGTTCCGGTTGTCCTTATTGTTGTTCCAATTCATCGCCCTGATTGCACTCGCGCAGTTCGCCGTTTCCAGTCTCTACGCGCAATCACACCCCAACCCCAAAGACCTGCTTCGCCAGATGACAGTGGAAGAAAAGGTCGCGCAGCTCTCGCAACTCCCGGGCTTCCCGATTCCCGAGTTCCTGCAGCAGGCCGGCAATCCTGAAGACATCATCCGCAAGTACGGCGCCGGCTCGGTTCTCTGGGTACCCGAACCGAAGCAGATCAACCGACTGCAGCACATCGCCGTTGACGAATCCCCACACCATGTCCCGATCCTTTTCGGGCTCGACGTCATTCACGGATACCACACCATCTTTCCCTCCCCGATCGCGATGGCGTCCTCCTGGGATCCCCAGCTGGTGGAATCTGCCCAGGCTGTCGCTGCCCGCGAAGCCCGCGCAGGAGGCATCGCCTGGACTTTCGCTCCCATGCTCGACATCGCTCGCGACGCCCGCTGGGGACGCATGGTCGAAGGTGCCGGAGAAGATCCTTATCTCGGTGCAGCCATCGCGCGTGCACAAGTTCTAGGATTTCAGGGAACGCAGCTGGGCGCGCCAGACAAAGTGTTGGCTTGCGCCAAACACTTCGCCGGATACGGCGCAGCCGACGGAGGCCGCGACTACGACTCCTCCTATATTCCCGAAGAGCAGATGTGGAACACCTACCTCGTTCCCTTCAAGGCCGCAGCCGATGCCGGCGTCGGCAGCTTCATGAGCGCCTACATGGATCTCAATGATGTCCCCGCGAGCGGCAATCGCTGGCTGCTGCATGACGTGCTCCGTGACGCCTGGAAATACAACGGCTTCGTGGTAAGCGACGCCAGCGCGGTCCACAGCCTGATCACCCACGGCTTCGCGCGCGATGGTCAGGACGCCGCCATGAAAGCGTTTTCCGCCGGACTCAACATGGACATGGCCAGCGGCACCTATTTCAAATACCTCACTGCCGAAGTGAAGGCAGGCCACATCCCGATGAAGGAGATCGACGACGCAGTCCTTCCCATCCTCGAAACCAAAATTCGTCTCGGACTCTTCGAGCATCCCTACGTCGATGAAGCGCGCATTCCCGACGTCCTGAACAACCCGCAAAGTCAGGAACTCGCCCGCACCGCGGTCCAGCGCTCGGTCGTCCTGCTGCGCAACGAGCAGAACGCATTGCCCTTGAACAAAGCCCAGATCAAATCCATCGCTGTAATTGGCCCTCTTGCCGATGCCGAGTCGGACGTCCTCGACATGTGGGGAGCGATGACCAAGCCGGGACCGACCGTCAGCATTCTGCAAGGGATCAAGAACAAAGTCGGTGACACCGTGCAGGTCGAATTCGCCCACGGCCCTAACATCCGCCGCGATATCCCGTCCTTCTTCGAAAACATCCCTTTCGTCCCCATCAAAGAACAGCCCAAACAGAGCCCGGAAGAAAAGCAGAAAGCCATGGACGACGCCGTCGACCTGGCCAAGAAGAGTGACGTCGCCATCGTCGTCCTCGGCGAAATCGCTCTGATGAGTGGCGAGGCCGCTTCGCGCTCGTCGCTGAAGCTCTCCGGAGGACAAGAAGAACTGCTTGAAGCCGTCGTCGCCACCGGCAAGCCCGTTGTCCTCGTGCTGGTCAATGGACGCCCGCTCGATATCTCCTGGGCGTCCGAGCACGTCCCGGCAATTCTCGAAACCTGGTACTCGGGAAGCCAGGCCGGCAACGGCATCGCCGACATCCTCTTCGGCGACGCCAATCCCGCTGGCCATCTTCCTGTCAGTTGGCCGCACAACTCCGCCGAACTTCCGCTCTACTACAACCACACGCTGACCCAAGCTCCCGAAGACGCTCCCGGCTTCACTTCTCGCTACTGGGACGCGCTCAGCACGCCCCTGTATCCCTTCGGCTTCGGTCTCAGCTACACCACTTTCAATTACGACAACCTGCAAGTCAACCGCAAAGAAGCGAAAGTCGGCTCGACACTGGATGTCGCGGTCGACGTCGCCAACACTGGCAGCCGCGCCGGAGACGCCGTGGTTCAACTCTATATCCATCAGCGGGCAGGCAGCGCCTCGCGCCCGGTAAGACAGCTCAAGGGATTCCAGAGAGTGAATCTGCAACCCGGAGCCAAACAGACCATCCACTTCAAGCTAGGCCCCGACGAACTCCAGTACTGGAGCCCGGCCCTGAAGAAGTGGATCGTCGAACCCGAAGCATTCGATGTATGGGCCGGCGACAACGCGCAGGCGAAACTCCACACCGAATTCAGTCTGACTCAATGATCAAGCATCCGGGTGCCCCATTTCTCGCGCGCACTTTGCGCGAGAAGTGGGGATTTTGATTTCCCTGTGGCCCTCTGTGCCCGCTGCGGTGAAAGCACTTCCCACGATATCCGCTAAAATGAAACTCACCCATGATTCATCCCTGGCACGACGTCACTCCCGGCGACAAACTCCCGCAGGAATTTGACTGCGTCATCGAAATCCCCTTCGGCTCCAGCGTGAAGTACGAACTCGACAAGTCCAGTGGGCTCATACGCCTCGACCGCGTTCTCTACTCCGCCGTTTACTACCCGGCGAATTACGGATTCATCCCGCAAACTCTCGCCGAAGACGACGACCCGCTCGACGTTCTCGTTCTCTGCCAGGAAACCGTCGTGCCCCTCACCATCATCCACGCCCGCACCGTGGGATTGATGACCATGATTGACCAGGGCAAGCCGGACCACAAAATCATCGCGGTCGCCACCGAAGACCCCGAGTTCAACCCGTACCACGAAGCCGCCGAAATGCCGCCGCACCGCCTCCTCATGCTGCGGCGCTTCTTCCAGGACTACAAACAACTCGAAGGCAAAGCCGTCGAGGTCGACGAAATCCGCCCCGCACGCGAAGCCCACCCCATCATCCTCGACGCCCTCCACCGCTACAGCGAACAACGAAGAAAGGGCTTCAAGCCTAAGTAGGTGCCTTATTGGGTGCCCCATTTCTCGCGCGCAACTTTGCGCGAGAAGTGGGGGTTTCGGTTTTTCTCCTCTACTGAACGGCCTAACGCTCCCTCACATTCATTCACGCACATGATCTCAGGAGTTCCGCCCGATGGCTGAACATTGCAAACCGCTCATTCTGCATCGAAAATAGTATTTGACATATTGTACTAGTTATATAGTACATTAGAACGCATGGGAACGAACTCCCAGAACGGATTCGAATTCAGCCTCGATCTCCACACCGGAGTTCCGGTCTACCGCCAGCTCATCGATCAGGTCCGGGCGGGCATCTCCTCCGGCTCGCTGACCGCGGGCGATCAGCTGCCAACCGTCCGGCAGCTCGCCGTCGATCTCGCCATCAATCCGAATACCGTCATGCGGGCTTATCGCGAGCTCGACCTCGGCGGCTTGCTCGAAACCCATCAGGGAACCGGAACGTTCATTAGTGACAGGAAGCCCGAAAAGAAAACCGCCGAGCGGGAACGTCAGCTCGGCCAGATGGCCAACGAATTCGCGGCCCGCGCGGGAGCCGCCGGATTCACTTTGGAAGAAGTAATCGATCGTCTGCAGGATCTGCTGCCGCATCCCGCACAAAGGAGATAGTCATGCCTAAAATTCGAATCCAGGAAATCAACGGCGTAGCCCTCTTGCTCTTCACAGTCAGCCTGCTGGCGGGAATCGCCATTGCGCAAGTGACCCATC
>Ga0335082_10002050_pt1 | contig 21672 bp, 18 predicted proteins | sample Lox_Sample_41_FD_206718 | JGI IMG/M metagenome (GOLD analysis project Ga0335082, IMG submission 206718) | Soil microbial communities from Loxahatchee National Wildlife Refuge, Florida, United States - Lox_Sample_4.1 | ecosystem: Environmental > Terrestrial > Soil > Wetlands | place: USA...
GACCGGGATCATCTCCGGAGTCTTGCCAAACTCACCCAGGATCCCGGTATGGCGGTCCTGCACGAAGGCCCCGACCGCCTCGGTCGCATTGACGATCTTGAAGGCGTTAAGCGGTGAGGGCACGGTGGCCAGTACCTCTGCCTTGGTCATCGGCAGGTCGATAGCGCCAAACTGCATCAACGGATGGCCGCAGGCCAACAGGTGGTCGGCATCCATATACGTGACGGTGCAGGTGGCAGCGATGTCCATGTCGCCGCGCACCAGAATGGCGCTCACAGCCGAACCAGGTTCCATCGGCTGGGGCTGCTTCTCGTCACTGACTGAGCCCGCGCCCATCACCGGCACGATGCCGGCGGAGGCAAACTGGGAAGCGAAACGCTGCACTGCGTCCTCGGAAAATCCGTTGAAAACCAGCGGCGTCTCAATCGGCCGCAGGTAGTTGGCGAAACTCTGAACCGGGATGCCTGCCGCGCCGGGTCCGGAGGTCTTGCTGGGAAGTTCCGTTGCACCCTTGGCCGCGACCGGTTGTTCCGCAGGGCTGCGGTCCACGGCGCTGATCTCCAGCATCTCGGCGATTGGGGTTACGCCGGCGATGGGTTCCTTGGAAAATTCCCCGATACGGAACGCGACCGCGCCCGCCAGCTTGCCGTCGAAATAAACCGGGCTGCCGCTCATGCCGGCGACGACGCCGGTGTACTCGACCTTCGCGCCGGAAAGGCGGATCAGAATCACGTCGCCCTTGGGCCCGTTGACGTTCTTCAGGACCCCCAGGACCTCAACCGCCATGGCTTCCGGCTTGGTGCCCTGAAACACGGTGTAGGCCACGCCATGCATTCCGGCGTGGATCTGACTGAGGGGAAGGGTTTCTACGGGAACGGTGGGCTGGGCGAATGCCGCCAGGCAGAGCAAAGAGGCGGCTGCCACAGCGGCGAGTACGGCTTGTCTCATTGCAAGTTACCCCAGAGGCCGCCAACCGGCCTCAAAACAAAAACTTAGACTCCGCGGGGAGTGTTGGTGACCGGGAGGGAGAGAGTTAACTACGGCCTGGCAAAACATCCCAATCGCGAAGCTCTGCGTCTATACTAGCACAGGGAATTCCCATGACTTCCATGCTTTCTTCAGGTTACAGGCAGGCTCGCAGCTTCGGACGGGGGTTGTTGGCGGCAGTTCTGGCGGTGGTCATCTTGACCGTGAGTGGTGCCCCATTGCAGGGCCAGGAGCAATCGCAGACGCCCAACAAGCAGGAAACGCCTCCGGAGGCGGGTGGACCGAACAGCGATACCGGACCGTACGCCATTCCGCGCAAGAAAGAGGAACCTCCGCCTCCGCCGCCACCCACGAAACCCAAGAAAATCGAGGGCATGGGAGATTATTCGATCCAGGTGACGGTTCCCGTGGTGAACGTGCCAGTGGCCGTGACCACGAAGGACGGCCAGTTCATCTCCAACCTCAAGAAGGAGAATTTCCGCGTCTACGAGGACGGAGTGCAGCAGAGCATCTCGGGCTTCAACATCGCCGAAGCCCCCATTACTGCTGTGCTGCTGGTGGAATTCGCCTCCATCGCATACTCCTTCACCATCCAGACCTTGCAAGCCTCCTACAGCTTCACCCAAACCCTGAAGAAGGACGACTGGGTGGCGGTCGAGTCGTATGACATGAGGCCGCAGATCCTTGTGGATTTCACTCAGGACAAGGGCGCGATTCTCGGGGCACTGAATTCGCTGCAGATGCCGGGCTTTTCCGAGACCAATCTTTTTGACGCGCTCTACGACACCATGGACCGGCTCGACCGTATCGAAGGCCACAAGTACGTGATTTTGATTAGTAGCGGCTTCGATAGTTTCAGCCGCACGAACCTCAACCAGATTCTGACCAAGATCAAGGACACCAAGGACGTTACCATTTTTCCCATCAGCATCGGTTGGACGCTTCGCGAGTACTGCGAGACTCACGGATGCACTGGCTATACCCGCGGGATGGGAATTCACGCGAGCCGCATGGACTACCTCCAGGCTGACAATGAAATGCAAACCTATGCCCGGTTAACCGGTGGCCGCTTCTACCAGCCGCGGTTTCAAGCGGAATATCCGGAGGTCTTCCACGATATCGCCAGCGAAATCCGCAATCAGTACAACATTGCCTATCGCCCAACGAATCCTAAGCTCGACGGCACCTATCGCAAATTGAAGGTGGAAGTGATTGCCCCCGATGGCGGGCCCTTAAAGGTGAAGGATCAGAAAGGCAAGGACGTGAAGTTCCAGATCGTCGCGCGGGAAGGCTATACCGCGAAACACACCGTAGAGTAGCGGTCAGTGCACGTGGAAGAAGCGGTCGAGAAGGAACAGAAAGCCAACTCCCAGAAAAACCACTAAAGCCATTTTCACCCCTGGTTCGCGATTCACTTCCGGCATAAGGTCAGAAGCCGCCACATAAATCGTGACACCCGCCGAAAGCGGCAATCCAGCGCTGACCTGGTGGCGAAAGAGCGCCATCGTCAGAACGCCGGCGAACGTGGCCGCTCCCAGCAGCACGGACGCGCCCCAGGCCACCGGCCGGCTCTGCCCGCTGGCCAGCATGACCGAGGTGATGGTAAAGCCCTCGGGAATTTTGTGCAGGAATATGGCGAGGAAAATAATCCAGCCCAGCCAATTGGATACCAGAAATCCCGAGGTGATGGCGATACCGTCGAAGAACGTGTGAATGGTCAGACCCAGCAGCACCGAGTAGCCCTTATGAGCGTGAACGAATTGATCCTGGTGGGTCTCTTCGCCAAAATGAAAATGAGGGGTGACCGCGTGTTCGAAAAAGTGAATGATCAGATAGCCCACCAGGACGAGGAAGGCCGCATCCTTGCCACGCAGCTCGAGGCTGGCGGGGAAGACCTCCACGATCGCGGTGGCCAGCATAAATCCCGCGCCTAGCGCGACAAAGTACTTGAGGTAGGAGCGCTCCCAGTGTTTCTGGACGATAATGGCGCCGCCGAAAACATTGGCCGCAGCCGCGGTAAGGCCGAGCAGGAGGCTGAGAATAATGGGATGCATTCGCGCCGAGGAATCATACCAGTTCTCGGGTCTCAGTTCCCGGTTCTCAGTCAGGCGGCCGGTTTGATCGAACCAATCACGCCATTCAGAATGCGACCCAGTTCGGCGGCTTCGCCTGTGGACGTCTGTGACGGTTGAACACTGAGAACTGAGATCTGAGAACGGAGAACTGGTTTTCAACCGCTGTGGCGGATGTGCATAACGTCGCCGTCCTGTACGATGTAATCCTTGCCTTCCAGGCGTAAGGTGCCCTTGGCGCGGGCGTTGGCCTCCGAGCCGGCTTCGAGCAACTGGTCCCAGCGGATAGTCTCAGCCCGGATGAAATGATGCTGTAAGTCGGAGTGAATGGCTCCGGCAGCCTCTACGGCACGAGTGTGAACAGGAATCGTCCAGGCGCGACACTCGTCTTCCCCGGCGGTGAAGAACGAAATCAAGCCAAGCAAGGCATAGGTGGTACGGATCAGCCGGACTAGCCCGCTCTCTTTGAGGTCATAGCTGGAGAGGAATTCCGCGGCATCGGCGTCACTCATCTCCGAAAGTTCTGCCTCAACTTTCCCGCAGATGGCCGCGGTGGCAGCATTGGGGCGGGATGCGATGGCAGTCAGCTGGTACTTGCCGACAGCCTGTTCCAGGTCTTTTCCGAGCTCCGAGCTCTCGTTGATGTTGAGTACGTAAAGGATCGGTTTCTCGCTCAGAAACATGAAGCCGCGGAAGCGCTTCTTGTCCTCGGGCGTCATCTCCAGCTCGCGCAGCGGGCGTTCGGTTTCCAGGTGGGCCTTGGCCCGCTTGAGGAGGTCAAACTCTTTCTCCAGGTCTGGCGAACGCATCTTCTTCAGGTCTTTTTCCACCCGCTCCAGCCGTTTTTCGATCTGGCCCAGATCGCTGACCATAAGGTCGAACTCGACGTTCTTCAGGTCACGCAGAGGGTCAATCGGGCCGACGTGCGGGATTGCAGGATCGTCGAAGGCGCGAAGCACATGAGCGAGCGCATCCACTCCGCGGAGATGGGCGAGGTATGCAGTTTCCTTCAGGGCCTCCTGACCGATGGCGCCAACGTCCACGTATTCCACGGACGCATGGGTCAGTTTTTTCGGGTTGTACAGGGCGGCGAGCCGGTCGAGTCGGTCGTCGGGCACCTTGGCCACGCCCACGTGCGCCTCGCGAGGATTGGCGTAGGCGTGCTCGGAGAGATGCGCCTTAGTCAGGATGCGGAACAACGACGTTTTGCCCACCTGCGGCAGGCCGATGATGCCGGTTTTCATAATTAGCTTCTAGCTCTTAGCTTTTAGCTCCTAGCTTGTAGCAAGGATATTTCGAGAATAAATGATGTATTCGCAAAATGACCACCGAGGTGGGATGGGAAAGATTTGCTCCTCAAAGCTAGGAGCTAGCAGCTAGCAGCTGGGCCGTCAGATACACCACCACCAACCCCAGCAGAAAGACGCTGCCTTCCACTCGCGTGGACCACACATGCAGCGCATCGAATTGCACACGTGCGGGATTGTCCGGAGGGACGGAATCGATCTCGCCCATCGAAGCACGAAGAGTATCCATCCGCGGGATAATACCGAACTGTGAGATCAGGGTGAGCACGAGCATCAGAACGATAAGCAGATTGCGCGCAGCGAATATCTGTGGCGTGCCCTTGGACAGATGGGCGTACATCAGGGAGATGGCGAAGAAAGTCACTCCAGAGAAAATGCCCATCCAGTGCAGAATTCCCAGCGTGCGGCCCACCATGTTTCCAGCCAGATGGCGGGTGGGAAGCACGGCAAACGCAGCCGGTGCTACTACGAATGCAAAGAAGATCAACCCGCCAAGCCAGACGATCAGTGACAACAGCATGAGATAACGGAGAAAGGGCATGGCCGAACATTATAGTCGCGTTTTGGCCGCTCCTGCCTACTCGCGCTCGGCCATCTCCGTGGCCCGCTTCAGTACGATGTCCCTTCCCGCCTTCAGATCCTGTGGCGTAGGCTCAATCTCTACGTCTGGCGTGATCCCGACACCTTCGAAGCGTGATCCGTCGGGGAAGGTGTGCCGGATCGAGGAAACGTTCAGCATCATGCCGTTGTCGAATTGGGTGCGGTTGGTTAGGGAAAACGTGCCGGCAGTGGTTTCGCCAACCAGTTGAGCACGTTTGGTGACTTTGAAAGGCATGACGAAATCTTCGCAGCCGCAAGAGCAGACCCGGTCGACCAATACGATCAATCGGCCCGTGTACACGGGCCCTCCGGGTTGCATGACTGCTTCATGGCTGGTGATCTGCGAACTCTCCGGATAGGCAGAATAGTTTCGCAGGAGAACTCCACCCTTCATCGCGCTGGCTTCCGTCCATAGCGGGTACGGCTTTCCCATGAGGCTTTGCTGCAGATTTACGCCCAAGCCGCCGCCAGGGTTGCCACGCACATCGACGATGACGGCCTTGGCCTCGTGAAACTGTCGGAGAAAGTGCAAGGCCGCAGCTTGATTTTCAATTCCCTGAAACGACGGAATCTTGATGTAGCCGACTGACTGCGGAACCAGCCAGCGCCCTTCGGTCTCGGGCGAAGCTGCCGCGGGCAAGTGTTGACTTCGGTCGATGGTTACTCGCCGACCTCCGTCGAGCGTCAGCGTGAAGCGCTGCGGAAATAGAACGGGCGTATCAAAGAAGCTGGTTCCGGCGTCACGGTCGCTCGACCCCGAGACGTATTTGCGGTTCCGTTCAAAATATTGTTGCGTGGGTGTGCCGTCGACGGCTTCAATGATATCGCCGGGATGCAGGGTCGCTCGGCTACTTCGAACCACTACCCACTGTCCTTGCAGCGGATACGCCGAGAATCCGACCGGGCCGCCATAGGCCTGATCCAGCCAGTTGTCGTAGAACCAGGTGTGCCCGTCGTGGAGGCTGGCGAGCAGTGCCATCGAAGCAAGATCGAATTCGCGCCGGTCGTCCGACCCACCCGAGACAAGCTTGAGATATTCCGCATAGTCGCGGTCGAAGCTCTCCTGCGAAAGGTCGGGGAAAAACGTGCTGACCTGGTGGTAGATCCTGGAGGCAATCATCAGGCGATCGATCAGCGACATTTTGTCTTCGGACTGTGACCAGGAGGGCTTCAACACGACCATTACGACCAGAATCACGACGACGGTAGCAAGAATTCTGCGCACGCGGACCTCCTCGAGTACTGGTCAGAGTTAGACGTGGGAGCGGATGCTCAGTTAGTGGGGAAATGCATAGATCCTTCGCGGCGACGGCCCTCGGGATGACAATGCTATGTAGATGAATTGGCTGACGCCTGACTACAGACTCCTGGCTCCTAGCTACATCGGCACTGCTGTGCTCTCCACGATTTCCTGCAGGACTTGTTCGGCCTGTTCGGACTTCTTGAGCGTGGACGCATAGAGCCCGTTGACGACTACGCGGTGGGCAAATACCGGAACGACCAGGGGTTTGAAGTCTTCCGGAGTGCAGAAGTTTCGCCCATCGAGAAACGCCATCGCCTGGGCAGCGCGGTACAGCATCTGCGAGCCGCGGGGCGAAACGCCGAGCGACAGGTGGTCTGACTCGCGGGTCTTCTGCACAATCGCCAGCGCGTAATTGACCAGCGAATCATCGACGCGAATTGCCGTCAACGCCTGCTGCATCTCGAGCAGATCAGGCCCGGTGAGGGCCGGACGCATTTCGTCGAGTCTGGCAGCACCCGCCTCGGAGCGCAGGATTTCCCGTTCTGCGCTGCTGTCGGGGTACCCCATGCGCACGCGCATGAGAAATCGGTCCAATTGCGATTCGGGTAGCGGGTAAGTGCCGTGGTGCTCCACCGGATTTTGTGTGGCGATCACCAGGAAAGGTTGAGGGAGTGGATAAGAGTGGGCATCCACTGTTACCTGGCCTTCGTTCATGGCTTCGAGTAATGCCGACTGCGTTTTGGGGGTGGTGCGATTGATTTCATCGGCCAGGAGAACGTTGGTGAAGACCGGCCCGCGCTTAAACTCAAACTCCTGTTCCACCGCCGAATAGATGGAGATGCCGAGAACATCCGACGGTAGCATGTCGCTGGTGAACTGCACTCGTTGGAAGCTGCAATCCAGCGCCCGCGCCAGGGCCTGTCCCAAGGTGGTCTTGCCCACGCCGGGCACGCCTTCGATCAGCAGATGGCCGCGAGCCAGGAGCGACACCACGGCCAGACGCACCACATCGTCCTTCCCGCGGATCACTTTGCGGAGCGCGTTTTCCAACTGGGCCGCGCGATGTGAGACGGCACTGGCAGTTTCCGGGGACATTAGGAGAATTCTACTATGGCAGGTGCAGGGAGCCCGGTTACTGAGGTGTGTGAAAGCATTTGGCAATTAGCCCTTGGCATTTAGCCATCCCCGGCGGTTGCCTAATCCTGAAAAGCTAAGCCAAAGGAGCCAGCACTGGCCATCGCTGGCCAAATGCCCATTGCTAAGTGCTAAGAGCTGCCTACTGCACAAACTCCGCCGGCCTGCCCGTAAGCCGCTCGATCCGCTTGGCGATCGGAGGATGGGTTGAAAACAGGTTGCCAAAGTTCATGCCGAGCAGCGGCTGAATAATGAAAAGATGCGCCGTGGAGGGCGTGGCCTGCATAGGCAGACGGCGCGAGTAGGCATCCAGCTTAGACAGGGCACTGGCCAGCGCATACGGGTTGCCGGTAAAGTGCGCACCCGTGGCATCGGCCTGGTACTCGCGCGAGCGGGAAACTGCCAACTGGATCAACGTCGCGGCGATCGGCGCGACGATCAGCATGAACAAGGCCGCGATTCCGCCACCCCGGCGGTCATCGCGGTCGCCTCCCATGCCGCCGAAGATCATCGCCCAGCGTCCCATGCTGGCGAGCATGGTGATGGCGCCGGCAATCGTGGCTGCCACAGAACTGATCAGAATGTCGCGGTTGTTCACGTGGCCGAGTTCGTGGGCGAGCACGCCTTCCAGTTCCTCGTCATTCAGCAGCTGCAGGATGCCCCGGGTCACAGCAACCGACGCGTGGCTGGGATTGCGGCCAGTCGCGAAGGCATTCGGCGAATCGGTCGGAATGACGTAAAGCTTCGGCATCGGGATGCCGATCTTCTGCGTGAGCCGTTCGACCACTTCATAGGCACGCGGCAGTTCTTCGCGCGTCACTGGCTGAGCGCGATACATGGCCAGCGCGATCTTGTCAGAATAGAAATACGAGACGAAGTTCATCACCGCTGCGAAGACTAGCGCGATGACCATCCCGTTCTGGCCCCCAAAGGCCCGGCCAAGGAACATCAGCAGCAGCGTGAGCAACGTCAACAAGAACGCGGTCTTGAAGGTGTTTCCCATACGGTTATTAAGATGCTGAGGCGGCCCGCCGGATTCGACAACCGACGCCCCCCCGCAGGTCATAGAATAAACAAGCAGTTACCGGCCGTCCACGGAGCGGTTCCGAATTCGTAACACGCTCCAGGTTTCTCGCGCAGGGAAGGATTTGGTGTTACACTCCGCGCCGATGGCCGAGGAAAACCCAACCACTCGTCTGAAACGACGGACCTTCAAGACCGCCATCCTGGTGATTCATGGCATCGGCGAGCAGGATCCGTACGAGACCATGGACAGTTTTGCGCGCGGGCTCACCGATTATTTCCGCGAGACCAGCTGCGACCCAAGCTCGAACCTCGCCGCATCCGACACAAAGACTGGACGGAGGTGGCGTTGAACCTTACCTTCGAGGGCACATCTCCCAATTACCCCGGTCCCAGCCAGGTCAGCCTGTACGAGTTCTACTGGGCGCCCTATACCGAAGACAAGATCAGCTATAAGGAATCCTTGAAGTGGCTCATCCGGACGGGCCTCACACCGCTACGGCAGCTGAGCGCGAACCTGCAGGAGCTGCTCGCAGCGGAGGACAGAGAGAAGCGCGAACCTGTGCTATGGATCTTTTTCAAGGAGTTGCTGCGCACCGTGCTGCTGTACATTCCATTGGTGGCGGCCTTGGGCGCACTTTTCTTCTGGATTGTGCGGCCGCCCTCGTTGACGCAAATTCAAGAGGCTTCCAGATTGGTGAGCATTCTGAATCCGTGGTTGGCTGCAGTCTTTGCTTTGTGCGCCACGGTCTCAGGAGTGCTGATTCTCTCTATGCTGGGATTCGTGCGCGACCTGGCGCGACGCCGCGGCCAGACAATTCAAGCCAGAGCCGACAAAAGCTGGTTCGCGCTGGCTCTGGTCTTTGCGTTTTTGTTCGGCCTGTGCGCGTGGTACCTGGCCAAGACATCCCTCGCCTGGGGGCAGGTCCCCGACCCGAGAAGCGCGTTGTACCGAGGGTTGGAACTGGCGGGCACCGCCTGGTTGGTCTGGCTCGTGCGCAAGGTGTTGGTGGACTACGTGGGCGACATCGCTATCTATGTCTCGACCGATGAGAAGTCCAAGGGCTTCGTCGCGCGATCACAAATTCTCAAACAAGCCACAGATTCCTTGATTGGGATCCTGATGGACGACGACAAGCAGTTCGACCAGGTCATCGTGGCCGGCCACTCCCTGGGTAGCGTGATTGCCTACGACACCATCAACCGGCTGTTTGGCCAGACCTGGGCTTGGGACAACAAGGCCGAGGAGCTTCCCCCGGCGCCCAGCGAACAACTCAAGAAGCTGAAGGGGTTGATCACCTTCGGTTCGCCTCTGGACAAGATCTACTACTTTTTCCGACAGGAAGTGAACGAAGACCAGGCGGTGCGCGCCCAGATCATCTCTTTTCTTCATCCCTTCCGGCGGGCGCGCTCTGGCCGGGATTACGGGAACTACCTCTTCACCTACCCGCAAGGACAGGCGCTGGACAAGGCCAAGTGGCCGTATGCATTTCCGGACTTCGGCAACTTCCGCTGGTTGAATGTCTGGTCTTCTGCCGACCCGGTGAGCGGCTATCTCAACTTCTACGACGTCGAGGACCAACTCCACCGCTGGTACCCAGTGCCCCTGCTCGCTCATCTTGCCTACTGGCGCGATCCCGAGTTCTATAGGTACTTCGCCGAGCATCTGCTCTTCGATCCGGTGTGAAGCCAAAGCTCTGCACTGTGGAGCACGTTAGGGTTTAACTTTTTCTCCGATTCCGGTAAAGTTCCTCTGTCCTCACAGGTAACAAACAGGAGATAAGGGAATGCGCAAAACACTAGGAGTGGTCTGTGCGGTGTTGCTGTCAGCATCGTTGTCGCTGGCAAAAGCGGGGGCCGCGGATGAAGAAGCGATAAAGAGACTGGATACGGAATGGTCGGCTGCGGCCCAGAACAAGAATGTGGACAAGACCATTTCCTTTTACGCGGAAGATGGATCTTGTCTTCCCGCCAATGCGCCAAAGGCCACGGGCAAGGAGCAGATTCGCGCGGTCTGGTCGCACCTGCTGCTTGACCTCAAGGCGGATGTCAGCTTTGCGCCTACGAAAATCGAAGTCGCAAAATCCGGGGACCTGGCTTACGACGTGGGAACGTACGAGCTCAAGGTAATAGATCCCCAAGGGAACCCGGTCACCGAAATCGGCAAGTACGTAGTTGTCTGGAAGAAGCAGCCAGACAAGCAGTGGAAAGTGATGGCCGACATTTTTAACGCCGACAAGTGAGCCCACAAACTAGGGAATCACGGTAAACGGGACATTACTCGTCAGTATGCCGCCAGGCGTACCCACGGTGACGTACCCAGTAGTCGCGCCCACGGGTATCGTTGCCTGAATAAAGGTGTCCGACCGGACAGTGAATTCTGCCGGAATTCCATTCACCAACACGCTCGTCGTTCCGGTGAATCCCTGGCCCAGGATACCGCCAGTTTCCCCAACTTTTCCCGCCCGACTCACAAGGGATACGAAGGGGCCGAGTCCCATGTCGAGGCTGAACACCGTACCGCAGCCTCCGCCGTAGCAGCGCTGATTCCCGCCCGCATAAGCAACGCCATAAAAAATTCCACTCGTAGCCTGCACCAGACCGTTCATGGGGTATGCCCCGTCTGTACCGGTGAACTTGTGAAGGGTGGTGAGAACTCCCGCCGGAGTGATCTGGAACGAGGTTCCGCATTGGCACGTAGCATCGCCGCCGTATCGGGTCGTCCCGTACAGGTTGCCATCGGTGCCTAAAACCAAAGGCGCCTGAAGTTGGTAGCCGTCACCATTGCAGTTTTGTTGGCTGCAAAACTGGTGCAGGACCGTCAGATGTCCGGCTGAAGTCAGCTTGAAAACTGCCCCGGAGTACGTAGTTCCATAAAAGTTTCCGGCGTTGTCATACGCCAAGCCGGCGTCTGGCCCGGAAATGTGATGGGGCGCAAGCTGCAGGGCCGTGACCTCGCCGCTCGGTGTGATGCGATAAACCGAACCGTCAGACACTGGGAAGCCGTCGGTGGTGCCGTAGAACTTCCCGTCGTCGCCTTCAAACAGGTTTCCTACCGGGAAGGCACCGTCGGTTCCGAGGAATTGATGCAAGGTTGCAAATACGCCATCCCGCGTGATCTTGAAAACTGTTCCACAACCGAAGGTGCCGTCGCAGGGGAAGGTCCCCCCGAGTTCTGTGGTTCCATAGAATTCTCCCCCGGTGCCCTGAATCAACCCGCCCCATGGAGAATATCCCTCGGCGAAACTGGCGAAGGTATGGAGTGTAGTCAGCATGCCACTACGGGTAAGCTTGAATATCGTTCCACAGCCGATTGACTCGTTGCAGAAAGAGCTGCCTCCTCCGCCTGCAGTTCCGTAGAGAGCGCCGTCTCTACCAAGCAACAAGGGCGCCGACGGGTAGCCACCATCGGTACAGTCGGCCAAGCTGCAGAAACTGTAAACCGTCGTCAGGCCCTTTCTTGGACCGATCTTAAACACCGTGCCACAGCCGTTGGAGTTGCCGCAGGGAACGTTCCCTCCTTCAACGGTGGTTCCGTAGAGGCCGCCATCCGGACCCTGGATCAGAGACATCAGGATGGGATGGGCGCCGTTCGTACTATTGAACCTCGCTAGGGTGGTGAACACCTGCCCTTGCGCGAAGACTGACGCCAGAAAGAGTGCTAATAACACGGAAAACAGGCATTGGCGGGAAGTTGGCCTTCTCATAAGACCTCCAGGGCTGGGACAACGATGAAGGTTTGTGGAGGCGGGAGAGCCATCCACGGCAGATCAAGAGGAGAACATTATTTCTTCGTCCGCGCAGGTTGTCAAGCTGAAGTTGTAATCAATGGTTGCGCCAGCTTGGGCGGACAGCCGGTGGAGGTAATGGCGGATATCGCAATACCCGCACGGATGAATTTCGCGCACTAAGAAGAAAACGCGCACGCGAGATGAAACGCCTTACGCGACCGGCGAGGACGCTCCGCGCTTCACCGCTCGCTCCAGCGTTTGATCGAGCGCAGCCTTGGCCTTCGTATATTCCTGATCGGAGATGTGTCCCTGTTTGTGTTCAACCTCCAACTGAAAGAGTTCTTCCTTCAGGGCCTCCAGCAGCATGGTGGAATGGTCTGCCGGTTTAGGCTTTACAGGGCGCGTAGCCTGCGGCAATGCAATATCTGACGGCCCGAAATCGGGAACCGGGGCCGCATGGGAACGTTTCGCGACGTAAACCGCACCTACTGCCAGGACAATGCCGAAGCCGCCCAGGATGTACCAGCGATATTTCTCCAGTGGATCGGGAGCATCGATCGGCGGGCCCAGACCTCCGCCGGGCCGCGAATCGCGTCCCGCTGCGGCGCCGCCGGCAGCGGTGGGTCCGCCCTGGCTCTCGTCTCCAGGTTCTCCGAGCGAGCCTGTACCCGAAATGCTGAAGTCCAGCGGCTGGCCTACGGTGGTATTCGAAGCCACCTGCACGATCGCGTCGGACTGACGTGGGTCCTGCATTGCCTGAAAAGACGCGCCCTGGCCCGCCGTGAACTGCATGGACTTCGGCAGCATCACCACGAAATGCTGCGCTCCGTAGAGGGCTCGCGGATTGACGCTGGCTTGGCCGCTGTAGGGTAAGTGGAAGGAAACCTGGAACTGCGTCTCCCCGGGCCTCAGCGGGAAAATAAATGCATAGCGGTTTTTCTCTTTTTGCGGAACCGGTGCAGAATTGACCGGTTGTCCGCCGGCGGTCTCTGCCATCGACTGGTCGACCTGCGCGCCGTCGGGCAGGTAGAACTCGAAATTCTGGTCGTTCATCTGGGTGCGCGGCGGACTGGAATTGTTGTTTACGGCGAACAAGCGCACGCCCTGCAGTTCCTTGCCCTGCGCTTGGAAGCGCATCACGTCGGCCGTCACGTTGATTCCGACAACTTTCTTCGCGACGTCATACACCTGCACTTCGACCGATGTCGTTCCCGGAGGCGCCATCCGGTGATAGGTCACTCCCTGGTGGATGACGCGCACCAGATGAGGGCTGCCGGCATCATCAAGCTTCAGAGTGAAACCTCCCTTGGCGTCGCTCTGCGTTCGTCCCGCCTCCTGCATGCCCTGGGCGAGGCTGAGCAGGACAACGTCGTCGCCCGCCGCCGGCTTGCTGGTAGTGGCGTTGGTGACAGTGCCAGTGAGGGTCTGGGCCGAGCTGAGGCACGCCGCCAGCAGCAGTGCCATCAGGATGACAACCGGGAGTGATCTCAAACTCGGGCTCCTTTTGTGGCCGGATTGCTCGCCGCCTCTTCCAAATGGGCGATCTCTGCCAGAACAGCGGCGGCTTCCTCTTCCAGGGAGGCCTTCATGGTCTGGTAGTCGGAATCGGGAAATTTCCCGGCCTTGTATTCAAAATTCAGGTCGCGCAGATTCTCGTACACGGCTTCCTTGCGCTCGCGCAGGTAGGAGAGGCGGGTTTTTTGCGGGCCAAGATACAGCTTGCCCGGCAGCGAGAACACATACACCAGCACCCCGGCAGTGACCAGCATGCAGGCCATGGTGGCGACTGTGTTCATTCGTCGGTCTCCTTCTGCGCCTGGGCACGGAAGTGCTCCAGTTCGGCGCCGTGCACGGGCGCGGGGGCGTCGGCGGGCAACAGCAACGGCCGCTTTCTCCAGGCACGCACCACGAGCGAAACCAGGCCGATGCCTAGGATCAGCGCGGTGTAAGGCATGATCCAGGCCACGCGATTGAAGCCGGACTTGGTCGGAGCCGCCAGCACCGTCGGTCCATACTTTTGTACGAATGACTGCAAGGTAAGATCGTCGCTGTCGCCTCGGTCCACCGCCGTCATCAGCTCTGCCCGCATGCGGTCGGAATACGAGCAGCCGACGTGGTTGCACTCCAGGAGAATCTGGTTGCAGCCGCAGGCGCACATCAGACGATGGCCGAGCTCACTGAAGCGAGCCGGCTCATCGCCAGCGCCCATGAACAGCACCAACGTGAGCGCAAGAAACCCAACCTGCAGGCCACGTTTTACTGCGGCACGATTTTTCGCCCTAAACCTCATGTACCCTCGTTGAATTGTCATTCTGAGCGGGACGAAAGACCCATGTATTCCCTGAGCGCAACGCTATGGGATCACTTCGCTACGCTCAGGATGACACTTAATTGCTCCGCTCAGGATGTACAACACTCAATCCCCCGCCCCGGCAGGCACGGCCTGGATCCGCGCTGGTGCCGGTACCCGCACGGGCGCTGCATTCGGAATCATCGCGACCACGGTCCCCGCGATCATGATCCAGACACCGACCCAGATCCACATCACCAGCGGGTTCAGGTGCGCCTTGATGATCGGCCGTCCTGTGTCCTGATTCTGCCCTTCGTACACCAGGTACAAATCTTCCAGCGGAGTCGAGCGGTTGGCGACAATGGTCGAAGTCTGCTGGCTGGCCTTGTAGAAACGCCGCTCTGGATTGAGCGTGGCGATCTGCTTGCCGCCTTTAAAAACGTTCAGCACCGCCCACTCGCTGCCGTAGTTGGGATTGTCATCCTGGGTATAGGACTGGCAGACCAATGTGTAGGGGCCGATGGTCATCTTGTCGCCGAACCCCATCTCCTGCTCTTTGTCCTGATTGAAAGCGGCGCCGGCGAAGCCGATCATGATTACGATCACGCCGAAGTGAACGATGTAGCCGCCGTAGCGCCGGGTGTTGCGATGGGCGAGATGCACCATCGAGGCGAGCAGACCCTCCCCGCTATGGCGGGCAATGACCCGGCCCCCGCGCACAAACTCTGAGATCACGGTCAGCGCAACCAGCACCGACAGCATGATGGTCATGAGCGAATAGAAGTACGAAGCGTCCTTCCATGGCTGCATTCCAAGGATGACGAGGACAACTCCCGTGCCCAAAGCACCGATCGTGGGCCACAGGAAATTGCGCTGCAAGCTCTCCACCGACGTCTTACGCCACGCCAGCAGCGGCCCGACTGCGGTGAGCAGCAGGAGCAGCAGCGCTACGGGAATGTTGACCCGGTTGAAGAATGGCGGACCCACCGTCACCTTGTTTCCCTGCACCCATTCGGAAAGTACCGGAAACAGGGTTCCCCAGAGCACGGTGAAACACGCGACCAGCAGCAGAAGATTATTGAACAGGAAACTGGATTCGCGGGAGACCAGCGACTCCAGTTTGTGTTCGCTGCGCAGGTGCGAGTGGTTTCTGACGTAGAAGTAAACGCAGGTCGCAAAAATCAGCGCCAGGAAGCCAACAAACCAGTCGCCGATGGAAGATTGTGCGAAAGCGTGAACCGAGCTGACTACTCCGCTACGCGTTAGGAACGTCCCAAAAATCGACAATCCGAACGTGGTAAAGATCAACCACATGTTCCAGGTTTTCAGCATGCCGCGCTTCTCCTGCATCATGACCGAGTGCAGGAAGGCCGTGCCCGTCAGCCAGGGCATAAGCGACGCGTTCTCGACCGGGTCCCAACCCCAGTAGCCGCCCCAGCCCAGAACCGAGTAAGCCCAGTGGGCGCCCAGAAAGATTCCGCAGGTAAGAAAGCCCCAGGTCACCATCGTCCAGCGGCGGGTGATGTGGATCCATTTTTCGCCAGGGTAGCGCATGGCCAGCGCCGCCAGCGCAAAAGCAAACGGCACGGTGAACCCAACGTAGCCCAAATAGAGCATGGGAGGATGAATCACCATCTCTGGATACTGAAGCAGGGGGTTCAACCCATTGCCATCCGCAGGAAGCGAACCCTGCATGATCGCGAAGGGATGCGCCGCGAAGTTCAGCAAGAGTAAGAAGAAGACTTGGACAGCGGCGATGACGACCGATGCGTAAGCGAACAGGCGGGGATCGGTCTTGTACCGCAGCCGCAGGACCAGTCCGTAGGCGGCCAGCAACAGGGACCAGAACAGCAACGAGCCTTCCTGCCCCGACCACAGTGTGGCGAACTTGTACGGGGCTGGCAGATCGCGGTTGCTGTGGTGAAAGATGTAGGCGATCGAGAAATCGTTCTGAAAGGCGGCCACCACCAGGACAACAGCCGCGAGCAAGACCACGGCGAACGTCGCGATCCCGGCGCGACGTGCGGTCTCGGCCAAGCGCGGCGCGACCGGGCCCTCGCGAACCAGAGCAACCAGTCCGGCCAAGAAACAATACCCACTGAGGGCCAACGCGAGCAGGAGGGCAAAACTGCCTATTTGTGACATGGGAAGCCCGACAACATTTTTTCAGAAACCTTCGGCTGAGGCAACCGCAAGCCGACGAAGAACAGCGCCACCATTAGCTTACACGACGCCCCGTCAGCGCAGGAAGGTTGCCCAGACACACAAGGGCAGGGCTGGTTCACAAAAGCGAACACCGCGAACAGGCTATGGGACATACCAAGCCCCTGGTCTGATACCCGTTCTCACAAGCAGCCGAGCGTGGCCTTCTAGGCGCTGTAGTGGTGGTTGCGGGCCAGGACCTCCCGCTCGGCAGTAAACCAATCGTCGTTCTCCCGGCCGGGCGTGCATCCCCGCTCCTGGTACAACTCATACGCCCGCTGGCGGATTTGATTCTCCAAATCCATCGCCGGAACTCCGGGAAAGCTCTTCCGCTCCGGGGGCATAAAGTTGGCCGCTGTTGTAGTGGTGGATTTACTGGTGGTGCGGGTACTAGGTGTTTTTGCTCTTGGCATTTACAGATACTCCTTTAACGATACAGTCTCGAATAAGATGAATTATGACGGCCCGAATACACCTCAACCCTTGGGTCTGGAGTCCCACAACGCTGTGTGACGGGTATAGAGCTAATAATAAACCGAGTCGCTGTGGATGTGGGAAGAAGTGAGAGAAAATTAATCTCTGTGAAACATAAGTTTTTTTTATTTCGGCGCGTAGATCGATGTTGCTAATTGCGACATTTAGGAAGTCAATAGAAGTCATGCGAACTGGTTACCGCGCGGGTGATAAGCAGGGGGAGCACGCGTTCAGCTTTTACTGAGATTACGTTGTCCTGATTCTGCAGGATCCCTTCCACTATAAGAAATTGCGCAGAACTCAACAACAGGCGGTTCTTTTGAAATAACTCAGGGTGAATGATCGCGTTGGCCACTCCGGTCTCATCCTCCAGGCTAAGAAAGACAAAACCTTTTGCCGTACCCGGGCGCTGGCGTGCGATAACGCAACCTCCGATGCGCAACCTCCGGCCGTTGGGAATGTGACGGAGCTCGTTGGCTCGGTGAACCCCGATGGCGGTCATGCGTCCGCGATGGTACGCCATCGGATGAGGGCCGATGGTCATGCCCGTTCCATGAAAGTCCGCCACCAGACGCTCTTCTGTATTCATAGGGCGTAGGGGGGAACAGGAGTCGGGTTCAGGAAGTGCGTCCAGCAGCGGGCCGGAGCGCCGGACCGCCCGCTCGACCTGCCACAGGGCATCGCGACGATGGAAGAAATTTTTGGCTGTTGATTTGTGATCCGTGTAAATCCGCGTTAATCCGTGGCCCGATTTTATTGAATTCAGCGCCCCAATCTCCGCCAGAGTGTTCAGTTCATCCTTGTGCAACCCGGGAACGCGCTGGACAAGATCGCGGACAGAGGTGAAGGGAGCAATATTTCGTTGATGAACCAGCGCCCGTGCGGCGTCTTCCCGCAATCCGCGGGCGTAACGCAGACCGAGGCGGAGACTGAGAACCGGGAACTGGGAACGGGGAACGGGTTGTTCATGAAACAGCGGGTCCCTCGACTCGCTTTCTCCCATGCCACGCAAGGGAGAAACCACGCTCGGGATGACAGTGGGTTGAGCTGATGGCTGACGGCTGACCGCTGACGGCTCCAGCGTGCACTTCCACTCCGACTTCGTCACATCGATCGGCAGGACCTTCAACCCGTGCCGCTGCGCGTCTTTAACGATCGTGGCCGGGTGATAGAAGCCCATCGGCTGGTTGTTGAGCAGAGCGGCGGTAAACGCCGCCAGGTAGTGGCACTTCAAATATGCGCTGGCGTAGGCAATCAGCGCGAAGCTGGCGGCGTGCGACTCGGGAAATCCGTAGAGAGCAAACGAACGGATCGCCAGAATAATCTGTTCCTGGCCCTCCTGCGAAATGCCGTTCTGCGTCATGCCGCTGCGTAGCCGGGCCTCGATCTCTTTCATGCGGGCCTGCGAGCGTTTGAAGCCCATGGCGCGGCGCAGTTCCTCCGCCTCTCCGCCGCTAAAATTCGCGGCGACCATGGCGATGCGCAGCAGTTGTTCCTGAAAAAGCGGCACGCCCAGAGTGCGCTTCAGCACCGGTTCGAGGGAGGGATGCGGGTAGGTGACCGGTTCCCGGCCCTGGCGGCGCTGCAGATAAGGATTCACCATTTGCCCGACAATCGGTCCCGGCCGAATGATCGCCACTTCCACCACGATGTCGTAGAACCGCTGGGGCCGCAGACGGGGCAGGCACGACATCTGTGCCCGGCTCTCGACCTGGAACATGCCGATGGTGTCGGCGTTCTGCAGGGCAGAATAGACAGGCGGATCGTCGACCGGAAGATGGGCCAGGCTCACTTCTTCCTGACAATGATCTTCAATCAGCTGCAGGGATTCCTCGAGCACCGCCATCATCCCCAGGCCCAGCAGGTCCACCTTGATGATGCCCAGATCGGCGCAATCTTCTTTGTCCCATTGCACCACCACGCGGCCCGGCATCGAGGCCGGCTCGAGCGGAACCACGGAATCCAGTTGTCCCTGGCAAATCACCATTCCGCCGGAGTGTTGGCCCAGGTGGCGCGGCAGATCCTGTACCGCGACACACAACTCGAAGTACTTACGCAGACGGGGATGGTTCAGGTCGAGACCGGCATCACGAAAACGGTGGTCGAAGGCGTCGTCGGCATCGCGGTATTCCCAGGTGGAGACCGCGGCCGAGACTTTATCGAGCGTTTCCGGGTCGAAGCCCAGGGCTTTACCCATCTCGCGCCCGGCCATGCGGCTGCGATAGGTAATGACGTTGGCGGTCATGGCCGCGCCGCGTTCGCCATAGCGCTGATACAAATATTGAATGACGCGTTCGCGCTGATCGCCGCTGGGCAGGTCGAGATCGATGTCCGGCCATTCGCCACGCTCCTCGGAGAGAAAGCGCTCGAACAGCAGTTCCATGCCAACCGCATCCACCGCCGTAATCCCCAGGGAATAGCAGACGGCGCTGTTGGCGGCCGAACCGCGTCCCTGCACCAGGATGTTCTGCTCGCGGCAATAGCGCACCAGGTCCCAGACAATCAGGAAATAGCCGGCGAGGTCGAGTTTCCCGATGAGTTTCAGTTCCCGCTCAATCTGGCGGCGGGCACGGTCCTGCAGGTCAGGATCGGTGCGGCCATAGCGTTGCTGAAAGCCTTTCCAGGTGTGCTCCCGCAGGAATGAAATCATGCTCTCGCCTTCGGGCACCGGATATTTGGGGAATTCGTATCCCAGATCTTTGAGCGTGAATTCCAGCCGGGAAGAAAGCTCGACGGTGTTGGCGAGGGCCTCAGGAAGATCGGCGAACAGTTGCTGCATTTCCTGTGGAGATTTCAGATGACGCTCGGAGTTGCGCGCCAGCAGGCGTCCTGCCGTGGCCAGCGTGCGATGGTGGCGGATGGCGGTGAACACATCGCATAACTCGCGTTCCCTCGGCGTGGCATAACACACGCCGTTGGTGGCGAGTAGAGGCAGCCGCGCTGCAGTTCGACGTAAACATTGCTGCAGCCCAAAATTTCTATCAGGCGTGCAACTTGATTGCGTGCTGCTTCCATGCCGCCGTTTTTCAGAGCGAAAGCCAGGGGGCCGTCGTCGCCGCCTGTCAGGCAGATCAACCCAGCCGCATGCTCTCGAAGTTCTTCTTCGGAAACCGAACCTTCTCCCTTCACCGCACGCAGCTTCATGCGGGTGATCAGGCGGCAGAGATTTTGGTAGCCACAGCGAGTGACAACAAGCAGAGGCAGACGAATTCCACCAAGCATCGAGGGATTGCTGACGGATGTTTTTCGATGCTTGACTGAATCCGTGGAAATCCGTGTAGATCCGTGGCCTGAAGGTTCGCACGTGACCTCTGCCCCAATATGCGCCTTCAACCCGGTTTTCTTCGCCGCCATGTGAAATCGCGGCGAGCCATAGACGCCATCGCGATCGAGCAGTGCCATGGCTGGCATATGGAAATTGGCGCCGGTGGCAATCAGCGTCTCGGGCAGGGAAGCGCCCTCCAGAAAGCTGAATGCAGAGCGGGCGTGAAGCTCGATGTACATCGGTAGAAGCCGCCACGGATCAACGCGGATTTTCACGGATAAACCAATTCATTTCTGATTTAGGTTGATCCGTGTTGATCCGTGCCAATCCGTGGCTAATCGTAAGTGCCCTCAACAATCCAACTGCCGCGCAGCAGATCGCGCACCAGGCGGTACAAGGCGATGCCGGATTCCGTCTGCACTGCGATGTCCCACTCGTCGCGGGCCCAGCCTTCCTGTTCCCACCAGTCTCCGGAAGAGCGCCAGGGGCCGGCCGTCCACAAAACTTCGCCACTGATTTCTTTATGCCGGGAGCAGGAAATTCCCGCGGGCTTGCCATCGCGCATGGCAACCGTGACCGCCGCGGGCGGACGGAACATGCGCAGCGCCGTCACCAGATCGTCAGAATCTGTGTTCTGTCTTAAGGTGGAGCAGGGCTTCCGACCCGAAGACTCGCCCGGCACAAACCTCTGCATGCGGAACCCTTCCGGGCGATGCGTGTCCAGCATTTCCAGCGATCCGACTTTGCCTTCTCCGACAATGCCTGCAATACGAGCCAGCGTGAGTTCAAGTTTTTCCGGCTCCGGCGAAGGAGGAAGAAACAGCCCATTCTGCGCTGCTCGCGGCCGCACCGGTTCCGCTTTCAATTGAATTTTGACGATAGGAGCGCCCGGAGGATGGGCGTTCAGATCCAACTGAATCAGTTTCAGAAAAGTTTTGGGATCGAGCAATGGAACCGGAAGCCGAAGATCGCGGTGAAAGCGCTGCCGGCGTGGGCGGGCGGGAGCGATCCGGCCAATCTCGTGCCAAGGAATTTCTTCGCTGTTTGCTCCGTTTTCCAAATCCAGGCTCAAACGTATTTCCTGCGTGGCTAGCGTCCGTGCGGCCAGCCGGGCACAGAGTTGCTCCAGCATCCGGTGCAGCAGAAAGGCCAGCGGCTCCAGCAGCATCACCGGATATTCCAGTTCGACGACTTCTTCAAAAACCGGAGTGTCTTCGCACGGAACCAGCGTGCGACGGGTTGCGCCGCGCGCCAGTTGCTGCCAGTAGACGCCCTGCTGCCCCATGCGCTCACTCAGCGCCACATCCGGCAAGGCAGCAAGATCGTGCAGGTTGCGAATCCCCC
>Ga0335082_10002051_pt1 | contig 21662 bp, 15 predicted proteins | sample Lox_Sample_41_FD_206718 | JGI IMG/M metagenome (GOLD analysis project Ga0335082, IMG submission 206718) | Soil microbial communities from Loxahatchee National Wildlife Refuge, Florida, United States - Lox_Sample_4.1 | ecosystem: Environmental > Terrestrial > Soil > Wetlands | place: USA...
CACCTTGCCCTTCAGGTCATACGCTACGGAGGCAAACGTGGTCTGCTTCACTGACAACCCCTTGATCGCTAAACCCTGCACAGAGTATCGGTCAAATAAACCTACCTGTGCAGAGCTTCCCTAGCGGGCGCCCGGGCCCGCGTTCGCGAGCTGCTGCTGCGCGGCCTGGAGCGTGTTGTGCATGAGCATGGCGACGGTCATCGGCCCGACCCCGCCCGGCACTGGCGTGATCCAGGCGGCGCGCTCGCGGGCGGCGGCGAAGTCGACATCTCCCACCAGGTGCCCGTCCGGCAGGCGGTTCATGCCGACGTCGATGACGATCGCACCGGGCCGCACCCACTCTCCGGGGATGAGCCCGGGCTTGCCGGCGGCGACGATGAGGATGTCCGCCCGGCTCACGTGCTCGCGCAGATCGACGGTGAAGCGGTGGCACACCGTGGCGGTGGCGCCGGTGAGCAGCAGCTCGAGGGACATCGGCCGGCCGACGATGTTCGAGGCGCCGACCACGACCGCGTTGCGTCCCTTGAGGTCAAAGGGCTCGCCGATGTGCTGCAGCAGCCGGATCACCCCGTAGGGCGTGCAGGGACGCAGCACCGGAATGCGCTGCGCGAGGCGCCCGATGTTGTAGGGATGGAAACCATCGACGTCCTTGTGCGGGTTGATGCGCTCGATGACGGCGGTGCGGCCGATCTGCTCCGGCAGGGGCAGCTGCACCAGGATGCCGTCGACCTTGGGGTCGTGGTTGAGTGCATCGATGAGCGCCAGCAGCCGCAACTCGCTGGTGTCCCCGGGCAGGTCGTAGGCGAGGGACAGGATCCCCACCTCCTCGCAGGCGCGGCGCTTGTTGCGCACGTAGACCGCGGAGGCCGGATCGTCCCCGACCTTGACGACGGCCAGCCCCGGGCGGCGTGCGCCGGCAGCGACCAGCGCCTCGACACCCGTGCGCACTCCGGCCTTTACCGTGGCAGCCAGCTGCCTGCCGTCGATCAGTCGTGCCGCCATGTGCCCCGTACCCGTCCCATGCCTGCAAAGGGCGGGCATTCTCGCACGCGGGCGCGGCGTGCGACGGTCCCGGACGGGATGTGTTCGGGTCGATAAGCGACGCCTCCCGCCTTGCTATGATCGCCCCCGCGCAACGGGGCGGCTGCCCCGCCCGCGAACACCGGCAGTCAAGCGAAAGCGCCCCTTGTCCGAGCCCGCCCGATCGCCGCCGCTGAAGAGCCTGCGGGAAAACAACTTCGATCTGCTGCGGCTCGCAGCCGCGACCCAGGTCGCCGTACTGCACGCGGACAAGCACCTGCACTTCCAGGGGGCGCTGCCGGAGGCGCTGTGCCGGCTGCTCGGCTACTTCCCGGGCGTGCCGGTGTTCTTCGTGATCAGCGGCTACCTGATCTCGCTGTCGCTCGAGGTGAACCCGTACCTGCGCGATTATTTCCGCAACCGGGCGCTGCGGATCTTCCCGGGACTGTGGGTGTGCCAGCTGGTGACGCTCCTCACCGTGGCACTGTTCCTGCGCCCCTGGCCGCCCTTTGGCGCCCGCGAGCTCGCGCAGCTTGCGAAATGGTTCCTCGAGGGCTTCACCTTTCTGCCGGTGGCGACCCCGCCGTTCCTGTCCGGCTACGGGACGGGCGGGCTCAACGGCAGTCTCTGGACCATCTCGGTGGAGCTGCAGTTCTATCTGTTCCTGCCGCTCTTGGTCGCGCTGCTGCGCCGGCTGCCCGGACGGCAGAACCTGGTGCTCTGCGCATTGCTCCTCGCGCTCTATCCGCTCGGGGCCTGGTACGACGCCCACCGCGATGCCTACTGGTCGCGTCCGGGCTTTCAGATGCTCGGGCTGACCCTGCTGCCGTATCTGCACATGTTCCTGATCGGGGTGCTGCTGCAGAAGAATTTCGAGCGCATCGAGTGGCTGCTGCGCGGGCGCGCGCTGCCGTGGCTCATCGCTTACTGCGCGCTCGCGTGGCTGCTGCGGCGCCTCGGCTTCAGCGTCGACAGCAACATACCCAATCTCCTCGGCATGGCGGTGCTCGGGATCGCCGTGGTCTCCGCCGCCTACACGCTGCCTTACCTCGCCGAGCGCACCCTGCACCGTAACGACATCTCGTACGGCGTCTACATCTATCACATGGTGGTGATCAACGCGTTCGTGGCGCTAGGCCTCGGCGGCACGAACGGCTACGCGATGCTGGCCGTGGGTCTGTCGTTCGTGCTCGCGTATCTGTCGTGGCGCCTGGTCGAGAAGCCCTGCCTCGCGCGCAAGCGGCATGCGCTGCGCGCGGTGCCGGATGTGCACGCAGCGCGCGCCTGAGAGGCTGGGGATGGTCGGGGTGACCCTGACAGCACCGCTGACGCATGGTGGATTCCCTTTCCTGCATATCCCCATTCCTCTCATCGATAGCCTGCTGCCCTTTGTCGCCGCACTCGGGCAAACTCAGGTTATCTTGCGACGGCGCTGCAGTCGGGGTCGGATTGGACGACGCGATCCCTCGGAGCGATGTTCGGGATGCGCTTCTTCAAGCAATTCGCTAGATTTCCGAACCCATGAATGCACGCGTGTTGCTGCTGCTGTCCGTGCTCTCACTCAGCAGTTGCGGGGGTGGCGATGGCAGCACCACGGCGCCACCACAAACGATCGTCATGATGGGCGATAGTCTCACTTCGGCTTGGCGCATCTGGGGCGACTTGGACCAGCACCTACCGCAGGCCATCGACGCCGGTGTGCCAGGTAATACGACGATCATGATGCAAGAGCGCTTTCAGAAGGACGTTCTCGACCAGCGCCCCGACGTGGTCGTGATCCTCGGGGGCACCAATGACGTGTTCGATGCGACCGCGATCAATGCTCCGCTGCCTGATATGGGCTATATCCTGGACATGATCGTGGGCGCACAGCAGGCCGGAGCGCGCGTCATTCTGGGTACGATTCCGCCGAGCACGCAGGTCTACTACGGTAGAAAGGTAGAGGGCAACATCCTGGAGTGGAACGCCCGGCTTCGATCAGTCGCCAAAGTTTACGGCGCCGTGGTTGCGGACTACTACCCGGTGCTTTGCAAGCCGGATGGCTCGCAGGATTGGTCACTCTTTGAACCTGACCACATCCACCCCAACACTGAGGGGTTTCAGGCCATGTGGCCGGTGCTCGCGCAGGCGCTGAGCGCGGTCGGTGCACAGTAGCCTCATTTACAGGGCGGTACTTGCGCTTGTGCCGCTCGGCTTGTCGGCGTGTGGGTCCGCCAGCCTTCCACCGGCGCCAGCTGCTCACGTGCAAACCGACGGGCAGCGAAACCTCGAGACCGCGGAATCGCTCGTGGCTTCGGTGCGAGCCATGGCGGCGCGCGACAATCTCCCGATTGCCGGCACGGCGCTTGCCGCTGAGGTCGCAAGTCGGGGCGGCGGTGCGGACGCGACCTGTGCCGATTACGCCATCACGCTGCGCGCGCTGCTGAGCAGCGCTGGCCTGGAGTCGCGTCTGGTCGGCGTTGCATTCAACCCGGGCCTTGATAGTCACGAGCTCGTCGAGCTCCACGATGTGGATACCGGGCGATGGATCGCGCTTGATCCCACCTTCGGGCTCATCCCGATAAGTGCCGGAGGCGATCCGGCCAGCGTTGATGAGCTGCATCAGGCAGCCCGGGCGATGGCGTGGAGCACGATCACTTACCAGTTCGTGACCCCTCAACAAGACGCTTGGGCCAGAGCCTACTACCTGGACTATCCGACCTTATTCCTGAATATCGTCGATTCCCAGACTGGAGTTCCCACGGAGCCCCTGGTACCGCTCACGCCCTATCTTACGTATCTGGGCACAACCACCACCGAGCGGGGTTTCTATGTGACTCCGTGTGATTCGGGCCCCGACTGTTCGGATGGATACACGGCCGTCGTCCTGTACCCGGTCGGGTTTTCCAATGCTGCCGGGATATACACTCCGACGCGATTTGTGTACGCGTACGTACCTCCGCCAGGCTGACGATGTCCGCCAACGGGGCGCGGCGCCCACGGGCAGTGTCCGCTGCCCATGAGCGCCTAATCACGGGGGCCAGTTAGGGGGCCCGGGTCCGTGACTGTCAGGCACCGTACGGGTATCGGGCGTATGCCGCTATCACCACGAAGTGGGATGAGAGGGACGGCACGCTCGAGACAGTATGTTGGGATGAGCTGCGTTTGCGATGTCGTGGCCGGTCGAGAGGCCACGCGATTGCGTCGCGTCAGAGCCTGCTACCCGCCGCGGAGCGCAGTGTCTGTCCGAGGCGCCGGTATTTGAGGTCGCTCACAGCCGCCATGGGTGGCGGCTACCGGGTCCAGAGAACGCGGGTGGCCAGACGCTCCCTTTATTTCTGATCTTGGACTTCCCCTGGCACTTCCGAGGCCGATCATAAATCGATGGTCGGGGTGACAGGATTCGAACCTGCGACATCTACGTCCCAAATTCTGTATTGGGGTCTCCACCACCGCCTGCCGGAGACCAAGACTGTCTTCGAAACACTTATAAAATAGGCATTTACTGTCTGCAGATCAGGCCGCCTAGCGGCCGGGTCGTACCGCGCTGGGATCGCGTGCCGAGCGAGCAGCGATTCGAGCCGACGTTGATATGCCGGTTCGCCGTGCCGGGTGACTTACCGCGTGAGGTCGTCGTCTCGCGAACGAACTCGGGTCTTAGGTTCCAAGCGTTCCACGTCTGCGAGGTCTTGCGCGCGGCCGACCGCGCGCTTATTCGCGATAAGGTCATCGCGAGAGATCACAGGCACATCAAGACCGTCCATTTGGGCGGTCACACGACGAGGGTAAGCGTCCTCGAATCGAACGCCGTCTATGCTCGTCAGGATATCGATTCGTAGAGGGCCGCCGCCGATCTGGTAGACGTTCCCCTTAGAGGCAAAGTCGGCGATGGTGAGGTCTCTGAGCGGAGCGCCAAACCGCTCTACGGCACGGAACACCTTGGCGGCATTCTCTGGGTTTGCCCAGACGAATACGTCGATGTCTTTGGTCGCTCGTGGGTATCCGTGGATCGCGAGTGCGTAGGCGCCGACGACGAGATATCTAGCGCCCTCGTCGGATAAGCACTGCAACATCTCTCTGTAGTCTTTGCTGAGCAACATCGATCCCCTCCGCGAAAGCCCAAACCTGGCGGGTTAGCTCCCACACTGCAGCGAACCGCTCCTCAGGGGTGCCAGGCATGTAGCCGCCGTCGTCCGCTTCGGCGTGTGATCGGAATAGGCGCTCGTGCTGACGGTCGAGGGGCATAGATTTGGGCCGGCGCGATGCTGAGAAGACGTTGGCAATTATACCAGCCACACGATTGGCACCGTGCTGTACTGACCAAGGAACGCAGCGCAGGGTATGCCGTGACTCAGCGGAGCGGTCTAAGTAACCCCAGCCGGCCAGGCCGAGATATTGCGCATCCCACCCGCGCCCCGATGTTGCATTCTGATGCAGGCGGGTGCGGGACGTTGCGATCTGTACCAGGGTGTCGCGGGAGTTCTCCCCCCAAGTTGGGCAATCACCTAGGGGAGCTCCTATGTGGGTACGAAGGATGGGGCGGGATCTTGCCGAGTCCTTTGATCCCAGTAGCGCGTCTTGCCGTCAGGCCTGCGCCGCCGGGGACGGCCTGCTCGGCGAGTCGCGCTGCGCGCGAGTCTGACGGCTGCCCTGCGGGCTGAGGCGGTGGACTCGGGCAATCCCACCCGGGGCACCTCAGGGATCGCCGTCATGAGTGATATCACCGTTTCGACCATTAGGCTCGTTCCAGCCGAAGACATTCGGGAGAGTACGCAGGCCGCGCAACGCACCCAGTTAGGCGGGATCCGACCTCCTACAGCTATCGTCCCCGGGCAGCGAGGCGGAGCCCTAGGTTCTGGCCCGGGCTCGGGCGATCCCCGCCGGCGGGTCATTGAAGCCGTCTATACGACGTCTTGGGATGCGACCGGAAGGGCTCGGAGGTCCTAGTCCTGGGGTTTTGTCCGCCGGTCGTCTCAACCAAACCTGGGATCGCTCGTCTCACAATAGTCGCCACTTGCGTGTTACATCTGGCGCCAAAATCGGAGGAACAAGAAAAATGTTGGATAGCCAGGTGGCGGCTGTCGTCACACGATCCCACCGAGCTGGTTGGTGCGCGCGCCACGTAACGAACGGTGAGGGTCCGGGGTGCCGGTTAAGTTTATGTGGGCTGGCACTCCCACCTACCTCTATCGTCTCTGTGTTCATGCGAACCCGCCCATTCACCCCTTCGTTCGTTGGCTTTCCTTCTCAACGATTCTGGCTTTCGTCGTCGCTCTAGTTCTTGGCCTGGTTTTATTTGCCGCGGACAACTCAACGATGTCTAACCAACGCTTGGAGCGGCCGTGAGAGCTGAAGTAGCGCGCCATGCGCGCTGGATCTATTGTGCGCGCATGGCGCGCGATCAAAGACAGCGGACGGCCGCTCAAGCTCATCGTTAGCGCGCAGCCTCTGAGGGTAACGTGAACGTCTCGCAACTACTTAAGTGGCAATGGGGCGGCTATTCGCGTTATCACAGCTCGCGCGCAAATCTGCTGCTTCACATCGTCGTAGTTCCACTATTCATCGTTGCGAATATCGCGGCTGTCGTCGCGCTCGCTGAGCGAGCTTGGTTCGTGTCGGCCCTCGCCATTGCGGCAATGGTCGTCTCGGTCGCGTTGCAGGGTCGTGGCCATAGCCAGGAGCAAATGCCACCGGAGCCATTTACCGGCCCAGCCAACGCATTGGCCCGCATCTTCCTTGAGCAGTGGGTCACATTCCCACGCTTCGTGCTATCCGGGGGCTGGTCACATGCGATGCGTGCAGCGCGCTAACACCTCGTTCAAGCGGCTCAAAGTCGATGCACGGGGGAGACTCTTGAGGGTGAGCTTCAGTTCCATGCGACGGACAGCCTAGACCCCAATTGGCCCCCAGGCTCTCGTTAGGTTCGACCCCACGATTCGCTGTTAGGAATTTTCTTGAATGCATTCAATGGTCGGGGTGACAGGATTTGAACCTGCGACATCTACGTCCCAAACGTAGCGCTCTACCAGTCTGAGCTACACCCCGGGGAAGGCCGCGCGTGATTCTACGCGTCGCGGCAGGGTGCGCAAAAAAGGCGGCCAGCGCCGCCCGGCGGCCCGCGCGGGCGGGGCCCTGCTTAGCGGACCGTGAGCAGCAGTTCGCGGGCCAGCACCGAGCGCAGCTGCTCGAGCTCGTGCACGCGCTGCGCGGCCTTGCGCACGGCGCGCACCTCGGTCACGGCGGCCGCATACAGGCGGCGATACTCCGCGCGCGCACTCTCCAGCGACTCGAGCGTACTGCGCCAGCGGGCGCCCAGGACCTGGCGTGCCGCGTGGCTCACGGCTGCTTTCCAGCGGCTGCAGTCAGGGGGCTTTGGCATGGCTTGATCCGGCAGAGCACGCCCCACAGTTTGCGGTGCGGGTATTACAGGGGCCGGTCAGGGGCCTTACAGGGGTATTGCGCCCCGGCTTTTGGCCTGCCGGGGCAGTCTAGGCCTTGACAAATACAGCCTAGGCAACTATTATCCGCCCGGTCCCCGAAGAGGGGTTGGCCGTCTCCCCAAGGGGAGATTCGCAGGAGTACGAGCGTGGGTGACATTTACGACGTCGCGACCTATCAGCCGAAGAAGAGCCTGGGCTCGCTGCTGAGTCGCGTACGGGTAGAGATGCTGGCGACGCTGGATCGCGAGCTGGCCTCGGACAAGCGCCTGGCGGCGCTGGAGCTGAGTGCCGCGCAGTTCATCGTCATCGCCAACCTCGCCGGGAGCGAGGAGCCGAAGTCGGCCTCCGACCTCTGCAAGGGCATCTCCTACGACGCAGGCGCCATGACGCGCATGCTCGATCGGCTGGAGAGCAAGGGATTGATCCGGCGCAACCGCAGCGCCCAGGACCGGCGGCTGATGCACCTGGAACTCACGGAGGAGGGACGCGCGGCGTATCCGCGCATGCGGGAGATCTCGATGGCGGTGGCCAACCACTTCCTGCGCGGTTTCACCAAGGCCGAGGCGCGGCAGCTGGAGGGATTCCTGACGCGCATGCTCGAGAACGCTGAAGGGTTCGCGCCGCGCGCGAGCGCCTGAGGCGGCTTTTTTTTCAGGGAATGTTTGCCTAGGCATTAATAGCCGCGGCAAATTGCAGAGTAAATGCGAAGGACGAGACCCATGACTACTGAAACGATCAAGACTCCCGTGAACCCCGCCAGGCGCTGGCGGCTGCTCGGCGGCGTGCTGGGCGGCGTCGCCGTGATCGCGCTCGGCTATACGCTCTACTGGGCGCAGGTGCTGCGCTTTCACCAGAGCACCGATGACGCCTACGTCAGCGGCAACGTGGTGCAGATCACGCCGCAGATCTCCGGCACCGTCGTCGGCATCGGCGCCGACGACACGCAGTTCGTGAAGGCCGGCCAGACGCTGGTGCAGCTCGACCAGGCCGATGCCAAGGTGGCGCTCGATCAGGCCGAGGCGCAGCTCGCGCGCACGGTGCGCGACGTGCGCAACCTCTTCGCCACCAGCTCGCAGCTGGATGCCGCGGTGCAGGTGCGCCAGACCGATCTCACCGCCGCGCAGAGCGACCTCGCGCGCCGCCAGCGCCTCGGTGCCTCCGGGGCGGTCTCCGGCGAGGAACTGCAGCACGCCACCGATGCCGTGCGCGCCGCGCAGGCGAGCCTGCTCGCCGCGCAGCAGCAGCTCGCGGCCAACCGCGCGCGCGTCGACAACACCACGCTCGAGAACCACCCCCAGGTGCAGGAGGCGGCCGCGGCGGTCCGCAACGCCTATCTCACGCTCTCGCGCACCGAGCTGCCCGCGCCCGTGTCGGGCTTCATCGCACGGCGCAACGTGCAGCTCGGCCAGCGCGTCGGCCCGGGGGCCGCGCTGATGGCGGTGGTGCCGCTCGATCAGGTGTGGGTCGATGCCAACTTCAAGGAGCCGCAGCTCGCGCGCATGCGCGTCGGGCAGCCGGTGACGCTCAGCGCCGACCTCTACGGGCACCGCGTGGTCTATCACGGCAAGGTGGCCGGCTTCGGCGCCGGGACCGGCGCGGCCTTTTCGCTGCTGCCGGCGCAGAACGCGACCGGCAACTGGATCAAGATCGTGCAGCGCGTGCCGGTGCGCGTCGCCCTCGATCCGCGTGAGCTCGCCCTGCATCCGCTGCAGATCGGCCTGTCCATGAAGGCCGACGTCGACGTACGCAGCGGCGGGGATGGCGCGCGACTGCCGGAGGTGGCCAACAACGCCGCCAGCTGGTCGACCAGCGTGTTCGGCAACAGCCAGGCGCTCGCCGATGAGCGGGTGCGCTCGATCATCGCCGCCAACGAGAGCGGTGCGCGCGTCGCGCAGCCGGTGCGGCAGGCGCAGAGCTCCGCGGCGGCACTGCTCGCCGCCAACCCGCGCGCGCCCGGCGCCCGCACGCTGCACTGATCGGCGCCACTTAGCCGCCAGGACGAGGCCGTGGCCTCTACGAATGCTGACAGACCGGTGACCGGCGCTGCGGGGGCAGCGCCGGGGACACCGCCGCCGCTGGTGGGCGGCCAGCTGGTGGCCGGCACGATCGCACTCTCGCTCGCGACCTTCATGAACGTGCTCGACACGTCGATCGCGAACGTGTCGATCCCGGCGATCGCCGGCGACCTCGGCGTCTCCCCGGATCAGGGCACCTGGGTCATCACCTCCTTCGGCGTGGCCAACGCCATCTCGCTGCCGCTGACGGGCTGGCTGACGCGCCGCTTCGGGCAGGTGCGCCTGTTCATCACCTCCGTGGTGCTGTTCGTCATCGCCTCCTTCCTCTGCGCGCTCGCGCCGAACCTCGCGGCCCTGATCTTCTTTCGTATCCTGCAGGGCGCGGTGGCCGGTCCCATGATCCCGCTGTCGCAGTCGCTGCTGCTCGCCAGCTACCCGCGCAACCGCGCCGGCTCGGCGCTCGCCATGTGGTCGGTCACGACGCTGGTGGCACCCGTGGTCGGCCCGCTGCTCGGCGGCTGGATCACCGACAACATCTCCTGGCCGTGGATCTTCTACATCAACGTGCCGGTGGGCATCGTGGCCGCGCTGGTCACCTGGATGATCTTCCGGGACCGCGAGACCGCGACCGCGCGGGTACCGGTGGACGGGGTCGGGCTGGGACTTCTGGTGCTGTGGGTGGGGGCGCTGCAGGTGCTGCTGGATAAGGGCAAGGACCTCGACTGGTTCAACTCGGGTCAGGTGGTCGCGCTCGCCTGCCTCGCCGCCGTGGCGTTCGTGGTGTTCCTGATCTGGGAGCTCACCGAGAAGCACCCGATCGTCGATCTGACCCTCTTCAAGCGCCGCAACTTCACGGTGGCAAGCCTGGCGCTGCTGCTGGCCTATGGGCTCTTCTTCGGCAACGTGGTGCTGCTGCCGCTGTGGCTGCAGCAGTACATGGGTTACACGGCGACGCTCGCCGGGATGGTGCTGGCGCCGGTCGGGATCCTGGCGGTGCTGCTCAGCCCCGTAGTCGGGCGCTTCTCGGACCGCTTCGACCCGCGCATCCTCGTCACCATCTCCTTCGGGGTGTTCGCGCTGGTGCTGTTCATGCGGGCGCACTTCAACACCGATGCCACCACCACGACGCTGCTGCTGCCGACGTTCATCCAGGGCGCGGGCATGGCCTTCTTCTTCATCCCGCTGATGCGCCTCACGCTCGCCGGCTTGCCGCCCGAGCGCATCCCGGCCGCCTCGGGACTGTCGAATTTCGCGCGCATCACCGCCGGCTCCTTCGGCACCTCCCTCACGACCACGCTCTGGGACCGCCGCGCGACGCTCCACCACTCGCAGCTCATCGAGCGCCTCGACCCGAACAGTCCGGTGACCGCATCCGCGCTCGGCACGCTGCACTCAGGCGGGGCCGCTTCGGATCAGGGCTATGCGCTGCTCAATCACCTGGTGGATGCCCAGTCGTTCGTGCTCTCGGCGGACGACATCTTCTACGCCTCGGGCATCATCTTCCTCGCGCTGATCGCGCTGGTGTGGATGGCGCGGCCCTTAGGTGCCGCCGGCGAGGGTGCGGTGGCCGCGGCCTCGGGGGCTCACTAGCCCGGACTGACCGCGCGCAGCAGTCGCGGCGGCAGCAGCCACAGGAGCTGGCCGCGGCCCGCGTGGACCGGGCCACGGAAGCGCACCAGCGCCACTCCCATCTTGCGAAACGCGAACGCCCCGGCGGCTGAGGCCCCGAGGCAGGCGGCGAGCAGCTCGCTCAGGTCCGGCTCGTGGCCGACGAGGGCGATGCGCGGACCACGCTCGCGCGCGAGGCGCGCCAGGAGTTCCTCGGGCGGGGTGCCCGGGGCGAGCAGCGAGGCGTTCTGGGCGCGCGGCCACCCGGCATACTGGGTGAGAACGGCGGCGGTCTGGCGGGTGCGCAGCAGCGGGCTGCTCAGCAGGCGCGTCGGACGCGCGACGAGGCGCTTGAGCCCCGTGGCCGCCTTGCGCGCCCGGGCAATGCCACGCGGTGAGAGGGGGCGCTCGCCATCGTCACGCCAGCGACGCGGATCACGCTCGAACGCGATCGCGTGACGTACCAGGAGCAGCTCCATGGCCGCTTCAGTGCCTTACCGAGTGGGGCTCGATCAGCGCCGGCAGCTCCGGAGCGATTGCCGTCGCCGGCTCGCTCGCGCGCAGCTGCGACTGCAGGTGCGCAAGCTCACTCACCTCGGCCATGCGTGCCCGCAGCGCCTTCCAGCGCTTCCCGCTCACCTTGCGCCAGGCGCGCGCCAGCGTCCGGCGAGCCTGGCGTGTCGTGTCGAGGTGGTGCTCGGCCAGGCGCCCCATGAGGAAGAGGGTCTCGGGCGGCAGGGGCTCGGTCTCGGCGACGAGGGCGGCCAGGCGGCTCTTGGCGACGTGCGCATCCTGCTGCGCTCCGAGCTGGTCCTGCAGCCGGCGCAGGCTCCGCAGCATGTCATCGGCGGGCTTGCCGAGCAGGGTCGCACCGCACTCGATGGCGTAGCGCAGCTGCTTGGCGCGGCGGCGCACGGCGTGGTAGTCGTCCATGCTGGCGCGCCGGTCGAGCCGGCGCACGACCTTCTTGAGCTTGCGGTAGCGCACGCGGATGCGCTCGGGGAGGACGGTGGCGGCGCGCGGTGCCTCGGCTGCCGTGGCGCCGGCCAGATCGGCACTCGCCACCTTAAGGGTCTCGAGCCAGTGGCGGGTGGCCTCGGAATCGAGCATCGCCACCATACGCGCGCGGGCGCGGGTGCGATCGTGCTCGAGGCGGGTTTTCAGCGGCGCGGCGGCGGCGCGCTCCTCCTCGGGCAGCCGCGCGGCGTACTGGCGCAGCTCCGCGAGCTGCACGTCGAGGTCACGGGCGTGGCCGAGCGCCCGCAGCACGCCCTTGGCGCTCTTGCGGGCGTGAACCAGACGTGGCGGCAACTGATGCTTGAACACCCCGAGGGTGGCCTCGATGCGCCGGGCGGCGACCCGCAGCTGGTGCAGCTCCTCGGGGTCGGTTCCGTGGCGTGCGCCGCTCTCGTGCTGCACCCAGGCATCGAGGTGCTCACGCAGCTGCCTCAGGGCCAGCTCCTGGGCCGCGGGGGTGCTGAGAAGTCCCTCTGCATGCGACACAGCGGCATCATCGGCGCTCTTGGCGACCGGCCTCTCGGTATCCCCTGGGGTCACGACTGCCCTGTACCGGAAAACAAGCGATCAGCCAGTGTAACAAAGGCGCCCGCGAGACCTGTCTACCGCCACGCCCGGGCTTGGCTGTGGCACAGTCCGGATCGGCCGGAAGCAAAAATTGACGCTCCTTAAGGCGCTTACGTATGATTCGCGCCCCCCGTGCGGCGGGGCCGGCTATGGGGCGCTCGGAAAACGTGCCCGTAGCTCAGGCGGATAGAGCATCGGCCTTCTAAGCCGAGGGTCGCAGGTTCGAGTCCTGCCGGGCACGCCAGCCGCAGTAGGGGAAGGACGGTGGACGTAGCTCAGTTGGTAGAGCCCCGGGTTGTGATCCCGGTTGTCGTGGGTTCGAGTCCCATCGTCCACCCCAATCTTTACCAGGGCCGTTAGCTCAGCTGGTAGAGCAGGAGACTCTTAATCTCTTGGTCGTAGGTTCGATCCCTACACGGCCCACCAATTTTCTCCAAAGAAGAACAGAGGCTTACAGATTCCCGACGGCCTTTCCTGGCTTGCGTGCAGATGAGTTATCTAACGCCTCTCTAATGTCCGGCGGGTTTCCGCCTTCAATCACGCGCAGTTGAGGCTTCATGCCAAGGGCCCGCGCCGTGACGCTTTCAGCGACGCTCGCCATCCCTGACTGCATCGTGTGCGCGTAAACGGAATCGACCAGCATGCTTCTCGCGTGTCCCATCATTCTAGCGACGTTGAACGCACTCTCCCCAGCGGTGCGGCCGAGGCTCGCGAAAGTGTGCCGCAGCGAATAGAGGTCGAGGGAGCGCACTCCTGCACGCTTTCTAAGTGGAAGCCATATGTCGCGGCGCACGTTGCTCGGGTTCATGGGCTTCCCGTTTCGGTTCGCGAACACCAGCCCCTCGCCACCTACGCGTTCACAATGCGCCTCAAGCTCAGCGACAAGCCAACCTGATAACGGCACTACGCGTTCGCCAGCCTTGGTCTTAGGAGCAACAAACGTCTGACCTCGGTGGTCCCACGAGCGAAGTACGCGCACGCTGCCTGCCTGAAGGTCCACGGCCGACCAGTCGAGTGCGTAGGCTTCGCCAGGGCGCAAGCCCGTTAGGCACAGCAAACCAATCAACGCCCGCTCGTTCGGCCGAGCGGCTGCAAGAATGGCCTGCACCTCTACCTCGGAGAACGCACCTCGATTTACGTGAGGCTCATCCTTGCCACCCTCGAACGGTCGGAAGCGCTGCATGACATTCCGTTCGACGAGCTCGCGCTCCAATGCGAAGAACAGCACCGCTTTCATCGTACGTAAGGTGCGGTTTACTGTCTGAACGCTTGCGCCCTTCTCCCGCATTCGCTGAAAGTGGTCAGCAATGTCAGAGCGGCGAATGCTGCCGACCTCTCGCGAGCCGAACACCCGGAGTAGATGGCTTTTTAGGACGTTTCGATACACGTATACAGTCCCCGCGCGACGAGCACGGGCCTGGCGTTCCTTAATAAACATCTCCGCCACGTCAGCGAACGTCCGCCGCTCATGCTTTGCGATGTAGATCCCGCTTGCCAGCCGTGTCTTCTGCTGGCGCTCGAATGTCTGAGCGTCACGCTTTGAGCCACTTACGGTGTGCCATTCTTGCTTGTGCGTTGAAGGGTTGTAGAGGATTACTCGCCACCGGCTGCACTTGCCGGATAAATCTGTCTTTGTTGGTGCTTTGACTATCGCCATCGTCCCTCCTTAGCGGCGAACTCGCCGCCCGACTTGTTTTCCAAGACTCCGATTCTTTGCGGCGTGTCTCCTGCGCCACTCTTGTTGACGGTACCTGTTGGCATGCTCAGATGAGCAGAAGGCCAGCGGTGTGCCGCGTTTGAGTTGGCCCGCGTCGTCCGTTCTATAGTCAAGAAAGTAGTGAACAGGCTCATCGCCAGAGCGACCGCGGTATCGGCATGCGCGAACTCGTTCAGCCAGTCCCCAATCTGACTCAAAGAGCAGTGCGAGTGCGTACGTTAAGCACGATCCTACGTCGCTCATCATCGGCACGCTGATGGCAGGTTTGCGCTTGCCGGGCTCGAGCGGAAGAAAATCACATCGGTCCAATTGCCATGGGAGCTTCGAATAGCGTGTGACGTTCTCGGGACGCTGCAACCATCTACGGATCTCAGCTACGTCGATTAGTTTCTGGTCTGGCGGCAGCACGTAGGAAAGCGTTAGTAGAAACTGCCGCGCGATGCGTAGTGAAAGTTCCGGCTTGGGCTCCTTAACCCGATCGCTCATAGCCCAATCAAACATGCCGGCGCGGCTCACGCGCTCGATACAGATTGCCGGTGCCCATGCAAAAGCTTGCGCAGGTTCTGCGTCCCCGGCAGTTGCCCTGTTTACAAACTCCAGGGCGCTTCGGACGCACTCAACGTCGAACGTCCGAGAGTCTTCGACTAGCGTGGTGAAATCTTGTTTGGTTTCCATCGTCGCTGCCCGTATAACGGTATTACCGCGCTATAAGGTAACTTACATCGTTACGCTATAGTCGCACTATGGACGTTAGAGCGCAAGTGCGCTAGGTTCCCATCTCATGAAACATTCACACGCGTTACACGGCATCTCCGGAGCCGCTAGAAGAGTCGGTTGCGCTGAGGGAACTCTAAGGGCACTTGAAAGGCGTGGGATCATCCAGCCCCAAAGAGACGATGCGGGCCGTCGTCTATTTACTGCAGCTGATATAGCGATCGCACGGACTTACCTCGACAGCTGCGGGGCCGTTCGGCGGGACTCGTAGGGCGGGATCTCGAATGGCTGACCGCGTATTCGTTGTGCTGCCTGACGGGCGCGCCCTCGCCTTGGAGGCCGATGCGTACCAAATGGCGCTCTCTGAGGGTGCACAGCTCCAAGCGGCGTCTGTGCCGCCTGGTGTCCCCCTAAACGAGCCTCTAGTCGATGCAGACGAACTGGCGGGATTGCTGAAGGTCCCTGTGACTTGGATCGAGCAGAAGGCTCGCGAGGGCCTCATTCCATCCCTTGAGTTTGGCCGCTGGCGCCGCTTTCGGCGCTCGGAGGTTGAAGCGGCGGTCCGGGGCACCGCATTGGCGCAGCGGACCAGAGGACCCGCGTGACGATCAGTCGGAATCACCAGTTCCCCCGCCCCAAGCTCACCGCCTCGCGCTGCAGGTGTTCAGCCTGCGGGGAACTCTTCAACTTCGTGCGCGCTTTCGATTCACATCGAACGGGCGGCTACAGTCCCCTGCAACGTAGATGCCGGTCGCGGGAGGAAATGCTGGCCATTGGAATGAGCTGCAATCCTGACCGCTTCTGGATCACGGAGTCTCGCGCGGAACGCGCTGTAAGGCGCGGCAGCAGGCCTACGGCCGGCGATCGGGCTTGGCCGCCACTTAAGGGTGACCCCGAATTGAGCGGCAGCGAAACGCCCGGCCGGGGGGTCTTAGATGACTACCAATCAGGGCGTCCCCCTGACGCGGCTCTCAAGACCGCAGCTAGAGACCTTGTGCGTAGGCTGGTTTCCGCAGAGTGCCCGAAATGGCTTATCTGCATTCTCCCTGGCCTCAGCACCCACGTCGTGCGGCGAATACTAGCCGGATAGTGGTGATGGACGCGGCTAGTAACGTAACTCTGTTGGCTGTCCCTGGTGAGGATCTCGTTCGCATCTCTCCTGGTGACTATGCGGTCTGCTACGTCCGCCACGTGGGGGTGTCGGTATTCAGGACTCCCAAGGTTCGTGTGGACTTTCAACCGCTGGCTCACCCGGGGCTCATTCTGTCTCGCTGGTATAGGGTCACGGACTTTCGAGGCGGACGGATACGGTCCGGGCGTCATAGTGACATCGTGCGCGAGCTATCCGCGGCTTTCGGGCGGCGAATCCGTCACGACCGGATTGCCGTTTCGGCGCTTGCTGGCGCTGTGGTGACGGCCGTTGTGAAGGACGTAGTTGCGGACCGTAATCAGCGAAAGTTAGCGGACGTAAACCGCTACAGCATCATCGAACGGCTACTCGCGTGGGAGCCGTGAACCTCCCCAATCCCCCTCCAGATCCTGCCCCTGTTCCTAACCTGCCTGTCATGCCTGTTCTGCCTGTGCAATCAGGCAGCTACGCGAGGGGCTTGGACGAACGAATCGGTCCGAGCAGCGGGGCCGACCTCAGACTGACTGTCTGCTGCCGGCCCGGGCGGTACGGTGTGGAGCGACATTCGCATTGTACCGCTCGGGCTACGTCACTGCGGCGAATGCTCCTTTCGATTCAATACTTTACCGGACCTGACTTCGAGGCCAGGTACAACAGTTAGCCTAATGATTTGTGATTATCACGGTTTGATTGCCGCGCAAGGACTGTGAGATGGGTGGATTCGGTTCCGGGCGTCCGGGGTGGCGCCGAAAGTGCGAGCAGCTTCCGCGAATCGACGTACGTCACTTTCAACGTAGGCGTTTGCTTTGGCCCCGGCATACGTTTCCCTGGCACTGGTCGCGCGGGGGTGAATCAGCCGGAAGCATCCGTGTGGAGGTTCGTCCTAGTAGTCTTCGATTGCTGTACAACTGGACTCCGTCGGACGCCGATCCGGTATCAATGGACTATGTAGTGCGGGTCGACACGAGTGAGTGTCACTTTGGTGGCTCTCGTGCCTGGTTCCAATGTCCGAGGTGCTGGCGTCGTTGCGCGATCCTCTACGGCGTGGCTTCAGACGGAAAGTTCGGCTGCCGGCGATGCATGCGCCTCGCCTACGCCGGCGAGGCCGAGTCGAGGGTTGATCGTATCAACCGCAAGCTCCACAAGCTCGAAGCGAAACTCGGGGTGGAGGGTCAAAAGCCTAAATGGATGCGCTGGCCGACCTACAACCGGATCTGCGAGAAGCTCGACGCGGCCGATCAAGTTTGGGGCGCCGTTGCGCTATCAAGATTCAGCGGTTTGCTGCTGGAGGGAACGGGGCTTTAGACGCGCGCCGATGGGCGGAAACATGGAATCTATCGTAGCCTGCGACACTACCGCCAGGTAAAAGGCACCGGCTGACTCTGTACCGTCTGGCCGCCGTAGTTGACGCCGACAGCCTGCAAGGTCATGGATGCCGACTCGCGCGTCCAGCCCTGGCTGCACTGCAGGTACGTATCGTCGACGTAGTCCGGCAGCCAAAGCCGCGTAAGTGCCTTACTCGCGGTACTTGAGCTGTTCGGACCCCGCAGGTCGGCCAACTGCAGGTACCCGATGTCGCCCTGCCTGCACTTGCAGGCTCGAGCCACCGACGAACCCAACCTGCTTGACCCCTTCTGGGTCTTCGGCGACTGCGATTGCGAACACTCCGGACGTGCCCGTCATGTCGATCGATATGGGTGAACCGTTCTGGGTCACGACGGTCTCGCCCGAGCCTAGATCAGCAACGATGAGACTGACAGTCGGACCAAGGCTGCCCGCGCGTCGCGTGATGCCGCAGGGGGCAGCTCGCCTGCAGTGCCGCGCAGGCTTTCACAGTCTTCGCCAGCTCGAGACTGGCCCCAGGCACCGCGTGTCGACGCCTCGAGGTGGAGGTGGGAGCTGCTCGCCGAGCGGATGAGGCCAAGCGAGCCAAGGCTCAGACCAGGCCAAACGCGGCCGGTAGGGATCTTTGTAATGATTTGTAATGCGCGGCCTCGCACCGTTGCGCGCCCCGCAAGCCACATCGACTCGCACGCAACGAAGCTGTACCGATGGCGAGATAGTTTCGAGCTTCGACACAGTTAGACACAAGGTCTGCGGTTGTGTTGGGTCCCGCACCTTGAGAACGAGTCCAAAGTCACAAGCTGTAATCGTTCGTGAGTGGACGGCGCCTAGGCAATCTCCGGCACAGCTCGCGGACGGCCTCTGGGCCTCGCAACGATTGCGGATCAGCGCCGTCGGTGTCGCCGGGACGCTCGGAGTCCACCTACTACTGCTGCTCCCATTCCTCGTCGAGTTGTCATTGCCACCCCCGCACCTGCCGAACCGGAGCGGGGCGGGAGCAAGCGCACTCGCATCCAGCCAAGAGCCTGTGATGACGGCGGTGTTCATCAATGAGTCGGCGCCGCCAGCCGCGAACCCGCCGCCCTTTGAGCCCGAGGAACTTGCCTCGCGAGGCTTGGCGTCAATGAACCTTCCGGTCGTTGTGGTCAGTCCAGATGCCGAGCCAGCATCAGATACGGATCGCACGTCGGAAGAGAGCTCAGCGCCCCCCGAGGCCGTTGGAGATCAAGCCCAGCACGCAATCCTATACGGACGGTACCTGAATCAGATTCAGGCTCGAATCGAGAGAGCCTGGATTCGGCCTCGCTCCGAGGTCGGTGCCTCACGATTTCGTTGCCGGGCGCGCGTCGAGCAGGACCGGGCCGGGGCCGTGGTCAACGTGAGGCTCGAGCGCTGCAACGGCTCGCAGCGCTGGCAGCGCTCGCTCTCGACAGCGATACGAGCTGCCTCGCCGCTGCCCGCGCCGCCGGACCCCTCGGTGTATGCCGATGCGCTCTTACTGGTCTTCGAGTCTGACGGCTATTCAGCCGGTAGCTCGGGCGAGGGATTTGAGCCGGCTGGTAGCCAGGCCCTCGTCGCCGCCACGAACGTGGAGTCGCTAAAGAAGTTCTCGGAATCCTTCCATGGGAAAGAAGAAACCGGAGTGGTCCATCTCACAATCATCGGGACTCCGCGTGACGCACCTGAAGTGGGCACACAGATATCTGAAGCTCCGCGTCCGATGACGGAGCCCGTCGACACAAGCAGTAATGGGGAGTAACGCGAATGGTCTCGAATAGATCGACGTCTCCGACCGTCAAGGCATCACTCTTCGTTCTTGTTGCGTTCTTGATTGCCTCGCGAGACCCAGCGCTGGCGGCCGTTGGGCGTACACCCGGCACGTTTGCGGTGTCAGATAGCGGTGCTGCCACATATGCGATCCCCATCTGGGCGCCCCGCGGGCCCAACGGCCTTCAGCCTGCCGTCGCATTGGTCTACAACAGCCAGCAGGGCAATGGACCCATCGGCACGGGCTGGAGCCTCGCGGGCCTGAGCGCAATCCGCAGGTGCAATCTGACGTACTCGGAAGATGCTGCCGCGGGCCCCGTAACACTGACGGCGAGCGATGCGCTGTGCCTCGATGGTCAGCGGTTGCGATTAACGTCCGCTTCAGGAACTTATGGTCAGCCTGGATCAACCTACCAGACAGAGATAGCCAACTTTAAGAACGTCACGGCTTCGGCTACCTCTGCGGGCAACGGCCCGGCGTACTTCACCGTGCAGGACCGCAATGCCGTTACGTATGTCTACGGCAACGGGGGCAATTCACAGGTACTCGCCCAAGGCACGAGCACCGCTCTGGAGTGGATGCTCAACGAGGTCATCGATACGGCCGGCAACACAATGACGATCTCCTACAACACCGCAACTGGAGCCGCGGTCCCAGCCAGCATCTCCTGGACGCCCGCCAGCCACGGATCAAGTTCCTACAACTACGTCATGTCGTTCAGCTACGGAACGAACGTCCCGCAGAGCTCCTATTACGGGTATGCCGCGGGCACCGCGATTCAGAACCTCAATCTCCTGAACTCGATCAGCATCGCGTACACGGGCACAACGGTGAAGAAGTACGTCCTGACTTATCAAGCTTCGACCACAACCGGTCGGAACGATCTCACACAGATTCAAGAATGCGCGGACGCTGGTGCTACTAACTGCCTTCCGGCAACCGTGTTCACCTACCAGAGCGGGACGGCCGGAATATCGACTTCAAGCTCCACTGCGGTCTCCGCAGCCACCGGCAACGTGTTTTCCCACTACGACGTCAACGGAGATGGGTACCCGGACTTGATCTACACCAATGGCAGCTTGTGGTATGTCGCGCTCGGATCTTCCTCCGGATTCGGCGCACCAATCAGCACCGGGATTAGCTCGAGCGCCGCCATACTTCCCGGCGATCTCCTGGGGATAGGCAAGGACGGAATTCTCGCGAAGAACGGCACTCTTTGGTACTACTACACCTTCAACGGAACGTCCTTTACGGGGACTTCCACCGGGCTGACGTACGACACTACGGCCACCCAATTCGTACTGGCCGATATCGACGGCGACGGCAAGCCCGATCTTGTCGATATCGTCGTAACAGGCGTGGGCTATCACGTCTACACGCGTCAAAACACGAGCTCGGTAAGCACGGTTAGCTTTTCTGGCACGTTAGTCGACGCGCTCGGCGTAAGCGACAACGAGGTCGTTCTCGCGAAGCTGTCCAGCGGATCCGACGGTTCAACCGCCCTAGGTACGCTGCGGAGCTTTGACTTCAACGGAGATGGCCGCCAGGACGTTGCCTTGATCGTCCATGACCAGGTCACCCAGGCCCCGTCCCCTGGCGGTGTGCAGCCGAACCTCACGGTGAATTTTTGGACGACGTCTGAGCTGATCTCAAATGGATCGACCTTCACGCGATATCAGATCTCCGGTGGTGCCCACGCGGTCGACAAGACGACCTTCCTGAACTGGAACAACGACGCATGTACCGACTACATGGTCAGTTATCCCGATATCACCGACGCCACGATCTACATTTCTGCATGCAACGGCACGTCCCCAGCGACCATCACCGTTCCCTCGACAAACACGATCGTCGGGGCACTGGACTGGGACGGTGACGGACGGACGGACATCCTCATCGCAAACGGCACTACCGTCGGAGTGTATTTATCAACCGGCAACAATCTAAGCAGTCTCGTTACCACGTCAGTTCCGTATAGCTCCTCGAATAGCTACTTCACCTTCAACCCGAGAGGCGATGGCCTCAACGCCCTGGGGTATGCACCTGCGAGCGGCGCCATCGGGTACTTCGTGCACAACGGAACGGCTCAGCCCCCCGATCTCATGACTTCAGTAACCGACGGCTACGGCAATTCAGCTTCACCGAGCTATGTTTCGCTCATTCGGAGCAACTATACGAAGTCGACGGATGCCGTTTTCCCCTACATCAATTACATCGGGCCGACGTACGTGGTCGGAACCGCAACATATAGTGATCCGACAAGCAGTACGGGCGGCACCTACAACGAGACTCTGCTCTACGCGGGAGCATGGGCGAACGCGCAGGGATTGGGTTGGCAGGCCTT
>Ga0335082_10002053_pt1 | contig 21660 bp, 19 predicted proteins | sample Lox_Sample_41_FD_206718 | JGI IMG/M metagenome (GOLD analysis project Ga0335082, IMG submission 206718) | Soil microbial communities from Loxahatchee National Wildlife Refuge, Florida, United States - Lox_Sample_4.1 | ecosystem: Environmental > Terrestrial > Soil > Wetlands | place: USA...
CTCGCTAGCCGCTGAAGCCGTGGCCGGCGGAAAGGTCGAAATCAACGGTGGTGGCCGTCCCAAGGCAAGTCGAATCGTTCGCATTGGCGATCATCTCAGCATTCGCCGTGGCCCTTACGAATGGACCATCGTCATCAAGGGTGTCGCGAAAAGTCGCGGTCCGGCATCCGAAGCGCAACTCCTCTATGAAGAAACTGAAGCAAGCGTGCGCAAACGCGAAACGACGTCGGCCCAACTAAAACTGGAACGGCCACTGGAATTCGACCTCCCTGGGCGACCATCCAAGAAAGACCGCCGGGCGATCCAGCGTTTCACCAAACGGGGTTGGTAAAAGCCCGCATACCGGCGTGTTGCCAGAACATCATCCCACAAACTGAAAGAGGGAAATCCATGAACTCCATTGAGACACGACTGATAACCACCGCTTTGGAACTTCCGGGCCATCGAGTGTCAAAGAATTTCGGCGTTGTGCGAGGAATCGTGGTTCGCTCCCGCAGCATCGTTGGTAATATCGGCGCGGGATTGCAAACTTTGTTAGGTGGCAACATTACGCTCTATACTCAACTGTGCGAAAGAGCGCGCGCGGACGCGCACCAGTTGATGGTGGAGCATGCCGCCCAGCTCGGCGCCAATGCCATCATCGGTGTGCGTTACGATGCCAATGAAATCACGGCCGGCGTGACCGAAGTGTTAGCTTATGGAACCGCGGTGCAAGTGGAAGTTTTTCGGGGCTGAACCAGAGGGTTATACGGAACTCTTTTTATCCCGAATTCCGCAGTTAGAGAGGAGTGAGCGGGGAACCTGTAGGTGCGAAGACATCCAAGCGTGCAGCTTCAAAGTCTTTTTTGCTCCTCAGCACGCCGCTTCATTGGCTTAATACGGTTACGCACAGCACTGACAACTGTTCCTGCTTAGAGGCACAATGCATTGTCTTCGCTACGGAAGGTTCGCTGCCCACTCATGACTCACCTTCGACTGCGGAATTCGGGTTTAACGACAACCTGAGATCACGCGGCTGGGACCTCGGCCGACGGGCACAAATCATTTAACACACACCTTCCGCACGCCGGCTTGCGCGCGTAGCAGACTCTTCGGCCGTGAATAATCAGACGATGGGAAAAACCGGTCCATTCAGATGGCGGTAGCAGCCGGCTGAGATCGCGTTCGATCTTCGCCGGATCCTGCTCCCGCGTAAGGCCGAGGCGTCGAGAAAGACGCTTACAGTGTGTGTCCACGATGATCCCGGGAATGTCGAAGGCGTGACCGAGAATGACATTCGCCGTTTTCCGTCCGACGCCGGCGAGCCGGGTCAGCTCCTCCATCGTCGACGGAACTTTGCCGCCAAATTCTTCAACCAATTGCTGGGCGCAACGCTTCAACGATTTGGCCTTGGCGCGAAAAAGCCCCAGCGTGCGAATGAGATTCTCGATCTCCACCGTCGTGGCCCGAGCAAGTTTTCCCGCATCGGGATAGCGGCGAAAAAGCTCCGGGGTAACTTTATTTACCGCCTCGTCGGTGCATTGGGCTGACAGGATGACCGCGATGAGAAGCTCAAATGTGTTGCGGTGAGCGAGTGGAACTTTGAGCTGCGGATAGGACCGGGCGAGATGCGCAGCGATGGCTTTGGCACGGGCGCTCTTTTCCGCAAGTGTCTCCCGTTTGCGCGAGGGAATTCTTGGCTCCTATGAAAAATGTAAGGCCGGGTTTAAAACCCGCCCCTACCGGTGCCCAACACGGAACGCTTTCTTGCCAGCATACACCGCTCTATTTCCCAATTCCTCTTCGATCCTGAGGAGCTGGTTATACTTCGCCGTCCGCTCCCCGCGGCACGGAGCGCCGGTTTTGATCTGCCCGGCGTTGGTTGCTACCGCAAGGTCAGCGATGGTGGCGTCTTCCGTCTCCCCTGACCGGTGCGAAATGACGGTTGTGTAACCTGATTTTTTGGCCAGCTCCATGGTCTCCAGCGTTTCCGTAAGTGTTCCGATTTGGTTCACTTTGACCAAGATAGAATTGGCCACGCCGGAATCAATGCCTCGCTTAAGCCGTGTCTTGTTCGTCACAAACAGGTCATCCCCCACAAGCTGGATCTTTTTCCCCAAAACTTCCGTCATCATCTTCCAGCCGTTCCAATCGTCTTCGGCAAAGCCATCTTCGATGGAGATGATCGGAAACTGCCTCACCCAGTCTTCGTACAGACGAACCATTTCCTCATGTCCCCGTTTGCGGCCGTCTGACTTCTTAAAAACATAACTGCCGTTGTCGTAGAATTCGCTGGACGCGACATCCAGAGCCAAAGCCAACTGCGAGCCTGTCTTGTAGCCGGCCTTGGTAATCGCTTCCAATAGCAGCTCAATTGCTTCCGTAAGGCTTTTGACCCGGGGCGCAAATCCACCTTCGTCTCCGACGCTCGTAGAATACGAACGGTCATGCAAAACTTTCTTAAGCGTCTGAAAGATTTCCGCTGCCGCCCGTAGCGCTTCGGCGAAACTTTTCATTCCATGCGGCACAATCATGAACTCTTGTACATCGACGTTATTGTCCGCGTGGGCTCCGCCATTCAAAACGTTAAGCATCGGGACCGGTAGGGTTTTGGCTCCAGCGCCCCCGAGGTAACGATAGAGGGAAAGGCTCCGTGCCCGGGCTTGGGCATGCGCCATCGCCAGCGAGACTCCTAGAATGGCATTGGCGCCCAGTTTTCCTTTGTCGCTGGTGCCATCCATCTCGATCATCATGCGGTCAATCGCCGCTTGTTCTTGCGCATCTTTACCGCGAAGACGGGGTGCCAGCTTGCGATTAACATTCTCCACCGCGCGCGCCACTCCCTTGCCCAAGAACCGCCTGCCGCCGTCGCGCAATTCCACCGCTTCATGCTCGCCCGTCGACGCTCCCGACGGCACCGTAGCTCGTCCGGTCACGCCATTTTTGAGAGTAACCTCCACTTCCACCGTCGGTTGACCTCTCGAGTCGAGGACCTCGCGAGCGTGCACCCGTTGTACTTTCATCTCCAACCTCCCAAAATATTGTTAGAACAGCACAAAAGCATAATTTGTGTTATATTGCCATCCATTTCAATTGCACCAATGAAATTACGCTGGAAAATTTCGCAACGCTGCTTGCTGTATGGCTTGGCTTTCCTTATCGTCCTACTTTCTCTTTACACGATAATCGGTGAGCGGGGAGCCCTGCACCTCTGGCGGTTAGGGGCTGAAAAAGCGACGTTGGACGAACAAAATTACCGCCGGCAACGAGATAACGAAGCCTTACGCCAGCGTATTTCCCGATTACGCAATGACAATTTCTATCTTGAGAAACTTGCCCGCGAGGAATTGAATCTGGTGCGTCCAGGAGAGGTGATCTATCGTTTTCCGTCGGCCGAGGACAGGAAGAGTCGCGCCACACCGCTTAGCGAGCCTCCTTCCGAATCGCCCCCGTCAACGGCACAAAAATAACGCCAGTGATAGCTTCGACCACCTGGCTGCCAGCTACTTTTCTGATGCGCGACAGCTCCCGTTGCGCCGCGCCGCCCAAAAACAGATTTGCAATTGCGAGAGAAAACCCGCAGGCGAGAAAAAAAGGATTACGCCCGGTCCTTGAAGACGAAATGATAGTACTCATCCATGTCCATGAGTGAGTCGATTTCGGAGTCGTCTTTCAACCGTACCTCGACAAGCCAGCCATCGTTGTACGGGTCTTCGTTGATAAGAGACGGATGACCTTCGAGATCGGGATTGACCGCCAAAACGGTCCCTGACACGGGAGATACCACTTCGTGAACCGTGGCAACCGACTCCAGCTCTGCGAAGACTTCACCGCCCTCGATTTTGTCGCCGACATCCGGTAGTTCCACTGAGAGCACCGTACCGAGTTCCCCCTGCATGTAATTGGTGAGGCCTAGGTAGACGCGCTGGTCTTCCACTCCGACCCAAACATGCTCCTCACTAACCTTGACTTCCTTTTCCATCGCTTGATCGCGCCTGGATCACTATATGGCTTGCCCATTGGCTGTCAAGAGGAATGGCCGTCTCATGGACTCGCTCCGCGCAAGTCCTTGACAATCGGATCGCATTCGCAGTATGCGGTCGGAATGTGTTCCACCGTCGCAAAGAAACCTGCAGGCGACGGTAGTCGCCGCGGCTGGAAACTTCGATAGCCACTGCAGTTTAGGAAAAAATCGTAGCCATGAATGCCCAACAACATGCCGCGCTGATCGTCGCAGGACTCAGGAGAGCAGGCATTGAATTTGTCGCGACGCTGCCGGATGAGAAAATGGTTGAAGTGGTCCGGGCGGTCGATCAGGATCGCGATCTCAAACATGTCCCGCTCTGTCGCGAGGAAGAGGGAATCGGCATCTGTGCCGGCGCCTATCTTGCCGGCAAGAAGACTGCCCTCGTTATGCAGAACGCCGGTTTTCTGAACAGCTGTAACGCGCTGACTACGACCTCTCTGCAATTTCAGATACCGACGCTGCTTCTCATCTACTACGCCGGAGACATCGGCGACCGCGGCTTCACGACGCTCGGCTCGGTGACGGAGCCAGTGCTTCACGCGATGGGCATTCGCGCCTATGTCTTGCGCAAAACCGATGATATCGATGAAACCTTATGCGGCGCTCAGATCCTGGCCGACGACTCCAAAAGGCCGGTGGCCGTGCTTCTAACGAAAAGTGTCCTCGGAGTGAAATAATGCAGCGTTACGATTGCCTAAAGGCCATCGCACAAGACACCGGGAATGCTTTGGCGGTATGCACGGGTTGGGGAGCCCGCGAGTGGTGGGCGCTCAGACCCAGCGAGGGCAATCTGAAAACACGCACGCTGGGATTGGTTTCATCCATCGCGGCAGGACTCGCCCTTGCTCTGCCTCGTCGCAAAGTTATCGCCATCGATGGTGACGGCGCCTTCCTGATGAACCTCTGCGGTCTTCCGACCATTGCGCTCCAAAATCCGGAGAACCTAATCCATCTACTTTTTGACAACGAATGCTACGAAGCATCGGGAGGCACAGCTACGGCTTCCTCTGTTGCCGACGCGGTGACTCTCGCCAAAGGCGCCGGTTATAAACACGCCGCATGGGTTGAGTCCCCCGGAGAATTCCGCGCCGCCTTTGTCCAAGCATGGAAACGAAATGAATTGTCACTTATTGCCGCCAAGGTCGAACCTGGACAGCCGGCGGATCTTCCTTCCCTGCGGCTCGACGAAATCGAAAACAAATTTCGCTTCATGCGCTATGTGGAAGAAACGGAAAAGAAAAATATCTTGAATCCCGGTTTCGATTCGAAACTATAGTCAACCCGCTGCCCGCCGAGTTGTTGCAGAGTTTTCATCAGTCGATGATTTCGGCCGCCCAATCTCTGAACGAGGAATCCTGCCATTGCGCTTAAAGCCTAACCAATTCCACTGATCGGGATAGCGGCGAATCGCGTCTTCAAGATAGCGGGTATAGAGAGCTGTTGTAGCGGTTACGCTTTGTTCCAAGTCGTCGTTCTGAACCGGTTCGATCTCGGGCCCGATGGAGAGCACCAGCGAGCCGTCCGGTTGTCTCGTCGCGAACATGGGGAGAGTCACGGCACCGGTTCTTAGCGCCAATGACGCGGGACCACGAGGAGCAGGCGAGGACTGCCCCATAAAATCCACCATGACGCCGCCGGATTTGAACTCGTCAGCGATGACAAGAACTATTCTATTTTTCCGCAGGGCCCTGAGGATTCCCCGGACAGCTTCCCGGCGTGGTTTAGCAGAAATGGTCTGTATCCCTAGCCGCGCCCGATAATGATCGATGAGTCGCGCGAACCTCTCATCGCTCGGATGCTTGACCACGGCAGTGAACGGATAACCGCTTGCGGCCAACCGCCCACCGATCAAGGTAAAGGTGCCTAAATGGGCGCTCAACGCAAGAACTCCTTTTCCTTTGGCCAGGGCGCGCTTTAAGTGCTCCTCCCCTTTTAACCGCACCGTCGCGATGATTCTCTCCTTGGAGAAGTGCATGACAGAGCCCGTCTCAAGAATTCCTTGGGCAAAATTTCTCCATGCACGCCGAACCAATGCCCGTCGCTCAGCCGGATCGGTGATTTGATCTCCCAACGCCATGGCAACATTCTCTTCCATCCGAGTGCGGTACTTCCACAGCATGGCGAAGGTTACTTTTGCCATAAACGAGGTGTAGAGAAAGAGTAACCGATAAGGAATCCACGGAAGCAGTCTCACAAAACTACGCAGTGAATATTCTCCCATCCGATACCCGAGGGCGTAAAAAAATTTCCCAGAGACAGACCTCTTTCGTCTACGAGCCATTCTTACTTTATGAATTCCTTTGAAGCGCTTTTCAAGGGAACGTCCACGAAATTGTTCAATTAAACACCCCCAGAGTCGCTGTGGTTCGAAATCCTTGCCTCTGAGGCAACTGCGGCGGAATGGACCAAAAAAAAGCGGTGGATGATCTCGTCATCCACCGCCTCCCGTTCGGAGAACGACTATCGCAACTCGGCTTATCGACTGGCGACTTTGCGCATTCGATGCCCGGCCCTAGATGATACTCTAACTCCTCTTTTTCTGCTCCCTGCCCGCGGAGCCAGTGGGTAGACTTTGGCCTTAAACTGACCTTCCAACTTTTCAGCTTTCCATTTGAGCAGACCCCGACGCAGATAGTCGGGATCGAAGCTCAGAGTGTCGCAGACATTGGCGAATGAAAATAGCCAATCGACGTTTCCATCGAGCACCCACTCTTCTGTTTCTTGAAAAAGTAGTTTCCCTTTGCCATCCCGTGCGAAGATGTATTTCTGAAAGCAGGCGATAGCATCTTCCAGGACCGCGAGCATCAGCTTTTTCTCCGGCTCCAGGTGGAATTTGCGACGAAAAGTATCCAGATACTGGTCCGGTAGAAGCGTGTCGGGCTGAAAAAGCGAAGTGACGCGCTCTTCCATGCTTAATCCAGTTTCATAACTCATAAGAACCACCTCCCTGTTGGGTACGGCCTGATTTCAACCCAAGCGAAGCAATCTTCGATCCAGTTCATGCCGCACTCGAAAGAGAAGAAGCAACAATGCTCGCGCACGGCGTTTGTCGTAAATCGGCAATCGTTGTGCCGGTAAATACCTCGGTGACCTTTCTCTGTACTTCACTCCAAACCCCCACCATCGTGCACCGGGGTAACTGATCACAGCTTAAATGCTGATCCATACAGGCATTAACAGCAATGGGGCCTTCAATGGCCTCTATCACATCGTAAAACGATATCGCATCGGGCGAACGTGCCAGCGTGTATCCCCCGCACGAACCCCGCTTCGACTTGATCAGCCCTTTGCGCATCAGATCCTGAATGATTTTCTCCAGAAATTTTCTCGGGACTCCCTGTTGTTTAGCAATTTCTGCTATGGAGCAGCATTTCTCCGGGTCCTGGCCTGAAAGATAGATCACCGCGCGCAGACCATAATCGACCCTTCGAGGAATCTGCATAAGGCCCATAGCTCTACCCCCTTACCCCGACGCTGCTCGATGCTCTTCCCCGATTCGCTTGAGATTCCTGCTCGCTGCCCAATTTTCCCAAGGCAGAAAGACCCTGTAAACGTTGGACGATCAAGGGCAACTTTTCGTTCACGGTGCGCACTTCTTCTGCTGTATTGAACCGGCTCAAACTGAAGCGGACAGCCCCTTGTAGCCAGTCGGGCGGGATTTCCATAGCCCGCAAAACGTGGGACGGTTCCGAAGAGCCCGCAGTACACGCGGACCCGGTCGAGGCACAAATACCATGCTGATCCAGAAGAACCAAAATCGACTCCCCCTCCAAGTACCTGAAGGCAATGTTTGAAGTGTTCGGCAACCGCTCCCGGCGCTGGCCGTTTACCCGGCAATCGGGGCAGGATTGTGCAAGCGATGCTTCTAACTGATCCCGCAATGCCCGAATCCGTTCGGCGTCTTCCGAAAGGTGCTTCTGTGCCAGTTCCGCAGCCTTGCCCATCCCGATAATGCCAGCGACATTTTCCGTTCCCGCACGGCGATTTCGTTCCTGATGCCCGCCGATCATGAAAGGAGGAAAGGAAATCCCGCGCCGCACGTACAATGCGCCAACGCCCTTAGGCCCATGAAATTTGTGGCCCGATATCGTCAACAAATCCACGGAAATATCGTTCACACTGAGCGGAATCTTACCCCCCGCCTGGACCGCATCCACGTGGAACGGTATCCCTTTAGCTCTAACGATCTCCCCAATCCGATCGATGGGAAAGATTACCCCGGTTTCGTTGTTGGCGTACATCACAGACACCAGCGCCGTGTCATCGGACAAAGAATCGCGCAGCTCGTCCAAGTCGAGCCCGCCGTCTTGGTCAACCTTAAGCCAAGTCACGCGATAGCCTCTCTTCTCCAGATGCTGACAAAGTCCCAAGACCGCAGGATGTTCCACCTGCGTCGTAACAATGTGGCGTCGTACTCCCTTAGCTTCGAGCATACCGCGAATGGCGGCGTTATCCCCTTCAGTCCCGCAACTCGTAAAAATAACTTCCACCGGATCAGCGGCACCGATCATCGCGGCCACTTGCGCTCTTGCCTCAGCGATTTTCTGGCCTACCTGACTCCCGAAGCGGTGGATGCTCGAAGGATTGCCATAGAGATCGGTGAAAAACGGACGCATCGCTTCAAGGACCTCGGGTAAAACGCGAGTCGTTGCGTTGTTATCGAAATAGATTTCCTTTGCCATATGAACCCGATTGCATTCCCAGTCGCGAATTCTGCCCGCCGAAATCAGCCGACGCTACCCTCCAAGCTCACCCCCAGAAGTTTCTGCGCCTCGACGGCGAACTCCATGGGCAGCTCGCGAAACACCTGCTTACAAAAACCATTGACGATCATATTGACCGCGTCCTCCGTGGAGATGCCGCGCTGTTTGCAATAAAAGAGCTGGTCCTCGCCAATCTTCGAGGTCGAGGCCTCGTGCTCTACCCGGGCGGTGTTATTGAGGACTTCGAGATACGGGAACGTGTGCGCGCCGCACTTATCTCCCAGCAAAAGGGAATCACATTGCGAATAGTTTCGCGCTCCCGTAGCGGCCTTCATGATCTTTACTAACCCGCGGTAGGTGTTCTGCCCGTGGCCCGCCGATATCCCCTTAGAGATGATGGTACTCTTGGTGTTCTTGCCCATATGGATCATCTTCGTGCCGGTATCCGCCTGTTGGTAATTATTAGTGAGAGCGACGGAATAAAATTCACCCACCGAATCGTCTCCTTGCAGAATGCAGCTCGGGTATTTCCAGGTAATAGCCGATCCGGTCTCCACTTGAGTCCAGGAAATCTTCGAGCGCTTGCCCAAGCACTTGCCGCGCTTCGTAACGAAATTGTAGATGCCGCCTTTCCCTTGCGCATCGCCCGGATACCAATTTTGCACGGTCGAATACTTGATCTGGGCGTTGTCATGAGCAATGAGTTCCACGACCGCTGCGTGCAGTTGATTGGTATCCCTCATCGGCGCGGTGCAACCTTCGAGATAGCTCACCGTGCTGCCTTCGTCCGCGACGATCAGAGTACGCTCGAATTGCCCGGTCTCCGCCGCATTGATCCGAAAGTAGGTCGACAGTTCCATGGGGCAGCGCACGCCCTTGGGAATGTAACAAAACGATCCGTCACTAAAGACCGCGGAGTTCAGTGCCGCAAAGAAATTATCCGTGTACGGAACAACTGAGCCAAGATATTTCTGCACGAGGTCGGGATGATTGTGTACGGCCTCCGAGAACGAGCAAAATACAACTCCCAGCTCTGCCAGCTTTCCTTTGAAAGTGGTCGCCACAGAGACACTGTCAAAAACCGCGTCGACGGCGATACCAGCGAGCTTTTCTTGCTCCCGCAAAGGAATGCCTAGCTTTTCGTAGGTTTTGAGAAGCTCTGGATCGACTTCCTCAAGACTCTTTGGCCCGTCGCCCTTGGTTTTTGGCGCCGAGTAATAGCTGATCGCCTGATAGTCGATGGGCGGATAGTGGATCTTGGCCCACTTCGGCTCGGCTTGGGATTTTTCCAATTTGGCCCAGTGGCGGTAGGCTTTCAGTCGCCATTGGAGCATGAAGTCGGGCTCGTTCTTTTTTGCCGAAATGATATGAATGATCTCTTCGTTCAACCCGGGCGGCACGGTGTCCGCCTCGATGTCGGTGAAAAAACCGTACTTGTACTCCCGCCTGGTCAGATCCTCGACGGTATTCGTGTCTGTTTTCATTTTCAAAATTCCTCTGTCGTCGTTCACACCGTAAATGACGCGCCGCAGCCGCAAGCGCGCTTAACGTTAGGATTTTGGAACACAAATCCAGATTCCATCAGCTCTTCTTTGTAGTCGAGCTCAGTGCCGCTGAGATAAAGCAAACTCTTCATGTCGACCAAAACTTTTGCGCCGTCTTTCTCAAAAACTTTGTCGGTTCCCTTCGGCAGATCGAAATCGAGCTTGTACTGGAGGCCCGAGCAACCGCCGCCAACGACTTTCAGCCTTAAGCCTTGTCCCTCGCGATTTTCAGCAGCGATAATCTCCTTGATTCTCGCTGCCGCACGGTCGGTCAAACTAACTGCTGTAGCCATACATCCATTCCTTCTATAGAAAAATGACTAGGGAACTTGCTCCTCTAGTTTAGTGTCCGTCGGCTGTCGCCTCTGTAACTGGTTCTTCCTGGCTTTATAAAGCGGTGATATCCCGCGTAAACGGCGAATTTCTTCGGCCACCCGTTGGACCGTATAGTCAACTTCTTCCTCGGTGTTAAACCGGCCCAAACCAAAACGGATCGACGTATGCGCCAGCTCTTCCTCAACGCCGATCGCCCGCAGCACGTATGAAGGCTCCAGACTCGCAGAAGTGCAAGCCGAGCCCGTTGAACCCGCGATCTCCTTGAGCCCCATCAAAAGCGACTCCCCTTCAACATAGGCAAAGCTCATATTCATGTTGCCCGGCAGCCGCTGGGTTGGATGGCCATTGACGTAAACTTCATCTAGATGGCCGAGGATTCCGTTTTTCAGCCGCTCCCTCAATGCCCTGAGCCTTTCTCCCTCCGCGCTCATTTCTTTCTGAGCAATCTCGCAAGCTTCACCTAAACCAACAATACCTGGAACATTGAGAGTACCCGATCTCATCCCGCGTTCGTGGCCGCCGCCGTCGATAATGGGGCTGAGCTTGACACGCGGAGCATTGGATCGGACGTATAGAGCACCGATACCTTTTGGCCCGTACATTTTGTGCGCCGTCAGCGAAAGGAGATCAATGCCCATCTCATCCACGTTCATCGGCACTTTGCCTACGGCTTGCGTGGCATCCGTGTGAAAGAGAACTCCTCTATCTTTGGCAATACGCCCGATTTCTTTCACTGGCTGTAGCGTACCGATCTCGTTATTCGCCGCCATGAGAGAAATAAGAATCGTCCTATCTGTAATCACGCCACACAAACGGTCGAGGTTGACCAGACCATCACGGTCCACCGTCAGATATGTGACTTGGCAACCATGCTTCTCTAAAACCTTGCAGCTGTCCAACACCGCCTTATGCTCGGTTACACAAGTGATGATATGATTACCCTTGTGTTTATACGCCTCTGCGACTCCCTTGAGCGCCAGATTGTCGGACTCCGTCGCGCCGCTGGTAAAAACGATTTCCCTGGGCGAAGAAGCACCAATCAGTTTTGTAATTTGCTCCCTTGCCCGGTCAACCGCTGCTTCGCTTTCCCAACCAAATGCATGGTTTCGGCTTGCGGCATTGCCGAACTTCTCCGTGAAAAAAGGAAGCATCGACTCCAACACCCGCGGATCTACCGGAGTGGTCGCATGGTTATCCATATAAATGGGAGTTTTCAGCTTCATAGCAACATTTCGGACTAATTTAGTCTGATATAAAAGTAACCAAAACAGGCGCCTGAGTCAATAGGAATTATGGCGTCTCTAACATACTGAAATACCATAACAAATTTTCATAACGACCGGCTTAGTCAGGCTCCGAGGCCGAGTGTTCTCTTTAAATAGTGCCCAGTTGTGGAGTTACCAACCGAGGCAATTTGCTCTGGCGTGCCTGTGGCCACAATCTCTCCGCCTTTCATCCCTCCCTCAGGTCCAAGATCAATAATATAATCCGCGCTTTTAATGACGTCCAGGTTATGTTCGATGATGACGATCGTATTGCCGCCATCTATTAGACGATGAAGCAATTCCAATAGTTTCTTGACATCATCGAAATGAAGTCCAGTGGTGGGCTCATCCATGACATAAAGCGATTTTCCCGTCGATCGTCGCGCGAGCTCGCGTGCGAGCTTGACGCGCTGCGACTCCCCGCCAGAAAGCGTGGATGCCGGCTGACCAAGTCGAAGATAGCCGAGCCCCACCTCTCGCAGGGCGCGCAGTCGCTCATAAACAGGCGGTATATTACTGAACAGCTCTGACGCTTGATTAACGGTCAAATCCAAGATATCCGCAACGTTCAGTCCTTTGTACTTAACTTCCAATGTTTCGCGATTGTACCGTCTGCCCTTGCAAACATCGCAGGTCACATACACCTCCGGGAGAAAGTACATGTCGACTCGCACGACTCCTTCTCCTTTACATGCTTCGCAACGTCCGCCGCTGGCATTAAAAGAAAACCGTACGGCCTTGTAGCCCCGTATCCGCGCCTCGGGTAATTGCGCGAACAGATCGCGCACATGATCGTAGAGTTCTGTGTACGTGGCCGCGGTTGATCTGGGAGTCCGGCCGATGGGCGCCTGGTCAATGCCGATCACCCGGTCGAAGTGGTCCCAACCAGTCAGATCGTCGAGCGCTCCAACTTTTGTCTGTGAGCGATGCAACCGTCTAGCGACTGCGTTGAAGAGAACATCCATGACCAACGTACTCTTACCCGCTCCTGATACCCCGGTCACGCAGGTCATCACACCAATGGGAATTTTCACGGTGACATTTTTTAAATTCTGTTCTCGGGCTCCATTGATGACGAGGAATTCGCCCGTCCCCTTTCTTCGCTGGGGGGGAAGACTAATATTTGTCTCGCCGGACAAATACCGGCCTGTCAGTGAGCTGGCGTTGCGCATCAGCTCTTCCGGCGTACCTTGCGCAACAACCTCTCCCCCGTGAATTCCGGCGCCGGGTCCCATATCGACGACATGGTCTGCGGCCAGAATCGCTTCTGGATCATGCTCGACTACAATCACCGTATTTCCAGTATCCCGAAGCCTCTGGAGAAGCGTTAAAAGGCGTCCGTTGTCCTTCTGATGAAGCCCGATGCTCGGCTCGTCGAGGATGTAAAGAACACCCGCTAGATGAGAGCCGATCTGCCCGGCGAGCCGCACTCTTTGCGCCTCGCCGCCTGAAAGAGTGGCCGCCGGCCGGTCAAGACTCAGATATTCAAGTCCGACCTCGATGAGAAAACCGAGCCGGCTGATGATTTCATCGACAACTTTTTGCCCGACGATACGCACTTTGTTGCCCAGCTTGAGCTGGCGAAAGAACTCGAGCGCAGCAGTCGCGCTGAGCGAACTCACTGCCGCGATATTTTTGCCACCGAGTTTCACCGCTAAGCTTTCGTTTTTGAGACGGCTGCCGTTACATTGCCGACAAGGAGCCGCTTCAGCTTCCGTCTCCGCAGCCCTGCCGGCCCGCCGCAGCTTGGGATTCACGCCCAAACCGCCGCATATCGGACAGGCGCCATGGGGACTGTTAAAAGAAAAAAGCCGTGGCGTGATCTCGGGGAGAGCAATGCCACAGTGCACACAGACAAATTTCTGGCTAAAGATCATTTCTGTCGGCGGCGTGGCATCGCCGCCGTGTACATCGGCCTTGATGACCTGATTTCCGAAGCGCGATGCCAGTTCGAGCGAATCCGCCAGACGCTTCTCCACGCCCGTGCGGACAACCAACCGATCCACCACGAGATCGAGCTGATTCGGGCTATCTTGTTTGAGGTCAATCTCCTCCGACAGCTCGTGAAGCTGACCGTCGACTCTGACCCGGGTGAATCCTTCTCGCGCCAACTCGCGCATTCGTTCGCGCTGATCAGGCCCTCCCGGTATGGGCGCCATCACGAGAATCCGTGATTGGGCTGGCAGAGAAAGTAACTGGTCGACGATCTGCTCAATGGTCTCCGCCGAGATTTCTCGGCCGCATTGAACGCAGGTAGGTTTTCCCGCCCGAGCAAAGAGCAGGCGTAAGTAGTCATAAGTTTCTGTGATAGTCCCCACGGTCGAGCGGGGGTTGGTGATGGCGGCTTTTTGCTGGATGGCAATGGCGGGAGAAAGACCTTCGATGGAATCGACATCGGGCCTTTCCATCTGGCGCAGCAGGCGGCGGGCATCCGCGGCGAGTGATTCTAAATATCGCCGCTGTCCCTCGGCGTAGAGCGTATCGAAAGCGAGAGAGGATTTGCCCGATCCGGAAACTCCGGTGATGACGACGAATTGGTCGCGCGGGATCTCCAGGTCGATGCTTTTGAGGTTGTGAACTCGCGCCCCTTTGACGACGATCTTGCCCGCCATCCGTTGCCTTACTGGCTTTGAAGCTCCTTGAGTTTGCCCTCGACAATGGCGCGATACTCTTCGAGCTTGCCCGCCGAGTGCGCCTCGAAGCGCAGCACAAGCGCAGGCTGCGTGTTGGACGCTCGAAGCAATCCCCACCCGTCGGGAAACTGAATGCGCACGCCATCAACGTCGATAATATCGTAGTGTTTGCGAAAATATTCCGTCGCCTTCTCGGCGATGATAAATTTCTTGTCGTCGGGACAATCAACACGGATCTCGGGCGTTGACGCGCTCTTCGGCAGATCGGCCAAGAGCGCAGATAGTGGTTGACCGGATTTGGCGAGGATCTCCAGAAGCCGCAACGAAGCGTAAATAGCATCGTCATAACCAAAATAGCGCTCCTTGAAGAACATATGGCCGCTCATCTCGCCGGCTAAAAGTGCCCGGGTCTCCTTCATTTTGGCTTTGAGCAACGAATGGCCGGCCTTCCACATGATCGGCTTGCCACCGTTTTTCACGATGTCATCATAAAGTCGTTGCGAACATTTGACCTCTGAAATGATCACAGCATTGGGATTTCGCTTCAGAACGTCACGGGAAAAGAGCACGAGAAGTTCATCCCCCCATAGGATATTTCCCTTCTCATCCACCGCGCCAATCCGGTCGGCGTCGCCATCATAAGCAATCCCAACGTCCGCTTTTTCGTGGCGAACCTTTTCGATGAGCATCTCAAGGTTTTCCGGCACCGTCGGATCAGGATGGTGGATGGGAAATCGCCCGTCCGGAGTACAGGCGATTTCCCACACCGTACAACCCAGCTGGCGAAAAATCGGCGGCGCAATGGGCCCGCCCACGCCGCTGCCGGCATCCACGACAACCCTCAGAGGTCGCGTCAACTTGGGCACATCCTGCAATAAATGCTTGTGATAGGGTGCAATGATTTCGTAGCGCTCAACTTTACCGCCGGCTTTTTCTTGAAACTCGTTTCGTTCCATCTTGGCGCGGACGTCCTGAATTTGCTCGCCATAGAGAGTGTCTTTACCGACACAAAGTTTGAAGCCGTTATACTCCGACGGGTTGTGGCTAGCGGTCACTTCTATGCCGCCGTCCGCGTCGAGATGAAATAGCGAGAAGTACAACAGCGGCGTCGGACAAACACCAATATCGTAAACGTGCAGTCCCGCCGAGGCCAATCCCGCGATGACAGCCTGCGCGTAGGGATCGGAAGTCGCGCGACAGTCTCGCCCCACGGTAACGCGCTTGCCACCCTTGTTGCGGATAATCGTGCCGTGCACTTTTCCTAGCGTCAAAGCAAAATCTCGATCAAAATCCTTCTCCGCCAGTCCCCGAATGTCATATTCGCGAAATATGGCCGCGTTCATCGACTCCTCCGCTTGATTTTTTGCGACGCCAGCCGCGCTGCCAGTAGGATCGCCTCTTTCATGCTGGTTTCATCCGCTTGATCCGTGCCGGCGATGTCGTATGCGGTCCCGTGATCGACCGATGTTCGAACGAATGGTGGCCCTAGGGTCAGCGCCACTCCACCAAAAAAATGATGCAATTTCAGCGGAATCAGCCCTTGATCGTGGTACATGCAAACAACGGCATCATAGTCTCCGCGCACGGCTTGATGGAATAAACTATCCGCCGGAAACGGCCCGTGCACGGCGATGCCTTTCGTCTTCGCCCACCGGACCGCAGGGACAATGATATCTTTTTCCTCGTTACCGAAGATCCCTTCTTCGCCGCCGTGCGGATTGAGCGCGGCAACGGCAATCTGCGGTCGCTGGATGCCGAAGAGCTCGCGCAGGCTCCGATGTGTTAATTCTATAGTTGTGCGAATGCCATCACGCGTGAGCGCGCCGGCAACTTCGGTGAACGCTATGTGGCCAGTGACTAAGACGACGCGGAGCTTTTTTCCAATGAGCATCATGCGGCACTCAGCCGTGCGGCTGAGCTCGGCGAGCAGTTCGGTATGACCCGGATAGTTGTAGCCGGCGCGCTGGAGGATGCTCTTACTGATGGGCGCCGTGGCCATGGCATCAACTACTTTCGACAGCGCTAGTCTGGCCGCTACATAGATATAGCGATAAGCGGCGTGCCCCCCGGCCTTCGACGGTAAGCCCGGACGCGACTGTTTTATGGAGAGAGAGGACAGCGGGCAGAGGACGAATCCGTCACCGCCGTCGATGAGCGGTAAGAGCGGTTGTCCATGTTCCCAACAGACCAGCTTCGCAAGTTTTTTGCTTCTTGCGCCTGCCCGTTGCAATACGCCCCAATCACCCAGGATAAGTGGACGGCAAGAATTTTTGACGACGGGATCGGTCAACGCCTTTAAAATGATTTCTGGTCCGACCCCCGCAGGATCGCCCATGGTAATTGCGACAATGGGTTTTCGCGCCATAAGATTCCTGGACAATCTGGATTGATTATCCCTGCTTAGGAATCTGTAGGCAAGGGATCAGGGCTTTTTGGAAGAGAAAGGATTCAATGAATCGAGAAATCCACCTGACTGACCCGAACTGGGCGTGCTTGCGGCCGATTTTTCCGCAGGAGCGGACAGGACATCAGGAACGTCATCGGCATCACCCTCACTGGAAAAAAGCGGCACTCCGAATACGGATACGACGTTCTTTTTATACAAAGGACTCTTCTGGTCATCCTCATCGTAAGGAGTTTCTTTAACGATGTAAGAAAACGGATTCAGGTAACTGAAAAACGTTCGCTCTTTTTGTCTCGTCGTCTGCGTCGACTTCGCCATCAAAGAATCGACCGTGCCCTCCTTGGAATCCTCGGGCTTGAACACTACGCCGGCAACTTTAATATCCACCCGGTGTTTTTTTCTCAAATCAGTTTTGAGCCATCTGTTGAACCGTTCTTCTAGAGCTTTAGCGTAAAGCTCATCTTTGATTTTAGGAGCGACGGCCGAAAGCGGCAGCACGTTTCCGCTTTCACGCTCCTCCAGCTTGACAATCTGCACGCCCGAGCTGGTGCGGAAGGGCTCGCTGACCTGGCCGACGGACAATTTCCCGAAGGCAACCTCTTCGATGCTGGCGATCAAGGTGCCGCGCTTGACCCATCCGATGTCGCCTCCATCAGTGCTTCCAGCCCCTTGGGAAAACTCCTGCGCCAGCTTTGCGAAATCTTCCCCGGCCTTGATCCGACTGTACAGTTCCTTGGCTTGCTCCATGGTGGTCTGTACCTGCTCGGTGGTAGCTTTTTCAGGCAGCGTTAACAAAATTACCCGAATATGGGCACGATCCGCGGAGCGGTAGTCTTTTGAGTTGAGCTTGTAGTAGCGTTCCACGTCTTCGTTGGTGATGTTAACCTTTTTTTTCACCTGGCGATTGATCAGCTCATTCTTTTCCAATTCGGCTTTTACAGATGCTCTATAGGTTTCAAGAGTCTGGCCTTCGCGACTCAAGGCGGTTTTGAGATCCGCATCCGACAATCGATTATTATTCTTCACTTGTTGGATGTATTGATTTACTTCCTCGTCAGTAATCTTGATGCCGCCCTCACGGATTTCCTCCTCGAGTAACTTTTCGGTGATGAATTGCTCCAGAACCTGGCGGTCGCTGTCGTTGATGGGGCTAAGGTCACCCGTCGGAAACGAGCGGCCCATTTTACTCTTGGCGTAGTTGTCGAGATTCGACATTGTGTAGGGCTCCCCGTCAATGACAGCAATCAGCTGTTCGATGACTTTGGCGGGCGCCGCTGCCGGAACCAGAAGGAGAAGAAAAACGACGAGGCTCTTATGGACGACTTGCCTCAACATAAGAATGGCCAAACTATGAAAGATTCTCGCTTAAGTCTACCAACAGGTATCATATTGAAACCAAAATGCCAACCATTGGGAACGTTGTAAACGTGTCAATGCACAGGCTCAAGCGCGAGGCTCGGTTGAGGCTCGCTTTCACGAATCGTGTGCAGCAATCGGATAACTTCACCGACTAACGCCTCCCACTCTTCATGCAGCGGCGTGAAGGAGAGGCGACCGTCCGGAGCGAGACGGAATTTGTTTTTCTGCTTTTTGATCAGCTCCAGTAGTTTGTCAACTTTCACGGGGGATTCGGGGTGGAAAAGCAGGAATACCCTGCCATCGGACACGCTGATCTGTTGCACCAAAAATTCTTTAAGCAAACGCCGGAGGTCCATGACCAGGAAAAGATGTTCCACGACGGCGGTGGTGGGGCCAAACCGATCCTTGATTTCCTCTTTGAGCTCTTCGAGCTCCATCGCAGTACGCACGCTGGCCAAACGTTTGTAGAAATATAGCCGCTGATTCGAGTCGGGAATGTACTCCTCGGGGAAATAAGCCGGAATCCCCAGGCGGATTTCAGGCTCCACTTCCGGGGCTAAGGTTTCTCCCTTGAGTTCGCGCACCGCTTTTTCCATCATTTCCGTATAGAGTTCAAATCCGACCGCGGTGATTTGACCTGACTGCTGCTCCCCTAAGAGGTTGCCCGCGCCGCGAATCTCAAGATCGTGCAGGGCGAGCTTGAATCCACCGCCCAAGCCATCCAGTTCTTGGAGCGCTCGCAAGCGTCTCTCCGCGTCCGGCGTAATGATTTTTTCTCCGGGAATCAACAGATAAGCATAGGCGTGCCGGTAAGAGCGGCCCACCCGCCCGCGCAACTGATAGAGTTGCGCCAGGCCGAACTTGTCGGCACGATTGATGATAATGGTATTCGCGTTAGGAAAATCGAGTCCCGACTCGATGATGGCCGAGCAAACCAGAACCTGCGTCTTGTTTTCCAAAAAATCGATCATCACTCGTTCCAACTCCTTCGGACGCATTTGACCGTGGGCGACTGCCATCTTGGCCTCGGGAACGAGATCGGCCAATTTAAGAGCGAGCCGGTCGATCGTTTCGACCCGGTTGTGGAGAAAGAAGACCTGTCCACCGCGCTGTACTTCGCGCAGGATAGCATCGCGGATAACCCGCTCGTCGTAGCGCGTGACGTAGGTTTGAATCGCTAACCGATCAAGCGGGGGGGTCTCAATAATGCTAAGATCGCGAATTCCGATAAGGGACATATGGAGCGTGCGCGGGATCGGTGTAGCGGTGAGACTGATGACGTCCACCAATTGGCGCAGCTTTTTCAACCGCTCTTTGTGCACAACGCCGAAACGATGTTCTTCGTCGATGACGACGAGTCCGAGATCTTTGAACTCCACATCTTTCTGGAGCAGCCGGTGGGTGCCGATGACGATATCGACCGTGCCCTTGGCGGCGCCCTCCAATACGTGTTGGATTTCTTTGTTCGTGAGGAACCGGCTGACCATTTCGATGCGCACCGGATGATTGCGAAAACGCTGGCGGAAAGTTTGGAGATGTTGTTCGGCCAAAATAGTCGTCGGGGCGAGAACGGCGACCTGCTTGCCGCCTTCGACGGCGAGGAAAGCAGAGCGCATTGCAACCTCAGTTTTTCCATAACCCACATCACCGCAGATCAACCGATCCATCGGTTTTTTTCTCTGCATGTCGGCGAGGGCCTCATCGATCGCCCGCTGCTGATCGGGAGTTTCTTCGTATTCGAAGGCCGCTTCGAATTCCTTGTATAGAGCATCCGGCGGTGTGAAGGCATTGCCCTCGCGAGCCTGCCTGACGGCATAAAGCTCGACCAGTTCTTCCGCCATGGCGAAGATGGCTTTGCGGGCCTTGGTTTTGACCTTTTCCCAGGCCGTGCCTCCTAAGCGGTCGAGCCCGGGCTGGGCGCCGTCGCCGCCGATGTATTTCTGCACGACGTTAATGCGGTCCACCGGCAAATACAGCCGATCGCCTCCTTCGTACTCCAAATGAAGGAACTCCCCCTCGACATCGGCGACTTTGAGAAATTTAAGTCCGCGATAGATTCCTATGCCATGATCCAAGTGCACGACGTAGTCATCCTGCTTGAGCTCGCTGAGACTGGTTAGGAAATGGCTTGGATGACTCTTCGCGCTTGTGCTGGGCTGTCGTTTCCTCGTGCCGAAGATCTCGTCGAAAGTCACCAGAACGAGATGCGCCTCCGGCAGGCGAAATCCCTGGTTTAAGTGACCCCGCACAATGGCTCGCGTGACTTCATCGCGGCCGAGCAGCGCTGACAAGGAGTCCTCTAGCAAAGGGAGCTGGAGATCGTAGCTTCCCAATAGCTCTCGCAGCCGAACGGCGTCCCCCTTCGTCGGCGCCACGAAGAAAAGCCTCTCGCCCTGCCAATCCCGGAGCCGCTCCACCAGGGGTGCCAATGAGGTCTCCCCGCCCCGCAACGTGGTCTCATGGCGTATGTCACCGGTAAGAAACGATTCCACCGTGAGAGTCGACTCGTGGGCCTTTTCGGATGACGCCATGATCGTGAGTGACTCGCCTTGCACCTGAGCGAAGGGCTGCAGCGATGCGCGCCATGCATGCTCATTGAGGTAAAGCGACTCCACGGGTGGAACCAAACGACGCTCTTCTTTAGCCTTCTCGTTTCGCTCCCAAACCAGCTTCCCAAAGCGTTCCGCTTCAGCTTCCACTCGGTCCGCGCCGTCCAGCCAGATGACAGTCTCCGCGGGGAGATAAGAGAAAATCGGGGCCATGTCCGGGTAAAAGTACGAAACCAGAAATTCCATCCCGGGAAACGGAATCCCTTCCCGCAAAGATTCAAGCAGGCTGTTTTTCTCCCGCCAGTCCATCTCCAGATCGCGAGCTCGATGATCGAGCTTGCGCAGGACATCGTCGACAACCGAGCGCTTCAGCGCAAACTCCTTCATCGGTAACAGCAGCATTTCCTCCTGCGGCCGCTCGGAACGTTGACTCGAGGGGCTGAACTCTCGAATCGACTCGAGCCGGTCACCGTCGAACTCAAGTCGCAGCGGACGCGCATAACCCGGAGAAAATAGATCGACGATGCCGCCGCGGACACTGAAATCGCCGCGCTCCTCCACCAACGGCACGTTCTGGAAACCCCAGTGCACCGCATGTTCGAGCAGCGCTTCCCGTGACAGCTCCTGGCCCGCGACCATATATAGATAGGATTGCTTCAGCGTCTCTCTTGGAATGACCTTCTGCATCAAAGCGGCAGGTGTGGCGATCAGAATCGGCGCTGGCTCTTCGATCAATTTGTAAAGTCCCTCCAATCGGCCCGCGACATCGTCCGGATGGGGCGATAACTTCTCGAAGGGGAGAACTTCCCAAGACGGCAACAGATGAAGCCGTTTACGCAGAGGGGGGAGCGAAGGATTTTC
>Ga0335082_10002054_pt1 | contig 21653 bp, 20 predicted proteins | sample Lox_Sample_41_FD_206718 | JGI IMG/M metagenome (GOLD analysis project Ga0335082, IMG submission 206718) | Soil microbial communities from Loxahatchee National Wildlife Refuge, Florida, United States - Lox_Sample_4.1 | ecosystem: Environmental > Terrestrial > Soil > Wetlands | place: USA...
GTCTCAACGGCGGCCCGGCGGTCCTCGCCCGCCTGCCCGGAGTCGTCAGCGCGAACGCTTCGACTGGTGCCGACACGTCGGACGGCGAGGTCGCCAAGACGGTCGCCGTCAACCTCGTCCTCGTCGAGGACGGCGCCCTCGGCGGCGTCGTGGCGGCCCTCGGCGGCCTCGGCTCGCGGATCGTCTCGCTCCGCAAGTCCGAGCCGGATCTCGAGGACGTGTTCGTCGAGCTGGTCGGCCGCGGCTTCCACGACGGCCCTCCGGGCAGCGACGGTCCGTCGGGCGCCCGACCGGCCGGTACCGGCGGTACCCGACTCCCCAACGGGGACGTCGATCCCCGGCCCGCGGACGTGCCTCGTGAGACGAACGAGCCGCCCCCCGAGGAGATCGGCGAATGAGCCGGTACGTCCACCGCCCGTCGGCCTCGCCCGCGGCGGCCGCGGCCTGGGACACCCGCCGCGAGCTGATGACGAACATCCGCGGCATCGGCGGACGGGCATATCCGCGGGTGTCGGGGATCCTGCGCGACCGGAGTTGGACCTTCTTCGAGATCCTCCTCCCATTCCTCACGACGGCCGGGTTCGTATTCGTCTACCGGGCGCTCCAGGCGCCGCCCCAGTACATCGGATTCGTGGTGCTCGGCGGGGCGATGACGGCGTTCTGGCTCAACGTCATGTGGATGATGGCCGCCCAGCTCCACTGGGAGAAGGACCAGGGCAATCTCGAGCTCTACTTCACCGCTCCGGTCAGCATGATGAGCATCCTCCTCGGGATGGCGGTCGGGGGGATGCTCATGAGCTGTGTCCGGGCGGCCGTCGTGCTCGGGGTCGGCTCCTTCGTCTTCGGCGTCCACTTCGAGGTCGAGCAGTGGGGCCTGCTCCTCGCCGTGTTCTTCCTCACCCTGGCCGCGCTGTACGGCCTCGGCATGCTCCTGGCCAGCCTCTTCCTCATGTGGGGCCGCGAGGCCTGGCACCTCACCCAGCTGGCGGTCGAGCCGGTGTACTTCGTGTCCGGCCTCAACTTCCCGGTCGGAAGGCTCGGCATGCTCGGTGCCCTGGCCATCGCGACGATCCCGCTCGCCGCAGGGCTCGACGCGATGCGCCAGCTTGCCTTCGTCGACGCGCCCGGCCTGGGCGGCACGCCGCCGCCGGCGATCGAGGCCCTGATCCTCGTCGTGATGACGTTCGTCTTCATCGGGGCCGCCCGCAGGCTCCTCGCGACCCTCGAGCGGATGGCCCGCCGGGAAGGTCGCCTGTCGCTGCGCTGGAGCTGACGATGACCAGCCTGTCGACGACGACGGCTCCATCGCCGGCCGCGTTCGGCGGCGACGGCGGCTTCGATCCCGCCCGGGCCGAGGGAGCAGGCATCCGCGACACGTGGCGCTCCTTCGGCACCGCGGCCCGCCTCGGCTGGCTCATGGAGTCGAACTGGACCGATCCGATCGTCTTCGCGATCTACTCGGTCGCCAAGCCGCTGGCGAGCGTGTTCATCCTCGTGTTCATGGTCAACGTCATCGGCGGCGCGTCGACGACCACCTACCGGGCCTACGTCGTCGTCGGCAGCGCGCTGTGGGCGTTCGTCGTGAGCGGCATCGCCGGCCTGGCCTGGTCGGTCCTCGACGACCGCGAACGGTTCCGGATGTTGCGCTACCTGTACGTGAGCCCGAGCGACTTCGGGGTCGTCATCCTGGGCCGCGGGGTGGCCCGCATCTTCGTCGGCCTGATCGGGGCGACGGTCGCCCTCGCCGCAGGGATGCTGTTCCTCGGCATCGGCTTCGACGTGACCCGCGTCGACTGGCCCGTCCTCGTGGTGTCGATGGCGATCGGCCTGGCGGCCGTCATCGCGGTCGGGGTGATCATGGCTGCGATCTGCATGCAGACCCGCCAGGACTCGTGGAGCTACCCCGAGGCCGTCGCGGGAGCGCTCTTCCTCGTCTCCGGGGCGGTCTTCCCGCTCGCCGCCCTGCCGGACGTCGCCCAGGCGGTCGGTCTCGCCTCGCCGCTCAGCTGGTGGATCGAGGGAGTCCGCCGCTCGCTCCTGCCGGACGCGCCGACCGGGATCGGCGGCGCGGGGTCGCTGTTCGAGCGGCTCACCGGGAATGCCGCGCCCGACTCGATGACGATCGTCTTCGCCTTGCTGGCCACCGGGGCGCTCGTTACACTCGCCGCGATGCTGGCGTTCCGGGTCAGCGACCGGCGGGCGAAGGACAGGGGACTCATCGACCGGACGACCGGCTCCTGAGCAGACGAGGAAGCCGATGCGCATCTATGAGGGCAGCCCGCGCCAGGACTTCGAGGAGGTCTTCCGCTCGATCGGAGCGTTCCTCGACCAGCGCGGGATGCGCGAGGTCCTCCTCGTCGAGGCGCCCGACGGGTTCATCGTCCAGGGCATCGTCATCACCACCGGCGGGACCGGCGGCTGGTCCGAGTCGATGGGGACCGAGCACAAGGAGACCCTGACCTTCCTCGACGACGACATCGCCCGATTCATGGACGAGGCGGCCGCCCGGCGGCCGGCCAGTGGGGCATCGGCACAGCCGCCCGACCTCGCGGGGACGGGCTACTATGAGCGGGCGTTCCGGGTGCTCGGTCGGTACATGGACCAGCAGAAGCCGCGGGACGTCTTCTTCTTCGAGCAGGATGGCTCGTTCGTCGTACGGCTCCTCATGACCGACCAGAAGGGGAGCCACCACTCCCTCGCGGAGTTCACCCGCGAGGACATCGAATCGCTCGTCGCCCAGGGCCCGAGCCTGCGGGTCCCGCCGACCGCCATCGTCACCCCCGGCTCGTCAGGTCCCGCCAAGGGCTGACCGCCATCGCCGCCCACCAGAGGAGACACGGATGAAGGCTCTCAAGACCGTTGCGATCGCCCTCGGGGTCACCCTCGGCGCGCTCATCGTCATCCCGCTCGTCGTGCTCGCCGGGCTGTTCGTCTGGCTTAAGCTCACCGAGGAGGCCGACGAGGAGGCCCTGGAGCTCGACCAGGACAACGCCTGATCGACCCGGCAGGGATCTCCAGCGCCCCCGGCCTCGCCGGGGTGCCCGGACAGACTCGGACGCCCGCCGCGGATGCGGCGGGCGTCGTCGCGTCGGCGACCGCCATCCGGTGATCGGACCCGTCGGCCCGGTCGAGCCGCTCCGGCCGGGCGATCCGCCATTGGCGATCCTCGTGGACTACGACGGGACGATCTCGATCGACGACGTCGGCGACACCGTCATGGCTGAGCACGTCCCCGGCGAATGGGAGGAGATGGCCGCCCGCTACGACGCCGGACGGATGGGCTCGCGGCGGCTCATGGAGCTCGAGATGGGCCTCGTCGACGCGCCCGACGACGGAGCCTCGATGCGGGCGACGGCCGCCGCCCAGGCCCACGACCCGGGTTTCGTCCCGTTCGCCAGCCGGGCCCTCGCCGCGGGCGTGTCGGTCGAGGTCGTCAGCGACGGCTTCGGCTTCTACATCGAGTCCGCACTCGAGAGCCTCGGCGCCCCGCCGCTGACGATCGTGACCAACCGGACCGTCTTCCGGGACGGCCGGGCGGTGATCGACTTCCCCAACGGCCACCCCACCTGCTTCGTGTGCGGGACATGCAAGCGGGCCCGGGTCCTCGGCCACCAGGCCGCCGGCCGGGCGGTCGTCTTCATCGGCGACGGCGAGTCGGACCGGTACGCCGCCGGCTACTCCGACGTCGTCTTCGCCAAGCGTGCTCTCGTCCCGATCTGCGTCGCCAACGGCTGGCCGTTCCACCGATGGACGGAGTTCCGCGAGATCGACGCCTGGCTCGACGAGACCCTGGCCGCCTGGCGGCGCGATCCGGCCACGAAGCTCATGCCCCGTCCCGCGGCCCACCCGTTCTTCTGCGGTCCCGAGGTCTGGGGCGAGGGCCGCTTCGACCCGCCGGAGGACTGACTTCGTCGGCGGTCCTGGTCTTCGGGAACACTTCGAGCCACACCGACGCCATACCGTATGACCGACCAGCGCGGCCGGCCCAAGGCGAGGCGATGGTGGACCAACGGACTCTCGTCGAGCGCGCGAAGCGAGGCGATCACGACGCCTTCGCTGTGCTCGTCGGTGCCCACGCCGGGCGCCTCCTTGCCGCGTCGCGGCTGATCGTCCGCGATCCGGACCTCGCCCACGACGCGACGCAGGACGCCCTCGTCCGGGCCTGGCGCGACCTGCCCGCGCTGCGCGATCCGGATCGCTTCGAGGCGTGGCTCCACCGGCTGACCATCAACGCGTGTCTCGACCTCGCCCGCCGGCGCCGACGGCGCCCGATCGAGGTGGAGATCGACGAGATCCATGCACCGATGTCGGCGGATCATGCCGGCTCGGTCGCCGACCGTGACGCGATCGACCGCGCGCTCCGCCGCCTCGAGCCGGACGGCCGGGCCGTCATCGTCCTCCACTACTACCTCGGCCTCCCGATCGCCGAGGTGGCCGCGGCGCTTCGCATCCCGGCCGGGACGGCCAAGTCGAGGCTGAGCCGGGCGCTCGCGGTCATGCGCGGTGTGGCCGTCGAAATGACCACGGGCTCGACCGAGCCGATCATCGAGGAGCAGCCGGCATGACGAGCGTCGACCGCTTCGACCAGTCCCTCCCCGACGCTCTTGCCGAGATCGGGCGGTCCGACGCGTCGAGGCTCATCGAGGACGTCCTCGCCCGGACCGAGTCGATGGGGCAGCGGCCGGCCTGGCGCCAGACGGGCACGTGGCTCATCGGTGCGTCCGCTCCCGAACCCCGATCCGTCGGCCGGTCGACGTGGATCGTCCTGGCCGTCGTGCTGCTGATGGCCGCCCTGCTGGCGGTCGCGGTGGCCGGCGCCCTCGGCCCTACGCCGCCGATCCACCGGGCCGACGTGGTCCTGCCGTCGTCGCCATCGCCGATCACCACGGATGCCGTGACCCCACCGCCCTCGGGAGCGCCGGCGCCGAGCCCGACGCCGGGGGCGCCATCACAGAGCACGGTGCAACTCGGCGGCCAGGAGCCATGCCCGGCGATGTTCCAGTTGCTCTCGACATGGGTGCTCGACGACCCCTCTGCCCCGATCCCGGCAGGATCACCCCAGCGCACGCTCGGAAACGACGACATCGTCTACATGTCCGGGTCGCAGCGGCCCGGCGTGCCCGGCTTCTATTCGCTCGGTCGGGTCTCGACCGGTGTAGGCGGACCGACCCTCCGCGCACATGCGGACGACCAGGTCTTCCCCTCCGATCCGGTCTCCGACGCCCGGGCTCGCATCGTTCCTTCACCGGACGGGCGGGCCATGGCCGTGGAGGAGGGGGACCTCGGCGCTGCCGGATGCGGCGATCCGCTCGTTCTTCTCGCCGATGGTGGGGCCCGACGTCCGTTCCCGAGCGGTGCGTTCCAGTTCGTGAGTGACCTCGCCTGGGCGCCGGACGGATCCGCCCTCTATGGCGTGCGCCGCCCGACCATCGCGCCGACGGGGCAGCCGTATTTCAACCGCGAGACCGGTGAGGTCATGCGAGGTCCTGGCACGGTGCTCCGCTGGGACGTTGCGACCGGGAAGGTGACCGAGTTGGGCGGCTCGTGTGGCCCCTGTGGCCCGCTGTTCGTGTCACCTGACGGCACCCGCCTCGCCTCGTCGGCCACGGCGACCGGAACCGGAACCATCTATGTCCACGAGGAAGGCACGTGGCGAGCGCTGACTACCGGACGGGGCCTCGTCGGTTGGTCCGACGCGTCGTCGATCGTTCTGCTGGACGGACGACGCGTCGGGCTCGACGGCTCCACGCTCACGGAGTGGAACGAACCGTGCTGCCATGGGACGGGTTTCGGTGGACCGCTCTCGGCGGACGGCACGATGGTGGCCGGGATGACCCTGGACAAGGACTTCATCCACCACAGCCTCACGATCCTCGACGTCCGGGACGGGACCTCCCTACCGTCTGGACCGTTCCGGACGTGCGCGGTTGTACCGGCTTCGAGGCGGGCAGCAGCGGCCGGGAGGAGTGCGATGCCGCATCGAGCGTGCCACCCGGCGCCACGCTCGATCCATCGACGGGGATCTCCGGCTACGCGCAGGTGGTCGCCTGGTCGGCGGACGGTCGCTCAGTCGTCCTCCTCGACGTGCAGCCCGACACGAACCAGGCGACGCTCCGGATCGTCGCCATCGACGGCTCCGGTCCCAGCCGACCGGTCTCGATCTCGATAGCGGACCTCTCCTCCGCCTACAACATCGGGTTTCCCAACATCGGGCCGGCCATCGCCTGGCTGCGGCCCGGCTGAGCGATAGGCCGCTCGGTCCGCACCTGTTCCGTCGGCGCCGGCAGGCGCCGGCCATCGGCCGCCGTCCCGACTGACGGCGGCGTTATCCCGGATGGGACACGTGGACGCACCGCCGGCATCTATCGGGTGACATGGATGAGCTGACGATCCCGGGCGGCGTCGCGGCGACGACCGTTGCCGACGCCGCCGCGGGCGACGTCGACGCGCTCGCTCGGATCGTCGGGCTCCACCACGACGACATGGCGAGGATCTGCTACGTCATCTGCGGCGATCGGGACCTCGCCCAGGACGCCGTCCAGGCCGCCTGGCCCATCGCCTGGCGCAAGCTCGGCTCGCTGCGCGATCCGGACCGTCTGCGGCCATGGCTCATGGCGGTCGCGGCGAACGAGGCCCGCCAGCTCCTCCGTCGCCAGCGCCGCCATCCGGTCGTCGAGATCGCGGTCGCCGATATCGGGACCGACCGACACGACCCGGCGGCCCGGCCGGGGCTGAGCGACCTCGCTGCCGCTCTCGCGAAGCTGGCCCCCGAGGACCGGGCGCTGCTCGCCCTCCGACACGTGGCCGGCTACGACGCGTCCGAGATAGGCCGGGAACTCGGGATGTCGGCATCGGGCGTCCGCTCCCGGCTCGCCCGCCTCACCGCACGACTGAGAACGGAGCTCGAAGATGGCTGAGCTCGACTTCGAAGCCCGTCTCGGCGGCCAGCTCCGCACCTATGCCGATGGCGGTATCCGCCCGATCGACCGCCGCGCGATCGCCATCGCCGTCGTGGCGGGTGGGTCGCAACGACGGATCGCGTCTCGGCTCGGCCGCGAGCGTTGGTCGGCCCGTCCGAGCCGGCGAACGGTGCTGATCCTCGTGACCGCACTCAGCCTGGGGGCAGTCGCCGGTGGTGCGCTCCTGCTCGGTGCCGGTCACCCACCGACCCCGTTACCGAGCGCCACGCCGATTCCGCTGTCGACGAGCTCGCCGCCGCCCAGCTCTTCGTTGACGCCGCGCGCGCAAGGGGTGCACACCTTCGCCATCACCCGCGAATCCGCGCCGTGTCCGGTGCCGGGGGGCGGGACTACGAACCTGATCAGCGCAACCGTGGTCGACTTCCGGGCCCATACGACTCGCACCCTGCCTGAGTGCCTGTCGGATCTGCTGCTGTCGCCTGACGGTCTCCATGCGGTCGCCGTCGGAGCGAAGGGCCTCGAGTTGATCGATCTGAAAGACGGAACGAGCCGGCCGATCCCGGGCGGGACCGGGCCCGACGTTCAACCGATGGCGTGGTCGCCACGCGGGACGTACCTCGACTGGGTAGCGAGCAACACCGTGGGAACGCCCGCGCAGGTCTTCGTCGGTCCCGTGACCGACATCCGGCGGGGTCGACCGCCTCAATCGGCGGACGGTGGCGTCTTTGTCGGCGCGATGTGGTCGGCGGACGAGCGGCGAGCGCTGTTCCCGTCGAGTGACGGATGGCGCTTTGTCATCGGCAATGGCGACGCAACGGGCCTGCAGGCGCTGCCGGAGCAGGGTGTCCGTGTGTTCGCGATCTCGCCGGACGGCGGGCGGATCGCCGTCGCGATCGAACGCAAGAACCTCGCAGGAAGCGTCGTCGCCGTTGACGTTGCGGAGGGCGATGGCTTCTCGCCGCCGCGAATCGTCACCCACTTCCCGGACGGCACCCGAGCGCTCGACGCGGGATGGTCACCGGACGGCTCGACCCTTGCCGTCGTGAGTGCGAGCCTGGGAGACTCCGCCACTCCGACTGCCCCGACCAGCAACGATCTGTGGCTCAACGCCGTGGACGGCACGCAGCGTCGGATCAGGTTGCCCTCGGCCGACGATCCAGTCGCGTCCAGCTCTCTGGTGTGGGCCGGAGATGGAGCTCACCTTGCCGTCGGCTGGCATACCGTCCGCCGCGACGCACAGGGACTGGAGACCCATACGGAATCGTTCGTGATCGCATCGGCCCGGGACGGCGGGCTTGCCGAAGGCGACCAGTGGACGCCAGGATCGATCAACCAGGTCTTCTTCTCGCCCGACGGCTCGCACTTCGTGAACCTCGCGAACCGGACCCCGGAGGTGGAGTACCTCGACGGGTCAGGCAGTGTCTCGCTGGCCGGCCTCCTCCCCGATTCCTACTCCACGGCGCAGTTCGTCTGGATCCCCTAGGCGCTTGGCACGACCGAGAACGGCACAGGGGCGCCGGGCGGCTCGAAACGGTGCTGATGCAGAGCCGGTGGTTGGCCCAGGTCTCTCGTTCGCCCACCCCAAGCGCACGACCGCCCTTCCTCGGAAACGACGTACCTGGTCGGTCAGCCGTTCGATTCGACTCCCGGCGGCCTTTCCGATAGCATTGGAAAAACCCCCGGAGGACCTGACCCGTGGCGAAGTATGTCTTTGTGACCGGAGGCGTGACCTCCTCACTCGGGAAAGGCATCACCGCCGCCAGCATCGGCCGGCTCCTCAAGGCCCGCGGCCTCCACGTCTCGATCCTCAAGCTCGACCCGTACATCAACGTGGACCCGGGGACGATGAGCCCGTACCAGCACGGCGAGGTCTTCGTCACCGACGACGGCGCCGAGACCGACCTCGACCTCGGCCACTACGAGCGGTTCATCGACGAGAACCTGACCCAGCTGTCAAACGTGACGACCGGCCGCATCTACCAGGCCGTCATCGCCAAGGAACGCCGCGGCGACTACCTCGGCGGGACCGTCCAGGTCATCCCCCACATCACGAACGAGATCAAGGAACGGATCGGGCGGGTCGCCCGGGACGGCGATCCGGACGTCGTGATCGTCGAGGTCGGCGGGACGGTCGGCGACATCGAGAGCCTGCCGTTCCTCGAGGCGATCCGCCAGATGCGCAAGGACGTCGGCCGGGCCAACGTCCTCTACATCCACGTCACGCTCCTGCCCGAGCTGGCCGCCACCGGCGAGCTCAAGACCAAGCCGACCCAGCACTCGGTCAAGGAGCTCCGCGGCATCGGCATCCAGCCCGACGTCATCGTCCTCCGCAGCGACCACCCGGTGAGCGACGAGATCCGGGAGAAGATCGCCCTCTTCACCGACGTCGCGACCGAGGCGGTCATCCCGGCCGAGACGGCCGAGACGATCTACGAGGTGCCGCTCCTCTTCGAGGACGCCGGACTCGGCCGGCTCATCGTCCGCGACCTCGGCATCGGCGATCCGGACGCGGCCCCCGACCTCGCCTCGTGGCGGGCCCTCGTCGCCCGCATCAAGGCGCCCAAGCCGACCCTCGAGATCGCCCTCGTCGGCAAGTACATCGAGCTGCCCGACGCCTACCTCTCGGTCACCGAGTCGCTCAAGCACGCCGCCTGGGCGAACGGCGTCGACGCCAGGGTCCGCTGGGTCGACTCGGAGGCACTGACCGCCGACAACGTCGCGGAACGGCTGGCCGGTGCGGCCGGCATCCTCGTGCCGGGTGGCTTCGGGCACCGGGGCATCGAGGGCAAGGTCCTCGCCGCCCACTATGCCCGCGACCACCGCACCCCCTACCTCGGCCTGTGCCTCGGCCTCCAGTGCGCGGTCATCGAGTTCGCCCGCGAGGTGATCGGGACCGGCGACGCCAACTCGACCGAGTTCGACATGTTCACCCAGCATCCCGTCATCGACTTCATGCCCGACCAGCGCGAGCTCGAGGACAAGGGCGGGACGATGCGACTCGGCCTGTACCCGGCCCGGCTGACGCCCGGCTCACGGGCGGCCGCGGTCTATGGCCAGGAAGTCATCTATGAGCGGCACCGCCACCGCTTCGAGGTGAACAACCGCTACCGCCAGGTGCTCGAGGCGGCCGGCATGGAGCTCTCCGGCCAGTCGCCCGACGGCCGGCTCGTCGAGATCGTCGAGCTCGCCGATCACCCGTGGTTCGTGGCGAGCCAGTTCCACCCCGAGTTCAAGAGTCGACCCGAGCGACCGCATCCGCTGTTCGACGGGTTCGTCGCCAGCGCGATCGCCGTCCGCGACGGGCGTGAGCCCGAGCTCCGGGCCCGGGCCGGTGCCGCCGCGCCTGACGTGGCTCGGCCACGGACCCACGCGGCGCCCACGACCGCCGTCGATCCCGAGGCCGCCCGCTCCTGACATCGCGCGCCTCGGACCGAGGACGCGCCTGCCCGCCGTCTTGCCTCGCGCTTACGTTCCATGACCCCCCACCGGGAGATGCCGCCCTCATGGCCGCGCATCCTCCGCTCCGACGCGGCCTCGGCCCGACCGCCACCGGAGCGACCGGCGGCGCAGCCTCGCGACGAAACGCCGGTCCGCGTCCCGGGAGACGCATATGAACAGGACCATCACCTTCCGCCCGATCCACCTCGTGGGGGCGGCTGTGCTCGTCGGCGCGGGCCTGATCCTCGGCCTCGCCCTGTCGGGCGCCCGGCTCGATCCGGGTTCGGGCGGCCCGGCACCAGTCTCGCTCGTCGACGCGGCCGCACCGGCCGCCGCCGCGGCGGACGACACCACGGCGGCGACGAACGCGGCCAAGTCCGCCGCCAAGCCGGGGCTCCTCCGCCTCCTCATCGGGCGGACGATCCGGGCCCAGATCACGACCAGCTCGGCCGCGGGCAACCGGGACATCCTCTACGTCCGCGGTTCGATCGCCCAGCTCACGAGCTCGAGCATCACGATCGGCCTGGTCGACGGCTCGAGCCAGAAGTTCGGCCTCGATTCCCAGACCCTCGTCCGCGAGAAGGGCCAGCCCGAGAAGCTCTCCGACCTGAGCACGGGTGAGCGAGTCATGGTCTTCGGACTCAAGAACGCCGACGGCACCTATACGGCCCGCCTGATCCGCTGCATCCAGCCGGCCGCCAAGCCCGGAACCGCGGCGCCCGGCGGGGCGGGAGCGTCCCCCGCGGCGAGCCCCGGCGCCGGTTGACCTCGGTGGGGGACGGGCCGGCCGTGTCCTCTCAGCGGATACGGTGGGGGACGGCCCGCTCTCCAGCCGCTGAGCGGCGGCCGGACCGGCGGTACCATGGGCGCGGCGTCGACCGGGTCCCGGCGGCGTCGCGTCCCGCCGCCCCGTGCGACCTGGCCTGCCGACCTGAAGGACCCCCGTCATGAAGATCTTCCTCGACACCGCCGAGATCGACGAGATCCGCACCGCTGCCCGCTGGGGCGTCCTCGATGGCGTGACGACGAACCCGACCCTCTACGCCAAGGTCAGCGGCGCCTCGTACGAGGCGATCCTCGCCGAGGTCTGCAGGATCACCCCCGGCCCGGTGAGCGCCGAGGTGGTGGCCGACGACGTCGAGGGCATGCTCCGCGAGGGACGGGCGTTCGCCAAGATCGCCCCGAACATCGTCGTCAAGGTGCCGATGAGCGAGACCGGCCTGGAGGCGATCTCGCGGTTCGCCGACGAGGGCATCAAGACGAACTGCACCCTCATCTTCACGGCCAACCAGGGCCTCCTCGCGGCCAAGGCCGGGGCGAGCCTCATCAGCCCGTTCGTCGGGCGCCTCGACGACATCAACCAGGACGGGATGATCGTCATCCGCGAGCTCGTCGAGATCTTCGCCATCCACGAGATCGAGTCGGAGGTCCTCGCTGCCTCGATCCGCAACCCACTCCACATGACCCAGGCGGCCCTGGCCGGCGCCCACGTCGCGACGCTGCCGTTCAAGGTCCTCCAGCAGATGGTCCACCACCCGCTGACCGACAAGGGCATCGTCCAGTTCCGCGAGGACTGGTCCAAGGCCCAGGCGTCGCTCGCCGCGAAGAAGGGCGACTGAGCCTCGGCGATCCGGCGGAGCGGCGGCGCCCGCGCCGGCGTCGGCGCTGAGCGCCGTGCTCCCCCCGACGATCGTCGTCGGGGGATTCCTTGACGAGCGGGCCCGCCGTCCCTAGACTGGATCCATCCCCTCACGGCGCGACGCCAGCGGCTCGATTCCGCGCGAGCGACCGGTGAGTGGCGGATCCCCTTCCCGTACCGGTGAGCCCGTTCTCATGCCCCAACTCGGTCCAGATCAGCGCGATCGTCAGCGTCGCCGTACCCGTCGTCGTCCCCAGGGCGGTGCCATCCGCAGCACCGTGACCGAATACGACGAGCAGCAGGCTCTCGAGGCCGCCAAGGAGCGGAACGACCTCGATATCAGCGATCTCCGTGAGATGAGCGTCCCGGAGCTCCGCCAGATCGCCCGCGAGCTCCAGCTCGAGACCGGCAGCCAGGAACGCCCCGACGACATCGCCGACCGCATCCTCCAGGCCCAGACGGAGCGGGCCGGCCTCGACTATGCGAGCGGCATCCTCGACATCGTCGACGAGGGCTTCGGGTTCATGCGCCGCCACGGCCTCCTGCCGAGCCCGGACGACGTGTACGTCAGCTCGAGCCAGGTCCGCCGCTACGGTCTGCGCATCGGCGATCGCGTCGCCGGCGCCGTCCGGGCGCCGCGCGAGGCCGAGAAGTACTGGGGCCTGCTCCGGGTCGACTCCGTCAACGGCGTCGACACCGACACGGCCCGACGGCGGCCCGTCTTCAACGACCTCACCCCGATCCACCCCGACGAGCTCATCAACCTCGAGACCGACCCGAAGAACCTGAGCCAGCGGCTCATCAACCTCGTCAACCCCCTCGGCAAGGGCCAGCGTGCCCTCATCGTCAGCCCGCCGAAGGCCGGCAAGACGATGCTGCTCAAGCAGATCGCCAACGGCATCACCGCCAACTACCCGGAGATCCTCCTCATGGTCGCCCTCATCGGAGAGCGGCCCGAGGAGGTCACCGACATGCGCCGCAGTGTCAAGGGCGAGGTCATCAGCTCGACGTTCGACGAGCCGACCGAGAACCACACCCACGTCGCCGAGATGGCCCTCGAGATCGCCAAGCGCCAGGTCGAGACCGGCCGCGACGTCGTGATCCTCCTCGACTCGATCACCCGCCTCGCCCGGGCCTACAACCTCGCCCTCCCGCCGAGCGGGCGGACCCTGTCCGGCGGCATCGACCCGATCGCCCTCTACCCGCCGAAGCGGTTCTTCGGGGCGGCCCGGAACATCGAGGAAGGCGGTTCCCTGACGATCATCGGAACGTGCCTCATCGACACCGGCTCCCGCATGGACGACGTGATCTACGAGGAGTTCAAGGGGACCGGCAACAGCGAGCTCATCCTCGATCGGAAGCTCGCCGAGAAGCGGATCTTCCCGGCCATCGACGTCCAGCGCTCGGGCACCCGCCGCGAGGAGCTCCTCCTCGAGGACGGCACCCTCAAGATGGTCTGGACGATGCGGAGGATGCTGTCGGCGGTCGGCACGAACGAGGGCATCGAGCTGCTCCTCAACCGGATCAGCAAGACCGACAACAACGCTCAGTTCCTCGCGACGCTGACGAAGAGCCTCGACGCCTGACCGGGCGCCCGGTGCGACCCCGTGGTGCCCGGACGTCCCGCAGAACGGACGAGGGGTTTGCGCGGACCTCGGCACGTCTGCTACGGTTGGTCGCGATCCGAAGCGTCCCGGAAACCCGGGCCAGGTCCTATACGAGACCCCCAGCTCGATAGCGCGACCCCGGACGGTCGACCTTCCCGGCGGCTTCCCGCCGCCCAGCCGCGAACCCTGCGCCCCCGACCGTCCTCCCCGCCAGGAGACCGTATTGCAGAACGCGACGGTCGGACTGCGGCGTCTTCTCGACCGCCTCCGTTCCGACCTGCCCCGCCGATCTACCGGATTCGTGAGCACGCTCGGTCGACGGGGGATCGATAGCACCGCTGACACCCGCCGGCAGCTCGCCCGAGCCGTGCGCCCGCGTTCCGCCGGCGCACATCCCGCTCGAGGCGGACAGGCCGCCTTGCGGCGCGCTCGGCGGGTCGTCCTCGTGGCGGGGACCTCGCGCCTCGCGGTGGCACGCGCCTCGGTGACCCCGGGGCTGATGCGGGAGCGGCTGCTCCCTGTCGCGGTCGCCTGCCTCGTCGTCGTGGCGGCCGCCCTCAGCGTCGGGGCCGGGCCGAGCGCAGCGAGCGGCGTCGGCAACGTCAGCGACGGCCAGCGTCTCGTCATCGGCGGCGATGGCGACCCGACGTGGTACGGCACCGACGGATCCGGGGTGACCGGCATCGAGGGCGACACGACGGACGCCGTCGTCGACGGCGCCGACTCGTCTCCGGTCGCGATGGGCGACACCGATCCCGCCCTGGATCCGCAGGCCGGCCCATTCCTCGACGACGGCACCCTGGTCGTGCCGGTCGCCGTGGACACGACCGTCGATGACGGGAGCGCCAAGCTCGTCACGTACAAGGTCAAGGGCGGCGACACGCTGACCGGCATCGCCCACCGCTTCGGGGTCAGCATGATGACCCTGTGGTGGGCGAACAAGCTCACCGACAAGGACGAGCTCCACATCGGCCAGGTCCTCGTCATCCCGCCGGTAAGCGGTCTGGTCATCACGGTGGCCGCCGGCGACACCCTCGCCTCGATCTCGGCCAGGACCGGCGTGCCGGCCCAGGACATCCTCGACGCGAGCGGCATCACCGACCCCAACCTCGTCATCGGTCAGCGGCTCATCATCCCGGGCGCCAAGGGTGCGCCGATCCCGACCCCGAAGCCGACGCCGAAGCCCGTCGCCCGGGCGGGCGGCGGGGGGACGTACCACCCACCCCAGACGACGTACCACGGCGGCAAGCTCGCCTGGCCGGTGCCAGGTGGTTACATCAGCCAGTATTTCTGGTCCGGCCACCCGGCTATCGACATCGCCGCGCCGTACGGCTCGAGGATCGTGGCGGCGGCCGCCGGAACGGTGATCTTCGCCGGCTGGAAGAACAACGAGGGCGGCTACCAGGTCTGGATCAGCCACGGCAGCGGCCTCTACACGGGCTACTACCACATGTCGGCCATCACGGTCGGTATCGGCGAGCACGTGAGTCGCGGCGAGCAGATCGGGCGGGTCGGGACCTCCGGCGTCGCGACCGGCCCTCACTGCCACTTCGAGGTCTGGCGCGGCTATCCGTGGGAGTCCGGTTCCTACCGGGTCAATCCGCTCGGCTACCTCTAGCCCCGCTGGTCCCGCGGCGACAGGCCGCGTGGGACGATAGGCGGCGATGTTCCTCGACCGGGTGAAGATCCAGGTCCGCGCCGGCGCGGGTGGCGACGGCGCGGCGACGTTCCGCCGCGAGGCCCACGTCCCCCGCGGCGGTCCCGACGGCGGTGACGGCGGTCGCGGCGGCTCGATCCTCCTCCGTGTCGATGCCGGCCAGACGACCCTCCGCGACTTCCGCTACGCCCACCACTTCCGGGCCACGCCCGGCGGCCGGGGCAGCGGGTCGCGGCGTCACGGCAAGGCCGGCGACGACCTCGTCCTCGCCGTCCCGCCGGGCACGGCCGTCTACGACGACGCGAGCGGTGAGCTGCTCGCCGATCTCGTCGCGACCGGCCAGGACGCGATGGTCGCGCGAGGAGGGCGGGGCGGGCTCGGCAACACCCACTTCAAGACGGCCACCCACCAGGCGCCCCGCCACGCACAGAAAGGCGAGCCGGGCCAGGAGCGCTGGATCCGCCTGGAGCTCCGGCTCATCGCCGACGTGGGCCTCGTCGGGTTGCCGAACGCCGGCAAGTCGACCCTCCTCGCGGCGCTGACGGCGGCCCGCCCCAAGATCGCCGACTATCCGTTCACGACCCTCGAGCCGAATCTCGGCGTCCTCGACCTCGGCGACGAGGACGAGCGACGGCCGACGATCGCCGACGTGCCGGGGCTCATCGAGGGCGCGAGCCAGGGTGCCGGCCTCGGCCACGCCTTCCTCCGCCATGTCGAGCGGACCCGTGTCCTCGTCCATGTCGTCGACGGCTCGGCCCGCGACCCGGAGTGGGATCACGACGTGATCCGGGAGGAGCTCGCCGCCCACGACCCGGCCCTCCTCGAGCGACCGATCCTCGTCGCGTTCAACAAGCTCGATCGGCCGCCTGCTCCGGAGGCCTGGCCGGCGTTCCGGGACGCCCGCGAGCGGGCCGGCGTACCGGTCGTCGCCGTCTCGGCGCTCCGCGGCGAGGGCCTCGCCGAGCTGCGCGCTGCCCTCGGCCGCCTCCTTCCTCCGGCCGAGGAGCTCGGCACGCCACCCGAGCCGGCCGGGGTCGTCGTCCACCGGATCGATTCGATGGGCGACGGGTTCGTCATCGAGCGCGATGCCGACGGGATCCTCCGCGTCCGCGGCCGGTGGATCGAGCGGATCGCCGCCCAGACCGACTTCGAGGTCGAGGAATCGGCCGAGCGGTTCCAGCGCGACCTCGCCCGCCTCGGTATCGACACCGCGCTCCGCCAGGCGGGCGTCGCCCCCGGCGACCAGGTCCGTTTCGGTCCGGTCGAGCTCGAGTGGGAAGCCCAACCCTGGGAGATCGGGCGCGAGTGAGCGCCGGACCGATCGCCGTCGCGCCCGGGCGGGTCGGCGTCCTCGGCGGGACCTTCGACCCGATCCACGTCGGTCACCTCGCGATCGCCGAGGCGGCCCGCGAGGCCCTCGGTCTCGAACGGGTCCTCTTCGTCCCGGCCGGCCTGCCACCGCACCGAGCGATCGCGCCGATCGCGAGCCCCGCGGACCGCGCCGCGATGGTGGCCCTCGCGATCGCCGACAACGCGGCCTTCGACCTCTCACGGATCGAGCTCGATCGCGATGGCCCGTCGTACACCGCCGACACGGTCGAACGGATCGCCGCCGAGGGCCTTCGAGCCGGGCGCGTCCCGGATGTCCGCTTCATCCTCTCGGCCGAGGCCTTCGCCGCCTTCCCCTCATGGAACGAGCCGGCCCGGGTGCTCGCCGCGTGCCGGCTCGTCGTCCTGCCGCGGGAGGGCCACCCGCCGCCCGATCTCGAGGCGTTCGAGGCGGCCCTGCCGGGCTTCGGCGGGCGCGTGACCGTCCTGGACGGACCCGGCATCCGCCTCTCGGCGACCGAGATCCGGGCCCGCATCGGACGTGGGCTCTCGGTGCGCTACCTTGTCCCCGAAGCGGTCCGTGCCTACATCGCCGAGCGGCGTCTCTACCGGCCGGCGATGGACGAAGCGGACCCGCCAGACAGCGATGGAGGACCCGACGCCACGTGACCGACCAGCCCGCCGACCCGACCGCCACGCTCATCGATCCGATCGCGCCGACGTCCCAGCGCCGCCGCGTCGCGTCGCGAGCGAAGACGGCGCCGGATCGGGCCGCCGTGGTGGCGGCGGCCCGGGCGGAGCGACCGCCACTCGAGGTGGCCCGTCGCATCGTCGAGCTCGCCGAGGACAAGAAGGCCGCCGACATCGTCCTCCTCGATCTCGCCGGCCGGACGACGCTGGCCGACTACTTCGTCATCTGCTCGGGCGGATCGGAGCGCCAGATCGCCGCGATCGCCGACGGGGTGATCGGGACGCTCCGCGACGAGGGGGTCCGTCCGATCGGTCGCGAGGGTGAGGCGGCCTCGCACTGGATCCTCGTCGACTTCGGCTCGGTGATCGTCCACATCTTCACACCGCCCGAGCGCGACTACTACGAGCTCGAGAAGCACTGGTCCGAGGCGAAGACGATCCTGCGCGTCCAGTAGGCCCGAGTACCGGGACCGGCCCGGTACGAGCGGGTCATGTCTGGGGTCGTATGCGCTCCATAGCATCACGGCAGTGGTCGGTCAGGGTGACCGTCCCGATCGAGGTCCGATCGCCGGATGTCCCGTCTTCGCGAGCGATGCCCGCGCTGCTCACACAAGCTCATCGTCACCAGGTTCGACACGACCTTCCGTCTGCCGGACCGGAGCGAGCGGCTGTGCTTCGGCATCCCCGGCGGCCTGTGCGAGGACTGCCACCAGCTGTACATCGACCCCGAGCTCATCGACCTCCTCGAGCTCGGTGATGGCCGCTGCGTCTTCGCGATCGAGAGCGACCTCGTCGTCCAGGAGCAGGCCTGGTCGTCCGCCGACTGACCCGCCGCGGTCATCGGCTCTCTCCGCGCCCCCGCCTCACCCGTCGGGGCCCGCGTCACGCCGGCTCGATCCGCGTTCGCGTCCGGCCGCCTGTTCAGGCTCGGGCGACGTGCTTGGCGAGCCAGAGCGTGAAGGCGAGCCGCCGCCCCTGATCGCCGGTCGCGGTCCCGTCGGCCCCCTTGACGACGATGTCGAGCTCGAACAGGCCGTCGAGTGCCGCCTCGAGCTCGGCCACGGTCCAGCGATGGCTCATCGCGGCGAGCTTCTCCGCCGGGTAGGGCTTGAGGCCCGTCGTCCGCGGCAGCGACCGCGGATCGTCGCCTGCGGCGAGCCGGTCGGTCACCTCGAGGAGCTGGCGGATCCGGCCGTGGAGCTGGGCGAGGAGCAACGGCTGGGGGGTCGTGTCGACGAGCCGGCCGAGAGCGTCGGCGGCCTTTCGCGTGTCCCGCTCGCCGATCGCGTCGAGCATCGCCCAGGTCGAGCCCGGGACAGCCTCGGTGACGAGCGCCTCGACATCGGCCCTGGTGGCCTCGCTCCCGTCGAGATGGAGGAGCGCGAGCTTGTCGAGCTCGTTGACGACGAGCCGGCCCTGGTTGCGCCGGTCGATATCGGACTCCTTCACCAGCCCGCCGACCCGTCGGGCGAGCTCGGCCGAGGCGGGCGGCGCCAGCCTGACGCCCCGTTCCTTCGCCCGGTCGGCGATCCAGCCCGGCATGGCGCCGACACCCGGAGCGAGGTACGGACGGACCTCGCCGCCCGCCGACCGGATGGCGGCGGCAAGGGCGGCCCGCGCTCCGTCGAGCGCTCGCGGTGGTCGTTCCATGGGGTCGAGGAAGACGAGAGCGTTGCCCGGGGCGAGGGTCGGGAGTATCGCCTCGAGCGCCTCGCGACCTTCCGCGCTGCGGATGAGCGGCATCGGGTCGGCGACGACGACGATCGTCCCCCCGCCGAAGAGGGTCGCGGTCGCGATCCGCTCGCCGATCGCCGCCGGCGTCGCCTCGGCCCCGGTCGTCCGCCAGCGCTCGAGCGGACCACCCGCCTCGGCGGCGGCCAGGTCCGCCACCCGACGCGCGGCCTCGTCGATGCCGAAGCCGTCGTCGCCCCAGTAGTAACCGAGGCGGATCGCGGGTGCGGTGGCAGGCGGTCCTGTCACCCGCGCATCCGGGCCGCGGTCAGCGCCGGGCCCGTCCAGCGCAGACGGCGTACCTCCTCGGGCGCGACTCCCGCCGCGCGGCAGACGTCGGATTCGAGGCGGGCGGCCCGACGCAGGACGTCGGCCTGCGTCGAGGGGTCCCAGGTCGCGAAGTTGCCGTAGCGCCGGCGCCAGCCGGCGAAGCGGGTGGCCATCGGCTCGAGGCGCGGACCCGCCCGCTTGTCGGCGTAGGCGACGATCCGCTCCTCGCGAGTGGCGAAGGCCGACCAGCGGCGGAAGGCCTCCGCGTCGGCCATCCGGGTCACGGGATGGTTGGCGACCGCGCGAGCGAGCTCGGAGTGCCCATGACGGGTCAGCCAGTCGGCCGAGCCGTCGCCGTGGCGGAGCCCGAACGAGGGGTCGCCCGGCCCGAGGAGCTTGTCGACGTCATGGAGGAGGGCGGCCGCCTCCACGAGGCGGCGATCGATCGGGATGCCCCGCCGATCGATGCGGGCGGCGATCCAACCGGCGACCTCGCCGACGGCCCGCGCGTGCCGGAGCGCCCATGGCGGCGGATCGAGCGAGAGGAGCAGCGCGGCGGCGTCCACCCGCCCGGGTACCGACATCCGGGCGATGGTACAGGAGGACCGGCGGCGCGACGGACCGCGGCGGATCCGGCCGCGGCGGTGCGGTCGGGTCGACCCCGGCTCGGGGGGCGCGGAGCGAGCCCGCCGTGTGCGGGCGCGTCCGCGGGGGTGGTGCCGTCGCCGAGACCGCGGCGATCGCCCGTTGAGCCGGCACCGGCCCGCCCGGCACCGGCCCGCCTCGCACGATGCCGCAGGCGTAGCGCGTGGCGACCGGCGTGGTCGACCCCTCGACCCCCGGCGCCACGCTGTCGGCGGTGCGCCCGCCCTCGGCTCGGGCCGTCAGCGCCTGTCCGTCGAGCGTGACGTCGACCGACCCGTCGAGGTCGGTCCGGAAGACGCGGATGCCGCGCTCCCGGAGGCGACCGATCGTCGCGGGGGAGGGATGGCCATACGGGTTCTTCGCTCCGACGGACACGGCCGCGACCCGCGGACGAACGGTGTCGAGGAAGGCCGCGGTCGACGAAGTCCGGCTCCCGTGGTGGGCGACCTTGAGGAAGTCGACCCGGGGCAGGCCCCGGCGGAGGAGTATCGGGTCGATGCCCTCCTCGATGTCGCCCGTGAGGAGGAACCGCTGGTGCCCGAAGGTGCCGAGGAGGACGATCGAGACGTTGTTGATCCCCGTGCCTGTGTCGGGAGGCTCAAGGGGTACGGCGCCACGGTCCGGCCACAGGACCCGGAACCCGACGTCGTCCACGGTGAACGAGTCGCCGGTCGCGAGTCGGCCCGACCGGACGCCCTGCGCCTCGAGCGTCGCGGCCCAGGCGCGATAGCCGGGACCCGGCCCGCGCATCCCCGGTTCGACGACCCGGGCGACACGGTAGCGGGCCATGAGGAGGGCGAGGCCGGCGACATGGTCCTCGTGGGGGTGGCTGAGGATGACGAGGTCGATGCGCCGGTCCCATGGGGGGACGTGGGCGTCGAGGGCCACGAGCAGGCGATCCGGGTCCGGCCCGCCGTCGATGAGCATCCTCGATCCTCGGTCGGCATCGACGAGGATGGCGTCGCCCTGGCCCACATCGAGCACGGTGATGCGCAGGCGACCGTCCGGACGGGTCGCTGCGACCGCCACGAGCGCGACGATGACGACCGCCAGGCACATGGCCCCGAGGCGCACCGGCCGGGGAGGCATCCTCGGTCGTCGACGGCTCCCCGACGCCTTGTGCGGCGCGACGGCCCCATCGCGGATCGCACCCGCAGCGGCACCCGACCGCTCGGCCACGGGTCGCAGCGTCCGATGCCGGGCCGCGACCCTCCGGATCGCGTCCCGACCGACGATGCCCCCGAGCACGAGAGAGACGACCGCGGCAGCGGCGACGTTGAGTGGCGGGTCGAGCGTGGCGCTCGCGAAGGGGAGCGCCGCGGCGGTCCGGACGACCCCCACGATGAGGGCGAGTGCCGCCCAGGCCGGGAGCCCGAGCACGACCGCGACCATGCCCGGAGCGCCGGCAGCGGCGGCGAACCCGCCGACGAGCGCGACGGCGCCCGCGGCCATCGCCGGGGCGACGACCGGCACGACGGCGAGGTTCACGAGGGGCGCGACGATCGGGACCCGGCCGAACCACAACAGGGCGATCGGCAGCGTCGCGGCCTCGGCGGCGAGCGACACCCCGAGCGATGAGCAGAGCCAGCCGGGCAGCATCCCTCCGCGGATCCGAGAGAGCCGCTCGGTCAGGGGGGTCGCCCAGGCGATGAGCCCTCCGGTCGCCGCCGCCGAGAGAGCGAACCCCGGATCGGTGACGAGCGCCGGGCCCGTCACGAGGAGCCCGG
>Ga0335082_10002055_pt1 | contig 21650 bp, 19 predicted proteins | sample Lox_Sample_41_FD_206718 | JGI IMG/M metagenome (GOLD analysis project Ga0335082, IMG submission 206718) | Soil microbial communities from Loxahatchee National Wildlife Refuge, Florida, United States - Lox_Sample_4.1 | ecosystem: Environmental > Terrestrial > Soil > Wetlands | place: USA...
TGGATGTGCCTGAACTCGCCGAGCGCGCTCTTCTCGTCGAGCAGCCGCAAACCGCGTATCCTGCGAATGCCGGCGGCAAGCAGGGGACTGTCACTTTGCAAGTCCTGATCGGGCGGGACGGCACGGTGCAGGACGCGAAATTTCTCCAGGGATCGTTGGCCTTCGCGCGCGCAGCCATTGACGGGGTGAGGCAGTGGAAGTTCAAGCCGTATACCATGAACGGACGGCCGGTATCCGTTCAGACCAGCCTGACCCTGAAGTTTGCTCCCGCACAATGAACTAAGTGCATTGTTATGTTGTAAATGGGCTTTAGCGGCCGGGTCCAATGGCCAGTGAGCATGTCTCTTCGCGGCATCGATTGAGAAATTGGAAAGACCAGGAATGGAGCCATTGCATCTAGAGATATAATAGGAGCAGCTCTCGCACAGAGCTGTTCCTTCCGGAAGAAGATCACGAAAAAGATGTCCATGAAAATTAAAGCAGCGATCCTCGTCACCTCCTTTGCCGTATTGCTCTTCGTGGTTGTCGGTTCGATGGGCGGCGTTCATGCCTCGTCGAGCGACGGCTCTTACCGCCAGTTGCAAGTCTACAGCGAAGTTCTCTCGCGCGTGCGCACCGAGTACGTCGAAGAGCCGAATATTCCGAGGGTGACAGACGGAGCCCTACATGGGTTGCTGGAATCGCTCGATTCCAATTCCAGCTATCTTTCCGCCGATGCTTACAAGACGTTCAAGGCGCACAAGGCGGATGCCAAGGGTGACATTGGAGCTGTGGTCTCGAAACGCTTCGGCTATGCCGCCGTGGTGGCGGTGCTGCCGGGCTCGCCTGCGGATAAAGCCGGGATTGAAGCGACAGACATCTTCGAGTCGATCGAAGGGCAGAGCACGCGGGACTTGTCACTCTCCGAGATCCACAACCTGATCGCCGGCGCGCCCGGATCGACGCTCAACGTCCAAGTGGTGCGCGCAAGGAAGGCCGAACCGCAGAAGGTTACCATCACGCGTGATATTGTCGGCGTGCCTCCGGTTACGGATAAGATGATGGACGACGGCATCGGCTACGTAAAAGCCGAAGCGCTGACCAAAGGCAAGGCCCAGGAGATCGCTTCGAAGATCAAGTCACTGGAGAAGTCAGGAGCGAAGAAGATCTTGGTCGACCTTCGCTATTGCGCCGAGGGCGACGAGAATGAGGGCATCGCAGTTGCGAATTTGTTCCTGAATCACGGCACGATTACCTACCTGCAGGGACAGAAATATCCGCGACAGGCCTTTAACGCTGAACCGACAAAAGCGATTACCAACTTGCCGATCGCAGTGCTGGTAAACCGCGGCACTTCCGGAGCTGCTGAAATCGTAGCGGCCGCGATTCTGGAAAATGCACGTGGTGACGTGGTCGGGGACAAAACTTTCGGCGACGGCTCTGTGCAGAAAACATTGGACCTTCCCGACGGCGGGGCGCTGATCCTGTCGGTTGCGAAGTATTACTCGCCGAGCGGCAAGGCCATCCAGGACGCGGCGGTAACACCGAATGTCTTGGTGGCTGACGCGATCGATGACGGCATCAGCCCCGATGACGATGGCGCAGCTGTTCCGAATGACAATGAGGAAAAGCCGCAGAAGAACACCGTTGACGAACAACTCAATAAGGCCGTGGAGGTCCTGAAGAGCCGCGCCAGCTGAACGTGAACGGATAAGCGAATTTCCTGAAGCGCCACTTATGTGGCGCTTTTACTTTTTGCTGAATATAGTCTGATATCGTTACGTGCAGCCAGACGCGGAGTCTTGGACTGCACGTCCATCTATTCCATGGAGACAATCGGACACCGATTCAGCTCGCTCGGCCCGCTGCTCCTTATCTCGGCTATTGCGATTTTCGTTGTTTACCGTCTCTTTCGGCAGCTTCGAAATACCGCTGACACGCCGGGTCGTCTGGGTGTCGATATTCAGCAGCTTGGCGGATTCAGCTACCGCCAACTGGTTCTGATCAGTGGGCTCGGCCTTTTCCTCGAGATGCTGATGATCCGCTGGGTGTCGTCTGAAATCCGCATCTTCGCCTACTTCAAGAATTTTGTCCTGGTCGCCTGCTTCCTGGGCTTCGGACTGGGGTGCTATCTGTGCCGCCGCCGCGTGCAACTCACAGCATTGATCACGCCGCTCCTTCTACTGACTCTGATTTTGAAAGTGCCGATTTTCACCCTGCGGCGATCGATGGCAGCGCTCCCCACCTTGCTTGGAGCGAGCGCCGAGGTGCATGTGTGGGGTGTTCCGGCCCTGCCGACGAGCTGGTGGGGAATGATTGTCGCACTCACCTTCGTAGTGCCGTTGTTTGCATTGATTGCTACGACCTTCATTCCGGTCGGACAACTGGTTGGCTGGTACCTGGAGAATGCTCCGAAAGGCGTTGCCGCTTACAGCGTGAATGTGCTTGCCAGCCTCGTTGGGATCGGCGCGTTTACACTTCTTTGTTTCCTAAATTCGCCACCGTGGATTTGGTTTTTGCTGGCCGGAATAATCTCGGTTCTGACCTTCTGGCGCAGCACGCGAGCTAGACTGGTGCTGTCCGCAGTGTTCTTCGCGTGTACGTATCTGCTTGCGACACCCGAGGGCTCGGGCATCCGGACCTACTGGTCGCCCTATCAGAAACTGTCGGTGCAGACAGTCTATGAGGACGGCCAGATTATGTCGTACACGCTCAACACTAACGATTCCTGGTACCAGCAGATCATTAATCTTTCGCCCGAGTTCGTTCAATCTCACCTGCAAATGTTTGGTGGTCGTCCGTTGGATCAGAACTCTTACAACATGCCGTATCGGTTCTATTCTGCTCCGCCATCTGTGCTGGTCCTGGGATCTGGCATGGGCAATGATGTCGCGGCCGCCCTGCGCAATGGTGCCGGCCGAGTGGAGGCTGTCGAAATCGATCCGCTAATCCTGAAACTCGGCCGCGAACTGCACTTCGAGCATCCCTATCAGTCCGCGCGCGTGCACGTCATGGTCAACGATGCCCGCAGCCACATCGAAAACAGCCACGATCATTTCGATTTGATCGTCTTCTCACTGCTCGATTCGCACACGACAACATCTCACTTCACGAACATCCGGATCGACAACTACGTTTATACCCGCCAAGCGTTTCAACGCGCGAAGCAGCTACTGAACCCTGATGGCCTCTTCATCGTGAAGTTCCAGGTGGAGAATCCCTGGGTAGCGGGCCGCCTGTTTCAACTTTTGCACGACACATTTGGCCAAGATCCAATACAGTTTCAAACCGAGGGTGGTTACGACACGCCGGGCAGATTCTTCGTCTCCGGATCTTCCGAACGCCTGGCCAAGGCTACCTCAGATCCTGCGCTTGCCTCTTATCTTGCAGTACACGGCAACATGCCGATGCAACCGGCGATTGTGACCACAGATGACTGGCCTTACTTCTACCAGCACGCGCCGGGGCTACCTATCATCGTCATTCTGGTTTCCATCGCAGTGCTGGTGGTGTTCGGATGGTTTCTGCGCCAGACAAGCGGAGAAGGTGAACGGCTCGATTTTCATTTCCTCTTCCTGGGCGCGGGCTTCATGCTGCTGGAGGCCCAGATCGTCAGCAAGATGGCGCTTCTCTTTGGCACGACGTGGGTCGTGAATGCCGTGGTAGTCTCGGGATTGCTCTGCCTGATTGTGGGCGCCAATGTGGTGTACGGCGCATTTCGGCAAATCCCCCTGCCAGTGGCTTATGTCGTACTGTTCTTGACTCTGGCGCTGATGTACTTCGTTCCGATGCAGAAACTGTTTTTCGAGTCATGGCCGGTGCGCGCGCTGGTGGCGACGTTGGCACTCTGCACTCCGGTGTTATTTGCAGGAATCATTTTCATTTCCAGCTTCGATCGAGCAGGCTTCCGGGGAAGCGCATTGGGCTCGAATCTGTTTGGATCGTTGATTGGCGGACTTCTGGAATCTGCCTCTCTGTGGTTCGGCCTGAAGTCGCTGACGGTTATCGCGGCGCTGCTGTATTTGGGGTCCGCGATTTTCCTCAGTCGTGTCAGAGCCCCAGAGTCCAGAACGTTAGATATTCCTGAAGCGATTCCAATCCCCTAGCGCCCATCGTAGCGCCTGCGTCACTGAGGGTGCGTGTGCGCCGGGTGGTGGAGTTTCGCTCCGCTCACAGCCGAGGCGGCGGTCCCTACATGGCATCGGCAAACGCCAGGATGAAGTCTCGACACCTGCCGATGCCCGGTTCGCGGTGCTATCCTGACCTCGAGGCATGAAGGTTCTCTACGAAAATCTTCCCGAGGTTGAAATCGGCGGGCGCAAACTCGTCGGTCGTGTGCTTTTTGGACTGTTGATCCTGATCGCGATTCTGGTCGGCGCTACCGGAGGTTTGCTGCTCGTTTACACCACTGACCTGCCCCAGGTGGATGCGCTTGAGGCTTACCGGCCCAGTTCCATCACCGAACTCTATGACGATCACGGCAAGGTGATCGGGTCATTCGCCCTGCAGCGGCGCGTGGTGGTGGGATACGACGACTTCCCTCCGGTTCTCCGCGACGCGCTGGTCTCGATCGAAGATAAAGACTTCTATGCTCACTCGGGGATCAATTTCTGGCGGATCGTTGGTGCTGCCTATCGCGATATCGAATCCGCAGGCAGAGTCCAGGGTGCATCCACGCTCACCATGCAACTGGCGCGCAATCTCTTTCTTTCCCCCGACCGCAGCTGGCAGCGAAAGGTACAGGAGGCAATGCTGGCGATTCAAATCGAGCGCCGCTTCACCAAACCGCAGATCCTGACGCTGTACGCCAACCAGATTGCGCTTGGGCACGGGGTGTTTGGGTTTGAGGCAGCCTCGGAGTTTTATTTCAGCAAGCCCGCGAAGCAGCTGACCTTGCCCGAAGCTGCTCTGTTGGCCGGGCTTCCCAAGGGGCCGAGCTACTACTCCCCGATCAATCATCCGGATCGCGCCCAAAAACGCCGCAATCTGGTCATCAACGCCATGCTTGAGGACGGCAAGGTTACAGCCGCACAGGCCAATGATGCACGTTCAGCCCCGGTGGGTCTGCATCTCGCCCACGATCCGAATTCGCTTGCTCCATATTTTGTCGAGGAGATTCGACGCTATCTCGAAAACAAATTCGGCACGGATCAGGTTCACGAGGGCGGCCTGAAGGTTTACACATCACTGGACGTAGATATGCAGCGAGCCGCAAACCAAGCCATGCTCGACGGATTAGCCAGTTACGAGCGGCGCCATGGATGGAAGGGTCATCTGGAGAACGCTGTCGGAGCGGGTGAGGTGCTCGACAAGTACTCCCATCCTGACTGGGACGATGAACCGGAGGTCAACGGATATATTCACGCCCTGGTTACATCTGCTGGACCTGGAATCGCAACATTGAAGTTTGGCCGTTATACGGCCGCGCTGGGGCAGACCGATGTCGCATGGACGCAGCACAAACTCCCTGACATTTTGAAGACAGGTGATATTTGCTATGTCAAGATTCTTTCGCTCGGGTCGAATGGAGCCGCGAAGGTAAGTCTTGAGCAGGATTCGGGTGCACAAGGCGCCCTGCTCGCCATCGACAATACAACGGGAGCGATCAAGGCCATGGTGGGAGGCCGCGATTTCAACACCTCGAAATTTGATCGTGCGACGCAGGCCCTGCGCCAGGTGGGATCCTCGTTCAAGCCGTATGTTTACACGACTGTGATCGACGGCGGAGCCAGCCCTGACGATACGATTCTCGATGAACCGGTGAGCTTCGATACTGCCTCTGGCCCTTATACGCCGCACAACTACGATGAAAAGTTTGAGGGCATCATCACGCTGCGACGCGCCCTAGCCCAATCGCGCAATATCCCTGCGCTGAAACTCGCGAGCAAAGTAGGCATCAGGAGCGTGATCGATTACGCCGAGCGCTTCGGCATTACCTCAAAGATTCCACCATATCTGCCTGTCGCGCTGGGATCGGCAGAAGTGACGCTGCTCGAGCAGACCGCGGCATATAGCGTTTTCCCGAATGATGGCGTCCGGGTGAGTCCCCGCTATATCACCCGCGTCACCGATTACGAAGGCCGAGTTCTAGAAGAGGACTTTCCCGAAGTGAAGGATGTGATCAGCGAACGCACCGCCCGTGTTATGACGTGGATGCTGCGCGAAGTTGTTTTGCACGGTACGGGTGTCGCCGCGGCCAAGCTGCCATTTCCGGTCGCGGGCAAGACTGGAACAACGAATGACTTTACCGACGCATGGTTCGTTGGATTCACCCCCACGATGACCTGCGGGGTTTGGGTCGGCTACGACGAAAAGAAGTCGCTCGGGGCAAAAGAAACGGGCGCGCATGCTGCCTTGCCAATCTGGATGAACTTCGTGACGGCTGCCATGAGCGGCAAAGACGCTGGTGACTTTCAGCCATCACCCATTCCCGTGCATGTCGCACAAAAGCTGGATACTCCAGACACGGCCCCAGCAGCGGAAGAATCCCATTGAGATCAGCGGAGGAAATTTGAAATTCATCGCAGCATCCGTTGTGATTTGCGTTGTCTTGTGTCTTGCAGGCTCCGGCCAAAATCCAAGTGAGGAACCTAAGGCCGCCATTGAACAGGTCCTCCACGCACAGCAGGAGGCCTGGAATCGTCATGATCTTGACGCGTTCATGCAGGGCTACTGGAAGTCGCCGGACTTGACCTTTTTCTCCGGAGCTAAGGAATCCAAAGGGTGGCAGGCGACGGTCGATCGCTACCACGCCACTTATACGAGCCCCGGGCACGAAATGGGGAAGCTGGATTTTTCCGAGTTACGTATAGAGATGCTCGGCCACGACGCAGCCTTCGTGCGTGGCGTTTGGCAATTAAGCATGCCGGACGGCAAGACACCTCACGGAAGGTTCACCCTTGTCTTTCGCATATTTCCTGACGGCTGGAAGATCGTTCACGACCACACGTCTGCTGCCGAGTAGATTGGTGTTGGCGTGCATTCGGCGTCCCGCGAAGGGAGTCGTGCCATTGGACTTGCAGCACGCGGGCTTCGCTCGCGGGACGGACCTTTCGACTGCGCTCAGTGCAGGCAGCGGCGTCCATTCCTACACTGGGCTGCGCTTCACGCGCACCTGCACTCGCGTCCCATCTGGCAGACTGCCGCTGGTCAGTTCAATCCTTCCGTCCCGCACCACGCCCTCAAATTCCTGTAGCGGCAGAGCCTGTGCCATCGGCTCCGCAGGCCGGGGGCTGCGCCCCATCCCGCGATCCATGGCTTCATTGGCTAACCGGTCTGCCTCCTGATTATGCTCGCGTAATGCATGCCCAATCGAAAACCAATCCAGCTGCGCAATTAATTCCTTGGCGCGCGCATGCAGATCCTGCAGTATCGGATTCTTAACCTTGTAGATGCCCTTGATCTGCCGCACCAGCAACTCCGAATCGCTGACCACTTTCAGCGCCTTCGGCCCATGCTGCAGCGCGTACTCCAGCGCCGCAATCAGTCCCTGATATTCAGCGAAGTTGTTGGTCTGATGACCCAGATACTCGCTGAGCCCGGCAATCCTCTTCCCGGTTGCGTCTTTAATCACCACGCCATAACCCGAGGGCCCCGGGTTGCCCCGCGCTCCGCCGTCGGTATAGGCGATCAGGCAATTCGCGGGTGGCTTTTCATGAAGGTCGAAGAGCGGCTTGGATTTTTGCGGGAATGGCATCCAATGAGTTTAATTCCTACGTGAACCGCCGTGTCCCCTGCAGGGATGATCCTTGATCCCTATCGCCCCGCCGCTAAGCGAGTCGCAAGACGATGAGGCAGATTCGCTGAAAAGATGCGGTCTTGCGCCGCCTTCAGGTTATAAGGCGTGCGGTGAAAATGCACAATTTGGGCTTCGGTATCGTAGAGCGCGAAAGCAGCCCGCCAGTCTCCATCGCGCGGTTGCCCTACGGATCCGGGGTTGATCAGGTACCGCGCGTTCGTCCTGAGATGCAGGGCGACCGACTCCGCCTGACCTACTGTTCGATACTCAGGCCGGAAACCATCGGCGGAAGACCCGTTTGCGAAAAATCCTCCCTGCAAATGCGTGTGTCCGAAAAACGTCAACGGCATCGTGAGCGTAATCAGCGGTGCCAGAGCATCCCCGAGCGAGACAACGTATTCATCTTCGTCGTTGGGAGAGCCGTGAACCAACTGAATATCGGGAAAATCCGGCAAACAGACCGGCCCATGAGGCAGATCGCGCAACCACTGCAGGTTCTCCGGACTCAATGCATCGCGCGTCCAGATGGCCGCCGCGGCGGCCATAGGATTGAAATCGTCCAGATCCATCAAGCCTGTGGCAGCCTTGTCGTGGTTGCCGCGGACGAAGACCTTTCCCAGTTCACGTGAGCGCGTTGCCACCTCGTTAGGACTCGCTCCGTACCCGACGATATCCCCGAGATTCACGATGGTGTCGAACGAAGGGGCTGCCGCCAAGCAGGCATCGAGAGCTTCCAGGTTGGCGTGAATGTCACTGATCAGCAGTATGCGCACAGAGCACCGGACAAATTGCCGATTATAGACCCGAAGGCGAAGTTGTGGGACCGCTGCATTCCCCTAATTGTTCTCAGGGAACCTTAGGTATCTACGAACTCAGACCTTTTGAATGGCGTTCACCACCGGGCAACGGGCCCAGTGACCACTTGAGACCTCGACCAGTGGCGGCAGGTGGCGCACGCACTCGGGAACCCTGGAGTCGCACCTGGGTTCAAAAGCACACCCTGGCGGTAGATTCTTCAAGGCTGGCACGGCGCCATCGATCGTCTGCAGCGCGCGTTTTCGATCGGTCTTGAGATCTGGAACAGCATGCAGCAATCCACGGGTATAGGGATGGCCCGGCGACTGAAAGATATCGCGCTTCGAGCCGAGCTCGACAAGGCAGCCCGCATACATCACTGCCACCCGATCTGCCACCTGTGACACAACTGCCAAGTCGTGGGAGATGAATAGCATAGCCAGCCCGAACTTGCTGCGCAATTCCCCAAGCAATTTCAGGATCTGGGCCTGAATCGTGACGTCGAGCGCAGTGGTCGGTTCGTCGGCAATGAGCAGTTGGGGGCGATTGACGATGGCCATCGCGATCATCACGCGCTGCCGCATTCCGCCGGAAAGTTGATGTGGATAATCTCGCGCCCGGCGGGATGGATCGGAGATTGCGACCTCATTCATCGCCTCGACCGCGCGATTCCAGGCCTCTTTCCGGGAAACGGTGTTGTGCGCGAGAACGGCTTCTGCGACTTGCTCTCCGACGCGCATGACTGGATTGAGGGCGGTCATGGGTTCCTGGAAGATCATGGCGATGTGCGATCCGCGCAGTTGGCGCATGGATTCATCGTCGAGGCCCGGCAGATCTCGCGGGCCGCTTCCATTCGCGGTGAAGACGATATCGCCCGAGAGACGAGCTTGCGGCGGGAGCAACCGCATGATCGCCAGAGATGTAACGGACTTTCCTGAGCCAGATTCGCCCACCAGTCCGAGGACTTCGCCGGGGGCAATGGAGAAACTCAAATCACGAACTGCCGCAAGCGAAGCGGGAGATCCCGGTAGGGACGCCCCCGGCTGCCCGGCCGCCTGAAGGGTCGAGGTCGCGGGCTGTGCTGAAAATTCAATCGTGAGATGGCGAACCTCGAGCAGAGCCGACACGGCTTTATGGTAGCAGCCTGCGCTCGCCCTGCGGGCGAGGGACAGCCGAGGCGGCTGTCCCCACAGGAACACTATTGTCCCAAGATCAGCGGCAGCCCGTTCTTGTTGTTGCCGATGACGACGACTTTCGAGTTTGCGCTTTTGGCCAGATTTTCCGTCGCTTCAATCCCCTTCCACTCCAGCAGCGAGGGCGTGATGCCCTGAGCCACAATCTGCTGGAAGTCGCGCACACCGGCCGCTTCGATGCGCTTGCGCTCGGCTTCCTGCTTTTCTTTCTGCAAGCGGAAGTTCATGGCCAGGGCCTCTTGCTCCGCCTGTTGCTTGGCCTCGATCGACGCCTTGAGGGTAGCGGGCAGCTGAATGTCGCGCAGCAGGACGCTTTCCACCGAGAGGCCCCGTTTTGCCAATTGGTCGTTGACTTGTTCGAAAATCTGCTTGGCCACCATCTCGCGCTCGCCAGTGTAGAGCGCATTCGCCGTGTGCGAAGCCGTGGACTCGCGGATAGCGGAACGCAACGTAGGTTCGACCACCTTGTCTTCATAGTCGGCGCCGATACGCTGGAATACCTCCGCGGCGCGATCGGGATTCAGGTGGTAGATCAGAGATGTATCAAGCGCCATCATCAGCCCTTCGCTCGAAGGCACGCTCGCGGATTCCTTGATGGTCTGTGTCTGGATTGACATTTCGTTGTTCGTCTTGAGTGGATTAATGAGATGAATTCCTTCACCCAGTGTCTCTCCTGTGACTCTTCCGAAGAGCGTCAGCACTCCGACATGTCCAGTGCCGACCTTCGTTACTGAACTGAACAGCAGGATCACTAAAACGAAGGCGATGATTCCGAAACCGATCAAACGTAGCAGGCCGCCTCCGGGTCCGCCTGCGTCGATCACCCTTGGCCTGTTTGAATCGAAGATGGTCATTGGAGTTTCTCCCGTTGAGATTTTAGGTATGGATTTTGAAGTGAATAAGTGCCTTGCGAGGAGCGTGCGATTCGCCTTCGGCCAGTCGCGACCAGCCCCATCGCGAAGGGCCGGGGTGTGAATCTTGCCGTGCCACAACTGCATCTCTTACGTGAAGCGCAGGAGTAGCAACCGCCGACGGATGGGACGATTTGAACGACAGCGATGTTCGGCGGTTCGATTTTGAGATACGCAAGGCAGACGTATCGGATGCACAGGTAATTGCCGTTTGTTTGGCCGCCGCCTTTGCTGAATATCGGAAGCTTTACAGAGTCGGGGCATTTGCTGATACAGTCCTGAATTCCGGCGGGGTCGAGCGCCGCCTTCGCGAGATGTTCTTGTTCGTGGCGGTTTCCAGCGCAAGAATTGTCGGAACTATTGGGTGCGTAGCGAGAGGGACGGACGGTCATCTCCGAGGATTGGCCGTCTTACCTGAGTGGCAAGGAACAGGAGTGGCTACAGGTTTGCTTGAGGCGGCAGAAGCAGAGCTTCGAGCCCGCCGTTGCTGCTGCATCACGCTGGAAACAACCGAACCGCTGAAACGGGCCGTCCGGTTCTATGAAAAACACGGCTATTCCGCGTCTGGTCGGGTGTCCGATTTTTTCGGTATGCGCTTGTTCGAGTACAGCAAGGTATTGCTTTAAAATTGACCTATGAGCAAGATTCACATTCCAACGCCATTGCGCCAGTACGTGGGCAAGCAGGCTTCCGTCGACGTGCAGGGAACAACCGTCGGCGAGGCTATGAACTCGCTGGTCGCGCAACACCCTGAGCTTCGAAAACACCTTTATACCGACGAGGGAAAGCTACGAGCCTTCGTCAATCTCTACGTCAACGACGAGGACATCCGTTATCTGCAGAAGGAAGCCACCGCGCTGAAGGACGGTGATAACATCTCTATTGTGCCTTCGATTGCGGGAGGCGCGGCCTGAACAGCGCATTCAGGATTTTTGCATTGAAACCTGCCAATCCAACACGCTGTTGTATCTGTTGCCCTTCCTGTTGGTAGCTCCCTCCTTCGTTCCTTCTGGTCTGAAGGTTCGAAACCTTGAACCGACAGGGGCAGGAAGGCAGATGAAAGATTTAACGAGGATATTATGGCAACCACCACCGAGATTCCAGTGACGCTCAACAAAGACGAAATCCTGCGCTATTCGCGGCATTTGATCATGCCCGAGGTGGGCATGGAAGGGCAGCAGAAGCTGAAGGCCGCGCGTGTGCTGTGTATCGGCACAGGCGGGCTGGGATCACCTCTCGCGCTATATCTCGCTGCCGCCGGCGTGGGCACGCTTGGACTGGTCGATTTCGATGTGGTGGATTACACCAACTTGCAGCGCCAGATCATTCACAGTACATCCGATGTAGGGCGCAAGAAGCTGGATTCGGCTGCCGACAAGCTGAAAGCCATCAATCCCTTTCTCAATCTGCGGACGTTCGATACAAGACTGAGCAGCGCGAATGCGCTCGAGCTCTTCCGCGAGTTCGACATTGTAGCCGACGGCACCGACAATTTTCCTACCCGCTATCTGGTCAACGATGCTTGCGTGCTGACGGGGAAACCGAATGTCTACGGGTCGATCTTCCGGTTTGAAGGACAGGCAAGCGTTTTTGCAACGGAAGACGGCCCATGCTATCGATGCCTATATCCCGAGCCACCACCGCCTGGACTTGTTCCCTCCTGCGCGGAAGGCGGAGTTCTGGGAATTCTCCCGGGGCTGGTTGGCGTAATGCAGGCTACCGAGGTCATCAAGCTGATCCTTGGCGTTGGCGAGCCTTTGATCGGCCGTTTGTTGCTCGTGGATGCGCTGGGCATGAAGTTCCGCGAGCTCAAACTGCGGAAGAATCCAGATTGCCCGGCGTGCGGAACGCATCCTACCGTCACGCAGCTGATAGACTACAACGAGTTTTGCGGAATTCGTGGTGAGGAGAAGCCGGTGAGCAGCGGAGTTCCCGAAATTCAGGTGGAAGAACTGAAGCGGCGTCTGGACGCGAAGGACGAATTGTTCGTGCTCGATGTCCGTGAGCCACACGAATATCAGATCTGCAACATTGGCGGGTATCTGATCCCGCTTAACGATCTGCCCAAGCGCGTGAACGAGCTTGATTCCAGCCGCGAGATTGTCGTCCATTGCAAGATGGGTGGGCGAAGTGCGAAAGCCGTTGCCTTCCTGCAGCAGGCGGGCTTCACCAAGGTCCACAACTTGGCTGGTGGAATCACTGCGTGGTCCGATCGTGTGGACCCGAAGGTGCCGAAGTATTGAACGAAACCCGCATTCCAATTTTCTGGAGGGAGCGCATGCGCTCCTTATTGTTTTGGTTTCGCGTAGAGCCAGCGTAACGTCCTCGAAGCGCATTTGATCATCGCGCTGTGACGGCCGTCACTTGCAATTTCGGAGGGAACGGGGATAATGGCGCTTCCTCTTCCCCCGGAGGCTCCCTGTGCAAACAGCTCTTCGGCGCGTTGCGCGCTCTGCCGCACGAGTGTCTTCTGGCAGAGTGCATCGTGTTGTCAGAATTCTGTCCTTTGTTCCTCTGTTTCTGCTGCCGGCGACGGTTGCTGGGCAGACTGCTGCGCCTGGTCCCAATGCCGACCCTACCTATCAAGCCTTGCGCAATCTGACCCTGAGCAATGAGGCGGTCAGCGTAAGCAATGTTGAATTCAAGCGGGATGCGGGTACATTCCACTTACGCTCCGGTGCGATATGTTTCGTCGCGGCCGTGAATGGCAGAGTCACCGGAGCGGTCTTCACCGGTGACGGAAATTTTATTCTCGACCCACCGCCATCGGAACGAAGCATGCTGAAGTTGCTGACCAAAGAAGACGAATTCAGCGAGAACTTCAGCCAGATGGTATTGCGGTTTACCGATTCTTCCTACGAGGACCTGAAGAACCTGGGTACCGCCGGCGCTTCCGGGTGTGACGCGGGACCGCTGAAAGACAGCCAGCATGTTACACGACACAAGCTGAAGGAGAACCTGGAGGCTCGCATCCTGGAGGATCTTCTGAGTACGAACCCTCGTGGACTCTTCGTCGCCTTCATCCGCGGCAAGCGTTACAACGGGCAGGAGCTATACGAGATCGACCCGCACGAAGGGCGCGATCAAGTCACTTTCGTGACGTACGACGAAAACAAATTTGGAGAGTGGGCATCATTCCCGATGTCTGGCGAGCGTAAGCCGGGAACCATAGGCTATCCGATTCAGATCGTTCATCAAGAACTGGATACTACTTTCGAAAAGAACGCGAATCTCATCGGGCGAGCGAAGACCGAGTTTATAGCGCAATTGGATGGGCTCCGTGTGGTCCCGTTCGACTTGTTCCCTACGCTACGGGTTCGAAGCGTCAAAGATGCAGATGGACAGGCCCTCGCATTTATTCAAGAAGACAAGAATGAGGATGCGCAGTTCTCAGTCATCTTGCCTAAGGCATTGAAAGTGGGAGAGAAATTTGCCGTCACCACCGAGTACGCGGGGAAAGAGGCCGTGGTGAACCGCGGCGGTGGCAACTACTTCCCGGTCGCGCGCTCGAACTGGTACCCAAGCAATCCCACCGGCGGCCTTGGAGAGTATGCGACTTACGACATGACATTCCGAATTCCGAAAGGAATGCAGATCGCTGCCACCGGCATTCGCCTGAGCGAGAGCAATGAGGGCGGGCAGAGTGTGACGATGTGGAAGAGTGAGGCCCCACAAACGGTGGCGGGGTTTAGTTTCGGGAGGTTTAAGGTCGAAGAAGCGAAGTTGGAAAAACCCCCGTACGTAATTCAATCCTACGCCAATATAGAGTCTCCTGATTGGGTCGACTCTTTGAAGCATGCGGCGGAACAAGGCACAGACTTGCCCACGTTGGGCTCCCATTCGACGGAAACGGCACTCGGCTCGATGAGCACAGTCGGTTTGAACAAAAAAGCTCTGGTCGAAGGGGAACTCGCGATCCAGCTCTATACGGACTACTTTGGGCCGCCGTTATTCACTCACATGCAATTAACACAACAGGCGGCATGCAACTTCGGACAATCCTGGCCGGAGCTCGTTTGGATCCCGATCTGCTATTACTTTGATACCACGGTGCGCCACGAGCTTGGGATGGACTGGGGAGATCGAGGATATTGGAAAGTTGTGACACCGCATGAAGTCGCGCACCAATGGTGGGGACATTCGGTCGGCTTCAGTTCAGGCCGCGATCAGTGGATGAGCGAGGGGTTTGCTGACATGTCGGCGTCGCTCTATCTCACACTAATTGAGAAAAATCCCAGGAAGTTTCTCACTTTCTGGAATGATGAACGTGATCTGCTCCTCGAGCGAGATGCGGAAGGCTTCCGGGCGATTGATGCCGGTCCTCTCACCATGGGATACCGCACCAGCAACTCCCGAACTGGCTTCGACACTACTCGCAGATTGATCTATCCCAAAGGCGCCTATGTTCTGCACATGATCCGCATGATGATGCGCGACCGGCAACAAGGCGATCAACAGTTTAAAGAAACCATGCGCGATTTCGTGAAAACTTATTCCGGCAAAGCGGCCACGACCGAAGACTTCAAGGCGATGATCGAGAAACATATGACACCCGAGATGGACGTGGACGGAAATCACCGCATGGACTGGTTCTTCAACGAGTATGTTTACGGAACACAGCTTCCATCGTATAAAACAGAGGCCTCCTTCGATATTGGTCCTGATGGCGATGTGGTGATGGGTGTAAAGCTGAGTCAGTCAGGAGTGGACGACAAGTTTCGCATGATCGTGCCCGTGTATTTGGAACTGGCCGATGGAAACATCGCTTTTCTGGGCCGGGCTCGGCTGATGGGGAATGGTTCCGTTGAACAAAAGGTTCCACTCAAGGGCTTGAAGATGAGGCCAAGGCGTGCCATGGTGAATTACTACGACGATGTTCTGGCATCGCCGAACTAGGTTCGTGCAGGCACAAAACGGGGAGTGTGCAAGCACTCCCCGCTTTCAGTTTCCTTCACTTTTTACTTGCTCGATCCTGCCTGCATTCCGTCGCCTCCGTCACCCAGTTCCAGCGCATACTTCTTGCCCTGGAAACGGACGCCGGCGAGCGTTGTGCTTCCATCCCCATTCTGTTTCAACAGAGCGGCATCATTGCTGGGAGCTTTCTGCAGATCGACGATCTTCGCAGGAAACTTAGTCACGACTTTCTTTCCCTGAACAATACTGACTTCGACATTTGGCCCGGTCCCATCCCATTCCAGCTTGTATTCGCCAGCTTTCAGCTGGGTTCCATTGACTCTGGTTGCATTGTTCAATGTGAGATTCGCCTTGCTGGCTGCAAATGCGCTGGAGGCCACCATCAGAGCCACCCCTACGACCAGACTCTTCGACACCGTCGCGAACTTCATAGCTGCTCCTTTTCTTCCCCGAAAAATCGGAATTGGTTAGGGGCGGCCCGGTTCGCGAACAACGCGGAGAAAACACTTGTGTTTCGCCGCGAATCGCCTACAATGCTTCCCGCCGGGGTTGAGCGCAAGCCACAAGCTTGCGTCTCCGCTTGGGGGTTTTCTCACCTGGGCCGCCAAACCGAGTGTGAGAGAATCCCCAGACCCCGCTTTGATGTTGAATTCATTCCGGCCAGATCACGCCTACTGGCCTTCCAGTCACTCCACCAATTACGTGCTGCGCACAGTCACGGTTCCCTACTTCTCTGAATTTCTTGCAACGTTAGATTGGACGGTATTCACGCGCTTCGGATAGCAGAGTCCATATCAATTCGTGGCAACAGCCGGGAACACTGCAGTTGTGTTTTGTGTGGACGAATTTCTAACGTCGACGTTAGTTTAAAATTTAGCAATCTGCTCGCCCACGATTGATTACAGAGGTAACCAGCTATTCCCGATTGCATCAGTTTCTACGCCTGTAATGAATCGGCCAGTTGACCTGCCAGGTTCTGCCGCCGTCGCGCGAGGCTTCCCAACTCCAATCCATTTCGTTAGAAGAGATGTTCTTCCACACCATGCGTTGCAAAATTTTCGTGCCATCGCGGGGTGTTTCGCGCTGCAAGATCATCTCGCCATTTTTGAATTCGCCAATGAAATCAAGATATCCGCCTTCATTGTCGACCCACGTCTGTTTCCAATGACCGGAATTTGTATCGAAGACCGAGACACTGGTGCCGCGCAGGTGCATGGAGTCGCCACCGGAAAAATTCTCCTGCACGATGCAGCCATCCATAATGTGCTTGATGCTGTTGGTGCCATGGCCCACTTCGCCCGCCTTTTCGCCGGGCCAGGTTAGATCCCATTCTCCAATCCAGAAATCGAATTGTTTCTGTTGTGGAGCTTCGCAGGGAGTTGGCGCAGGCTTCGATCTTGCGAGCGCAAAGGGTGGAAAAGCTAAAAGCGCGAGAGAGAACACGGTCAACATTCTCATTATGAGTTTCCCCAGCCTCAGACGTAGAGCTCGCGCAAACGTTAGTGCATTTGGCGGGGCGGGAGCTTTCTGATACACCTAACAGCTTGACACTGCCAATCATCATCTTATTGTTCCTGGCCGGGGCTCTGGGCGGAGCCCTGAACTCGGTGGCGGGTGGCGGAAGCTTCATCGCATTTCCCGCCTTGTTATTTACGGGCGTTCCCCCGATCCCGGCGAATGCAACAAACACAATTGCTTTGTGGACCGGGGCAGCGGCCAGCGGCGGCGCCTATCGCAAGCGCCTCGATGTCCCACGTCGCGTCCTAGTTCCGCTTCTCACTGCGAGCCTCATCGGTGGAGTTGCCGGGGCATTTCTTCTCCTGAAAACTCCTGCGCAAACGTTCATGCGAGTGCTTCCCTGGCTGACCTTAGGTGCAACTTTTCTATTTGCTTTCGGAAAGAAGATCGCGGGCGGACGAAAATCTCTCATAGAGCACGAGTCCACTAACGTAGCCCTTGCCGGAGCGACATTCTTTCAACTCTGCGTTGGCGTTTACGGAGGCTACTTCGGAGGAGGCATGGGGATCGTCATGCTCGCGATGCTGGCGGCCCTCGGCATGACCGACATTCATGCAATGAATGCGCTCAAGAGCGTCATGGGATCGGTGATCAACGGAGTCGCCGTCGTCACGTTCGTGATAGCAGGTGCCATTTATTGGAGACACGGCATTGTGATGATTCTTGGCGGCATTGCCGGCGGATACCTTGGCGCACATTACGCCATGAAACTACCCCAGGCATGGATTCGCTGGTTTGTTGTGCTCGTGGGCTCGGGAATGACGGCGTACTTTTTCTGGAAGTCTTATTGAGCACGGCGCCACGGATTTCACGGACTGTCCCGGATAACGCAGACGGGGTGATACTGATCCGCGAGAATCCGTGCTGATCCGTGGCCAATTCTTAACCGAGTGGCGCTGAAACGTGCTCGTGCACGATCAACCACTTTCCGTCTTCATTCTCGAAAACTACGGTCCATCGAAAACTGCCCATCTCGACTTTCCCCGACTTGTTGGTCATCTCTTCCTTGACGGTGGCGGTCGCCCAGACCAGATCGCCGCTCGGATGAACCGCGGCATCTTCATTCACTGTGAATTTCGCGCTCTTGTATCCGGCCAGTACTCCTTTGACCCCTTTTTCGTATTCGTCCCAGCTGTTGTATTTCAGTGGCGCGATGTCAAAGAAGGTGTGGGGGCCGGTCGCATAGAACTTGGCGGTGTTGGCAGGATCGAGTGTGGCCCAACCATCCCAGATCTTCTGAAGATAAGCCTTGTCGGGAGCGGGGCTGGCGGTCTTCTTGGCGGCAGCTTTCCTGGTTTGAGCGGCGAGAGATAGAGTGAAGAGGAACAGGCACAGCGAAACGGCAAAGAAACGCTTAGGCATCAGTGTATTCCCTCCGGGAATCCGGCGGAATTCTCGCACAAAACGGTGTATCAGTGTAGCCCCGGGGCGCCTTCTTCCGGGACAGCCCCCAGAGCAAGCTTTTGGCGCGGCGCGTATTGCGATCTCATAATTCGCGCATTGCAGGGCACGGCTAGCGCGGCACTCGCTTCGACTGGGGACGGACGAGGCGTCCGTCCTTACCTTTTGAAGGTGTTTGACCACTTTCTGCAACGCACGATAAAATAATCAAGTTTGACTGTACTCGCCGACCCGTTCTGGGGGACGCCTGCCTTGGCTGCTGAAGCGCCGGGGCGGAAACACAGCAAGCACAGGAAATCAGCTGCGCCCGGGGCAGCAAGAGTGTGCGCCCTGAGGGATTTGCATTTGAGGGCCATTCCCGCGCCTGGTTTCACACGACATTTGACGGAGGCAGACGTATGTACGCGGTTATCCGCGCCGGTGGAAAGCAGTACCGGGTGGCGCCCGGCGATGTGATTCGAGTGGAGAAACTCAACGGCACCGACGGCCAAGTTGAGTTCCCGGTAGTGGCAGTTTCGGGCGAGGAAGGACAAGTCGGCAATCAGCCCGATGCCCGCGTGGTCGGCGAAGTTGTTGGCGAGGGCCGCGGCGCAAAGGTTTTGGTCTTCCACTATAAGCGGAAGAAACAATACAAGAAGCTTCGGGGACATCGCCAGCCGTTTACCTCAGTCCGCATTGCCGAGATTGCTTTCGGCGGACAAACCTTCAAGGCACCTGATCTTCCAAAGAAGGAAGCCAAGCCAAAGAAGGTGAAAGCGGCCGCCGAGGAAGAGTCTGAGGCAAAGCCGAAGGCCAAGAAGAAGGCCGCCCCGAAAAAGGCCGCAAAGAAAGCGGCGAAAAAGAAATAGTCTGTTTCGATTTAGCTTTTGACTGATACTGGCAACTGGCCACTGAGAACTGTTTTTATGGCGCACAAAAAAGGACAGGGCACATCAAGAAACGGCCGCGACTCGAATTCGCAGCGGCTTGGATTCAAGGCATTCGGCGGACAGGTGGTTCCAGGGGGTACCATCATCGTCCGGCAGCGCGGCACCCGCGTGAAACCGGGTCTCAACGTCGGCCGCGGCAAAGACGATACTCTCTTTGCCAAGATCACCGGCAGGATCAAGTTCATGGACAAGGGATCCATGGGCAAGTTTGTGATCGTTGAACCCATAGAAGCGAAGTAGAGAGTTACGAATCCTCGGCGGGCGGCAAGTGCCCGCGGAACTGCCTCGCCAGTGGACGAGGCATTTTCTTTTGGTCGCTGGTCGTTAGTCCTTGGTCGCTAGCCAAATCTTTCGATCGTAACATTCGGTATGAAGCGAGAGCGGCGGACGAAGGCCAACGACTAGCGACTAACAACCAAGGATGTTTTTCGATGTTCATCGACGAGGCCACAATTCGAGTCAAGGCCGGGGATGGCGGCAATGGCTGCATGGCCTTCCGCCGCGAAAAGTTCGTCCCACGCGGCGGTCCCTCTGGCGGCGATGGCGGCAAGGGCGGCGACGTCCTTATGGAGTCCAGCGAGCGCCACAACACGCTCGTGCATTTTCGCTTCAATCCCGAGCACAAGGCAGACCGCGGACATCACGGCGAAGGTTCGAACAAGACCGGACGCGACGGTGGCGATATCGTCCTCAAGGTTCCGGTCGGCACGATCGTCTATGACGACGAGAGTGGCGAGAGAGCTTTTGAGTTCACTCAGCCGGATCAGCGATTCATCGTCGCCCGCGGTGGTCGCGGGGGACGGGGGAACGCCCGCTTTGCAACCTCCGTTCATCAGGCTCCCCGCGAGCATGAAGCCGGCCGGCCCGGCGAAGAGCGCTCTTACCGGCTTGAATTGAAACTGCTCGCCGATGTGGGACTGGTGGGCTACCCGAACGTGGGCAAGTCCACGTTGATTTCGCGCATTTCCTCGGCGCGCCCGAAGATTGCCGACTATCCGTTCACTACCCTCGAGCCAAATCTTGGCGTGGTCGCCGTCGGTGATGCCAGGGATGAGATCAGTTTTGTGGTAGCCGACATTCCCGGCTTGATTGAGGGCGCGCACACTGGCGCTGGGCTGGGCACGCAGTTCCTGCGCCACATCGAACGCACGCGGCTTCTCGTTCATCTTGTAGATGTTTCCGACTCCAGCGGACGCGATGACGTCGTGAAGGACGTAGAGGTGATTCTCGGCGAACTGGCCAGCTATGGCGCTCACCTGGAAGAAAAGCCGATGATCATGGTCGCTTCGAAGATCGACGTGGCCAACAAGGACAAGCTGACTGCGCTCAAGAAGTATTCAAAAAGGAAGAAGCTGAAGCTCTACGAGATCTCGGCAGTTACTGGCAAAGGGATTGATGAACTGAAATACGCGATTGCCGAGGAGGTCCAATCACTCCGCGAGCAGGATCTTAAGAAATCCGAGGCCGAAACAGAAGCTTCGTAGTTGCCCTGACAAGATCAAAGGCGGCCTGCCGGCCGCCTTCTCCCAGAGAACTTCCCCACAGAACCCGGCACTAGCTTACGCCCTCGGCAAAGGGCCGTGCTGAAAGTGATACTGCAGAATCCGTGCGGCCAGTCCCGGACTCACCGCTTCGCCCTTGCGCTCAATAGTGCGCACGACTTCTCCACGACACACAACCTCGGTTCCGGAAAGGCCTGCGATCTCGGCCGGCAGGACGAGGTTGATTTCGAGTTGAGAATTCGGTTGGAGCAGGTCGTCGGTATTAAAGAGCAGTCCCGAGCGGCTGATGTTTTCGGTTGTGCCCACGTGCCACTGCGTCTCGCCGAGCCGGCGATAGCGCAAAGGCAAGTGAAGTTGGAATCGTTGTGCGCGCGTCGGCGGAGCGTGCCGGGCTCGCATTGCGGGTTGAGGTTCAGCAGATTGCGTCGACATAACGACCTCCGGGGGAGTTGGAGTTGCATCGAGCACTTCGCGTACCTTGCTCTTCAGATCGCGAAGGTTGAAGGGTTTCTGGAGCAGGCGAACGCCAGCCTCCAGCGTGCCGTCATGCCCGATTACATTTTCCGTGTAACCGGACATATACAGCACTTTCACGTTGGGGCGAATTTCCGAAATACGCTGGGCCAACTCGCGTCCGTTCATGCCCGGCATAATCACATCGGTCAACAGCAGATGAATAACTCCCTCGTGTGCCACAGCAATTTGCATGGCCACTGCGCCATCTGCCGCTTCGATCACCTTGTACCCCTGCTTTTCGAGATACTGCCTGG
>Ga0335082_10002056_pt1 | contig 21647 bp, 18 predicted proteins | sample Lox_Sample_41_FD_206718 | JGI IMG/M metagenome (GOLD analysis project Ga0335082, IMG submission 206718) | Soil microbial communities from Loxahatchee National Wildlife Refuge, Florida, United States - Lox_Sample_4.1 | ecosystem: Environmental > Terrestrial > Soil > Wetlands | place: USA...
AACGGCCCGGTGCTGGCCGCGGTTGCGAAGGATCCCAAGAGCGGGCGCGTCTTGGAGATTCTGACGACAGAGCCAGGCATCCAGTTTTATACGGGGAATTTTCTAGATGGAACGGTAAGGGGAAAAGGCGGCTACGCTTATCCCCGGCGTTCGGCGTTTTGCCTGGAGACACAACATTTCCCGGATTCGCCGAACCAAGCGAATTTTCCTTCAACAACGCTAATGCCCGAAACGCAGTATCATTCCACGACAGTTTTCAGATTCTCATTGAAATAGCCTACGGGACACAACGAATGACACTACTTTTCGCGACTGCGGAATCATCCCGGTTGGTGCGACTTTCGGGAATCGATTTGGTGATTATCGCGATTTACTTCGCGCTGGTGCTGGGGATTGGCTTTTATCTGAAAAAGTTTGCGACTACCGGCGAGGATTTCTTCCTGGCCGGGCGCGAAATGACCGCATGGGTTGCCGGTCTGGCCTTCGTTTCGGCAAACCTGGGGTCGCTGGAACTGCTGGGCTGGGCCGGTTCTGCTTATCAATACGGGATTGTAGCAGTCCATTTTTATTGGATTGGTGCCATCCCGGCCATGATTTTCCTCGGTCTGGTGATGATGCCCTTTTACTACATCTCCAAAACGCATTCAGTGCCGGGTTACCTGCAATTGCGCTATGGGCCGGAGGCCAGCGGCTTGAGCGCGATCACCTTTGCCATCATGACGATTCTGATGTCGGGCGTGAACATGTACGCGATGGCGGTGGTGATGAAAGTGGTGTTGGGATGGAATTTGAACTTCAGCATCTGGGTATCGTCGTTGACGGTGGGCATTTATGTGGCGGCGGGCGGCCTGTTCTCCGCCATCTTCAACGAAGTGTTGCAATTTTTTCTGATTTGGTTCGGCGCGCTGCTGATTCCAATCTTGGGCTTGTACGAGACCGGCGGATGGCACGGGATGGTCGCGCGCATTCAGCAGAAGTCCCCGGCCCAGGATTTCACGCATGCCTGGCGCGGCCTGGGCGATTTTCAAAACAATCCGATGGGGATCAACTGGATCGGAATCGTATTCGGCCTGGCTGCCGTGCTATCCATGGGATATTGGACGACGGACTTTCTGGTCGTGCAGCGTGTGCTCTCGTCGAAAGACATTCGCTCGGCCAAGATGGCGCCAGTTATCGGGTCTTTCTTCAAGATGGCTGTGCCGATCATCGTTATTCTCCCGGGCCTTCTGGGACTCGCGGTGCTGCCGATGCAACTCGTGCCGGCCAGCGAAATACAGCCCGGTCAGCACAGCTACAACGAAGTGCTGCCATTGATGCTGGCGCGCTATTGCGGGCCAGGACTCATGGGTTTGGGGATCACCGCCCTGGTTGCGGGGTTCATGGCCGGCATGGCGGGAAACGTCAGCGCCTTCGCCACCGTGTGGACCTACGACATTTACCGGCCGTTTATCCGGAAGAGAGCGTCCGATGGCCATTACGTCTCGATGGGTCGCTGGTGCACGATGATTGGCCTGATCGCTAGCATCGGCACGGCGTATTTGGCCATGGGTTTCGCCAGCATCATGGATTATGTCCAGGCCTTGTTCGGATTTTTTATCGCGCCGCTGTTTGGCACCGTGTTGCTTGGCATGATGTGGAAACGTGTTACGCGGCCAGCGGGATTCTGGGGCCTCCTATGTGGCGTGTTCTCCTCGGTGACGATGTTTTTTCTGATGAAGTTCGACTCACGCTGGGTGAGTGTGTTCGCTTTGTCGCCTCATGCAAAGGGGTTGGCGCAGGCCATGTTCCAGGCGCTGTGGTCGTGCTTGACGTGCGTGGTGGTAACGTTGCTGGTGACTCTTGTGACCAAGCCAAAGTCGGACGAGGAGTTGCGGGGTCTCGTTTACAGCCTAACGGAAGTAGCGCACGAAGACCATGCGAGTTTCTTGCATCGTCCTGTGGTGTGGGGCATGGTATCGCTCACCGTCCTGGCGCTGCTCCAAATCATTTTCTGGTGAACAACGATGAGCGGGAAAGGTCACATCATTCCGATTTGGTTTTTTGTGGGAGTTCTCTTGCTCGTCTATGGCGTGCTGATTCTAGGCAGCGGGCTGGTGGAGTGGTCGCATCCACCAGACACGGTGCTTTCGGAGTTGCATGCGCCAGTATGGTGGGGGGAACTGCTGATTCTTCTGGGCGGAATTTACTGTTATGCCTTCCGGCCGGGCAAATACCGCTAGTTTGCCTAGCTTCGGGAAGCGAAAGAAGCCGCTTTGGCGGCAACCGGGATCCTCTCCGCTTTTTCGATTATCTCAAGCAAGGTGTCGCAGACTTCTGCAATTTGGTCATCGCGCAGCCGATTGAAGAAGGGCAAAGCGATGCAACGAACGGACTCTCGTTCGGTGATCTGTAGATGTGTCGCAAGTTGTCCTTCGGCCTTATAGGCGGGCTGAAGATGAATGGGAGCAAAATACGTCCCGCAGGCGATGCCACGGCCCGCCATTTCCCGCACGATCCAATCGCGCTGGCCTTCAGAAAAATGCTCTGCCAGGCGAACGACGTAGACAAACCAACTGATTTTGCGGTTTGGGCGTTCCAAGGGAGGAAGATAAACCTTTCTTGAGGTGCGTAGTCTTTGATGATATTTTCCCGCGACCTCCTCGCGCCGCTTCAGGATCCCTTCGATTCTTTTCAGCTGGGTTATCCCCAGCGCGCAATTCATCTCGGAAAGCCGATAGTTGTAACCGATATCCGAATGCTGGAGCCACTGGGCGGAATCCGTGCGCCCCTGATTGCGTAAGGAACGAATCCTGGTCGCAAGTTGCGGGTCCGCGGTGACCACAGCGCCGCCTTCGCCCGTGGTGATCTGCTTGTTGGGATAGAAGCCAAAGACGCCGGCGTCGCCGAACGAACCGGTTTTTCCTCCTTCGTATTCGGCGCCAAGGGCTTCGCAGGCATCTTCGATGACGCGGAGACGGTGGCGGCGCGCGATTTCCAGGATTTTCGAAAGCTCAGCCGGGCACCCGAAGGTGTGGACAAGAAGAATCGCTTTGGTGCGTGGGGTCATCGCCGCTTCGATTCGGCTTGGGTCCAGATTCAGTGTCTTGGGCTCGACGTCCGCAAAAACCGGGACGGCTCTTTCATAACGCAGGACGTTGGCAACCGCGATGAACGCGAAGGAAGGAACGATCACTTCGTCCCCTTCACTGATGCCCAGGGCGCGGACGCACAGGTGAAGCCCGGCGGTTCCGGAACTGACCCCGATTGCGTGTTCGGAGCCAAGATAGTTGCAGAGTGTGTGTTCCAACTCGAGGAGTTTCGGGCCGAGGCTTAGATGAGGAGTCCTCAGGACTTCGGCAACCGCTTGAATTTCTTCTTCGAGGATATCCGGTGCGGAGAGGGGAATTCTCATGACGCCGCTGCTCTTTGTGCCGCGCGTTCCATCACATCGAGGGCGACGCTCCGTTTGATAAGCAACTCACGGCCAAGAGGCACAGTCGTCAGGATCTCTACAATCTTCTCCGAAGCGTGGCCGTCGCCATAGGGATTCACCATGCCTTGAAGGGAATTACGAAATTCCTGCGATCTTGCCTCCTCAATCGTTTTCAGAATGGCCGTCTTATCTGCTGCTGCGTCCAGGACATTCGCGGCTCTCTCTCTCCCTTGTTGGCGCATGCCTATATTCACTGTGGGAAGCGCGAAGGACGCCGTCTCCATGATGCCGCTGCTGGAATTTCCTACCAGCGTCCTTACTTGGCGCAACAGGCTCCAATAGGTGACGGAATCCAGATTGGTGAAGATTCTTCCCCTGCCACGCGTCGCAAGGAATGCTCTTGTCCGTTCAATCAGCGATCTGCTCCCCGCATCAGCGTTCGGATAACAGAAAATAAGCGCTTCTGGAACTTCCCCTAGCGCTGCAAATAACGCGCCGGCCTCTTCGGTCGTATCGTGTGCCAGGGTTACCGGGTGATAGGAAACAAGGATGGCCGGCTGGGAAAGCTCGATCTGCAACCTTACTTTGAGCTCTTCGCGGGTCAACAAAGTCCGGCGTCGCAGGTGATCGAGCGAAGGAGCGCCAGCCTGATGGACGCGCCACGCTTCTTCTCCCATTGCAATCACTCGCTGTTGTGCCACATTGGTCGAAGTGAAATGAATGTGGCCCATTTTCGTCAGTGCATTGCGCACCGCGTCGTCAATGGCGCCTTCACTGACCTCGCCGCCTTCAATGTGCGCGATCGGGATGCGCAGGGCGAGGGCCACGGAAGCAGGCGCGAGCATTTCGTAACGGTCCGCGATCAGCAAAAGCAAATCCGGCCGCATCCGGCCCAGCAGGTCTGCGAAGCTGAGCGTCGCCACGCCGATGGTCTTGGCCATGCCCAGATCACTGTCGGAACTGAGAAGGCACTCGACGCGAGCTGCGATCGGGAATCCATCCCTTTCGATCTCTGCGAAAGTATGGCCAAATTCGGGCGAGAGATGCGGCCCCATGGCGATGATGCGGAGATCCACAGAGGGATGGCGCGATAGGTCGCGTAGTGGCCAGTAAAGATGGCTGTAATCCGCGCGCGAAGATGTCACCACCGCGATTTTCCGCTTCATCGGGAACGCGACTCCTGTTCTTTCCGGGATTCGAGCGCCGTTTCACTGGGGCGATAGTCCGGTACCAAACGGCAAAGGCATTCCAACGCGCCTGCTACGTCGCGCTGCTGCACAGTGTTCTGCAGGGCTGTCATAGCGGAATCGAATTCCGCCTGGGATAGTTCCGGTGTGGCAACCCGGCGCAATGCGCCATTTGTTCCATTAATAACGGACTCCTGGCAAGAGGCAAACTGCTCGCTCAATTTATCGCCCGGGCGCAGGCCAGTCATAACAACTGGTATTTCGCGGCCGCCTCCAGCCTCCCCGATCAACTGCCTCGCCAGGTTGAGGATTCCAATCGCTTCTCGCGGTTGCGGGATGAAAATACCACTTTGCCCGGCGAGGCTCGCCGCCAGGACGATCAACTCGATCGTCTCTGGCATGGAAAAGAAGTAACGAGTTGCTTCGGGATGAGTTACCGTGACCGGACCGCCCGCCGCGATTTGCTGGAGAAACGTCGGGACAACGCTCCCTTGGGAACCGAGGACATTTCCGAGCCGCACGGCTCGCATCGAGCTCTTTGCACTGCACCAGCGCAGGAGGGCAAGTTCAGCCACGCGTTTCGTGACCCCCATCACACTATGCGGCTGGACCGCCTTATCGGTGGAAACCATGACCAGTGACTGCACCTCATAAGTCACGGCGAGTCGGGCAAGTTCGTTGGTCGCCAATGCGTTGTTGCGCACCGCCGCAATGACATTGGTTTCCATCAACGGGACGTGCTTAAATGCCGCGGCATGCAGGACAAAGTCGGGCTGTTTTTCGTCAAAGATCTCTGCTAGATGGACCCCGTCCGTCACATCTCCCAGAATCGGGACGCAAGCGCCGGGAACGGAGGCATGGCTCAGTTCAAAATTGAGCTGATGAAGCTTGCCCTCGGAATGATCCAACAAAAAAAGTGCCTCGGGCTTTTGAGTGAGGATTTCTCTCGCGAGCGCGGACCCGATGGACCCACCGGCTCCGGTGAGCAGCACGCGTCGGTCGGTGAGGGGAAGAAGCATAAGAATGGTTCCGGGGCCTGGACTCGAACCAGGATTCTAGGCTCCAAAGGCCCATGTGCTACCAATTGCACCACCCCGGAAGGGTGTGGACAACCCTTCTAGTTTACTTGAGAGGCTGCAGCCCACAAAATCGAGATCCTCGAAAGCGCGAAGAATGTGCCCCGCAAGCTCCTGCAAATTGGAAGAAATTCGGCGCGGCAGTTGGAAGAATGAGCAGGAAGCGAAGATGCGCATAAGCGCAAAATATGCGCGAAATGGACAATCTCGCGAGCGGTGCACCTCCTCCGGATTTCTGCTAAAGTTAAAAGGTTGTGTACCACGCCGGAGAGGTGGCCGAGTGGTTTAAGGCGCACGCTTGGAAAGCGTGTGTAGGCTAACCCCTACCGTGGGTTCGAATCCCACCCTCTCCGCCAGTTTTTCAACCCTGTCTCAATTCGCTTTTTTGTAAGCACGGCAGCGGCGGATGATCGCATTCGTGGAGCTATCGTGTGCCAGTTTGGGTTCGTCCTTGCTTTCCAGTTCGGGGATGATGCGCTGGGCGAGCACTTTCCCGAGTTCCACGCCCCACTGGTCAAACGAATCGATCTGCCAAATTGCCCCTTGCGTGAAAACGGAATGTTCGTAGAGAGCAACGAGCTTGCCGAGCGCTTCTGGAGTCAGGCGGTCCAACAGGATTGTATTTGACGGGCGATTCCCTTCGAAAAACCGGTGGGGCAACAGCCAGGCAGGAGTGCCTTCCGCTTTCACCTGCTTGGCGGTCTTTCCGAACGCCAAAGCTTCGGTTTGTGCGCAGACGTTCGCCAGCAGCATGTCGTGATGGCGGCCAAGCGGATTCAGCGCTTTGCCGAAGGCAATGAAGTCGCACGGAATCAGCCGCGTGCCCTGATGGATCAATTGATAGAAGGAGTGCTGGCTGTTGGTGCCGGGTTCACCCCAATAAATCGGGCCGGTCTGGTAATTGACGGTTTTTCCCTCAAGCGTGACGTGTTTGCCGTTGCTCTCCATCGTCAGCTGTTGGAGATAGGCGGGAAAGCGTTTGAGATATTGTTCGTAAGGAAGAACGGCGACGGTTTGGGCTCCGAAGAAATTGTTGTACCAAACCGAAAGCAAGCCAAGCAGGACTGGAAGATTGCGTTCAAAGGACGCGGAACGAAAATGCTCGTCCATCTGATGAAAGCCGCTGAGCATGGCGCGGAAGTTGTCCGGCCCGACGGCCAACATCGTGGAAAGTCCGATGGCGGAGTCCATGGAGTAGCGGCCGCCGACCCAATCCCAGAAGCCGAACATATTGGCGGTATCGATGCCAAACTTGGCGACTTCCGCCGCGTTGGTGCTGACGGCGACGAAGTGCTTGGCGACGGCGCTTTCGTTGGCTTTGCTCTTCTTGAGGAACCAATCGCGGGCGCTGTGCGCGTTGGTCATCGTTTCCAGTGTCGTGAAGGTCTTCGAAGAAACAATGAAAAGGGTCTCCGCCGGATCGAGGTCTACGACGGCTTCGGCAAAATCCGTGCTGTCCACGTTGGAGACAAAGCGAAAGGTCATGCTGCGGTCACTGTAGTGGCGCAGGGCTTCATAGGCCATGACGGGGCCCAAATCTGAGCCGCCAATGCCGATGTTGATCACGTTGCGAATGCGCTTGCCCGTGTGGCCGCTCCACTCGCCGCTGCGCACGCGATTCGAAAAGCTCGACATTTTGTCGAGGACTTCATGTACCTCCGGCACGACGTTTTTTCCGTCGACCAGGATGGATTCATTCTTGGGGGCGCGCAGAGCCACGTGCAGGACCGCACGATTCTCGGTGATGTTGATTTTGTCGCCGCGGAACATGGCATCGATGCGCGCTTTGAGACCCGACTCCTTCGCCAAGTCCAGCAGCAAGGCCAGAGTCTTACTGGTAATCCGGTTCTTGGAATAATCGAAGTAGATCCCGAGTTCGTCCAGCACGAATTTTTCGCCGCGCTTGGGATCATCGTCGAAGAGCTTCCGCAAATGTATGGATTGGATTTGCTTGTGGTGCGTCTTCAGGGCGTTCCATGCTTTGCGTTTCGTCAAAGGATGAACTGCGGTGCCTTTTGCGGTGCGTGTCCCAGTAGCTGCCATTTCTTGGCTCCTTTCCATCTGTTTCAGTAAGCGAGAATTCTACCTGTCTTTCGGTAAAAACTGATTGAAACCCTACGATGCCCGCTCCGGTAACCGGGTCCTCCGGGCTTTAGCGACGTCCCCGGCACAATCCGGAAATTCGTATTGAAGTAGGCCACCCATATGCGCCATAGTCTGTCAGAACCGCCACAGTATGTTGTGACACAGACATGGGATGCAGTGACCTGACAAGAGGATTAAACGGAGGCGAAAATGCAAGTAAAGCGGAATTTCGGTCTTTCCTTACCAACGTTGCTAGCAGGGCTGCTACTAACGGCAGGAACGCTGGCCGCTCAGGACGTGCGCTACAACTATATGCCGGGCACGGATTTTTCGAAGTATCACACCTATAAATGGGTTGCCATCGAAGGCGGCGCGCATCCCAATCAAATCATGGACGCCCAGATCAAGCAGTCGGTGGACACACAACTGGCAGCCAAGGGCATGACCAAAACCGATAGCGACAAGGCGGACCTCTACGTTGCTTACCAGGTGGCCGTGGATAAGGAAAAACAGTGGAACGGCTACGGCATGGGAGGCGGGGTGCGCTGGGGAGGAATGGCCACCGCGACCAGCAGCACGATCAACGTGGGAACCCTGGTGCTCGATTTGTATGACCCAACGACGAAGCAATTGGTGTGGACCGGGAATGCGACCAAGACGATTGACCCAAGTTCCAACCAGGAAAAAAACCAGAAAAACCTCGACAAAGCCATGGCGAAACTACTGAAGAACTATCCGCCAAAGCAGAAGTAGCGTCGTCGACAGCCGACTGTCATGCATGCAAGTCAAGAGTCATTCGATGCGCTGGAGGCGCGCGTTACACGATTGTTTCGCCCTTCTGTAGCCGTTTGGAACGCCTGTCGCCCTGACCGCCGAAGGTGGTTGTTGCCTCGGGCACAATTTGCCTTCACAATAGTAGCTCCCCCGCTTCCCGCCCGAGGAATGCATGCTCTTCCACACGATCGGTCAGGTTCGCCGTTTCTTCAAAGTTCTCGCCGGGTTCACACTACTGGCTTTGGGAGCCGTCATGTTGTTTACTCCCGGGCCCGGGTGGCTGGTGATTTTCCTGGGGCTCACGCTGCTGGCTGCCGAATTTGTGTGGGCCAAGCGGTTGATGGACCGCATGAAAGAACAAAGCACGCGAATCAAAGACTCTGTCTTGCGATTGGGCAAGTCTGATTCAGCGGACTCGGCTTGAAGTAGAATCACCTCGAGGTTGATTCCCATGATTACCGAATGGAAGGGCAAATGGGCCCTGGTTACTGGTGCGAGTGCGGGCATTGGTGTGGCCTTGGCCGAGGAGCTTGCGGTGGGCGGCGCGCATCTGGTGCTGACTGCGCGGCGACTGGACCGATTAGAGGAAGTGGCGAAGTCTCTTGGCAAGAAGCACGGCATTCAAACACAGGTGTTAGCTACCGATCTGGTGAGGCGGGAGGCGCCGCAACAGATCTATGACTTCACGCGGGAGAAAGGCCTGCGAATCGATCTGCTGATTAACAATGCTGGCTTCGGCCAATATGGCGAGTTGCATCAGGTGGAGACGCAGCGGCTGTTGGACATGGTGGAAGTCAACTGCACTGCCGTGGTTCACCTGACGCGGCTCTTTTTGCCGGATATGGTGGCCAGGCGAAGTGGGGACATTCTGATACTGGCGTCCACGGCGTCGTTCCAAGCAGTGCCGTACATTTCCACCTATGCCGCGACCAAAGCGTTTGATCTCCTCTTCGCCGAAGGGTTGGCAGAGGAGATGAAGCCTTATGGCATCCGGGTTTGCGCGCTTTGCCCTGGCTCGACGGAGTCTGAGTTTCACGCGGTGGCGCAGCAGGAGCAGTTCACGGCGAAGAAGCAGGAACCAGCGGACAAGGTGGCAAGAACGGGGCTGCAGGCGCTGGCAGAGGGCAAAAGCTACGTGATTTCGGGGCTCGGCAATTACCTGGGAGCCCATTCTCAGCGCCTCGTGCCGAGGAGCGTCGTGACGCGGATTGCCGGGAACATGTTCAGGCCCAGTAAGACCCGATAAACCTTAGACTTACCAGATGTATTCGCAACTTTTAGCCCCCGGGTAGGGTTTGAGTTCAAGTAACAACCGGAGCCGTTGGCAAAGGGCTCTGGAGGTCCCGGTTCGCCGGGAACTTTCCCTTTGCGCCACGGGAATAGTGTTAAGAGATCGGGCGCCCCCCAGGAGAGATGCCAATCGAGGATCAGGAACGAGACGAGGTCCTGCTGAAGCGCTCGGCCAAGGGCGACGAAGATGCCTTCACGCAGCTTTATCGCCGGCATCAGGCGCAGATTTACCGGTTTGCACTGCGCATGACGGGCCACACCTGGGCGGCCGAAGAGATTGTGCAGGATGTGTTCATGACTCTGGTGCGCGAGCCGAAGAAATTCGATCCCGGGCGCGGGATGTTGGGAGCTTTTCTGTACGGTGTGGCGCGCAAACGCGTGATGAAGCACCTGGAGCGCCTCCCTCGTGAATTTCCTCTGGAAGTTCGAAACGAAGAGGGAGAAGCGAAGGTAGTGGATATCGCAGACCAGCGCACCCCCGCGCACCTGGCCGAGATGAGAGAACGGCGGGAGCAAGTGCGGTCGGCCGTGCTCGCGCTGCCTCCGGAATTTCGCGAAACTGTGGTGCTTTGCGAGCTGGAGGAGATGAGCTACGAGCAAGCCGCGAAGATTCTGGAGTGCCCGGTGGGTACGGTTCGCTCGCGTCTGCATCGGGGACGCGCGCTGTTGCTGGCAAAGCTGGAAATGTTGCGTGAGGTTCCGAAGCGCGCAAATGCAGTGCTCTGAGGATTTGCAGGAGAAGTAAAGATGAATTGCGAAGAATTCGCCAATCTGGATCTGAACCTGGAAGGTGCGCCGGAAAGGCCGGAGACGAGTGCAGCGCGGGAACATCTACGCAATTGCCCTGCGTGTGCGGCGCTCTATGAGAGTTCGCAGCGGCTGCGGGCGGAACTTCGAGAGTTGGGAATGGCGACGTCCGAGGTAAGCACTCCATCTCGCGTTGAAATGCGGTTGCGGCAGGAATTTCGCACACGGCATACGACGGCAAAGAACCGTGGGCGAGCGATTGTCGCCGGGTGGCTGCTGGCCGCGGCAACGATCGTGCTTGTTGCGGGTTCGTTCTTCGTGGGGCGGCATTCGAAGAATGCGAATGTGGCCAAGGCGCATCCGGCGGCGAATTCTGGAGTTACCCAGATTGCCGCGGCCGGACCTGAGCTTGGCGGAACACTCGTCGCAGAAAATGATGGTGACGAATTTGCTTTGATCCCTGGAGCGCTGCCCGGTCTGCAGGACGAGACAACTGTAGTTCGCGTGCAGATGCAGCGTGGCGCTCTGAGTGCATTGGGCCTGACAGTGAATGAAGAGCACGCAAATGATGTCGTGGAAGTAGATTTGTTGGTTGGTGCTGACGGTCAACCGCAGGCGTACCGCCTGCCACAGCAAACGGCCAATTAGGATTTTCGCGGCACGTCCGCGGCCAACGGGAGAGAAGTAGAGGAGAAGCTGGAATGTCAAGAACATGGATAGTTTCGGTTTTGCTAGGAGCGGTGCTGAGTGCGCCGGTTGTTGTATGCGGGCAAGATGCCCCACCGCCGGGACCTCCGCCACATGAAGGCATGGGCGGCCCACTCGGTCCTCGCATGGAGATTCTGGGATTCGAGGAGATGCATCCGGGAAAAGTGGTCACCGGAGCGCCCTATTCGGCCACGACGGTGATTGAGACCACGCAGACCCTTTCGGATGGGACGAACATCACCCGGAAGATTCAAGCCAATGTCTACCGGGATTCGCAGGGCCGGGTCCGCCGGGATACCACGTTGCCCGCGATCGGGCCACTCGCTGCAAGCGGACAATCGAAGTCTTTCGTCCTGATCCACGATCCGGTTGCGGGAACGGCCTATGAACTGCGCCCCGACCAGAAGACAGCCGAACAGTTGCCTGCGAGACCTGGAGGTAAAAAGAACCCGGGTGCACTGCAGAACAAGTTCGAGGCGCGGATCCAGGAAGAGATCGCAAATGGCACGTTGAAGAAAGAAGATCTGGGCACGCAGACCATCAGCGGAATTCAGGCACAGGGCACGCGGTACACGCGCACGATCCCCGCCGGCCAGATCGGCAATGACAAGCCGATTAGCGTGGTGAACGAACGGTGGTACTCGCCGGACTTGCAAATCGTGATGAAGAGCATGCGCACCGATCCACGCTTTGGCTCAACCACCTACACGGTGACCAATATTCAGCGCCAGGAGCCTGCGGCGTCGCTCTTTACTGTCCCTTCGGACTACACGGTGACACAGGGCAAGGGGCCACACGGCGGGGGCAGAGGTGCCGGGCCGGGAGGTCCGCTGCCGGACGCCGCGCCGCCCAGCGAATAATTGGCGCATTGGACGATCTTCTCTCCTGAAGACGGCACGCCCTTACTGCAGCTACCCCCATTGCTGCGGTGAGGGCGTCGTCGTAATTGGGCGCTAGTACGAAGGATAGGCTCGGAGTAAGGATGGAGTTAAGATGGAGTTAAGATGGAGTTCATGGAAGAAAAGGACCTGGCGGATCAACTGATCCGTGAAGGCTACGTTCACCTGTACGTGTGGGAGGATGGCCCAAACGTTGATTACGCGGAACACAGCCACCGCGCGGAATCCGCGCATATTGTTCTGAACGGCGAAATGACCATGGTCATGAATGGGGAAACCCGGACTTTCCGCAAGGGCGAACGTTGCGATTTGCCTGCAGGGATCCGGCACTCCGCGAGAACCGGCCCGAGTGGCTGCCGATATTTGATCGGCGAACGATAAGAGCAGTCAGGCCGAAGGATTGTCCCTGCAGGCTCTGTCGAGTACTTCAATCACGTGTAAAACTTCCTGCTCCGTGTCATGAAGTTTCGCGCCAGCCCGCAGTTGTAACAGGCACCCTGGATTTGCCGTGGCAATGATCTGGGCGCCGGTGGATTTGGCCTGATTCATCTTTTCGGCCAACAGTTCAAGAGCAGCTTCGGGCTGAGTTACGTTGTAAACTCCCGCGGAACCGCAGCAGATGTCAGAAAATGGAAGTTCCACAAATTCCAGGCCTGGAATGGCCCGGAGTAACTGCCGGGGAGCTTCGCGGATTTTCTGGCCGTGCAGCAGGTGGCAGGAGTCCTGATAGGTCACGCGGACGTGGACTTCCCGAAGCGCCGCGGTCAGGCCCAAGGTTGCAAGAAATTCGGTGACGTCGCGCGCCTTTTTCGCAAATGCGGACACGGCGGCGAATTCTGGTTCATCGGGTGTAAAAAGTTGGCGGTACTCCTTCAGGGTCGAACCGCAACCGGCGGCATTGGTCACGATCGCGTCAAGATCCCCCGCGGCAAAAGCGATGAGGTTGCGGCGGGCGAGAGTCCGCGCAACATCGGGCACTCCGCCGTGCAGAGGCAAGGCTCCACAGCAGAATTGACCGCCGGGAATAACCACCTCGCAGCCATTCGCCGTGAGCACGCGGATAGTGGCTTCATTCAAAGCCGTGAAAGCGACGTTCGCTATACAGCCCGCAAAGAAGGCAACACGGGCGCGGCGCGTGCCCTTAGCCGAGTAGGTCTTTCCGAGTTGATCAAAGAAAAAACGGGGATCGATTGGCGGAAGAAGCTGGTCGCGTTCGGCAAGACTGAAGAGATGAAGAAGCCGTGTGGCACGGGCAATCGACTGCAAGCCGGAGGACTGATAGAGGCGCAGAAGTTTCGCGGCCATGGCGATGCGTTCTGGATACGGCAGCAGCCGCCGATAGACGAAATCCCGAGCAAGTCGCGCAAAAAAGGGGCGCTGATATTCGTTTTCGATGCGCACGCGCGCATGTTCGACGAGTTTTCCGTAATTCACCGCCGAGGGGCAGGCAGTTTCGCAGGAACGGCAGCCGAGGCATTTGTCAATGTGGTCCACAAAACTGTCCGTTATGGGCAACTCGCCTTCCTCAACCAGAAGCATCTGGCGGATTCGTCCGCGAGGCGAATCTGGCTCGAGGTTCCATAAACGGTATGTCGGACAATGATTGAGGCAAAGCCCACAGTGGGTGCAGAGTGAAAAGTCTTCGTACCGAGGAGCTTCACCGGGAATCGATCGTATCGGGAGCACGGATCAGAGGCCTCCGACAAAGCGACCCGAGGAGAAGATGTTTTGCGGGTCGAACGCCGATTTCACGCTTTGCATGAGCGGAAAACCTGGTGGCACGGGCCCCCACACGCCGCAACATCCCTTCAGCCGAGCCGGTGCGTGCAACAACGTGGCGTTGGATGCTTTGTAGCTCGTGCGTGAAAGTAGCTCACTGATATGGCGTTCCAGCGCTTCTCGTTCCCCTTCGTTGTCTCCCTCGCATGAAAAGGCCAACAAACAGGTGCCGCAACCGCTGAGGAGAAGCGCCGGTTCTTGAGAGGATCGCCATTTCACTTTGTGGAATTCTTGGAAATCAGCTGGCGTGAACTGTAGCTGTACAAGACGCAAGATAGCGACGTCTGCGGCAGATTGCTTTAGCCAAATGAACGCCTCTCGAAGTGCATCGCTAAAAATCTCATTTGACCGCTGGTCCAAGATTCCACTCACCACCGCATAGGCTTTGCTTGCGCGGTCCTGTGAATCGCGCTGTATGCGCCGCACCACCGTTTCCTGCCCGCCGAATGCCGCATAGACAATCCATCGGGAATGGTTAAGCAGTTCAGAGGCAGAGGTGCTCGTGCCGCTCAATACGCCGGACAGCAAGATGGCAAACCGCGGGTCGAACAATTCCACTCCCGAAAAAGGCAAGCCGGAGGAGAGAAGGCTTTTTCGAAAAGAAAGTGCCGCCTCCGGGGTTGCGAAACCTGCCAGAAATCCCGCACGGCTCTCTGGTCGAGGAAAAGTCCGAAAATTCAGACGAGTAATCACAGCAAGTGTCCCCAACGAACCGATAAGAAGTTTGTGGATGTCATAGCCGGTCACATTCTTGACTACCCGGCCACCACTTCGGCAAAGCTGGCCTTTCCCGTCCACGAATTCCGCACCGATCAAGAAATCGCGCGCAGTGCCGTATAGCAGCCGCAGCATCGAATCAACGCCTGAGGCGATGGTGCCCCCGACAGTGGAAGTCTGAAAGCAAGGCACAGACAGAGGGAGAAACTGATTTTTTGCCGCCAACACTTTCTCCAGGGCCCCCAGCGAGAGGCCCGCATCCACGCTCAAAGTCAAATCTTCGGGATCGTAATGGGCAATCTCGGCCAGGTTCGAGAGGTCCAGCGCAAAGTCGTAGCGGCGCGGAGGCATTCCGATTTCCGCCTTCGTTCGGGAACCGCAACAGACAAGGGCGAGATTCTCTGCGGCGGCGAAGCGAATAATCTCCGCTACTTCTTCCGCATTTGCGGGCCTTATGGCGCCCCCTGGCACTTGACCCGAGATAGCATACTTCTGCAGGTCGGTTTGGGACGAAACTACGCGCTCGCTGCCTAACAGGCTTGCCAAACGTGCCGACGCGTTCGCGGCGAGCGTCATGTTGTCCGCCCAGCATTCCGTCGAGATTTCCCTACACGGATTTCGCCGCAGCCCTTGCTGACGGGGAAGATTTTCCCGGGATTTAAGGAACAACCGGGATTGAAAGCGTCGTGAAGGCGGCGCATCAGGTCAAAATCCGCGTCGGTGAAGAGCAGCGGCATCAACTCGCTTTTCTCCATGCCCACGCCGTGCTCGCCGGTCAGTGACCCGCCAAAGGAAACGCACATGCGAATAATCTCTTCGGCTGCGGCCACCGCATTGGCGAATTCCTGAGCATTGCGAGGGTCGAACAAAATGATGGGGTGAAGATTCCCGTCGCCGGCATGAAAGATGTTGCCGATGCGGAAGCCGGCCCTGACTCCTATCTCGTGGATGCGCTCCAGCGCTTCCGGGAGTTTCGAGCGCGGGATCACGCCATCAAGCACATAATTCGAGGGGGCAAGCCGTCCCATGGCGCCGAAGGCATTCTTCCGGCCCTTCCATAAGTTGTCGCGCTCTCGTTCATCGCGGGCGGTGCGCACCTCGCGCGCGTGATTCGTGCGGCAGATTTCGGCTACGGCGGCAGCTTGGGACACTGCTGCTTCGCACAGACCTTCCACCTCCATCAAGAGCACAGCAGCGCTGTCGCGCGGGAACCCGGCGTTCAGATAATCCTCAATTACGGCCAGGGTCCAGCCATCAAGCATTTCGCAGGCTGAAGTAGTGATTCCGCGAGCGGTGATTTCTGCCACAGTTCGCGAGGCGTCTCCCACGGAGTCAAAGACCGCCAGAAGGGTTTCTATCGACTCAGCCTTGCGCGTGAGTTTCACGGTGATTTCCGTAACTAGCGCCAACGTGCCTTCGCTGCCGACCAGGAGGCCGCAAAGATCGTAGCCTGCTGCGTCGCCATGGCGGCTGCCTGCGCGGATGATTTTCCCATCAGGCATAACCAGCTCGAGCGCCGTCACATGATTTGTCGTCAGTCCGCAGGACAGTGTGTGCGGGCCACCGGAATTTTCCGCCACATTGCCACCGATAGTTGAGGATTTCTGACTGGAAGGATCCGGGGCGAAGTACAAGCCTGCGTGCTCGACGGCGCGGGTGATGTCCAGATTGACCACCCCGGGCTGCACCACCGCTCGGCAGTTCTCCAAATCGAGTTCCAAGATGCGATTCATGCGCGCGAAGACCACCATAATTCCGCCGCTACGTGCAAGCGCCCCACCGGAGAGCCCGGTACCTGCACCGCGCCCGACGACCGGCACCTGAAATTTATTCGCGAGTTTCATGATGCGCGAAACGTCTTCCGTCGAATGTGGAAAGGCGACAACTTCAGGGCGGCCTTTTTCGACCGAACCGTCGAATTCGTAGAGCATCAAATCTTCGGTTTGGGTAAGGACATTGGGGGAACCGAGGAGTGTTTTCAGTTCGCGAATCAGCGCGGGGTCCATGATGTTCAACAGTGTGACTTCCACTATAGTCAGTCACGCCGCGGACTGGCAATGCCACGCCCCGCTCTGCCTATGCGCTGTGCTAGTGTAGGAGTCCAAGAACCCGCCCCTACGAGGAGCGAATGCCGAAACCGAAAGTGTATGCGACTCACCAGCTATTCGAAGAAGCAAGACAAATCCTGGAGGCCGCCTGCGATGTGGAATACTGGGCGAATGAGGAGCGCCCGCCGCGCGAAGAAGTGCTTCGACGAGTGAAAGACAAAGAAGGCCTGATCTGCCTGCTGACCGAGAAAGTGAACGATGAACTACTGCGAGCCGCGCCCAAGCTGCGGATCGCGGCGAATGTCGCCGTTGGGTATGACAATATTGATGTGGACGCTTGCACAAGACGCGGTGTCGTAGCCACGAATACGCCTGGAGTGTTAGATGAAACGACCGCGGATTTTGCGTGGACACTGATGATGGCGGTGGCGCGGCGCCTGGCCGAAGGCGAGCAATTGGCGCGATCGGGCAACTGGAAAGGCTGGAATCTCGATCAATTGGTGGGCACGGACGTATGGGGCAAAACGCTGGGCATTGTTGGCTTCGGGCGGATCGGACGCGCGATGGCTCGTCGCGCGATGGGCTTCAATATGAAGGTGATTTACACCGATGCCGTGAAAGTCCCGGCCGACGTCGCGCAATCCTTGAACGCAGAATATCGCGACATGAACTCGCTGCTGGCGGAATCGGATTTCATCAGCCTGCACGTACCGCTGATACCGGAGACGCGGGGGTTGTTTGACGCACCGAAGTTTTACCGTATGAAGCCGACAGCATTCCTGATCAATACGTCGCGCGGGCCGGTGGTGGATGAAGCTGCGCTGGTCGCAGCGCTGGAAGCCAAGAAAATTGCGGGAGCGGCGCTCGACGTTTACGAAAATGAGCCGTTCATTCATCCGGGTTTGAAGCGGCCAAACGTCGTGCTGGCGCCGCATCTTGCCTCGGCATCCACGGAGACGCGCACGAAAATGGCGGTCATGGCCGCAAACAACGTTGCGGCGTTGTTCAAGGGACAGATGCCGCCGAACATGTTGAACGATTCGGTGCTAAAAAAATCCTGAACAAAGGATTGATTCCGTATTCCATGCATTCCGGGAAGCAGATTGCGCGCCGGATTTTTCTGGAGACATTGGCAGCGCTGGATATCCCTGGTGTGATGCAGAGGAAACTCACGCTCGGTCAAAATTCACTTCTTCTGGAAGGCGGAGCTGTTTCGTTGCCGGACCGAAAGCCGTTGTTTGTTGTGGCCATCGGCAAGGCGGCACACGCCATGGTTACTGGCCTTCGTGATCTACTTCCGGAGAAGCACAAATTTTGCGGCGTTGTCGCCGCACCAACCCCGTCTCCTTCAGCGGCAGATGGATTGGAATATTTCGTCGCAGGGCATCCCAATCCCAACCAAGGAAGTTGGCGGGCTGCTGAAGCAATCCTCAACTTGCTCCGCCAAGCCGATGAACGAAGCCTGGTCTTTTTTCTTCTTTCGGGTGGAGGCTCGGCGCTAGCGGAACTTCCGTTGATACAGGGAATGAAGCTTGAGGATTTGCAAGCAGTGAATCACGCGCTGGTCACCTGCGGCGCTCCCATTGAAGCCATGAACACGGTGCGGCGGCATTTTTCAGCAATCAAGGGCGGGCGACTGGCGGCCGCTGCGGCATCGGCGCCAAAAGTCACCTTGGCAATTACCGACGTGCCTGTGGGCAAGGAGCATGCCCTGGCATCAGGTCCCACGGTTCCCGACCCGTCCACGGTTGCGGATGTATATCGGATTTTGGATGAATATGGATTGCGCGAAAGGTTTCCGGAAAGCGTCGTGCGCTGGCTGGACGAAGGCAGGATGCCGGAGACGCCAAAGCCTGGCGATTCTGCCTTTCGAAACGCGCATTTCGAGTTACTGCTCGGCATGCACGACCTTTTCCATGCGGCCCACCATGCCGCGGAGTCGCACGGCTACGTAACCTGCTGCGACAATTCGACCGATGATTGGCCCGTGGGAAAAGCTGCCGAAGCACTTCTGCAAAAGCTGGAGGAGTGGCAAACGGAAAACCCAGGTCAGCGCGTAGCGCTCATCGGTGATGGCGAACTGAGTTCGCCGGTGACGGGAAGCGGCCGGGGAGGAAGAAACTCGACCTTCGTGCTGGCCTGCGTCGAGAAAATAGCCAATCGCAAAGTGACTGTCCTCAGCACCGGAACGGATGGTATGGATGGAAATAGTCCCGCAGCCGGCGCCGTGGCAGATGGCGAAACTCTGAAACGCGCGCGCCAACTCGGCATGGAGTGCAGCGACTATTTTCAGCGAAGTGACGCGTATACGTTTTTCGATAGACTTGGCGATGCCATCGTCACAGGTCCCACCGGCAATAACCTGCGGGATTTGCGCATTCTTCTGGCGGAACCGTAACAGCTACTGCTTGGGCGCGGGCGGCAAGCGCTTCTCGATCTCCTTCAAGCGGTCGTTCATTTCTTCCACAAGCTTTTCCAGACGCCCTAACCGTTCATCTTCGTTTGGTTTCGCCTCCGCATTGGCTTCACCGTGGGCCATCCCGTGATGGCCGCCGCCACGGGCCACCGGGTTTTTCAGGCGTTCGATCTGTTCCTTGATCATGGGTTCCATTTCAATACTCAGGCTTTTGCTTTGCAGCATGGCTTCGAGTGCTGGGATCGCCGAGGCGTCGCCGCGCATTCCGAGGGAAAAGATGGCCGTTCTGCGGATGGAGAAGTCCGGGTCTTGCAGATAGCCGGAAAGCAATTGAGTGAGGTCCTTGTTGTCCTTATCGAGGCGGGCCAGGCTGGACATCGCGGCCTCTCTTGAGTTCAAGTCCTTGCCCGGTGCGGCCCATTCCTTCAGCAGGGGCACGGCCTTGTTGTCGCCAAAGGAGCCGAGGCCATTCAAAGCGGCGTCACGCAAGTATCCATCGGGCGAGTCGCCGTTGACCGCCGCGACCAACGTGTCATACGTCCCCGCGCCCTTCAGCCGGCCAAGGGCGCGCAGCGCAGTACCGCGTGCACGGTAGGAGACGTCTTCGCGAGCGACGCTCTGGAGTCGAGTGACAATCGCCAGGTCATCCTTGAAATTCTCCAGCGATTGCACGATAGTCGCGCGCACGATCGGCACCTTTTCGGCGTTGAGTGCGTCTAGCAATTGTTTAGAAGCCGCGGCGCCGCCAATCTCTCCCAGCGCTTCGGCTACGGTCCTGCGCGCACCCGTGTTTTTGTCGTTTTTCAGGGCCTCACCCAATGCCGCGACTACTTCGTCCCCCTTGATCTTCGCAAGCTCCTCCGCAGCATCGGCGCGGTCCGCCACTTCGCTGGCGTTCTTTAGTTGGTAGATGAGTTCCTTCTTGTCTTTTTTGAACTCCATCGATTTGAGAATTTGCGCTCCCTTATCGAAAAGGATCATCAGCGGCGCAGAATCTGCCGGGAAGGTGAAAACCTCCGACTCCTGGGTGATATGGATGGGATAAAGTCTCGGCCCGCTGGCGGTGGTGATTTCCACGTCGACGGGAACATCGAACAGGCCCACGCGCCCTTCGCGCTTCTGCGTCTGCTTCACCGTCATGGCCACCTGCTTTTTGGTCTCGTCATAGGTGTAGCTGACTTCGAATTTCGGGGCGCCCGCCCCGTAGACCCATTGCTGGAAAAACCGGTCGACGTTGGTATGTGTGGCTTCTTCGATGGCTTTCGTCAGATCCGCGGTTACCACGTTCTTGCCGCGATTTACTTCCAGATAGTGTTTCAGTCCGGCGTAGAATGCTTGCTCGCCAAGTTGCCGGCGCAGCATGTAGAGAACCCATCCGCCTTTGCCATAGGCGTTGCCGTCGAATTCCTCGGTCTCATCAAAGTCATAGCGAACGATCGGCTTGTCATACAGCGAACGAAGAGCAAACCACTCGCGAGCACCCTGCCAGCGTTCGTAGTCGGCCGCGTCTTTCCCGTAATGCGATTCCGCCCACGCCGTTTCCATGAACGTGGCGAAACCCTCGTTCAACCAGATATTGGCCCAGTCTTTGGTGGTTACTAGGTCGCCAAACCATTGATGGCCGAGTTCATGGGAAATCAGAGGGTCTTCGTCCTCTTCGTATTCTGGAACGAGTTTCGGATGGCGCAGCGATTCGGCAGTGTTCGTGGTGGCGCTGGAGTTTTCCATACCGCCGGCAACGAAGTCATCCACCATGGCCTGCGAATATTTCTCCCAGGGATAGTCTACGCCGAGGGTTTTGCTGAAAAGTTCAATCATCGCTGGCGTGCGCGAATAGTTGGGATTCAGGCGGTCGCCGCGATCCTTGGGCGCGTAGTAGGTGACCGGCATGTTCCGCCAGGAGTCTTTCACTTCGACGAATTCCCCGGCCACCACGGTGAAGAGATACGTGGAGCTCGGTTGCGATTCGCGCCAGGTCCAAGTCTTCATTCCGCTGCTCGTGTCGGCGACGCTGGCGAGCTTGCCGTTGGAAATGGTGATCCAGCTTGCGGGAACGGTGAGAATGGTCTCGGTGGTCAGGCGATCGTTGGGATAGTCGTAGGTGGGCAGATAGTAGCGCGTGTCTTCCGATTCGCCTTGGGTCCAGATTTGCAGTGGACGGCTGGGATAGTCCTTGTTGGGCAGGATGAAATAGAGGCCTTTGGTGGGCGCGCCGTGATACTTGATTTCGACTTCGTATTTCGCGCCGGACTTTGCGCCCCTGGGCAGGGTAACCAGAAGCTTAGTGTCCGTGGTTTCAAATTTCGCGTCAGCCCGATTGATCCGCACGCTTTCGATCTGGAGCCCAACGGAATCAAACGAGATTTTGTCCAAATCATCGCGCAATAGAGTCAGTGTATGCGTAACGTCACCGATGACTTTCTTTTGTTGCGGTTCGAAGCGCAGCGCGACCTTGGAATGCTCCAAGTCATAATTCCTGCTGCGTGCATACGGTTCGTCGGCGCGGAGG
>Ga0335082_10002058_pt1 | contig 21638 bp, 19 predicted proteins | sample Lox_Sample_41_FD_206718 | JGI IMG/M metagenome (GOLD analysis project Ga0335082, IMG submission 206718) | Soil microbial communities from Loxahatchee National Wildlife Refuge, Florida, United States - Lox_Sample_4.1 | ecosystem: Environmental > Terrestrial > Soil > Wetlands | place: USA...
AGCCAGATCCGCCATTTCAATTGGCCCGAGGGTACCCGCGGTGTACGCACTGTTAATCAAGCCATCAATGCGTCCGAACCTCTCCATGACTCGACTGGCAAGTTCCGCGCAGCCGGCGGGTTGCGTGATGTCGATAGCCACGCTCAGTATCTGAGCGCGCGGGTGCTGGTTGCGAATGCTTGCGGACAGCTCCTCGAGCTTTGAGCGGGTGCGAGCCGAGATCACCACGGCGGCACCCTCCGCGACCGCAATGGTGGCGAGGTGAATGCCCAAACCGGGTCCTATTCCGGATATCACTACGACCTTATCCGTCAGTAGCATGTATAACTCCCAGACGCAGCACGCCTGTCAGCGTAGCCCTTATATGGCTCGGCGAAATAGTCTGGTCGGCCTAGTGATGTCGCTTCACCCTTGCGCCATCATTGGCAGAACCTTGGAGACAAGACGATGACCTCCGACACCAACAGAGCCATCTTTGAACGCATGCTGGCGGCGCTTGGGCGGAAGGACTACGACGCATTCCAGACGTGCCTCGCTCCGGAAATCATCTGTCAGTGGCCGTATCGCGTCATAGAGGGATTTCCGACCGAGCTTGTGGGTGCCCGGCGGCTGCGCGAAGCCCTCGAAACAAGCCTCAAGGTCTTCACGCCGTACAACTATAAGATCGTGGCTGTGCACGCGCTTGCTCGTGCCGACGGTCTGATTGCCGAATACACCTCGCACAGCACTTATCTTCCCCGCGGTGTTGCGTACAGCAATCAGTACGTGGGGATCGTGGAGTTCCGAGACTCGAAGATCACGCTCTGGCGTGAGTACGTGAATCCCCTGATCGTGCTCGAGGCGCTGGGCCCCGGATTTGCCTGGCACGAAGGTAAGGGGGTTGAGCGCAACTCCTAAGAGCCGGTGCGCGCAGAGAACGATTAAACTCTAGGAGTCTGCCCGCTCACATTCGTTTGTCGTAGCGCACTTCTCTTCAGATTTATTGGTCTCGCTCACCCAGTAGCGCGAGTGATGTCGTTTCCAGGATCCAATTTCGTGCTGCCACGCTTCTGGTGGCAGCATCTCGGCTGCGTATTTCGTGTCCGGATACTCCCTAACATGCTGTATGCGCTCGTCGCGCACCTCCATCACATAGCAATAGCGATTGTTGTACTCGCCGCCTCCTGGCTTCGGGGACTGGCTCTCTATTTCCAGCACGACCTTGTCACCGTCCGCAATCGAGTTGTGGCAGATGAAGTGCATCGGCATGAGCTTCATAATCTCAGCACCGGAGACTTTGAACGAAGTCATGGGAATCTCGGTCCGCGGTCCTACGTTCCACCAAGTGCCGCTATCTGAAAGCCGTTCCATAGCCTCATCTATCCGCCGTTGATTCAGCAGATCAAAGAATGACCACGCCACGTTCGTTGCGCTCGTCATAACTCCTGTCTCCAACTTGGTTCCAAAGCGTGCGCGGCCTTTACACCAGTGGAATCCCGACCTTGCCAATCGACCGCTAGACGCCCGCCTGTTCCAGTGCCTCCTTCAGCCCGCTCAAGAATCGAATGACTTGACCACCATCGAGCGCTCGATGGTCGAAGGTCAAGGACGGTCTAAGCACCGGCCGCACCTCAATCCTATAGTTCTCAGGTTCCAACGCGATGGGTACGTACTGAATGGCAGGTAGCCCGAGGAGCGCCACCTGCGGTGGGTTGAGGATAGCCTCGGCACGCAGCACCGGACCGAGCGCGCCCGGATTCGAGATAGTGAATGTGCAACCTTCGAGCTCATCCTGCCTCAAGGTCCTGCTGCGGGCCCTTGATGCCACCTCGGCGATGGCCGTATTGAGTTCGCTCAGGCCCAGGCTTTCTGCGCCCCGAATTACGGGGACTACGAGCCCCTCGCTCGTGTCAACCGCTATTCCGAGGTTGATGCTGCGCCAATGGAAGGTATGTGTCTCTGAATAGGCCGCATTCAGCGCGCGATGCTCAAGCAGCATCCGGGTTGCAGCGAGAGCTACGTAGCTTAGGACCGAGACCTTTAACGGCCCCGCTAACCCAGCATTATGGCCCGCGCGAGCCGCCAGGAGCCGGGTCAGGTCTACTTGTACATCTGCAGTCAATTGCGGTGCGGCACGTACTGATTCGCTTAAGCGGCGCGCTATCGCACGTCGCCGGGTGCTGTTGAGCACCAGATCAACCGGAACGCTTTCATATCCCGAAGGAGTGGTCGGAGAACGAACTTCGGAGTGCGTCTGATTCTGTGCTGTCGTCGCCGCGTTGACCGAACGGAGTACATCATCACCACGAATCCTTCCCCCCGAGGAAGCGATCTGCGACGGATCCAACCCGGCCTCTTTAGCCAAGCGTCTCGCGCGAGGAGATATTCGGGGCGCCAACTCGGAAACGCGCGCACTCGAGGGTCCTCTCGAAACCCGCGCGACGGCGATTGCGATCTCGCCTGCAGAGGTGTTGGCGCGTGCGGTCCATCCAACCAGGTCGCCTACCTTGAGCTCAGCACCCGCTTCAGCAGCCCGACGTGCGAGGATGCCCTCTGATTCGGCAGGGACTTCCGTAACGGTCTTGTCGGTCTCGATCTCGTAGAGCACATCCCCCTCGCGGAACGGACTACCCTCGGCGATCCGCCAGGTCACCATCCTGGCGTTTTCTACCGATCCCATGTGCGGGATCCGGAGCTCCTTGAGTTCAGCCATAGGTCTGCCTATGTTGCAGACAGTTCTCGAGCCGCGGCTGCAATCTCCTCAACGCTGGGAATGCAGAGTGCCTCCAGAGAAGACTGCTGTGGCAGCGGGACGTCGATCGCTGCGACTCGCATTACCGGAGCTTCCAGCTCGAAGAACACCCGCTCCTGAATTTGAGCAGCAATCTCGGCGCCGGGCCCTGCAGTCTTGACCGCCTCGTGAACGATCATGGCGCGGTGCGTCTTCGTTACCGACGTCAAGACGGTCTCGTAGTCCAGCGGCGCCAAAGAGCGCAAGTCGATCACCTCAACGTCCAGGCTCTCCGAAGCGAGCGCCTCGCCCGCGGCCATTGCGCGCCGGACCATCGAGCCGTAGGTGACCAGAGTGATGTCAGCACCGGTACGCCTAACGAGAGCCTTGCCGATCGGCACGACAAAATCGGGACTTGTGGGAACCTCCCCCTTCGTCCAACCCAGACTCTGCACGCTGTGATACAGCACCGGATTGGGTTCGCGGAGCGCCGCTTTCATTAGGCCCTTCGCGTCCGACGGTGTTGACGGGACTACGACCCTTAGCCCGGGAAAATGCATTCCGAGTACTTCGGTACAGCTCGAGTGCTCAGGTCCGGCCCCACCCATTGTCCCGATCGGGAAGATGACCACCGCCGTCATGGGAACTTCAAGCCCATGCATGTAGCGCCACTTCGCCAACTTGTGAAAGATCTCGTCGCCGGCGATCAGTGCAAAGTCGCCAAATCCCATATTGACCACTGGCTTCATGCCTGCGATGGCCGCCCCGGCCGTGAGACCGGCCTGAAATGCTTCGGAAATGTTGGTATCCAGCACGCGCTCTGTGCCGAATTCATTGACCAATCCGCGCTCGGTCCCAAACCAGCCTCCATTGACCATGCCCTGGCCGAGTACAAACACTCCAGGATCGCGACGCATTTCCTCGGCAAGCGCGAGCCCCATTGCGGCGTTGTAGCCCAGGCTCGTGGTTTCACGATGATTAACCATAGTAGAGATCCCTGAGGATCACGGATCTATCGGCTTCCGGCGCGTTCAGCGTCCTCTCGTACGCGTCGCGCACCAACGTCTCAGACTGCGCATCCAAACGTGCGACCGTCTGTGCGTCCAGGCGAGCGCGCATTACATCCAGCGGGTCGCGATAGTCCTTTAAATCATCGGCAGGCCGGTACTGCTGAGGATCGCCAGCATAGTGTCCACGGCGCCGGACGACCTTTGCTTCAATCAGCGACGGACCTTTTCCGTCCCGTGCTCTGGCGATCGCTGCCTTTACGACTTCGTAGACGGCAAGTGCATCCTGCCCATCAACCACGGCAGCCGGTATGTGATAACCAGCGGCGTAGTCCGCGATACTCTCCGTTGGGCTTACGTCCTTGAGTCTCGTTCCAACAATCCAAGAGTTATTTTCGCAGAAGTAGATCAATGGCAGTTTCCATGCTGCGGCGTGAATCATGGTCTCGTGGAACGTTCCGCGCGCCGCGGTTCCATCACCAAAGTCCGCAAGGGCGATTTGGCCGGTCTTGCGCATCTTGGCCGCGAGCGCAGCGCCTGCGGCAAGTGCATAGACGCTACCAAGCGTTGCGCCCTCACCCATGATCCCAAGTGCATAGTCGACCCAATGTGGAACTCCACCCCCCTTGCCGCGGGTCGACCCATTCATTCTGCCAAGAAGATCACCAAGTATGGGCTCGGGCTGCATTCCTTTTCCGACTACCCAGGCGACGCCTCTGCCTTGATAGAACAGGTAGTCATCGGCGCGCATGGCCGCCGTGGCGCCAATCGGCGCCGCTTCTTGTCCTTCGCCAGGATGCCACCAGCCACTGAAGGGCTTGTCCCGCACGTGTTGAGCCATGAGGCGCTCGATCGCACGTGAAACCGCCAAGCGTTCGTACATGCTTTCGTACAGAACACCGACTTCCGCGGACGCTGCTGTACTGTTCATCGTGCTAGTCCTAAGGGCTCGCGGCGAACGTCAACCAGCCGTTTGGGCGCCGTCTACGGGCAGCGCGACGCCGGAGATGTATCGGGCCTCATCGGAGGCCAAAAAAAGCACGGTGACCGCGACATCGCGGGGTTCCCAAAGCTCCCCGCCGTACATTTTCGGTGCATTCCGCATGAGCAGGGCCATATCCACATTGTCGGGAAACCGGTTTTGCTCGTGCATCGGTGTCTTTCCACCGGTTGGGCACAGTGCGTTGACGCGCACACCGGCTGCGGCAAATTCGATCGCCAAGGACTTAGTCAGGGCGACGACGCCCGCCTTAGAGGCGCAGTAAGCGCTCGTATAAGGAATTCCTACCAATGCCGCCGCCGAGGCCATGTTTACGATGTTCCCCCCGGTCTTGATGAGATGAGGCATCGCATGACGACTGAGGTGAAATACGCCGGTCAGATTTATTCTGAGAACGCGGTCCCATCGCGATTCATCAAACTTGTCGAGGTGGTCCCAGTCCATGACGCCGGCGATGTTGCACAGTACGTCCAGCCCACCAAGCGCCTCGATCGAGCCACTAACTAGCCGTCGGCACGATGCTTCGTCCGCGGCGTCAAAGTGGAGCGGAGTCGCACTGACCTTCGACTGCGCCGCGATCCTGGAGGCTACCTGTTGCGCACCCCCCAGGTTGAGATCTGCGACGACCAGACTTGCTCCTTCTTGCCCGAATAGCTCGGCAGTCGCCTTACCAACCCCTGATGCTCCCCCGGTAACCAGCACCTTTTTGCCCGAAAAGCGCATGCCGGCAGGCTCTCAGGCACCCGGTCAAGTCGCATCAGCGAAATGGACTATTTGCACGCGGCGCGTGTGGACGGTATTGGAGCGTCAGGTTCGCAAGCCGGCCCGCCGGTACCTTTTGGCAACCAAAAGGAACATCACGAGGGCCAGAGCCAAGAGTGCGAGGTGGTAGTTGAACATCCATTGATAGGAGTGCGTCCGGTCGTGGGTATAACCTGCCAAGAGCGGTAACAAGAAGTTAAAGGGGAGCGCAATGAATACAGCGAGACCCACCGCCGGGCCTAATTGGGGCCCGGGGTACCGGTTGGCTAACGTGGCACCCATCAGTCCCGCAAATGCCGCACCGCAGAACCCCAAGAGACCTGTGATCGCAGCGACAATCCAAAATGGTGGTTCCAGCGCGAAGCCGAACCAACCAAGGAACAGCAATCCCGCGACAAGAGCGAGGCTGTAGACGCCCCCGATTCGATCTGCCAGTAGCCCCAGAATAGGAGCCCCAGCCAACCCAAAGAGACCGAGAACCGACACCAGAAGCGTCGCTTGCTGGTAGGGGATACCAATCTCCGTCGCGTACGGCACTACGTGAGTGATGATTGTGATGCCGGTTCCATCCAGCAACCCTGCGGACACGACGAGCATCCAAAACGGCAGATCGGGACTAAACGTCGCGGTGTCATGTGCTTGTTCGACCGGCACGTGGTGGATCGACGCGGAGCGATCCAATGCAGCATCCAAGACCCGAACCGGGGGTTGGCGCACAAGACGAAAGAGCGGAATGAGCAGTAGTGAGGCCACCGCCACACACAGCGCGGTTACCCGCCAACCGTAGTGTGACGTCACCAGCCCGGCCAGCACGGGAAGTAACGTGACCAATATCGGCATGTTTGCAAAGCCCAGTGCGCGTCCGCTGTTGCGTGGGAACCAGCCGCCAACCAGCGCGGTCACGGGAGTCACCCCCATACACGAGACTGCTGCGCCTCCGAACAAGCCGAACGCCAAAGAGAATGCCCAGACATTCGGCGCGAGGTACATCAGAAAGAAAGCTGCGGCCATCAGGATGCCGCCCAGAATCATCACAGTGCGGATTGGTCCGTAAGCAAGCCAGCGTCCTACGACAGGTCCCAGCAGTCCATGAAGGAGGGCCACGACCGACACCCCCAGGGACGACGCGGCCCGGCTCGCATGAAACTCATGCTCAGCCGGCCCAACGAATGTGCCGGCGAGCCCGAAGGTCATCCCGTAGGCTGCACCTTGCGAAACGAAGGCAATCCCAACCATTCCCCACGCCACCAAGCGACGATCAAGGTCGGAGGCTGGCGACTGAACCGCAGTCATGGCGGCGGTTCCGGCACTACTGCGGGTACCGAATGGCATCCTTCACTCTCTGTACAGCAATGAGGTTTTCCGGTTCTATCTCCGTAACTCGGTCTTTAGGGCGCCAGAAGCACCTTGACGGCCTGCGGCGCGCCTTGGGTGGCAAAAGCTTGGGACACGTCGTGTAACCCAAAGCGGTGGGAGATCAAGCTGCTGCGGTCTACCGAGCCATCATGCATTAAGGCGAGAGCCTCCCGTAGCTCCTCTGCGGCGTAGCCATTGGACCCCAGAATTGTTGGCTGTTTCTGAATGATCGGGCTCAGATCCAGCAGCACACGATCCTCGAAACCTCCAAAACAAATAATGCGCCCGCCCCTTAGAGCAATGACCTGCAAGGCAGTCTCGAGCGGTGGAGGACCCGGCATATTCCGAATGTATCCGGCACAATCGACCACGACATCCACGCGAGCCGACCAGCCGCGATAGTCCTCGGCGACTCCACATAGAGCGCCAATAGCAGACCGAGGATCCTCCAGGCGGGCATTAATGACCGCACTGGCTCCAAGCTGCAGAGCCTTATCAAGGCGAACCTGCGCAACGTCGACGGCGATTAGATGTTTGCAAGCGATTCGCTTGGCGCGAATGGCTTGGATAACCCCGAGGCCAATGATTCCGACACCGAACACGACGACGCTCTCACCATCGCGAATTTCGGCTTTCCTCACCATTTGAAGGGCGTCCGCGAGTGGCTCAGTCGTTGCCGCAACATCGAACGCTAGGCTCCCCGGTATGTGCGCGAGCTGGAATGCGTTCACCGGAACGGTCACGAACTGCGCCATGCCACCGCCGTGACCCGTTACTCCAACAACCCGGTCACCAACCGCCCAAGCCTCAACGTTCGGTCCCAGCTCGACGATAGTGCCGGCAAATTCGTGCCCAGGCACTTGGTATCCCTCAGGAGTCGACCGCACCAGGCTCTCCCGATAGGCGTTGTTGCGGAACATGTGCATGTCAGAGCCACATATGCCGCAAAACTTGACCCCTACCAGAACCTCATTCGGCCCGGGTACAGGCCGGGTCGCATCCGTGCGGAACTCGATCCTGCCTGGAGCCACGAAGTCCGCGACGTTCAACGGCTAGCTCTTCTTTGCCGGGAAGGGCGTATTCAACGGCATGCCTTTTCGAAGCATGTCCATCAAACGCTGCTTCACGGGCAAGACCCACTCCTGCTTTAGCTTCTGATCCAGTAAGCCGGCCGCGTCGAGCTCGTCGCACAGTTCCATTTGGTGGGCTAGATCGAATAAATCGTACTGAGATGAGAACTTTCCATCGCCGCCGTACGTGATGAATGACACTCCGTGTGTCTCGTAGCAGCTACCATCAGCTCGCTTGCCTGGTCCGCGATTGAGCCAGTGACTGATGATCTGATCGCCGTTGATGGCCCACCCAACGATTGGAAAACTCCAACCCTTCCACCCGGAGCCTACATCCATGTCACGCCCATAGTGGGTGCGGCGAATCTCCTCGCGACCGTGCGCCACAACTGGCATCGCACCCGCGTACGGACACGTGTACAAACAGTCAACGTGATAGAACTTGTCAGCGATCCAGGACCACTTGTTGGTTCGTTCCGCTTCTACAAAGGCGGCAGCCAAACCGGTAATCGATGCTTCCACTTCGGCATAGGGATACGCCATCTATCTTCTCCCGCTATATTGTCCGACCAACTTGATTCCCACTCTTGATCGCGCCGTCGATGTAGCCGAGGGATGCCGCATCGCCGATTACCGCAATCGCTGGGCAAACGGCGCGAAGTTCCTCGGCCACGCTGTCGTCCGTCTGCGCGCCGAGCGCCATGATTACGTTGTCCGCGCGGCGCGCCTGTACCTGCCCTGTTTTCGTCTCGTAGACAACTCGATCATTCTCGATACGTATCAGCCGCGTGGATGAAAGAAGGCGCACATTCTCGCGGCGGATCGTGTCCATGAGTCGCCAACGCCTCACAATCGTGAGTTCCTTGCCGAAGGTTGGGCCCGGCTCAATTACCGTGACACCCCGCCCACGCTCCACGAGAAACTCAGCAAGTTCGACGCCTACTAGGCCGCCCCCGTAGATAACGATCTCACGGCCTAACGGCAGGTAGACTTGCGAGAGGCGTCGGATAGAGGCGCTGCTGTTGAGCATTCGCAGGGCTCGCCCAAGAGCTAGCGCGAACCGGGTGCTAAGTCGGAGCTTCCTGGCCAGACCGGAGGTGATGCGGCCGGTCACCATTTCCCGCATCTCGTCGCCACTGTAGACGTGCGTGAGATCTGCCCCAGGGACCTCAACCAGACCGCGTCGAGCCCCCGTGGCGACAACGATAAGGTCCGGCGCGATGGCCCGTGCCTCTTCCACCGTGATTCGAGAGCCCAAATGGACCTTGACGCCGAGCTCTCGTATGGAGTTCTCCAGGTAGCCAATGAGGCGTCCGTTTTCGGGGTAAACAATCGACGAAAAGAACAGCGTTCCCCCCAGACGCTCGCCTGCCTCGTACAGGTCGACCGCGTGACCCCGCAGGGCCGCCACGCGCGCAGTCTCCATTCCGGCAGGGCCACCCCCTACTACCAGCACGCGCTTGGCGTGATTTGCAGCGACGATTGGGTGCGTCGCCTCGAAGGCAGTCTGCGCGTTCACAGCGCATCGGAGATGGCGCCCGAAGAAGATTTGACTGATGCAGGTATAGCAGTAGATACAGGGCCGCACGAGCTCCGGACGGCCCTCTCGCAAACGATTGGGAAGCTCCGGGTCGGCGAGTAGCTTGCGAGCCATCGCGATGAAGTCCACTTGGCCACGCGCTATCAGCTCGTCGGCTTGCTCCGGCTCGATCCGGCCCACGGCGATGACTGGGATTCGCAGAGCGCCCTTGATCGCCGTCGCATTGGGTATGTACTTGAGCGGCTGTGCGACTGCATGGGCTTCAGTAAAGCTGATCCCTCGGCTTGCATCGGCATATGCCGACACGTGCACGGCATCCGCACCGGCGGCCTCGCCCAAGCATGCGGTCTTTATCGCGTCCTCGATCGTAATCCCATCGGGCTTGAGATATTCCTGGGAATCCAGGCGAAACCAGACCGGGTAGTCTTGACCCACTTTCGCCTTGATGGCCTTAATGATTTCGGTTAACAGCCGCGCGCGATTCTCCAGGCTTCCACCAAAGCGATCGGTTCGTCGATTACTCGCCGGAGAAAGAAATGAAGAAATGATGTAACCGTGTCCCGCGTGGATCTCAACGCCATCGACCCCGGCCGCCCGGGCACGGTTCGCGGCATCTGCAAAACGCTCGATCAGCCAAGCAATGTCTCCCTCGTCCGCCTCTTTGAATTCAAATTTCAGGCCAGGCGCAAATATCGCGTCAAAGATTTCCCTATTCTCGTCTGCCGTGAAGTCTTGGCCCCAGTCCATTGGCTTCTGTTCAGGGACGGACGGCACTAGAAATGGAAAGCCCCGAAAAGGTTCGTTAACGGAGATTGCCCCGGCGTGTTGCAACTGGAGCGCGATACGGCACCCGTGAGCGTGGACGGCGTCGACCACCCTCCGCAGGGGCGCGATGAAGCGATCTTCGGATATCGCCACCTGGCGAGCATTTCCGGACCCTCTTGGCCACGCAACGCCGACAGAACCCATCGTGACCAATGCTGCCCCGCCCCTAGCCCGCGCTTCGTAATACCTCAGGATCCGCTCGCCGCATGAACTGTCCTCTTCGGCAAGATTTGAGCCCATCGGTGACATGAATATCCGGTTGCGCAGCTCAAGGTGTCCGATGCGCCCCGGAGACAACAGGTGCGAAAAGGCCGCGCTCATCTTTAGTCGATGATCGAGTAGCCGCCGTCCGCCACGAGGGTCGTGCCCGTGACAAACGAGGCAGCGCTTGATGAAAGCATGAGAATCGCGGAGGCAATCTCGCTCGGCTCGGCCCAACGCGCCATAGGCGTCTTTGCGTTTACCATCTCGCGAATTGCCGGGTCCTCGGCGTATTGGGCTGTCATTGCGGTCGGCACCGAGCCGGGCGCGACGGCGTTAACACGAATTTTGTCTTTGGCCCAAGCGGTCGCTAGAGTCTTCGTGAGCTGAACGATGCCAGCCTTCGCTGCGCCATAACCTGGGAAGTAGGGACTGCCAAAGAACGACATCATTGAGGCTATGTTCACGACGCTTGCGCCGCCCGGAAGCTGGCTGCCGCGGAGTCTTTCATGCAAGCACATCGAGAGCTCGTGGACCGACACCAGGTTCACTTTCAGCACGGTCAGAAAGTCCGCCTGTGGCATCGTGTGTCCGGCGTTATTTACGAGGATGTCCAGTCGCTTTACGTGGCCCGCCAGCTGTCTGATCGAATCGGGGCTCTCAAGTCTGAGCGGGTAATATTCCGCGCCCTCGGGAAGTGCGGCATACGACCTCGAGCCCTCTTGCTGTCCGGTAACCATGACGCGGGCACCCGCCTGTAGAAAGGCGAGCGCGGTGGCTCTTCCAATTCCCGTCGTGCCTCCGGTAACCAGGACATCGGCCTGCGAGAAATCGAATTGAACCGTCGCAGCGTAGTTATTTGCCATTGCTCAACCTTTCTTCAATGCGTGCCGCGCGGCGATGTATCCGAAGGTCATACACGGCCCTATGGTCGCGCCGGCTCCTGGATATTTCCTTCCCATTACACAAGCCGCAGAATTTCCGATTGCATATAGCCCCTCGATCGGTATGCCACCTTCGTTTAGAACGCGCGCACTCTCATCGGTCCGCAAACCGCCTTTAGTCCCGATGTCGCCGGGATAGACCGGCACCGCGTAGAACGGCGGGCATTCGATAGGTCCGATGCACGGGTTTGGCCTCATCCGCGGATCACCGTAATAGCGGTCGTACTCGTTTGCGCCGCGAGCGAAATCTAGGTCGACTCCGGTTCGGGCAAATTCATTGTTTCGGTTAACCGTCGCCAGAAGGCCGGCGGCATCGATGCCAGTCTCGGTGGCGAGTCGTTCCAACGATTCCGCGCGGTGGTAGACAACACCAAACCATTCCCCAGGCAGCTTCTCGTCGGGAAACACCGACCCGGGCCCAAGCGCACCCAGTGGATACTTTCGTCGAAATTCGGCGTCAAAAACGATGAACGCGGGAACAGCCGGCACGGCGGACCGGTACATCGCCTCACCACACTCCAAATACGGTTCCGCTTCATCGGTGAATCGGAGGCCGGACTTATTCACCAGCACCTGCCCGGGAGCGCCCCTGCCGGCAAATAAGGTCCAAGGACGATCCACGCCGGGAGCGCAAATGACGGGAATCCACCAGGCGCACTCCATAAGGTCGGTAGCCGCTCCTATTGCGAGGCCCGCGCGAATGGCATCGCCCGTATTTCCGGTCTGCGATGCAGACCATTCCGTGCGCGTTGGCTTGGGCAGATATCGTTCGCGCATTTCGCTATTGTGTTCAAAGCCACCTGCGCCCAGAACGACACCAGCCGTGGCCTCGATCGCGATGCGTTTCGTGCCCCTCTGAACCACCGCCCCACGAACGCGTGGACCGTCCGAGATCAGTTCAACCATGGGCGACGAGAGCCAAACCGGTGCTTCTTGATCGTTGAGCGAGCGCTTTAGTCGCCCAACGAGTGAATTTCCGCCAGTCAGAAACCGAGGTCGAGAACCTTGCAAGCGGCCCGGCACATCAAGCCAGTACCGCGCCATCATCTTGAGCATCGTCCGCTTCCACCCAGGAGCCTGGATGAGCAGGTCAATGCCCTCCGCATTCGTGAATGTATAGCGGCCCATGATCGCGAGACTGTGGTGCAGCGGGCGCAGAGTCTGGAAATCCGCCCCCAAATGCCGGGCACTCATCGGATGAGGCTCGTGAGTCCGGTAACCCTCCGGTTTTGAACCCGGCAGTTCGGGGTAATAGTCGCAATAGGGACGGGCCTCAAAGCGCACGTGACTACGGTCTTCAAGAAGCTTGAGCATCCGCGGTGCGTTGTCGACAAAGGCCTCTAGTGTCGTTCGCGACACGTCGGTGCCGATCGCAGCGGTCAGGTATTCGAGTGCGTCCTCACGCGTGTCCGGGAATGGTGAGGCGTTGGTATGATGGCTGTTCGGAATCCAAATGTTGCCGCCGGAAGTCGCCGAGGTGCCGCCATAAAAGGCTGTCTTCTCAACCACAAGCGCCCGCGCCCCAAGAATGCGGGCCACCAATGCCGTCGCGAGCGCACCGCCGCCGGAGCCGACGACCAAAACATCTGTCGAGTGGTCAAACTTCATGCAGTTGCTTACAAATCCAAAGCAGTGAATCGCTGTCACCGCCGAAGCGAAAACCGAGGAAGCTAGACCCTTGCAGAGACTGTCGCTCGAGGCCGGTCCAGCGGCGGACCGTGAGCGCAGCAGGCTCCCTCGGCGCACGCTCGCCCGTTGGAAGGCTACCCGCCGGTTGCCGTCACACATCATGCAAGTGGATTACCTACCCGCGGAATGGCTCAAATTCAGGCGCCATTCGATCTTGGACGTTGAGTATTTCGCGGAGCCTTGAACACCTGACGGATTAAGCGCTTAGCGTTATGCTTTGCGCTACTTTGGCGGGGTGGCCCAACCTGCCGTAGAGGGGGTTAGCTGGTGCCGGATGACCATCATGTCACCAGGTGCCGTTTCCTCATCGCTGCCCCACGATCAGCGGGCGGCTCCGATGACGGGCGAGGATCCCTTGACCCGCGCGAAAACCACAGGCAAGCCGCCTCCCGAATTGACCACTGAGCAATTCAGTGGTTTGGTCCAGCTAATCTACGAGGGGGCCCTTTCCCCCTCCGCCTGGCGGCAGTTCCTTAAGGCCATGTGCGAACACCTGAGCGGCAATGCAGCCGTCATCATTTTGCGGGTTCCGAGGCTTGGGGAAGTTCCGCTCAAGGTCGACTACGGGGCAATTCCGGAACTTTCCCCACCTTACTATCGTAAGTACTTGGCCATGGACCCATTCGTGCAATTGCCTGAGGGGCGGGCGGTCACTTTGCACGATTTCACGGACTTCAACATTGAGGAGACCGAGTACTTTCGCGACTACCTCGAGCCGCAAGACATGGTCTACGTCATTGGCGTGGATCTCAGCTATCAAGGACGGCACCACGTTCGACTGCGGCTCTGCCGGCCGCGAAAAGCGGGAAACTTTACTGCGGCGCACTGCAAGTTTGTGGAGATGTTTACACCGCACTTGAAGACCGCCATTCGCGTCTTCTCAGAGCTGGATGTTGTTGCCACTGAGCGAACTGTCTACGCCGAAGCGATGGATCAATTGACGCTCGCCTCCATAGTCGTCGACGAAACAGGAAGAGTTCTCCATGCAACGCGGTTGGCCGACTCCATACTGGCGGAAAACGACGGAATCTCGCGTTGCAACGACATCCTATGCCTTGCGAGCCGCGACGATTCCAAACGTTTTCGCGAGCTACTAGCACGCGCCGTTGATGCTCAGCGCTCTGGCTCCCCAGCCCTCGTCGACGTCATGCGCGTGCGGCGAATTTCGGGGCGACCGGACATCGGAGTCGTCGTGCGGCCGTCAACCTCGGCCGTCGATACAAACAATGAGCGACTTACCGCGTCCATCGCGATTTTTCTCAGTACGGCAAGTACGGAGTCGCGAGAGCAGAGCGTGCCCTCGGAAGTAATCCAGAAGTTATTTGGCCTTACCCCAAAAGAAGCCGTGCTTGCCCTAAGACTCGCATCGGGGGAATCACTACACGAGGCCTCGGCGCAGCTTGGCATCAGTCCCAATACGGGCCGAGCGCATTTGCGTTCAATATTTGCCAAAACTGGAGTCGACCGCCAGGTGCGGCTTGTCCGGGTGCTCCTCAAAAGCGTCGCAATGCTGGGGCAATGAACGCACAGATTTAGGGAGCAACCGCTTTGACCGCAGATGACTACTTCGACATTCAAAGCCTCCTATTTCAGTATCCTTATGCGTTGGACCGGGGCGACTTTGAGGCGGTCGGAAATCTGTTCGCTCATGCAAGGGTCTTCAGCGGGGGCGTCCTTCTAGCTGACAGGGATCCTGCGGCAATGACTAAGTCGTTCCGCGATTGGGTAATCGTCTATCCCGATGGAACACCCCGTACCCGGCATATGCTCGCAAACGTGGTTATTACGCCGGCCGGGAATTCCAAGGCGACCGTTCGCTCCTACGTTATCGTCTTCCAGCAGGCGCCAGAGCATCCGCTGCAGCCCGTCATCGGCGGTGATTACCTTGATCGAGTGGAAAAGGTGGAAGGCTCGTGGCGTTTCTACGAGCGATACATGGGTAACGATCTCATCGGGGACCTTAGCGCCCACGGGCGCCAGCCGGAAGCGATACGCCCAACCCGCGCCAACGGGTAGCAAGCTCACCATTTAAACAATCTAACGAAGCGCACATATGCACGCAGTGGGCCCTGCGTACTGCGCAAGAAACGGCATCCACTGTAAATTGGGTCTTAGTCGGAAACCAATCACTATGGTTGGACGGGGCCGCTTATGACCTGCGGCCATACCTTTGGATCAGCAGCGGTCACCTGCCCCGGCCGATCAAAGGCCCTTCGCCGCGATCATGCGCTTGATCACGGTCGCCTTGTGCTCGACGACCAGATGCGAGTAACGCTTCACCATCGCCAGCGTCTTGTGACCCAGCACGTCGGCAATCTCCAGTAGCGAGGCTCCCTGTGCTGCGAGCATCGAGGCTGTGGTGTGGCGCAGGTCGTGGAAGTGAAAATCTTGGATCTCGGCTCGTGCAAGGGCGCTATACCAGTACGAGTCGAAATACTCGAAGGCGCCGGGATGGCCAGAAGGGTTTGGAAAGACGAATTCGCTTTGGGCACCCTTCTTAAGCTTCAGTGCCCGCAGCGCCGTGAGCGTTCTCCCCGCCAATGGCAGCGCGCGCTGCTCCCCGTTCTTTGAATCACGTACCAGCGCCCGTCCGACTTTCAGATCGACGTCAGTCCATCGCATTGAAGTCAGCTCGCCGCGCCTGGCACCCGTGGTTATCGCCAGCAGTACTAGAGCCGATAGCGCATACCACTCCGATTTATCGCATGCCTCAAGGAGCGCTTCGCGCTCCTCGTCCGACAGGAAGCGGGTGCGGCCGCGGGCCTCTTTCTTCCGGCCGATTTCCGCGACCGGGTTACGATCGAGCAGCCGTCGCTCCTTGATCGCGAAGGACAGCAGGTGCGAGAGAGTCGCGATGTAGCGGTTAACCGTGGCGCCGGTGCGTGGATATTCTTTCGGCGCAATCAGCTTTCCCGTCTTGTTGTCCTTTCGTGGCTTGGCGCGGGTAAAGCGCTCCGCTGCGCAAACGTCACGCGCCTTTGAAATGCGATCCGCCGTGATCTCGGCCACGCTCAGGCCCTCGAACTGCCTGGCCCACCAGTCAAGATGTCGGCGTCGCGCGGCGCGTTGAGTCTCGTCGAATGCAGGCAGGACTGTTGCAGCGTAATCCGCCGCGACCGCGTGGAAGCTCCTGCGTCTGGCCGCAGCAAGCGGGAAGTAGCGCCCTTCCCGTGCGGCGCTCTCGAGCGACGCTGCCCACGCCGCAGCTTCTTTGCGATTCGGAAAAGTAGCCGATTCAGTCGGCTTGCCCTTCAAGCGGACCTGAGCCCGATATGAAACTTCACCCGTACGGGCCGAGACACGGCGTGCAATGTGTGCCATTGAGATCCAGTCCTTCCAGACGGGATGGCAAGTTCAGTGCACCAAATTTGCACCAAATGATGGAGCTGTGAAAGGAGATCTGATCAGATCTCCTATAAGGTTCTGATTTTTATGGGAGATTGGTGGGCCGTGTAGGGATCGAACCTACGACCAAGAGATTAAGAGTCTCCTGCTCTACCAGCTGAGCTAACGGCCCATTATGGGGTGGACGATGGGACTCGAACCCACGACAACCGGGATCACAACCCGGGGCTCTACCAACTGAGCTACGTCCACCGTCCGTCCCATGCGGTGCGGCTGGCGTGCCCGGCAGGACTCGAACCTGCGACCCTCGGCTTAGAAGGCCGATGCTCTATCCGCCTGAGCTACGGGCACGATTCCCGATCGCCCCTCGCCGGCCCCGCCGCATTGGGGGCGCGAATCATACGTAAGTGGCTTAAGGAGCGTCAATTTATACCTTGGCGTGAGCCTAGCGTAGCACTGTCCGCCGCCCAGCCGGCTGAAATGGCGGGCCTGGCGGCCGCGTTTGCTTTGCTACACTTAATAAATAGATCCCCCCGGATGAGCAGATGAAGGCAGCGAACACGCAGGCATCGCCGACAGCGGTTTCCGGCAGGGCCGGGTCTGAGCCCGCGGTGGCGGCCGGTGTCTCCGCGCAGCAGCTCGCACTCACCCAGCTGCGCGGTCACCTGACCGACTGGATGCGGCACGAACCGGGAGCGAGACGCGGTGCCGATCCGGAAGAACTGCACCAGCTACGTGTCTCAGTGCGCCGCATCGAGGCCACCCTCGGGCTCTTCAGGCACCAGCTGCCCTCACGCCTGGTGAATGCCCGCAAGAGCGCCAAGGGTGTGCTGCGCGGGCTCGGCGCCGTGCGTGACCTGGACGTCCAGCTGGCGGAGCTGCGCACCTACTGCGCAAAGCTGCCTGCCGGCGAGCGAGCCGCCGCCGCACCGCTCGAGGCGCGGCTCGAGGCGGAGCGCGCCACCGCGCGTGCCCGCATGCTCGGGATGCTGGACTCGGAAGCCACACGGCGCTGGCTCGAGACCCTCAATCTCGCGACCGCTGATCTGAGCACGGCGGCATCACCGGAGGCCCCTCGGGCTGCCACCGTGATGCCGGAGCGCGTGCGCGCTCGGTTTCGCAAGCTGAAGAAAGCCGTGCGCAGCCTGGACAAGCAGTCCTCGATGGAGGCCTATCACCGCGTGCGTCGCCGCGCCAAGCAGCTGCGCTACGCCATCGAGTGCGGCGGCGAGCTCTTCGGCAAGAGCGCCGACGGCATGCTCAGGTCGCTGCGGCGGCTGCAAGACGGGCTCGGCGCCCAGCAGGATGCGCACATGGGAAAGCTGCGCCTCGCTTCGCTGGCCGCCGACGGAGTGTCATTGCCGCCGGAGACGCTGTTCCTCATGGGTCGGCTCGCCGAGCACCACCTGGATGAGACGCGCAAGGCCCACAAGACGCTGGCGCGGACCTGGCGCAGGGTCCGGGGGCGACGCTGGAAAGGGCTGCGGGCGCGTATGCAGGAACTCAGCGACTCGGCGAGCAAGGCCGGGCCGGAAACTCCTTCATCGGATCTACCGGAGCCGCCGCCTGCCGAAGAAGCACTCGCGCCAGCCTCGGGCGCGCTGCGCCACTGACCAGGCGTAGCCGATGGAGCTGCTGCTCGTGCGGCACGCCCTCGCCTTCGAGCGCAATGCGCGGCGCTGGCCCGACGACGGCGAGCGTCCGCTCTCGCCACGCGGCATAGCGCGCGCGCAACGCGCCGCAGCCGGACTGAAGCGGCTCACCGAGCCACCCGGGCGGGTGCTCACGAGTCCGCTGCAGCGAACCCTGCAAACCGCCGCGATCCTCACCCGCCATGCCCACTGGCCGAGGGCTGAGCCGTGCAACGCGCTGCTGCCCGGCTCCGCCGCCGAGGAGCTGCTCGCGCTCCTCGCGCGCATGAGCGACGCCCGGATCGCCGCGGTGGGCCATGAGCCCGACCTCGGCGAATTTCTCGGCACCTGTCTTGGCGCCGCGGGACGGGGCCTCTTCACGTTCCGCAAAATGGGAGTGGCGGCCGTCGAATTTCGCGGCCGACCCGGGCCCGGGCGCGGTCGGCTGCTGTGGTTCGTCGCGCCCCGCGTGCTGCGCGCGGCGCGCTGAAGCGTACTGGACTTCAGTGCGCGCCGGAGGCGGCCGCGGCGCCCCCACTCTTCGCACCTGTCGGGCGTGCCACCCAGACGAGCCCGATCAGCAGCAGGAACAGCACGCCGGAAACGTAGAAGATGTCGTTGGCAGAAAGCATGAACGCCTGCGAGTCGACCAGGCGGTTGAGGAGCTCGTAGCTCTGGTTCGCCCCCAGGCCACCCGCATGCATCGTCCCCAGAGTCTGCGCCGTCACCGGGGCGCCGGGGTCCAGGTGCTCGACCAGCTGCGCGTGGTGCAGCGTGGCACGACGGTCCCACAGGGTAGTGGTGATCGAGGTGCCGAACGAGCCGGCGGTGATGCGGGCAAAGTTCGACAGCCCCGAAGCTGCCGGGATGCGCTCCGGCGGCAAGCCCGACAATGAGATCGACATGAGCGGAATGAAGAATGCCGCCATGGCGGCGCCCTGGATGAGCGTGGGCAGCAGCAGCGTGCCGAGCGAAGCGTTGGTGTTGAAATGCGCGCGCATGAACAGCACCACCGCGAAGACCACGAAGGAGATGCTCACCAGCATGCGCGGGTCGAAGCGGTCGCTGAATCGCCCGATCACGGGCGACAGTGGGATTGCCAGCAGCCCCACGGGTGCCAGCACGACGCCGGCGAGCGTGGCCGTATAGCCCATGTACTGCTGCAGCCACAGGGGCAGCAGCACGACGTTGCCGAAGAAGAGCCCGTATGCCACCAGCAGCGCCAGTGTCGCGACCGTGAAGTTGCGCCTGCGGAACAGGCTCAGGTCGACGATCGGGTGTTCCTCGGTCAGCTCCCAGATGAGGAACGCGGCAAAGGCCACGACCGAGGTGCCGAGCAAGATCAGGATCTGGGTCGAGTTGAACCAGTCCAGGTCCTTGCCCTTGTCCAGCATCACCTGCAGCGCGCCGACCCAGAGCACCAGGAGTCCCAGGCCTACGCCATCGACCGGCACACGGGCGGTGGGGGTCTCGCGGTGCCGGAAGATCATCCACGTCGCGACTGCCGCCGCGATCCCCACCGGCACGTTGATATAGAAGATCCACGGCCAGGAGATGTTGTCGGTGATCCAGCCGCCGAGCAACGGCCCCACGACCGGGGCGACGAGTGTGGTGATTGACCACATGGCGAGTGCGCTGCCCGCGCGGTTGCGTGGATAGCTCGCCAGCAGCAGCGACTGCGACAGCGGAATCATCGGTCCCGCCACCGCTCCCTGCAGCACGCGAAACAGGATCAAGGCCGAGAGCGTCGGTGCCAGGGCGCACAGGAAGGACGCGATGACGAATAGCACGACCGAGGCGGTGAACAGGCGTACCGCCCCGAACCGGCGCGTGAGCCAGCCGGTCAGCGGCAGGGAGATGGCGTTGGCGACGCCGAAGGAGGTAATGACCCAGGTGCCCTGGTCGGGCGAGACGCCCAGATCGCCCGCGATGGCCGGAATCGACACGTTGGCGATCGAAGTGTCGAGCACGTTCATGAAGGTCGCGAGCGAGAGCGCGATGGTGCCTAGCGCGAGTGCGCCGCCGGTCAGCGGCGGGGGCGCGGCCGGCGCTGCCCCCGCAGCGCCGCCGCTCACCCCTCTGTCAGCCTCATTCTGTGCCATGGGGGTATCCGCGTTGCCTGAGGCTCAGTCCTCAGTGCGAGCGCGCGCCGGCCGCCGCCAGCAGCGCGGCAGGTTCGCTGGAGTTGCGCGTGGCGACGTGCGGAGCCGCGCTCTCATTGGCGGCGATGATCGCCTGCACGCGCCGGTCCGCCAGCGCGTCGCTCGAATCGAACACATCCGTCGAGGTGCTGACCGCGCTTGCCAGCTGCGGCAGCCGGGCGCCATCGCCGCCCTGGTGCACGTCGACGTCCGCCTTCATCGAGAGCCCAATCTGCAGCGGATGCGCTGCCAGCTCCTGCGGGTCGAGGGCGACGCGCACCGGCACACGCTGCACGATCTTGATCCAGTTGCCGGTGGCATTCTGCGCGGGCAGCAGCGAGAAGGCCGCACCGGTACCGGCGCCGAAGCCGGCGACCTTGCCGTGGTAGACGACGTGCCCGCCGTACAGATCAGCCGTCAGCGTGACCGGCTGACCGACGCGCATGCGTGACAGCTGCGGCTCCTTGAAGTTGGCATCGACCCAGACCTGATCGAGTGGCACCACGCTCATGAGTGCCGTGCCCGGGCTCACGCGCTCGCCGAGCTGCACGTTACGCCGCGCGACGAAGCCAGAGACCGGCGCCGGCAGGTCGGTGCGCGAGAGGGTCAGGTAGGCATTGCGCACCGCTGCGGCCGCCTCGCGCACCTGCGGATGATTTTCGAGCGTCGTGTTGTCGACGCGTGCACGGTTGGCCGCCAGCTGCTCCTGGGCCGCGGTGAGATTCGCCTGCGCCGCCCGGACCGCATCGGCAGCGTGCCGCAGCTCCTCGCCCGAGACCGCGCCGGTGACGCCGAGGTGTCGGCGCCGCTCCAGATCGCTCTGGGTCGCGGCGAGCTCCGTGGCACGCACGTCCACGGCTGCCTGCAGCTGCGCGCTGGTGGCGTACAGGTTGCGCACGTCGCGCACGGTACGTCCGAGCTGCGCCTCGGCCTGATCGAGCGCCACTTTGGCGTCCGACTGATCCAGCCGCACTAGCGCCTGGCCGGCCTTGACGAACTGCGTGTCATCCGCGCCGATACCGACCACGGTGCCGGAGATCTGCGGCGTGATCTGCACGATGTTGCCGTTCACATAGGCGTCATCGGTCTTCTGGTGGTAGCGCAGTACCTGCGCCCAGTAGGCGGTGTAACCGGCCGTCAGCACCAGCACGCCGCCGAGCAATCCTCCGAGCAGCTGCCAGCGCTTGCGGTTGCGAATCTGCTTGCTGTCCTGCGTCGTCATAAGTCATCCCTTCGTTCTCTTTGCCGCGGCGAATAATGCCTAGGCAACAATCGACCCAAAAAAAACCTCCGCTTCAGGCGCTCGCACGCTGCGCGCCGCCCTCGGCGTTCTCCAGCATCCGGCTCAGCATCGCCTCGAGCTGGCGGGCCTCGGCCTTGGAAAAGCCCCGCAGGAAACGGTTGGCCACGGCCAAGG
>Ga0335082_10002059_pt1 | contig 21637 bp, 18 predicted proteins | sample Lox_Sample_41_FD_206718 | JGI IMG/M metagenome (GOLD analysis project Ga0335082, IMG submission 206718) | Soil microbial communities from Loxahatchee National Wildlife Refuge, Florida, United States - Lox_Sample_4.1 | ecosystem: Environmental > Terrestrial > Soil > Wetlands | place: USA...
CCCACGACAAAGTACTGTAGCTGATGCAGCAGGGTCGGATGATCGATTGTCTAAAATATTGGATTCAGAGCCGTTGATGCGGCGCGCGGCGATGCGCACATATCGAGGACGCGGCTACCAAATGACGAGTCGAGCCGTTTCGGCGGCTGAGAGGACGACAATGCAGAAGCCAACCGCGATCCGAAACACGACCTGGGCTGAACTGAAAGTCGGAGCCAGCGCCAGCATTGAACGGTCCTGTTCGGTCCAAGATCTGTATCTTTTTGCCCACGTGTCCGGCAACACCAATCCTTTGATGCTGCCGGGCAAAGAAGGCACCGTCGCGTCGACGGATCCGGTCGCGCCGTCGATGTGGGTCGGCTCTCTGATTTCCGCGGTACTGGGCAATATCCTGCCGGGACCTGGAACCCTCTATCGCGCGCAATCTTTGCGTTTTCACCATCGCGTGCACATCGGCGACAAATTGCATGTAACGGTTACCTGCCGCGAAAAGGGGGTGGAACCGTTTGCAATCTTCGACACGCGCATCGAAGATTCCGTTGGCAATCTTGTCTGCGATGGTGTGGCGGAAATCGACGCGCCGCGCACGACGACGATTACCGAGGCTGCAGATCTCCCCGAGCTGATCATCGAGCACAAAGATCATTTTGCGCGCCTCGTTGCGATGGCCGCGCAATTGCCGCCTCTGACGACGGTTGTCGTATGCCCCGAAGACAAGAACTCCCTCGGTGGAGCTGTATTGTCTGCGGAGAAAGGGTTGATACGGCCGATTTTTGTCGGCGATTCCGCGCGAATCCAGGCAGCGGCCGACGAACTCGGCGCGAATATCGGCAACTGGACAATTGTTCCCGAATCCGGCCACCGCGCCGCGGCGGCCCGCGCGGTTGCAATGGTTCGCGCCGACGAAGCCGCCGCCATCATGAAGGGCGCGATCCACTCCGACGAGTTATTGGAGGCGATCGTCAAGAAGGAAAACGGTTTGCGTACCCTCGGACGCATCAGCCACGTTTTCGCAATGGATGTTCCTTCGCTTAATACACTCCTCTTCATCTCGGACGCGGCAATCAATATTGCACCGGATTTGCTGGCAAAGGTCGAAATTGTTCAAAACGCCATCGATCTCGCCCGTGCTTGTGGCCTCGAACAGCCGCGGGTAGGCATTCTATCGGCCGTGGAAACGATCAACCCGAATATCCCTTCGACGATCGATGCGGCGGTGCTCGCAAAGATGGCGGAGCGCGGCCAGATCCGGGGTGGTCTCGTCGACGGTCCGCTCGCAATGGACAATGCAATCGATGTCGAGGCGGCGCGTACCAAGGGCATCGCATCGTTGGTGGCAGGACATGCGAACGTGCTTATCGTGCCAAATCTTGAAGCAGGCAACATGCTGGCGAAGGAACTCACTTTCGTTACGCGGGCCGAAGCGGCGGGCTTGGTAATCGGCGCCAAAGTGCCGATCATGCTCACCAGCCGCGCCGACAACGATCGCGCACGCCTCGCGTCTTGCGCGCTCGCTCTACTCTATGATTTCTGGCGGCGCGAAGGTCGGTCGTTCAAGGGCCGGGAAAATTCCGGCCTCGCTGCGGCGTGAACCGATGAACGACGTTCTTCTCACGCTGAACGCAGGCTCGTCGTCGATAAAATTCGCAGTCTTTTCACCCGCAGAATCCGAATTGGAACAGCTTGCTTCCGGGCAGATCGAGGGACTCGGGGCGCAGGCGATCTTTTCGGTTCAGTCATCGTCCGGGAAAATGCACGAATTCGAATTCGACCAAGCCGCGGGGCGGATCGATCATGCCGTCGCAGCCAGAGCCATTCTCGGTTGGCTCAACGAGACTCATCTCGATAAGCGGGTTGTCGCCGTCGGCCATCGTGTCGTGCACGGCGGGGTCGAGTTCACGGCGCCCACGGTCGTCAATGAAGTCGTGCTGACAAAGCTCAAGCATCTTATTCCGCTCGCCCCCTTGCACCAGCCCCACAATATCGCCGGCATTGAGGCGGCGACGCACGCCTTTGCAGGCGCCGTTCAGGTGGCGTGCTTCGATACCGCATTTCACCGCAGTCACCCGTTCGTTGCCGACACATTCGCTTTGCCGCGTCGCTATTATGACGAAGGCATTCGGCGCTACGGATTCCACGGGCTTTCGTACGAATTCATCTCGCGCCGCCTGCGCAGCGTTGCGCCGGCTCTTTCGAACGGCCGCATCATCGTCGCACATCTCGGCAACGGCGCCTCTATGTGCGCCATCCGTGACGGGAAATCGATTGCGTCGACGATGGGTTTTACTGCGCTTGATGGTCTGCCAATGGGCACACGCTGCGGTCAACTCGACCCCGGCGTCGTGCTCTATTTCATGGCAGAAAAAGGCATGAATGCCGCTGCGATCTCACATCTCCTCTATTATGACTCAGGGCTGAAGGGGCTTTCGGGAATTTCGCAAGACATGCGTGAACTTGAGGCGGCCGACAGCCAACCCGCGCGCGACGCCATTGCATATTTTGTCGCTCGCATTCGACGCGAGATCGGGAGCCTTGCAACGACGATCGGCGGAATAGATGCCATCGTCTTTACGGGAGGGATTGGCGAGAATTCGGTGCATATTCGCGAAGCGGCGCTGAGCGACATGGGCTGGATCGGCATCGATATCGACATAAGCGCAAATAAAAAAGGGGCGCAGGTCATAAGCTCCGCGGGGTCGAATGTAACGGTCTTCGTCATCAAAACGGACGAAGAACGTATGATAGCCGAACACACCGCCCAGGTTGCAGGTCTCCTGGAGACCGACGATAAAGACCGACCCGTCTCGCCGAACAGGGTTCCGGTATAATCAAGTGCGCGGTTGGTTGATGGGTCACAGTGACCGGCGCCGAATTTGCGCTGTTTAAATTACGACGCCGTCCGGCCGGTTCTGTTTTCCCAGCTTGGAATGATGGTTTCCTGCTGATGCCAGCGTTCGCACGAAGCGATGGTGTTGACCAGAAGCATAGATACAGTCATGGGGCCCACACCGCCGGGAACGGGCGTGATGAAGGATGCCTTGGCTGCTACGCCGTCGAAATCGACGTCGCCGACCAATCGGCCACCGGGCAGGCGATTGATACCGACGTCGATGACGACCGCACCGGTGCGCACCATCTGCGGCAGAATAAGATTCGGTTGACCTGCGGCGACCACCAGAATGTCAGCCAATATCGTGAACTGAGCAAGATCCTTGGTCTTCGCGTGGCAGATGCAGACGGTCGCGTCATGCTGCATGAGCATCAGGGCCATCGGTTTGCCGACGATGTTGCTGGCACCGACGACCACGACATTCTTGCCCTCCAGTTCGATCTTCTCGTGCTGGAGGAGCTTCAAGACGCCGTACGGCGTGCAAGGCGGAAATACCGTTCCGCCTGATACCAGCCCGCCGACATTATAGAGGTGGAAACCGTCGACATCTTTGTCGACAGAGATGGTATGCAGGATACGCGACATGTCGAAGGTCGGCGGCAATGGTAGCTGAACGAGGATGCCGTGAACCTGCCCGCTTCGGTTGAGTTCCTCAATCTTTTCGATAACGGTCTGCGGAGCGACATCGGCCGGATAATCGTATCGAAAGGAACGAATGCCAACGTCTGCGCAGGCCTTAATCTTGTTGCGCACGTAGATCTGTGAGGCGGCGTTGGATCCCACGAGGATTACCGCAAGCCCCGGCGGCGTGCCGCCATTTGCCTCGATACGTTGCACGCGTTCGCGGCATTCCGCTCTGATGCTGGCGGCCACCTTCTTTCCGTCGATGATCTTTGCGGTCATACATGTCTCATTGGTGCGGAAATGCCACTATATCCTGATGGCCGTCGTTTTTCTTCGGGTCATGGTGCGGCTTTCAGCCGGCTGACGACAATTGCGCGGATCGCGCTGTATGCGACTGCCGTATCGCGTCGCGACACCAAGCCAGTACCGCAACGATGTCTGGCGACAAATCGGTCGCTAGACGCGCGTGGAATTGCGCCCACGCGTTGGCGTAAGGCGCGCGAACTGCGGTCAGCACTGGAATGCCGACTTCCATGGCGCGCACGAAGACCGGACGCAAACCGCCGCCTTCCGCTTCGGCTTTGCCGAACCGGTTGAGGATCAACAACTCGACATTGTCCTGCGACGCTCGGTCGAATAGTACCACGAATTCGGCAAGCCCCTGCGCGTCGAGTCGGCAGCCTTCGGCATGCGAGCCGAGGTCCTGCGAAATCCGGAAACGTTTGCGCGTGGCAAGGTCGACCAAGCTCATGGCAGTGCAGCGGGTATCGCCGCCCGGTGCGTTTTCTTGTAGTGCGCCACCAAGCCGGATGTGCTCCGCGCGCAGTTGATGGGCAACGCGGGCGAGGAATTCATCGATCGGAAAGCCGGCCTCGTATTGAATCGCGGCGAGCCGTATACCGCTTGTCATCGTCATCTCGTTGCTCCTGCTAGCGGATTCCGCGCCACCAGTCGATTCCTGACGCCGCGCGTGCCGACTGCCTTGAAATTAGTCAAGTGTCGGTTTCCGGCACCCTGCTATGCATCGATTATAAAATTAATACGTATGATGGGGGAATCCTATGAGGGCAATGCAACGCGTTGCGGCGACGGCCGTTATTGGCCTTTGCGCTGCGCTCGGGACCGGGCTTCAGGCTTCCGCGCAGATCAAGATCGGCGCCGTGCTTTCGGTGACCGGCCCCGCCTCGTTCCTGGGCGATCCGGAAAAGAAGACGCTGGAAATTTACGTCGACGAAATCAACGCCAAAGGTGGCGTGAACGGCCAAAAAATACAGTTGATCGTCTACGACGACGCCGGCAACGCCAATAACGCCCGCACCTTCGCCACCCGTCTGGTCGAGGAGGACAAAGTCGTCGCCATGGTCGGCGGCAGCACCACCGGCTCGACGCTCGCCATGATCCCAGTGTTCGAGGACGCGCAAATTCCGTTCATCTCGCTGGCCGGTGCTATCCAGATCGTTGAGCCGGTGCACAAGTGGGTGTTCAAGACGCCGCACACCGACAAGATGGCGTGCGAGAAGATCTTTGCCGATCTAAAAGCTCGCAATTTGACCATCGTTGCACTGATCTCCGGCACTGACGCCTTCGGCAAGTCGATGCGCGACCAGTGCGTTGCGGTTGCGCCAAAGGCAGGGATCAAGATCGCGCATGAGGAAACCTACGGGCCCCGCGATAGCGACATGACCCCGCAGCTCACCAATATCCGCAATGCCGCCGGCGTGCAGGCGGTTGTCAATCCCGGCTTCGGTCAGGGCCCGGCGATTGTGACACGCAATTATCGCCAGCTAGCCATCAAGCAGCCGCTCTATCAGAGCCACGGTGTCTGCTCCAAGGATTTCATCAAGCTCGCCGGCCCAGCGGCTGAAGGTGTCAGGTTGCCGTGCGCCGCGTTGTTGATAGCCGACAAGCTGCCGGCCAGCGATCCGCAAAAGCCGGTCGTCGTCAACTATTCGCGCATCTATCAACAAAAGACCGGGCAGGCGGTCTCCACCTTCGGTGGCCACGCCTATGACGGGCTGATGATCCTGGTTGAGGCGATGCAGCACGCCAAAGATACCAACAAGGCCAAAGTGCGCGACGAAATCGAAAAGACCAAAGGCTACATCGGCACCGGCGGCATCGTGAACATGTCGCCGACCGATCATTTGGGCCTCGACCAGTCGGCGTTCCACATGCTCGAGATCAAGGGCGGCGACTGGACGCTGGCGCCCGGCACCTGAGACAACGGGCGGGCGGGCTCGCGTGAGCCTGTCCGCCCGGTTCTGCTGCGATCGAACCCACGACCCGAGAGGCCTTCGCCGCGATGGCCGAGTTGCTGCAATTCGTGTTCTCGGGGCTGACCGTGGGCGCCATCTACGCGCTGGTCGCGCTCGGCTTCACGCTGATCTACAACGCCTCCGACATTATCAATTTCGCCCAAGGCGAATTCGTCATGCTGGGCGGCATGACGACCGTCTTTGCGGCGCTGGCCGGCGTCCCACTGCCGCTTGCGGCGTTGATTGCCGTTGCGGTGACGACCGGCGTCGGCCTCGCGCTGCACCGTTTCGCCATCGAGCCGGCGCGGGGAGCGAGCTCGGTGGTGCTGATCATGATCACCATCGGCGCCTCCGTGTTCCTGCGCGGCGTGGCGCAGATCGTCTTCGACAAGCGCTTCCACAGTCTGCCGCCGCTGTTCGGCAACGAACCGTTCAGGTGGGGCGGGGCGGCCATTCTGCCGCAAAGCCTTGTCGTGCTCGCCGGCGCCGCGGTCATCGTCGTTCTGCTGTGGCTGTTCATCGAACGCACGCTGCTCGGCAAGGCGGTGATCGCGACCGCTGCCAATCGGCTTGCGGCGCGGCTGATCGGCGTCAACACACGACGTATTATCGAATTTTCCTTCGCCGTCTCGGCGGCGATCGGTGCTGTGGCCGGCATCCTGATTACCCCGATCGCGCTCACCAGCTACGACGTCGGCACCTTGCTGGCGCTCAAGGGTTTTGCCGCCGCGATGCTCGGCGGCATCGGCAGTCCGCTTGGCGCCGTAGTCGGCGGGCTCGTCATCGGCATGATCGAGGCGCTGAGCGCGGGCTATATCTCGTCGAGCTACAAGGACGCCGCCGCCTTCCTCATCATCCTCGTCGTGCTCGTCGCCATGCCGCAGGGCCTGTTCGGCCGGGTCAAAGTCGAGCGGGTCTAAGCGTGCGCGTGCTCATCGACACGCGGTTGCTGCCGGTGCTGGTGGTCGCGGTCATCGTCGTCGTGCTGCCGCTGTTCTTTCCGTCGGCCTATTATTTTCGTGTCGGCGCGTTGGTGTTCATTTTCGCGCTGGCGGTGGTTGGCCTCAATCTGCTGATGGGTTTTGCCGGCCAAGTGAGCCTCGGCCACGCCGGGTTTCTTGGCATCGGCGCTTATGCGGTCGCTATCGGTCCGGTGCATTTCGGCGTGCCGTCCTGGCTGTGCCTGTTCATCGGCGCGATCATCTCCGGTGCGGTCGCCTTCGCCGTCGGCCGACCGATCCTCAAGCTCAAGGGCCATTATCTCGCCGTCGCCACGCTCGGCTTCGGCTTGCTCGTCGCCATCGTGCTGACCAACGAAGCCAACTGGACAGGCGGCCCCGACGGCATGAACGTGCCGACACTGACGCTGCTCGGCTGGCGCGTCCACGGTTCGGACGCTTGGTACTGGATCGCCGGCGCCACCTTCGTCGTCGGCTTCCTGCTGGCGCTCAATCTGAAGGAAAGCCCGACCGGCCGCGCGCTGCAGGCGATCCACGACAGCGAAATCGCCGCCCGCGTGCTCGGCATTGACGTAGCGCGCAAGAAGCTTGCCGTCTTCACCATCTCGGCGGTCTACGCCTCGGTCGCCGGATCGTACCTGGCGCTGTTCAACGGGCTGATTACGCCGGACGCGGCTGGATTTCTGAATTCGATCGAACTGGTCGCCATGGTCGTACTCGGCGGCATGGGCTCGATTTTCGGCTCGCTGGTCGGCGCGGCGGTATTGGTCGTCTTGCCGCAGATGTTGACGGTGTTCCATGAATACGAGCAGGCGCTGCTGGGGTTGATCGTGATGGTATTCATGATCTTTCTGCGCAAGGGCATTGTGCCGTCGCTCGCCGGCGTACTCTCGGGGTGGCGCAAATGACCATCCTTGAAGCAGAGGGGTTGTCCATCGGCTTCGGCGGTGTACGCGCGATCGATGGCGTCAACATTTCAATCGCAGCGGGGCAGGTGTTCTCGATCATAGGGCCGAACGGCTCGGGCAAGACCACGCTGCTCAATCTCGTTTCCGGCATCTATACGCCACAGGACGGCGCAATTCGCTTTTCTGGCGAATCGGTAACCGGCTTTCCGCCAGATCGGCTGGCGCGGCGCGGGCTGTCCCGCACGTTTCAGAATCTGCAGATTTTCTCGCAGATGACGGTACTGCAAAACGTCATGGTCGGCCGCCACCGCCACGAGCGCACCGGCATCCTGGCCGATCTGGTGCATTGGCCGTCGGTCGCGCGGCAGAACAAGACGACGCGCGATGCCGCGCGCGCGTCGCTCGCGCGCGTCGGCCTGGTCGACGCCGCCGACCGTCCGGCCGGCTCGCTCGACTACGGCGCGCTCAAGCGGCTTGAGATCGCGCGCGCGCTCGCAAGCGAGCCGAAATTATTGCTGCTCGACGAGCCGGCTGCCGGCTGCAATCCGGTCGAGACGCAGGATATTGACCAGGTCATCCGGTCGCTCGTCAAAGACGGCATCACGGTGGTGCTGGTGGAGCATGATATGCGGTTGGTGATGAATATTTCCGACCGCGTTCATGTGCTGGCGCGCGGTAAGACGTTGGCCGAGGGCACGCCGCAGCAGGTGCGCGCGAACGCCGAGGTGATAGAAGCCTATCTTGGCGTCCACGGTTCGCAGGAGGCCGCGCATGCTCGCGCTTGAGAAGGTCAAGAGCGCCTATGGCCGCATCGAAGTCCTGCACGGCGTCACGCTTCATGTCGGCGGCGGCGACATCGTCACGCTGATCGGCGCCAACGGCGCCGGCAAGACTACGCTGATGCACGCTATATCCGGCGTGCAGCCGATCACCGGCGGCGCCATTAAATTCGACGGCGCGCCGATTGAAAACATGCCGGCGCACGAACGCGTCGCGCTCGGCATTGTGCAGGTGCCGGAAGGCCGGCAGGTGTTCGCGCCGCTGTCGGTCATGGACAATCTCAAGCTCGGCGCTTGGTCGCGCCGCTCCGCGGATATGCAGCCGACGCTGGCGCGGGTCTGCGATCTGTTCCCGATGCTGGCGGCGATGCTCGACACGCCGGCCGGCGCGCTGTCCGGCGGCCAGCAGCAGATGCTGGCGATCGGCCGCGCGCTGATGGCGCGCCCGCGCCTGTTGCTCTTGGACGAACCGTCGATGGGCCTTGCCCCCAATCTTGTCGACCAGTTGCTCGCGGTGATCCGCGCGTTGCGCGACGACGGCCTGACCATCCTGCTGGTCGAGCAGAATGCGCGCGCTGCGCTCGCTATCGCCGACCGCGCCTATGTGCTGGAAACCGGGCGGGTGACGCTCGACGGCCCGGCCGGCGAAATCCAGGCCGATGCCCGCGTCCGCGAGGCCTATTTGGGGATCTAAAACGAAGGTCGATTGACCTTGGTCAAGACGGTGGTTCGCAGTGTCAATCTAATTGTAACGCAATCAGAAGGCTTAAGGAGGATGCGATGAAGGAGAGCCTGCGTCCGGGCGTGTCGCGGACCAACCGGGTGATCATCGACAAGGACCGGACCATCGGCTTCATGGGCGAGGAGGGCCGCGTCTACGCGACGCCGCGCCTGGTGCAGGACATCGAGCACACATGCCGCGATCTCATTCTCGAACATGCCGATGCCAGCGAGGATTCCGTCGGCATTGACGTGTCGATCCGGCATCTGGCGCCGACGCTGCCCGGCATGACGGTCGAGATCACCGCGACGGTAAACTCCGTCGAGGGGCGCAAAATTACCTTCGACATCGCTGCCAAGGACAATCTGGAAGCGGTCAGCGCCGGATCGCACAGCCGCTTTGTCGTCGACAAGGGCAAGACGCTGGAGCGGCTCAAGGCGAAAGCCGCGAAATTTGCAGCGTCGCGCTGACATGCGGCGAACGGTGTACCGCTTGATATAGCTCAATTACGCCGGGCGGTATCTGAAGAATGATGGGCGGCTAGGAAACGGGCGTTTATCCGCCGTCCTGGGGGAGTAGATGTACGGATCAGTGGAGCCCGACGCGGCATTGACCGGCGGGGCGAAAAAAAATGTCCGCCCGTTGACCGGCAACGAAGCCATCGCGCGCGGCGCCTGGGAGGCCGGCGTCAAGGTTGCCGCCGCCTATCCAGGCACGCCGTCGACCGAGATTCTCGAAACGCTAGCCGACTATCCGGCCGAAGACCTGCACGCGCAGTGGTCGACCAACGAAAAGGTCGCGCTCGATGTTGCCATCGGCGCCTCCTTTGCCGGCAAGCGCGCGCTCGCCGCCATGAAGCACGTCGGGCTCAACGTCGCTGCCGACGCATTCATGTCGCAAACTTATATCGGCGTGAATGGCGGACTGGTGCTCGCCGTTTGCGACGATCCCGGCATTCACTCGTCGCAGAACGAGCAGGACACGCGCATTTACGGCGCGCTCGCCACCGTGCCGGTGCTCGAACCGAGCGACGCGCAGGAAGCGCTCGAATTCACGCGGCTTGCCTTCGAAATTTCGGAGAGCTTCGACACGCCGGTGATCGTGCGCGCGACGACCCGGCTGTCGCATACCCGCAGCCCGGTGGTGCTCGGCGAACGCAACGAACCGCCGGCGCGCGCCTTCATCGAGAAGCCGTCGAAGAACGTGATGATCCCGGCCTTTGCGCGGCCGCGCCATGGCGTGGTGATCGAGCGCGAGGCGCGGCTGAAGGCTTATTTCGCCGAGGCGCCGATCACGCGCTGGGAAGAGGGCGATACCAGCTTCGGCGTCATCACCGCCGGCACCTGTTATCCCTATGTGCGCGAAGTGCTGCCCGATGCCAATGTGTTGAAGCTCGGCGCATCGTGGCCGCTGCCGGACGACTTGCTGCGCCGCTATTGCGAATCCGTCGACCGCATTTTCGTCGTCGAAGAGCTCGAGCCGGTCATCGAAAAGGAAATCCGTGCGCTCGGCTTCAAGGTCGAAGGCAAATGCTTCTTCCCGCGCGCGGGCGAATTGTCGCCCGAACTGGTGCGCGCCGGCTTTGAACAGGCGGGCATTATCCCGCCGCGGCCGAAGCGAAACGACGCGTGGACTCCGGAGCCGCTGGTGCGTCCGCCGGTGCTCTGCGCCGGCTGCCCGCACACCTCGGCCTTCATGGCGGTGCGCGCGACCGGCGCGCGGGTCGCCGGCGATATCGGCTGCTACACGCTGGCGTGCCTCGATCCGCTGCGCGGCATGGACACGACGGTGTCGATGGGTTCCTCGATCGGCAACGCCGTCGGCATGGCCAAGGCCGGCGAGACCAAGCCGGTGGTCGCAACAATAGGCGACTCGACCTTCCTGCATGCCGGAATTCCGCAGCTCATCAACGCTGTCTACAATCAGGCCAACATCACGGTGATGCTGCTCGACAATCATATTACGGCGATGACCGGAGGCCAGCAGCATCCCGGCACCGGCAAGACGCTCAGGGGCGAACCCGCGCCGGCCGTGGACTATGAAGCGCTGGTGCGCGCGATCGGCGTCAAATGGGTGCGCAAGGTCGATTCCTACGACCTCGCCGCCATGCACCAGGCATTGCGCGACGGCATCAACTATCGCGGCGTCGCTGTGCTGATCGCCGACCGCCCGTGCGTGCTCGACCCGGTCAAGATCAAAGGCCCGCCGTTCGCGGTCGTCGAGGAGCAGTGCAACGCCTGTCAGGCCTGCATGAACCTCGGCTGCCCGGCGATCACCTGGAGCAGCCAGTCGTTCGAGGGCCGCCACAAAGTCCAGATCGACGCGTCGCTGTGCATCGGCTGCACGCTGTGCGCCCAGGTTTGCACGGTGGACTGCATCAAGACCGCTGAACCGGTGGTGCAATGAACGACCGTGCAACTACCGTGCGTCCCGCCGCCTGGCCGAAATCTTCGGTGCTGAACCCCGGTCGCGCTGAAGACGCCTGCAACGTCCTGATCGTCGGCGTCGGTGGGCAAGGCGTCATCATGGTCTCCAAGGTGCTGGCGCTGCTGGCGCAGACGCAAGGGCACGAGGTCAAGCAGAGCGAAGTGCATGGCATGGCCAAGCGTGGCGGCTCGGTGTTCAGCCATGTGCGCTTCGGGCGGCGCGTCTGGTCACCGACCATTCCGAAGGGCGATGTCGATATCCTGGTCGCGCTGGAATGGGCGGAAGGGTTGCGCTGGCTGCCGTTCCTCAAGCCGGGCGGCATCTTCATCTGCGACACCAAGCGCATCGTGCCGCCCTTCGCCTGCCTCAACCGCCATCCCGGCGCGCCGATGCGCTATTCGAAAGAGACGCCGGCCGAGGTCATCGCGCACGTCGCGGAAGCCTATGCCGTCGACGCCACCGACATGGCCGAACAACTCGGCAACGAGCGGGCGGCGAACGTCATCCTGCTCGGCGCGCTGTCGACAGCCTTGCAATTTCCGCCCGAGGATTGGGAGCGCACCGTTGCCGAATTCGTGCCGAAGAAGACGGTGGCGGTCAATCTGGAAGCGTTCCGCCGCGGCCGCGCCTGGATCGAGGAAGCGCGCGACGTTGCGCCACCGGTGCAAGCGCCTGCGACCAACGTTGCAACCGAGACCGCCTATGGCATTCGCCTCGAAATCATTCCGGCCTGGTGCAAGAGCTGCGACATCTGCGTAAAAATGTGTCCGGAACGCTGCCTGCGGCTCAATGCCGAGCGCATCGCCGAACTGGCCGCGCCGGAAAAGTGCACGGGCTGCCGACTATGCGAGTGGCTCTGTCCGGACTTTGCCATCCGCGTCCACCTCGACGCCGCGGTGGAGGCGCGCGTCCCATGAACGCTGTCGACACCGCGCTGACCGGCAAGGGCGCCGTGAAACTCGTCTCCGGCAACCATGCTTGCGCGCTCGGCGCAGTCGATGCCGGCTGCCGGTTCTTTGCCGGCTACCCGATCACGCCGTCGTCGGAAATCGCCGAGCGGCTGTCACGCCGTTTGCCCGAAGTCGGCGGCGTGTTCGTGCAGATGGAAGACGAGATCGCCTCGATGGCCGCCGTGATCGGCGCCTCGATGGGCGGCGTCAAGGCGATGACGGCGACCAGCGGGCCCGGTTTCTCGCTCAAGCAGGAAAACCTCGGCTACGCCGCCGGCGCCGAAATCCCCTGCGTCATCGTCAACGTCATGCGCGGCGGTCCCTCGACCGGCATGCCGACACGGCCGTCGCAGGCCGACGTGATGCAGGCGCGCTGGGGCAGCCACGGCGACTACCCGATCATCGTGCTGGCACCCGCATCGGTCGCCGAGATCTACAGCGAGACCATCCGCGCCTTCGACCTGGCCGAGCAATGCCGCACGCCGGTCGTGCTGCTGTACGACCAGGTGATCGCGCAATTGTCGGAAACCGTCGCGCTCAGCGGCGCGGCGCGGCAAAGTGCGACGCGGAGCTGGGCGAGCGGGCCGCGAGGCGACTATAAGCCCTATGGTGGCGGCGATATCCCGGCGATGGCCAGGCCCGGCGACGGCTACCGCGTGCACACCACCGGGCTGACGCACAGCGAGAGCGGCTTCCCGACGCAGAATCCGGAAGCGGTCACCCGCAATCTGTCGCGCCTGCTCACCAAGCTTGAGCGGCACCGCGACCTGATCGATTCCTGGGAAACGCACGGCTGCGACGATGCCGACGTCGTTGTCGTCGCCATCGGCATCAGCGCCCGCGCGGCACGCCGCGCCGTCGAGACTTGCCGTTCGCAGGGGCTGAAAGTCGGTCTATTCCGGCCGATTACCTTATGGCCTTTCCCGGAGACGGCGCTGCGCGAAGCTGCGGCCGGCGCGCGCGCCGTGCTGGTGCCGGAAATGAACAACGGCCAGCTGCGGCTCGAAGTCGAGCGTGTGCTCGGCGGAACCACGGTCGAAGGCCTGCATCTGTTCAGCGGCGAGGCCATCGCGCCTGCGGATATCGCGGCCTGTGCCGCGGCGCTGGCCAGGGAGGCGTCATGATTCTCGACACCGCCGCCGAATTCGACGTGCGCGCCTATCTCCGTCCGGAGATGATGCCGCACTTTCTGTGTCCGGGCTGCGGCCACGGCATCGCGCTGCGCGCGCTGCTGTGGGCGATCCACGATCTCAAGATCGACAAGGACAGACTTGCGGTCGTTTCCGGCATCGGCTGCGCCGGACGGCTGTCCGCTTACATCGACGCCAACACCTTCCACGTCACGCACGGCCGGTCGCTTGCCTATGCGACCGGCTTGGCGCTGGCGCGCCCCGACCTGCATGTCGTCGTCATCACCGGCGACGGCGACTGCCTGGCGATCGGCGGCAATCACCTGATCCACGCCTGCCGGCGCAACCTCAAGCTCACCTGTCTAATGCTCAACAACGAGGTCTACGGCATGACCGGCGGCCAGGTGTCGCCGACCACGTCGAAGTCGATGCTCACCACCACCACGCCGCTCGGCAATCAGGAGCCGCATTTCGACGCCTGCGCATTGGCGAGCGCAGCCGGCGCCGGCTTCGTCGGCCGCGAGGTGACGCACCATGTGCCCAAGCTCAAGGAGCTGATCAAGGCCGGGCTCGAGCATCCCGGTTTTGCCTTCGTCGAGGTGCTCAGCGACTGCACGGAAATCTTTGGCCGCAAGAACGATATGGGTTCCTCGCCCGAGATGATCATGCGGCAGACGAGCAAGATCCGCCCGAGCGCTTACAGCAACACGGTCGACACGCCGTTCCGCCCAAACAATCTGCCGACCGGGATATTGACCAAAAACGACCGGCCAGAATATGGCGCCGCCTATCGGCGTGCGACGGCCGAGCGCGCGGGAGCATCGTGATGCGCGCCCAACGAATCGAGATTCGCATCGGCGGCACCGGCGGGCAGGGGCTGATCCTCGCCGCCAAGATGCTGGCCGATGCGCTGGCGGGCTGCGGCAAGCACGTCGCTCAATCGCAGTCGTACGAGCCAACCTCGCGCGGCGGCTTCTGCAGCGCCGATCTCGTCGTTGCCGACGGCGAGGTGGATTTCCCGCTGGCGACCGCGCTCGACTGCCTGGTGCTGCTCGACCGCATGGCCGTCGCGCCATCATGGCCGTTGCTTAAGCGCGGGGCGCTGGTTATTGCCGACACGCGGCTCTGCCCCGAACTGCCGGAAGGCGATTGCCGCCGCTATCATTTGCCGCTCAGCCGCACCGCGCTGCAGCTTGGCAGCGAACGCGTGACCAACATCGTCGCGCTTGGCGCCTTGGCCGCGTTGAGCGGTATTTGCGATCGCAACCTGATCGAGCAGGCAGTGCGCGCGGAAACACCACGCGCATTCTTCGATCTCAACATGGACGCGCTCAAGGCCGGGTACACGGTTCATACAAAAACCGACGCCCGTGAGGAAATTGCCGGGGCAGTCGGCACATAAAGTGTCTGACGCCCACGTTTGGAAAAGCGACTCGTTGAAACTGGGGTTGCGGCTATGCCGGGAAGCAAGCCACCGCAGGAGCGCACCGTCTCGACCTATTGCTACCAATGCGTAGCCGGGCCGGACCTGTTGACTGTGCGCGTCCAGGACGGCGTCGCCACCGAGGTCAATCCAAACTTCAAGGCCGCCGAGGTGCATCCCGGCGCCGGCAAGGCCTGCGTCAAGGCCTTCGGGCTGGTGCAGAAAGCCTACAACCCGAATCGCGTGCTCTACCCGATGAAGCGCACCAACCCGAAGAAGGGGCGTAACGAGGACCCCGGATTTGTGCGCATCTCGTGGGACGAGGCGCTCGATCTCGTCGCCGCGAAAATGAACGAGGCACGTGCCAAGGGCCTCCTCGACGAGAGCGGTTTCCCGCGGCTGGCGGCGAGCTTCGGCGGCGGCGGCACGCCGACCGCGTATATGGGCACGCTGCCGGCGTTTCTCGCCGCTTGGGGGCCGGTCGATCTGAGCTTCGGCTCGGGGCAGGGCGTCAAGTGCACGCACTCCGAACACCTCTACGGCGAGCTGTGGCATCGCGCCTTCACCGTCTGCTCGGATACGCCGCTGTGCGAATATGTCGTTTCCTTCGGCGCGAACGTCGAAGCCTCCGGCGGAGTCTGTGGCGTCAAGCGGCACGCCGACGCGCGCTCGCGCGGCATGAAGCGCGTGCAGATCGAGCCGCATCTATCGATCACCGGCGCCTGCTCGGCTGAATGGATTCCGATCAAGCCAAAGACGGACTCAGCATTCCTGTTCGCCATGATCCACGTGCTGCTGCACGAACATGCGCGCGAGAAGCTCGACCTGCCGTTCCTGAAGGAGCGCACCTCGTCGCCTTATCTGGTCGCGCCCGGTGGATTTTTTCTGCGCGATGCGGAGATGAAAAAGCCACTGGTGTTCGACCTCAAGAGCAAGCGCGCGCTGCCCTTCGACACTCCCGGCATCGACCCGGCGCTGGAGGGCAGCTTCACGGTCGACGGCATTGAAGTCGGCGCCGATCAGGAAACGACCACTCATCAAAGCGTCTCCGTGCGCCCGTCCTTCGCGCGGTTGGTCGAGCATGTGAAGGGCTATACGCCGGAATGGGCTTCGGGAATCTGCGACGTGCCGGCCGAGAAGATCCGCCGCGTCTGCAGCGATTTCCTCGCCCATGCCCATGTAGGCGAGACGATCGAGATCGAGGGACAAACGCTGCCGCTACGGCCCGTCGCCATCGCCTTCGGCAAGACGGTGAACAACGGCTGGGGCGGCTACGAGTGCTGCTGGGCGCGCACGCTCATTCCCTGCCTGGTCGGCGCGCTCGACGTACCGGGCGGCACGCTCGGCACTACGGTGCGGCTCAACCGCCCGGCCGACAATCGTTGGTCGAGCGTCACGCCGGGCCCCGACGGCTTCATGCATTACCCGATGAATCCTACAGCCAAGGGCGAGTGGATTTCTCGGCCGACCGCGCGCAGTGCGCATCGCACGCTGGTGCCGCTGGTGGCGAATTCCGCCTGGAGCCAGGCGCTCGGGCCGACACACCTTGCTTGGATGATGCAAGAGGAAGACTTCGAGCATCTGCCGCATGCGCCGCCGCCCGACGTCTGGCTGGTCTATCGTACCAACCCAGCAATCTCGTTCTGGGATACCAAGGCGGTCGGCGAGGCCATGGCGAAGTTTCCCTTCACCATCTGCTTCGCCTTGACGCGCGACGAAACCAACCACGTCGCCGACGTGCTGCTGCCGGACTGCACCGATCTCGAAGGCCTGCAGCTGATGCGGATCGGCGGCACCAAATACATCGAGCAATTCTGGGACCATCAGGGCTTCGCGCTGCGCGATCCGGCGGTGCCGCCGCAAGGCGAGGCGAGGGACTTTACATGGATCGCCACCGAACTCGCGCGCCGCACTGGGTTACTCAAGGAGTACAACACCGCGATTAACCGCGGCGGCGCCGACGTCAAGCTCAAGGGCGAGAATTACGATTTCTCACTCGACGTGACGAAAGCGCATAGCGTCGAAGAGATCTGGGACGCGAGCTGCCGCGCCGCCAGCGCCGAGTTGACAAACGGCGCGGAAACGAACGGGCTCGACTGGTTCCGCGCCCACGGCTTTCGCGTCAAGCCGTTCTCGCGGCTGATGTGGTACCTCTACCCGAAGCTGATCGAACAGAATCTGCGCTTCGAGCAGCCCTACCAGGAGCGGCTGCTGCGCGTCGGCAAGGAGCTCGAGCGGCGGCTGCACGAGCAGGACATCCACTGGTGGGACAAGCAACTCGGCGAATACGAGGCGCTGCCGCATTGGCGCGACCTGCAGGGCCTGTGGGAGGACGCGCTCGTCAAGCACTTCCAAGTGAAGATCGCCGATTATCCGTTCTGGCTGATCACCTCGCGCAGCATGCAATATTCCTGGGGCAACAATGTCGGTATCCAGCTGATCAAGGAAGTCGCCGACAATGTCCTCGGCCACGGCAGCGTGGTGATGAACGAAAGCGCGGCGGAGAAGCTCGGCATCGCCGATGGCGATTTGGTCGAGGTGCGCTCACCGCTCAATAGCACCAGAGGCAGGGTGACGCTGCGCGAGGGCATCCGCCCCGACACGCTTTTGATCATCGGCCAGTTCGATCACTGGGTGACGCCCTACGCCAAGGATTTCCATGCGCCGAGCATGAATGCGCTAGTGCCGATGCTGCTCGATCTGACCGACGCCACCGGGTCGAGCGCCGATCTCGTCAAGGTCAAGATCACGCGACTGGAGAAGGCAGCATGACGCGCTGGGCGATGGTCGCCGATCTCGAGCGCTGCGTCGGCTGCCAGACCTGCACCGCCGCCTGCCGCCACGCCAACGCCACGTCGCCGGCGGTGCAATGGCGCAAGGTGCTCGATATCGAGGCGGGCAGCTTCCCGAACGTCAACCGCACCTTCGTGCCGGTCGGCTGCCAACACTGCGCCGACCCGCCCTGCATGCACGTGTGCCCGTCGACTGCGACGCGGCGGCGCGGCGACGGCATCATCACCATCGACTACGACATCTGTATCGGCTGCGCCTATTGCGATGTCGCCTGCCCCTATCAGGCGCGCTTCAAGGTCACCAAGGAAGACTTCGCCTACGGCGACCGCGCCATGCAGAACGAGATCGAGCGCGAGGACATCAAGCGCATCGGTGTGGCGCAGAAATGCACTTTCTGCTCCGACCGCATCGATTTCGGCCTGGCCAACGATCTCGCGCCAGGCTCCGATCCGCGCGCGACGCCGGCTTGCGTCAACGCCTGCATCGCCGACGCGCTGCATTTCGGCGACCTCGACGATCCGAACAGCAACGTGTCGCGGCTGCTGCGCGAAAACAAAAGCTTCCGTATGCATGCCGAGCTCGGCACCGAACCGGGCTTCCATTATCTCTACGACAAGGCCGCCGCCGCGCCGGCGGCTGACGTAAAACCCGCGCTGTCGGACGGCCAGGCCGGGCGCATGCGCACCCGCGGCGTCGAGCCTTGGCATCAGAAGCATTGGGACTGGAAGGCCGCCGGCAATTTCCTCTGCGGCGGCGCCGGCGCCGGCTTGCTCGGCGCTGCCGCGGTGGCGAGCCTTGCCGGCATTTCGCCGCTGCTGCCGGTGCTCACGGCGTTAACGATCATCGCCTGCGGTCTCGGGCTGTTGATGTTCAAGATCGGCCGACCGTTGCGGTTCATGTATGTGCTGCGTCAGCCGCAACGCTCCTGGATGTCACGCGAAGCCTGGGTTGCCGGCATGCTGTTTCCGGCGGTGATCGTGGCGCTGTGGTTCGACAAGCCGATCATCCTTGCGGCGGCGGCAACCCTTGGTCTCGTCTTCCTGTTTTGCCAAGGCATGATCCTGGAACAGGCCAAAGGCATTCCGGCCTGGCGCAATGCGCGCGTCATCGCCTTCATCATGGCCACAGGTCTTGCCGAAGGCTGCGGCCTGTTTCTGCTGCTGGCGGCGTTCCTGCCTGCCCTAAGCGCCGTCGCTAGGCCGGCGGCCATCGCGCTCGCGGCGCTCGCGCTCATTCGCATCTGGGCCTGGTGGCGCTACCTCGCCGCGCTTGAAAGCGGCGGCGCGCCGACGCGAACCCTGGAAATCTTCACCGCGTGCCGCAAATGGTTTTTCGCCGCCGGCTTGGTGCTGCCGCTGGCGCTCATCGCCGTAAGCCAGTTCGTGCCCGCCGCAGCCGCGGTCCTGTCAGCATTCGCCGGGCTCTCGGTTTTTGCCGCCGGCTGGGCGATCAAGTTTATCCTGATCACGCGCGCCGCCTATAATCAGGGCTTCGCGTTGCCCCACACGCCGATCCGCGGGTCCGGCGTGCCTGGCCCGGCTGTGAAACCGGGATGGAGCGTGCCATGAGCGTGGTAAATCCGACTCGCAAGACGCGCCGTAGCGCGTCACAATTCAAGAAACTCGACTGGGAGGCTTAAGTCATGAGTACGCAACACGCGATCGCAGATGCGCCGAGCTTCATGTTCGAGCCCGAGGCCGAGACTATGCCACGTGCCGAATTGAAGGCGTTGCAGTTTACCCGGCTCAAAAATACGATCGAGCGCGCTTATGCCAAGGTGCCTCACTACAAGAAGAAGTTCGACGCGGCGAAGGTCAAGCCGTCCGATCTCAACTCGCTTGCCGATCTTGCGCGCTTTCCGTTCACGGTGAAGACGGACCTGCGCGATAATTACCCGTTCGGCATGTTCGCCGTGCCGCGCGATCAGATGCTGCGTTTGCACGCTTCGTCAGGAACCACCGGCAAGCCGACCGTCGTCGGCTATACCAAAGGCGATCTCGATCTGTGGGCCAACCTGATGGCGCGCTGCCTCGCCAGCATGGGCGCGCGGCCCGGCGAGATCGTGCACAACGCCTACGGCTACGGCCTGTTCACCGGCGGTCTCGGTGCGCACTACGGCGCCGAGCGCCTCGGCTGCACCGTAGTGCCGCTGTCCGGCGGCGGCACCGAGCGGCAGGTGACGCTGCTGCAGGACTTCGGCGCGCATATCCTGTGCGCGACGCCGTCTTACGCGCTCAACATCGCCGAAATCGCCGAAGGCATGGGCGTCGACATCCGTAAGCTACCGCTGCATACCGGCATCTTCGGCGCCGAGCCGTGGACTGACGCCATGCGCCGCGACATCGAATCTCGGCTCGGCATCAAGGCAGTCGACATCTACGGTCTGTCGGAAATCATCGGGCCGGGAGTCGCCTGCGAATGCCGCGAGGTGCAGAACGGGCTGCACGGCTGGGAGGACCATTTCCTGTTTGAGGTCGTCGATCCCGACACCATGCAGCCGAAGCCGATGGGAGAGGCAGGTGAATTGGTCATCACCACGCTGACCAAGGAAGCGCTGCCGATGATCCGTTATCGCACGCGCGACATCACGCGGCTCGCCGACGAGCCCTGCGCATGCGGCCGCAGCCATGTGCGCATCCTGCGCGTCACCGGCCGCAACGACGACATGATGATCATCCGTGGCGTCAATGTCTATCCTTCGCAGGTCGAGGCCGTATTGGTCGGCTTCCCGGGTATCGCGCCGCATTACCAGATCGTGCTGACGCGTGAGGGCGCGCTCGACGCCATGACGGTGGAGGTCGAGCTCGCGCCCGATTTTGCCGGCGACCGCGGACGCAAGGCGGCCGAAGTCACCCATCACATCAAGTCGCTGATCGGCGTAACCTGCACGGTGGTGCCGAAGGCGACCGGCGAGGTGCCGCGCTCGCAGGGCAAGGCGGTGCGCGTCATCGATCGGCGCAACAAGCCGAACTGACGCAGAGTCAGCGATGAGGTCGGTGGCGATGGCGGCCGGGCAACCCGGACGGTTGCGGAATATGACGTTCTAACTGGAGGATACCGGCGCTTTTCAAAACTGCCGGCAGGCGGTGGTGATGAATTGATTGCCGCGAGCGGCGGTGCACACTTGGCCCGCTCTACTTACCGTGAGTTTATCGGATGTCGGCATTGATTCCGCCAAGCGCAATATGTGGGTGCGATTGCGGTCTTTCCGGTTTCCGCGTGGCGTGATGTAATCATAACGAGCCATGGCCGAATGAGACATCGAGACGATGGTCGATCAGATGAAACGCATCGCGCGTATTGCTCCCGGCTTGCCGACGCTATGGCGTTATCGATTTGCCGAGGATTTCCGTCACGATCTAGTGGCGGGCGTCTCGGTAGCGGCAGTGGCATTGCCGGTCTCTGTCGCCTATGCGCAGCTTGCCGGATTTACTCCGGTCGTAGGCCTATATTCCAGCATCTTGCCGCTTGTGGCCTACGCCGTCTTCGGCACGTCGCGTCAGTTGATGGTGAACCCCGACGCAGCGACTTGCGCCATGATAAGCGCGGCAATCGCTCCGCTCGCTGCGGGAAATACCGAGCAGTACCTATCGCTTTCGATTACGATGACATTTTTCACCGGATTCTTCTGCATCGCGGCGAGCTTTCTCCGCCTTGGCGCTCTCGCGGATTTCCTGTCAAAACCGATCCTCGTCGGTTTCTTGAACGGGATCGCAATCAGTATCTTCCTCGGCCAGATCGGCAAAGTATTTGGCTTCTCAATGGAGTCGCACGGAAT